>Ga0207416_1004689_pt1 | contig 11574 bp, 13 predicted proteins | sample PaiPotPPM11metaG_FD_184107 | JGI IMG/M metagenome (GOLD analysis project Ga0207416, IMG submission 184107) | Iron sulfur acid spring bacterial and archeal communities from Banff, Canada, to study Microbial Dark Matter (Phase II) - Paint Pots PPM... ...
CCATTAGCTTCCAGCCAGTTCCCATCTCACACACTCCCAGTGCCTAGAAGTCCAAACATGATAACTGTTGAGAACAGGCGATAGCACGTTTTGACCGCTCAGGCGGGATTTTGAGTGCTATGGCGATTTATCACTAGCTACCGCAGACCGTGAGTATATTCCCAGATGCGCAGAGCAACAAAGAGAACTGCAATCCCAGCGCCGGTCGCGGCGGATAGCAATGAAAGCTGATACACAGGGCTTTGGGGATACAACGTTTTGTAATCGTTTCTGACCCGGCTCCATCCGCGCCCGAAGAGCGAATGCGGGACTTTTTCGGAGGGATCACGTCGCCTGTTCACCGCGATAACCATGAAGTGGTATAAGCCAAAAGCTACCAAGTAGAGGGGCAGGAACGCGACAAACAGTGCGGTCTCGTAGCGGTTCACGCTCACATTGTAGGGCGAATGACGAAATCTTGCGTTAGCACAAGCTTGCGCTTTTGCTTCGCCTTTTTCGGTCTCAATGAGTGTAATCGGGATGTTTCGCCAGTCGTCAGTCCAACTTCCGGTCGCCATCTTCGTAAACGCTCTTGAGGTCTGCCGTGCGGTGCTTCGTTAAGGGCATCAGGCATGAGTAGATCGTTGGTGCCGTTTTGGCTTCTATTTGCGATGCCAGTCGGAGTAGTAGGACCCGTCAACCAGATACAACACAAGTTCCGGGCTATTGCGGGTCAAAGAGGTCTGGTTCTTTACGACTCCCTGAAATGTGTTCTGGAGAAAATAGTAAGACTTGCCAGCTTCCAATTCCATTTCAAATCGGTAGGCGTTTTCTGATTGCGAAGCGAGACGATACTTGCCCGGATCTAGGTAAGCGAAACTGTAAGTCCCCCACTTGTTCACCGCAATGACTTCATCGTTCGCATGGACCTTAAACTGATATTTTAGCCCGTTAAATCCGCCTCGCACTGGAGGACAAAGTACGACCACAATGGCTTTATCAGGCTTTACTTCGGGTAGGGGATGATCGCGTTTATCAATCTTAAGTTCGTCCTTTTCCTTGTGCTGAGGCAGATTGGATGGATCAAGTTGCTCCCCTTTGACGACATATTCGGCTTTGACAACCTTCGGTCCGAACAGGTCGTTCGCCTTGTTGATTACCGAAGCAAATTTGTCTTGCGGCAATTGTAAAAGCACTTTCTCGCGCTGCGGGTCGCTACCGTATTCGAGGTAGAACCAGTCATCACTAACATGGTGCCCGGCCACGGCAGGCCCGGCGACCATCCCGGCAAAAGGTATAGCCCCTGCAAGAAAGGATGCCGGTGTCATGCCTCGCATGTGCTCAGTCGTCTCGAATAAAGCTTTATTCACACAGTCGTATGGGACTTCGAGTTTGTCGTGTGCATCGTCTTTAAACATGATTGTCCGGCGATTGTCGTCGAACGTTAGCGTTCCGAGTTCGGACACAAGCGTGCGATCCGCTCGGCTCTTGTGCCGATAGAACCTCGCAGGAATAGCCGCCTCCTGCGACAGACATAAATTATTAACGAACGACAAAACGAAAATCAGCAAAGCGATTGGTTTCATCGCCGAACTCCACGCTCGGAGCAAGCCCCGCGTCATTTAGTTTCCCCAATCCGGCATATTCAGCCAAGGGTATCATGTCAGTTGTCGCAAACAGGCGTTTGCGCTTATTGACCTCAATGAGTGCTATCGCGATTTATCGATAGTTGGGATTCAAACCTAGCTTTCCGCGTGAACTGGTGGGACAATTTAGCCGATGAAAGATCACGACGCCAATCGGCATCCCGGCCCGTGGCGAGTCATGAGTGTGGACTCGGAGACTGCTGGAATTCTTGTTGCCGTTGGCTTTCTCGCAATGGGTCTGGTCAGCATTTCCGTCGCGAGATGGTTTGTCCTCGGATGCCTTGCTCTTGGGGCAGCGTTCGCAGTATTGCTTCGCTTCGCTCCCAAGAATGTCATCCGTCCGATTGCGGGAGTGGTGATCGTCTTCATTATGGCCGTGCTCTGGTGGGCGGGACGTTTACCCCAACGACCGCGTACCGTCTCGTCGAGCGCGATCCATGTCCAACCAACTGACGCTCCGTTTATGCTCCGCCTGACTGGTTACTGGCTGGACTGTTGGTACGATAAGAATGCAAATGTTGATCGTTGCAAGCTTACCGATGGACGCGGGTCCGGCGTGTTTGAAGATGTTTTTCTCCCTTGTGCAGGCCAAACTCCGCTTCCTCAACGCGAATTGGTGTTTAAGGCGCGTTGGATTGGTTCCGCATGGACCCGATCAGATAAGGGGATCTATGTCCCCGCAGTTTACTTGGCGAATGGTCAAGTCTTGCTTCCTCGAAGCCTCTACGAGGAAGCTAGGCAAGCAGTGTATTGTTCTACGGATTGAGAGGCATTGTTCACCGCCGGCGGCATTTTGAGGTGATATCGCGATGTTACGCCAATCAATGGGTCGAAACCCGGTCGTGCCATTCCAACCCGTCGGGCAATTCATCGGCAGCAAACTCCAAATGGATTACTCGACGCGGTTCAGGCTTTGAGCATGAAGACGAAGCATGAGCCAAGAGAGGGCGCATCAATATTGCGCCTCCTTTCGGAACGGTGCAGATAACGCTTGGCCGCTCTCTCCAAGCTACAACTTCCTCCGCCGCATGGTACCCAGCTTCATGAGAGCCGGGAATCACGCGAAGCGGCCCATTGTCTTCATTGCTTTCATCCAAATGCAGTCGAATGGCTAACATCTTGGCCATGATCGACGCCGGGGGCTGTACGTGAGGAACACCTGCTTTTGTTGACCACGGGCCAAAGTGCGGCACATCTTTCCGCTCACGAACCGCTATGCTTCGATCTTGGTGCCAGACGACCTTCCAATTCGAATCGGGAGTTTTGTTGAAGAGGGTGCCGCGTACTGCAAAGCATTTCTCGCCAAGAATGGCGGAAACGAGTTGTTTGACGGGTACCGAAACGGCTAATTCGCGGACTCTTGGCACACGCAACAAGTTCCTTTGAGCATGCTTGTTCTCGTCAAGGTCCGAGCAAAGATTTTCCACGACCTGCTTCGCCAGACATTCGGGAACGATTGCAAACCCGTCCTCTTTGACCTTCTGTACGCAGTTGACCACTGCGATCAGCTTACCGCAGTCTGATTCGTTGACGAAATCAGGCGATTACACTCAGAACCCGATTGTGAGTGCAATGATTCGCCAACCATTTCTTAATTCCGAGCCGACTCAGTTTCAATGCACGGCGGACCGGCAACCACTGTCACGTGGTCCTGTGACTGCGTAACTTCGAAATCAGGCCCGGTGTACAGTGGTCTGAAGGTTCGTAACACTGTGCACTTCCATAAATAGAGACACTTCAACGACCGCACGTGCCACTCTTTATCGATTTCCACCTTCCCACAATTAGCATTGCTGTCCCTCAATCTGAATGAATAAGTTAGCCCATACGTGTTCCCATCTGAGCGACAGTTGTGGCAATCAAACGTCGACTTCTGTGCACTCTCTAGCGCAGCTTGTTTCAGCAGCGGGTGTCCAATCACCACGCTTGTAGATTCAATGCGCCCGTCGCGACGAATCGAAAGCTGAATCTGCACGTCACCGTTAACTCGCGCTACGCGAGCCAATGGCGGATAGATCGGTGGTGATAGTTTGACCAACACCACGCCCGCTTGTGGGGCCTCCATCGGCTCCTCTATTTGCGCGAACACACGCTGGAAAGGCAGCAGCAGAAATACAAGAGCTGCGGCAATTATGGACGCTGATCCCGTAGATCACCTCTTGATAAACATGTTGCCGATATTCTAGACCGGAATTGTTGATAACAAGGCGTTATCACTCACGACCCGATGATGAGTGTAATGACGATTTATCGTCAACTGAGCGAACAGCATCAATCCTTGCTGGTACACGCGGACACGAACGAATCGTGATCCGCCGCCGCTAGAAAGGTCTGGAAGTTTAGAACGTTGCGACACTGTTTGCCGGCCTCGATTTGGTCGTTCTGCTGCAAAGCAATCCTTGAAAGCATCCACGACTGGTATGCAATTGCTCGTCCATAGACCTCTCGCGCCCCGGGTACGCTAGAGCCAACTCTCTTGAGGTTCTTCTGGTAAATGGCAACCGATCGGGTGGCATGGTCGCGTGCAAGATCGTAGCGTTTTTCTTCAGCATACAGCGTGCCGAGGTCAGCCAGCGTCGCTGCCATTTCAGGCGCGTTTTTATCGCCGTTCTGACGAAGTTCTAGCGCCTCTTTGTAGCACTGCTCCGCTTCGCCATCTTTTTTCTGCGCCATGGCTAGATGGCCCATGGAGATCATCAACTGCCAACGCTCTGACTCGTGACGGCGGCCATCGCTCACCGGAGCTAGGACATCCCTTGCCCTATTCAATTGCTCCTCCGCACTGGTGTAATCTCTTTGGCCCAGAGCTGTCTGTGCGGACTCTTCAGCAGTCCAGAAGTTATCCTGACAGAGAATTTCGGCACGTGCCGCAGCATCGTTCTCCTTCCCCGGGCTCCCGAAGGTGACCATGACCAGAGTTACAACCGTGGCAGGTTTCCCATCCACTTCAAATGGCTGGTACCTCCAGTGGTTTGCGCTTTCGATTGCAGCTGGAGCCAATAGGGGATGTCCAGTTACAAGACGGCGTACCGACGCCGCGCCGGATTCATCGATCCGGACTTCGAGGATGATGTTGCCTTGGATACGCGCTGCCTCTGCCAATGGTGGGTAGGTTACCGAAGCTTTCTTGACGAGATGCTTTGCAGCTTCATCAGGCGGAATACGCTTGAGCGTTATCTGGCCAAATGCGGCGAGGGCTAGAGCCAAAACAGCAAGGGTCAGTCGCATAGAGCACCATATTGTAATTGAGGTTAACAGGCGTCTCTTACAATGCCGGCGTCGTCAAGTACTTTTTTCCCACACTGCTGCATCCACTCAAAGATGAGCGCCATTTCGCTCTCGTAGAAATAAGTGCCATACCAACCAAGGCTCGCTGGTAATCAGTTTCAGGTCAGAATCTCGGTCCGACCCATGCATCTCTTCGGTCAAAACTTCGATCATGATTACTACTTCGAACTCCTCGATGAAGAGGAGCGGGCTGCTCAATCAATTTGTCGGTGTTCTACTGCACACCATCGCCTGTTCCGAGCTGGCCCGCGTGCGAACCGAACTTTCTTGACTGCTCGTAATTCCATCCCTTGCGCCACATCCAGTAGAGAGCAATAGCCAGTCTCCGCGCCATCGCCACCTTGGCGATCTTCCGTCCTCGTCGCATGGCCAGGTGGAAGTACTTACTGCGCCATTCCGGGATGCTGCGCGCTGTAACTTGGGCCGCTTCCACCAGCAAGAAGCGCAACATCGAACTCCCTTGCTTAGTGATATGGCCCAGTCGTCGCCGATTTCCGCTTGAGTCCTCCAAGGGCACTAATCCCAGATAGCTTGCGATCTGCTTCCCGCATTGAAATCGCTCCGCCCTTCCGATGATCAATACGAAGGCTAAGGCCGTCAGTGCACCCACTCCAGGATGCGTCCGCAAGCGCCGTGCCTCCGAACATTTCTCTACTTCCTGCTCGATCACTTGCGTCAGATCGGTAATGGTCGGGTTCAGCCGATCCAGCAGCTGCAGCAGATCTTCCCGCCGTCGGCTCGCCCCGGGGGCTAAGCGAGAAACGACTCCAGTTGCTCTCGTCCATGCTGCCGCCACAACCTCTTTTTGCAGCGTAGCCCCTCGTTCAGAGCCACCGCTTGCAGTTGATTCATGATCCGAGTCCGCATCTGCACCATGCGATGCCGATGCCACAGCAGTTGCCGCAGATCTCGATTCTCCCCACTCGGTACCCAGATCTTGGGAAAACGATTCTCCATCAGCAACTGCAGAATATGCTGCGCATCCTGCCGATCCGTTTTCTGCTTGCGTACCCGCTTGGCGCGAATCTCGCTGGCGTCGCCAATCCACAATTCGAAGGTCAGCTCCGCCAGCAGACGTTCAAACCAGCGTGCATGCCCACTGGCTTCCATTCCCACTCGCACCTTCTTGCCCTGGGCAGCCAGGTCACGATAAAACTTGTCTGCTCCCTCACTGTGCTCTAATCGTTGCTCTCTGTAATCTCCCGTCTCGGTATCCACAAACGCAATTTGCTGGAAGCCCGGGTGATAATCGCATCCTATAATGATCATTGTCCGGCTCCTTTCTACCCGAGCCTTCATGGTTGGTTTGGCACCACCAAGCTTACTCGGGTCTGGGAGCCGGCATTGTTATGGAATCAATTACACTCACAATCGAGTTCTGAATGTAAACGCCTATTTGCGTCAACTGCCGCATTAAAAGGCTTGCAGAACCATAAGGTGCTTTTTTATACTGACCCGCTCAAATGTCCACCCAACCTACGCTGCTGTGCATAGACGACGAGGAAAACGGGCTGAAAATGCGCAAGTGGCTCTTCGAGGCCGAAGGATTTCAGGTTTTCACTGCGCTCGATGGCCTGACGGGCATAGATCTTTTCAAAGCCCATTCTGTTGACGCCGTCATACTCGATTACAGCATGCCCAAGATGGATGGCATCGCTGTAGCAGAAACGTTGAAGAAGCTGCGTTCCTCCGTTCCTATTATCATGCTGTCCGGATATCCCGTCCCAGCGCAGGCAAATCGAAGCATTGACGCAATCATCACAAAAGGCGGGTCTCCCGCGGTGTTGCTCACAACGACGGCTTCCTTGCTCCACATCCGCAGCCACTCCCATATCGAACTGGATGGAAGGAACGTTGCTTTCGTGGATGAGCAGCGACGGTATCTAGACGTAACGGACGGGGTTTGTGAATTGCTGGGTTACAGCCGGTCCGAGTTGCTCAGCATGCGCATCGATGACGTGACCGCTCCCGTGATGCGCTCCAACACGTCTCCCCTGTTTCAGCAATATCTGGCGGACGGCCTTCAACAAGGTGAATACATTCTCCTGCACCGCAATGGGAAGGAGATTCCCATCGACTACATCGCCAGGGTGTTTCCTGATGGTTGCATGGTTGCAAGATGGGAGCCGAAGAAGGTTAAGCCTAAACAGCTCGCCAGCTGATCGAGAATCAACTGCCAACAAAACTAGGGATCATCCCGTTCTTTCGTTGGGCCTAGGTCACGCCCAAAGTCTGCGCGTAGTCTATAGTTGGCGATAAATCGCGATTTCACTCATCATCGGGTTTTGAGTGCTAACGCCTGTTAACAACAGCTCAGAAGCATGAAGCTTGGCGTGAGCTGAAAGTCGTTGGTACAGTTGAGGCAAGATGCGCTTTCCAACGGTGCTTACCTGTCTTCTTCTCATTGCGCCGTGTTTTGGCGCAGAGCGCAACAACCCTGATTTTAAATCCTTTTACACTGGCCACCGGTGGTTTCAGCTTCGGGACGCTATCGCGGGCAGCAGCGCTCCTGGTTTTTATCAAGGCGCTATGGAATGCGCTTTTAACCGCCTGCCGCGATGCCAAAAGATATTGCGAGTCGTGCTCAACTCCCACCCACAGGTGGAAGAGGCAGTGGAAGCTCACCGCATTCTAACTTCGGCCTACTTTCGCGAAGGCAAGTATAAAAGCGCGCTGGAAGAAGCGGATGCGTTGCTTGCCCTCCACCCGGACGACTCAGAGATGAAGGGCGACCGCCCACTCCTAACAATACTCAGTAGCTTTTCGGATCAGGTCGTCATGAGCAAGGCACACTCCGTGCTGAAGCTCGATGAACATGGTTTGCCGGTCGTCATTAACGGTGCAGAAGCGACTTATTGGTTTGACACCGGAGCCAACCTGTCGGTCATGAGTGAATCGGAAGCGAAGCGCCTTGGGCTCTCAATCCAGGCAGTTCAGACCAAAGCCGGTGTGATGACAGGTGCTGAAGTACGCTTCCGAGTTGCTGTAGCTGAGAGCGTTCAAGTTGGTGGCTTTCACCTCAAGAATGTCGCATTTCTCGTTTTTCCCGACGACCAACAGCCGTTTAATAACTTGCCGGAAAACTCCCGCGGGCTCATTGGAATGCCGGTGCTCTTGGCGCTAGGAAAGTTTTCGTTCGGACCAAATCGCCGCTTTGAGATCAGTCCTAAGAAGCCGAGCGGGAGGATATCCGACGCCAACCTGTGCTTTGACGGCAAGAATCCCGTCGCTCGGGTTAAGTACGAAAATAGGGAGCTCAGTTTCACACTGGATACGGGAGCATCGAACACCGACCTGTACCCTCCTTTCGCTGCTGCGTTTCCTGAACTGCTCCGGAGTGGGGAAAAGAAGTCGTACGAGATGCAGGGCGTAGGTAGTACCGAAGAGTTGGATTCTGTAGTGCTGCCGAGTGTGGAGTTCACAATCGACGGCTTTGCGGTCACTCTTCGTCCCGCAACCTTGCTGCTGAAACAGACCGGAGAATCCAGCAAGTTTTTCTATGGGAATCTGGGTGTTGATTTGCTTATGCAGCCATTTAAGACAACCTTGGATTTCAAAAATATGAAACTTGTCGCTCGGTGATGGTCCTAACTGGCGAAATATCGCGATTACACTCAAAACCCCTCAATGACCTACGACTTCACCCGGTGGGCCGATTAGCAGCGCCGCAGTTGGCGATAAATCGAGGGACGTCGAACGGACGTGAATGATCGTTTTTCTCCTTCCTAAAATTTGGCTTCTTGGTCGCGCAGCGAAGACAACTACCGCGAAGGCAACTTGGTGGCTACGTAAAGAAGAAAGCTCCAGTCAGACGAAAACAGGGGGGTGTCCGATATTTCGTGTTGTCCATTAGTAATGGACATGGCATAATAATGGACATTATGCGAGTGAAACCCTCATTGACCCCTTTTCTAGAGCAGCTTCGACTCTTGCATTTCGTCAGCGCTCTCAATTTCTCAGCGGAAGGCCGCAGCGACGATCCAGGGATCGATGGCATTCTCAAGTTGCGCACTCCCAAAGGAACCTATGCGTTTCTTGTAGAACAGAAGAGATCATATCTCGACAGAGGGATACTCAACGCCCTGGTCGCTCAAGCCAAGGTCCGTGCTGATCTGCGTGGTGAACCGCTCCTCTTGTTGGCACGCTACATCCCCAGACCTTCCGCAGAACGGCTGATCGAATCGGGAGTGAATTTTCTGGATCAAGCCGGCAACATGCATCTCGTGCTTGGCCGAAACTACGAGCGTACGATCCTCGGAAATAAAGAAAACAGCGCTCCGAAAGAAGGCCAGCGCGTCAGTCCTGCTATCGCTCAACTGATGTTCGCCTTTGCTACGAAGGAACAAGCCGGAGGTTGGTCCGTCCGTCAACTGGCAGAAGCGTCCGGGCTGAGCAAAAGCAATGTCGCAAAAGTCCGGCAGCAATTGGTTGACCGGGGAATTCTGAGAGAATCGGAGCACGGTTTCGATATCCGCGATAAGTCGCGACTACAGGAAGAGCTATTGAGGGGGTACGAACTCGCTCTGCGTCCTAAACTGCTAATCGGGCGCTTTCGCTCTGCTGAGAGCGGTCTGGACGAGATGCTTGCCAGCGTCCGAGAAGCTGTTGCAGACCTATCAATCCGGTGGTCGGTAACGGGTGGGCCCGCTGCCAGCGTTCTGCAAAAGTTCTATCGAGGATTAGAACTACCAATCTTCCTCGACTCCTTCCCTGACCAACTTCGTCGTCAGTTGCGGATCATTCCCGACAAATCTGGGCCACTGATCTTCTTGCGTTCCTTCGGTGACGTACCTTTTTGGCGGAAAACAGAGCCGTTCCCCCTTGCGCATCCGTGGCTGATCTATTCGGAACTGATGTATTCTTCCGAACCAAGAGCGCACGAAGCTGCAGAAGAAATCAAACGCGAGTTCCTTACCTGAGCCATGCCCGAACTTACCGACAATCAAATCGCTGACCTGCGTGTCCTGCAAAACCATTGCCAAGCACTCGGAGCGGAACTTGTAGTCATCGGGGCCATCGCGTACCAGGTACATTTTCCAGCGGAGTCCCGGCACACGGGAGATGTTGATTTTGCTGTAGCGTTAGACTTGGATGAATTCGCGGAACTCGAACGCCGACTTCTTGCTGACGGCTGGGTCCGTTTCGCAAACCTTGAGCACCGGCGGCGAAGCGTGCAGGGAACAATCCTAGATCTGATCCCAGCCGGACCCAAGCTTCGTGAGGCCAAGCAGGTTACTTGGCCCGTCAGTCAGTTCACGATGAGTCTGGTGGGATTCGACCACGTTTTCGCAACGGCTCAGCCAGTTCAACTTGCGCCCGATCTCACCTTGAATGTGATCTCATCGACTGTCCTAATGCTCCTGAAAGTCGTCGCTTTCATGGACGACCCGCGGCGGGTCAAGGATCTGGATGACATACGGGGTCTGCTTGTGCAATATGAAGCCGACAGTGATCGAGTCTTTTCGGATGTGGTGATAGATGCCGCGCTCGAGGACTATGGGCTGGCGCCTGCCTTTCTGCTGGGCCTCGACTTGCGTGCGCTGTGTAGGGCGGATGAGGTGACAATTGTCCATGCGTTTCTCGACGCGATGGATGAAGACAATCCGGCATGGATGTCTTTCGTTCGGGCCAGAGGTGTCGGGGATCATGTCGAGGAAGACGCTCGTGCGCAGCTTGATACCTTCAGACGAGGTTTTGACCACAATGCATAACGGGCGGGTGCTCGCGAACCAAGAACGGGGAAGACCGAATTCCGCGATCTCTTGTCTCCCCGGGTGGTTGCACACTAGTTGCACAACTGCGCCCGAACAGGGTTATTTCGCCCGAGGATCGGGCGGGTTCACTGAACGTAAGTCGTTGATTCCGAACACCAGGCTGTGAAACGGGTGAATTTGCTAAACCGTTATACGGGCTAACACCTGTATCGAGGGTTCGAATCCCTCTCTCTCCGCCATCACATTTGTTTTTAGGTTGTTACGATCCATTCTGCTCCTAACCATAATTCAGATCATGCACAACGACTTGGGCAATTGATGCCCCCTGGATGTCCCTTAAGCCACTTTGGTTCTGCTCTGCTCGCGGCCTGCGAGTGGAGACGTTTTAGCGGCTGTTACTTATGCCGTTCCAAATCGTAGACCTTACCGACGAGGCTGATCAGGAGACCGGAATCAAAATGCGGGATCTACACCTTGATTCGGGACTGAATAGTGGACTGAAGTCTTCCAATCTTTCCAACAACTTACATTGCAACTTAAGTCAATTTGGGTCCGATAAGCACCGCTTGCCTTCCGTCGTGAGTGTAAACTGTTTTCGCCAAATACACTTCGTGCTGTGAGATTTTCGAACCGGGCAGTGTTTTTCAATCGTGGGCAGGCGTATGCGTCAGATTCGGAGTCAAGCGCCTTAGCCATTTTAGGCCGCAGCAGAGTACTCAACTGGAAGCGCACGCTGCGTTGGTGCAACGTTCCCTAAACTGTGTCCTTCTTGAGGAATTGGCAGCGCAATACCTGGAAGCTGCACGTGAACGATTTCATTCCGGATCGCGTACATCACCAATTCGACCGTGGAATGAACCTTGAGCTTAATCATGACATTGCTGCGATGAGTTTCCGCGGTTTTCAAGGACACCCCTAGCACTGTGGCGATTTCCTTGGACGTCTTG
>Ga0207416_1004692_pt1 | contig 11563 bp, 19 predicted proteins | sample PaiPotPPM11metaG_FD_184107 | JGI IMG/M metagenome (GOLD analysis project Ga0207416, IMG submission 184107) | Iron sulfur acid spring bacterial and archeal communities from Banff, Canada, to study Microbial Dark Matter (Phase II) - Paint Pots PPM... ...
AGCCTTCCGATAGAACGCAGGGCTCGTAGCGAAGCGGGTGTGACCCTTGGAGCCCGAAAAATCGAATTACGGCGATCGCACCGTACACCTCAGCAACGACATGCCGGAACACCGGCGCAGCGATCAGAACAAGCGCCGGATCGCAGAGTGCATGTGCCCAAAGAATCCCCGCCTGCCAGAGCACTGCGGACGCGTGATCCGCAATCTTCGTGAGGGCCACGGTCTCGCGCACGTCGTTACCCCAAAGCGATCGTGCCGAGGTCGACGGCGACACCATCGAACGGCTTCATCGCGGTCTCGAGCGCGCGCATCGCCTCGGCTTGGTGCTTGAGCGGTCCGCGCACGGAAATCCAGAATTCGTCTTCGACTTCGCCGGTCTCAACTTCGCGGACTTCAAGATCGTCCGCACCGTTGAGCAGGCGGTCGCGCTCCTTGTCGGAGAATCCCAGGTCGCCGATGTCGAGGTCAGCAGCTGTCACTTCCGCCATCAGTTCGGCGAGAAGCGTTTCGTCCCACGACGAATTCTCCGGCAGCTTGTTCAGCGCCAGACCGAGCGCGATGTACTGCGCATCGGTGAGGCCGGCGACAACGCGCACGCCGATTTCTGGAAACGTGCCGAGGCGCTTCAACGCCTCCCAGGTCGCATGGCCGCCGACAATGACATCGTTCGGCCGGATGACGATCTTGTTGATGTAGCCGAACTGCTCGATCGCCGATGCAATCTGCGCAATCTGGCTTTCAGGATGACGCTTGGGGTTTCTCGGATCGGGCTTGAGCGCGTCAAGCGCGCGCGTTTCGTCAGTGACTTCGATCCGAGGCATGCAAGTCGCTCACGAAGTGGTGCCCGGCCTTCATGGTGAGGCAGGTCGCTGCAAGCCGCGATTGGTCGACCGTGCACACGGTCGCCAATGCGGCCCCTTCGGGCAGAGAAGAGGAGCCGGCGCGGCCCAACCAACCGCTCCTGATCGCTCAGCCCGAACGATCAAGAGACAAAAGCCGCGCCGGTTTTCGTTGGCGCTCGCGCGCGAGGGAGTGACAAAAGCGGCGGGTCTTAAACCCGCCTCGTGGCGCAGTTCGCCATTGTAGAAGCGCGTCCCTCGCGCGACTGCCCGTCTTGTCGGACGTGGGCGGGGTTCGTGCCGATGGAGAACGACCGGGAGGGGAGTGAGGGGCGTCGGGGTCGGTGCGGCTCGCCTTTCGGCTCGCACCTTGGCGCGGAGTTTCAGCCGTACCAGCGCCGCGCGCGCGAGATGGGATGTGCCATCGCGTGCCACTCCGTCTAATCACATTTTCGTGATAATTTCGGCCTTGTGGATTAACTCACTGATTTTGCGATGAAAATCTTCATGCGGAAAAAGCCAAATGATTAGGCCGATTTACCGGCCCCCTCTTGACGGCATTGGGCCATTGGATCGCGTCCAACTCCAGCTGAGTCGACACGTGAGGTTGTGCCACGGTCGAATTGAGTTGCATAACCGGAAAAATGTTCCTACATTAGGATATATCCAATGGGAGGTTGTCATGACCAACGTGACCCAGGAATTCGAGGTCGGCAAGACGTACGCGACGCGGTCAATCTGCGACCACGACACGGTTTTCAGCTTCACCATTCTGGCGCGCACCGCGAAGACGGTGACGGTCAAGGCGGACGGCGAGGTCGTTCGCCGCGGCCTCTTCACGTTCGAGGGCCGCGAGCAATTCCGCCCCTTCGGTCGCTACAGCATGTGCACCGTCATCGGCGCCGACGACGCGGCTTGAGGGGTGGGTGTCATGACCGCATTCATTCCGCGAAAAGTCCGCAGCAAGTTGTTGGGCGAGAGCGCTTATCGCGCTGCCCGCTTGGCGGGTGCCGACGTGATGGGCGCCACGCTGGCCCAAATCGGCGGCGCGTTCGGCGAAGCCGCGGCCATCAACTCCTTCAAAGAGCGGGTCGAGTTCGCGATCACGGCTGGCCCGTCGCATCGCGCGGTCCGCGCGCGCTTCGGTGGCCGCCTCGAATTGCTCAATGAGCGGTTGGGCTTCGTGCGGATCACTGACCCGGTCGAACAGCGCCTCGCAATCGGCGCCGCCTGCTACATCGTCGAGAACTGGTATCGCGACGAACGCAAGGCGTTTCAGGTCGCGGCGGCTCTTGGCCGTGGCGTGGCGCTCCCGCTCATGGTGCTGCGCGAACTTCGCCTCTTGCTCCGGCTGGCACGCCGGCAGGCCGTCGCGGCTTACCCGGTCATCGTCGCTGCCGTGCTCGAGCCCGCGCCGGCACCCTCGCAGATCGCAGCGGAGTAACGGCCATGCTGAACCTCGCAACCGCGACGGCCGCCGCTCCGCTGTCCCCGCCGCAAAAGGCGTGGGTCACCCGCCGCGCGAAGATGGCCGCGGCACCGCTCGCCAAGGCGCCAGCGCTCGCGCCCGTCACGATCGCCCGTGCCAGTGAGGCGACGCGATTTTTGTTTAGTGAAGCGACGCGCTCTTGTGCGGTTTTTCGTCCCGCATTTTCGGGCATTTCTTTAGTGAGGCGACGCGGCGCTGTTCGGCTGTTCGGCTGTTCGGTTTCCCACGGGCGTCTATCGCGCACCTTTTGGAGGCGAATTTTGCGTGCGCGACCGTCGCGGAATTGGCCTCGATCGCGACCGCCGGCGAGCGCGAACACGGCCCGGCTCTCGCATCATCCTGGTGGCCGCACGCGGCGTCGCGGTCGCTCACATTCCGAAAAAATAGCGGCCATTGCCCGGATTAAAAATCCGATGACGGGTCGGCGCGGCGGCCGTATGTCGCGAGATGTAACACGCTTTAACGAGGATATCGCGCATGTTAGATAAATCGGCGGAGACCATTCTCGACCTTGATGGCCTTCGCAGGAAGGGCATCAAGTTCAGCCGCGTGCACCTTCACCGTCTCGCGGTCGCGGGCAAGTTTCCGCGACCGATCAAGGTGGGCAGCAACACCAACGGCTGGGTTGAATCCGAAATCGACGCGTACATCAAGAAGCGCATTGCCGAGCGTGACGCCGCGGGTGGCGACGGCGAGACCAAAGCCGCATGAAGTGGGCGCCTCACATACGGCGAAGCCGGCCACCGCGGAGACGGTGAACCGGCTTTGGAATGTCGGCATTGGCAGGCTCGACAGACAATCTTTTAGGTCGAACACTCGCACTCCGCAAGGCCCGGCTCGCTTCACGGTGATCCGCGGCGGCGCCGAGGCGCAACGCGTGCTCGCACTTGTGGAGGCTGGACGATGACTACGCGCAAGATCGTGGCGTGTGCCGATGACGCGCCGGAGCCCGAGTGGGTCGAGACGAACGGGCGGATCATCGCCGCCAACGGGATCATCGCCGAACAGAACCGCGCGATCGCGACCATGTACGGCGCGCTGCTGACCGTGCGCGACGCGGCGAAGACCGGCCGGCCGCTGCCGGCTGAGGTCACCGCCCAGATCGAAACCGTCATCGCTCAAATCGAGGATCGTCCACAACGGAGGCTGTCGTGAAAGGCAGGGTGAAGTTTTTCAACGAGAAGAAGGGCTTCGGCTTCATCGTACGCGACGATGGCGCCGGCGACGTATTCGTGCACCGATCCGATCTGCCCGCCGGCGTCGAGATGCTGTACGAGACGCAAGAGGTCGCCTTTGACGTCGAGAAGACGAAGCGCGGGAGCCGCGTCGTCAACCTCGCCATCGTACAGACGGATCCCGCGCGGTCCCGACCGGGGAGCGCGTCATGAGCATGCACAGTCTCGACAACCGCGAACTCGGCACGGTGCTCGCCGCATTGCGCGCGTGGCAGGGCATGGGCACGGTGCTTGCCGCGTTCCGCGTGTGGCGGGGCATCGGCCAGGTCTCGCAAGCCATCCAAGAGATCGCGACCGACGGCGGAAGCCTTGAGCCTCTGAACAATGAAGAGATTGACGCGCTGTGCGAGCGCATCAACGGCGAGGATGCGCCGATCGTGAAGGTCCGCGTGTCCGGAGGCGTCGTCCAGAACGTCGAGACGCCGGAAGGCGTCACGGTACGGGTCTTCGATTACGACGTTGACGGTGCCGACGTGACGACGCTGGACGAAGACGAACAAGGCGACGATTGCACGATCGCCACCTATGGAGAGCAGCAATGACCGTAACCGATCAAATTCTTCCATGCATAACGGCGCTCACCGGCGCGCTGGAACGTAGGCCTGGCGGTCACAACTGGCCTGATATGGAAATCGTCATCGACGCTGCGCAAACCGAAGTCGAAGACGACGGCATTTACCTCATCCAGATTCTACAACGCGATCCCGTCGTGAAACGGTGTCGCAACCGCGGCAGCGAACTGTTGCTGCATCCGGCGATCGCCACGATCCGCGGCCAGACAACTGGCGAGTTGTTCGGTCGCAAGGTGCCAATCACCGACATCGAATTCAGCGACAACATCTATAAGCGATACATCACCGTGCACGGCAGAGTCGTCGGCATTTGGGCGGGAGAGCAAACATGACCGAGACATTCGACCCGACACGCGAGCCGCTTCGTGCCATCCGCGACTTGATTGTCACCTGTGAAGGCATCTTCGGCACTGACAATGACGAGGATGTCCCGCTTGAACGCGATCGCATCGCCTTCGCCACGCTGCGCGAGCGGTACGGCGACGAACGCCTTAACGAGGAGGTCGCATACGGCCCGTTGATCGAGCCGCCGCCTTTGCGCGTCGCCAGCGACGAAGGCGCCCAGGCGCTCTATGTCGCGATCGAGGACGTGTGCGACAGACACCCGGCGCTGGACGTGGTGACCGCTACGCATTCGGTGATGGCGTGCGCGATCGCCGCCATTCATCCGCAACTCGACAAGGCGATTGACGGCGTGAACCGCGTCGCCGCCGACATGGAATCGCTGCTGAGAAAGAAGCTTGGGGGCCAGGGTGACTCGTCGACGACGCCGATATCCTGACAAGAGCAAATGCGCGTACTGCCGCCGACCAATGAAGGCTTCGACAGATCGCAGCCTGCTTGCTGCGACCCGCGATCACGTCATCCCGCGATCGAAGCGCGGGCGCAACGACGTCCCCTACAAGACGCGCACCAAGCCGTGCTGCCGGCTCTGCAACACGCTCAAAGCGGACATGCTGCCCGAAGAGTGGGCCGCGTTCATGCTCGCTAACCCCGAATGCAGCCCCGACCGCGCCGGCGTCATGGCCGATCGGCTCGCGGCCATCCGATCGGCGATTTCACACATGGAGCGGGAGCTTCGCAACACGACGGCGCAGGTTAAGATCGCGATAGCCAGCTGAGGAAACGACGATGACGACTATGAGCGCAGACGAAGCCAGGGCGGTGCGGCTCGCCCTCAGTGCGGCGATGAACCGGCAGCTTTCGCAACGCGAGTTCGGCGTGATGCTCGGCTTGGCGCCGGCCGGCGCCGATCGCACGATCCGCAATTGGGAGAAGGATGGCCCGACCGGGCCCGGCGCGCTGGCGCTGCACTACATGGCGCAGGGCCTTCCTGGGTTCCGCGACCGCATTCCCGAGTGGTCATGGGCGCTGATCGATGGGAATGGAGAGACGAAGTCGGTTGTCTCTCGCCATTGGTGGCCGCGCTTCGTCGGCACGGTCGGCACGGTCGGCCCGCGACTTGATGCCGCCCCCGCTTATTTGGACGTCGTCCACTGGATTGACGAGCCAGGCGAGCAGAGGGAGGCCGTGCTGCAGGCGACGTGCCGAGCCCTCGACCTCTTGCTCAGGCCGGTGGCACCTTCGCCTGCGTGAGCGCGATAGCGATCAGCGTCAGGCCGTGCTCCTTGCGGCGGTAGAACGTTCGGCGGGCGATCCCTACGCGCTTGCAGGCGCGCCCGACATCGATGCCGCGGAGCGTCCAGAGAGCGGCGAGGCAGACGGCGCGCGCTATCTCCGGCTTGCCGCGCAAATGCGCCATCGGCCACGCCAACGCCTCCTCCGATCGTCGTATCTCCGCCGGCGACGGCATGATCCGCACGCGGTTTCTGGCGCGCGAGGCATTCTCGATCGCGGCGACCCGCTGATACTGTTTGAGGTCGAAGAACTCGCGCTGCGCCCGCAGGTCATCCGCATCGTACAGGTGGCGAGGCATTGAGTTGGTGTAACCGCGCGGACCGATCGAGCTTGGCTGTTGGTTCAGCACGCCGAACGCCTCGACAAGGCGTGCCTCGACAAGCGATGGCTCCCAGGCCGTGCGCGGAGCCGGACGTTCCAGCGTCGTAGGCGTACCGATAGTTGGCGAGCCGCCGGCGATCAGCCGTGATGCCGGGGCGCTCGGCAACTCATCCTGGTCATCCCTCATTTATGCTGTACGGCCTTTCCTGTGGGGACGGCACCGGGGACAAACGGGACAAATCGGGACAGCGGCGGATAAAAACGCCAGATTACTCGATACATTTACGCTATGTCCCCCGGTGTCCCCCGGTGTCCCCAGCGCCGTCAAAACGCAATCTCCTCTTGATCGTCGCCAGGCGGCGGCTCTGCCGGCCTGACGGTCTCTCGCGGCGCGATATTGACGCCGCGCACGCGCTTGCCAGTCCACCAAATCCAAGGGTCATCCTTCCCGATGATCCCGAAGTTGAGCAGCTTGGCGCCCGTCCGCTGCATCGCCTTTTTGATCGCCTCGGCACGCTTGCGTTCATCGTCCTGGTCGATCGGCGCCGACCTCGCGAAGAAATCGCGCCACTGCCGGTACGTGACGACGGTGACCGTGGCCGGAATTTTCGGATGGGTGTCGGGCGGCCTCACGCCGCACTCCGCGATCGCGTTGACCAGCGCCCGGAACACGATCTCTTCTTGGGGCGTGAGCCGGAAGCCCGTGCTCGAGACAGTGCTGCCGGCGCCGACGGGCACGAGCACGCAAGAGGTCTCCGCATTGCCCCACTTGTTCTTGCCGACCTCGACGACGGGCAGCGTGAATTTCCAGGACAGGCCGCTTTTGCCTTCGCGCTGTTTCTGGACCGTGGCGAGATGGATTTTGAGGCCGGCTTCGTCCTGCATCTCGGTCGTGACAAACTCGATCGTTGTCTCAAAGTCCGCGGTGAGGGAGCCGTGGCCGCGCGGCGTCGAGCCGCCTTTCGGTTTGTGGTGCACCAGCGCGACGGCGACTCCGGTGGCGAGGCGAATGCGATCAAGCCGCTCTTTGACGGAACTGACATCCTGCGACGCGTTTTCGTTCATGCCCGGCGTGGTTGCCGACAGCGTATCGACGAAGATCATGCGCAGCTGTTCGCGGTAGAGCTTGCGTATCTCGGCAATCTCTTCAATGAGGCCGTCGGCGTCGGCGTCATCGCGGAAGAAGTTCACCTTTTTGGTCACCAAAAAGAAAGGCAGACGTTGAGTAGGATCCAGGTGGTGATGCTTGGTGTAGGCGATCTTGCGCTTTTCAAATCCCTTGCCCGCCTCCGCCGCGATGTAGATCACAAGCCCAGGCTCGACATTGCGGCCGTTGAATTGCAGGCCGCGGGCAATGCACATCGCCATGTCGAAGGCGTTGAAGCTCTTGCCGGTGCCGGTGTCGCCATAGATCAGCACGGCTTCGCCGTCCGGGATGATGTTCTCTATGACCCACGGATAGAATTCGGCCTTGCCGACGCCGATCGTTTCCCAGGGCTTGCCGCCAAATCGCGAGATGAACGGCGGCGGTGCCCACAACGGCAGCTTGGGCGCAATCGCGAGCAGTCGTTCACGCGAGCCCGCCGCCTGGTCGCGCCAGTCCGTCACGTCGGCGCCCTTTGGCGCGCCGGGCCACACCGCCGCGAAATCGAGGAGGCGCACGCTTCGTGCGATGCCGTGCAGCGATGCGCCGATCTTGTCGGCACGCTTCCGGCCGGCATCGTCATTGTCGATCGGGATTATGACGTCGAGACCTCGGAACATCTCGGCGTGATCCGCTCGCCAGTTCGCGGCGCCCCCGGAGTTCGTGGTCGCGACGAAGCCCCAATCGCAGAGCGTGTCCGTGTCCTTTTCGCCCTCTGGAATCCACGCCGGCTCATCCTGTGCAGCGAGCTCCTTGAACTCGACAAGGCGATAGAGACCGTGTTCGACGCCGGTCGCGAACGTGCGACGCTCCGCGCCCTTCCACTTCTCGACGCGCTCTTTCGTCGCCTGATACCAGTCGCCGTCGCGACCGCGGAGGAAGTCGCCGGCGGACAGGCCCCAAATCCAATGCCCGTCATTCCCAGGTGTCGGGCGGCGCTGAATGAACGTCTTGCGGCGCTTGCCGTCTGTCGTCCACTCGATCCGGCAGACCTGATAAATCAGCGTGCCTTGCGGGTCCGTGTAGTCGTACGTCTTCGTGATGCCATCGCCAGACGGCCCATCACTCTCTCGATCGCCGGCTCGATCGTCTGCAGGCCGCTCTCCGACAGGTGGGGGAGTGCGACTTTCATTGCCGCCATCAAACGGCAGCGACGCTCCGTAAGTATCTTGGCTTGGTGCCGGGCCAGCGCCGTTGCGAGGGACCGAAAGTCCCGCCATTCGCGCGCATTCTTCGACGGCTTCGGGGAAGGTACGCCCTTCCGTCTCTTGAAGGAACGCGAAGATGTCGCCGTGCCGATCGGAGGAGAAGTCATGCCAGAACCTCTTTTCGTCGTTGACCGTGAACGATGCCGTTTCCTCTTTGTTGAACGGTGAGAGCCCGACCCATTCGGCGCCTTGGCGTTCGAGCTTCACGCGGCGCCGTATGACCGCCGACACCGGCAACCGCTCGCGCAATTCGTCAAGGAATTGGTCGCTGAATGCCATGCGGCCTCACTGTTCCGAGGCCGCGGCCGTCTCTCCCCGCAGCGGCGGGTCAGAGCGCAGGCCGACAAGTGGCCGCGATCGCAGTTCGCGGCACACCTCTCCGAGGATTTCGTTTCCGGTGAGAAGACGCGCCAGCATTTTCTTGATCTTCGGCGCCGTCATCTGCGAAGACCGCGTGCAGCCCGGGATGATGCCCGTGCGCTCGGCAATGCGGGCCGCTTCGCCCTGCCACAGCAATTCGAGCAACCGCATGATCGAGAGCTCGTCGCGCTGCGGGCGCCTGCCGGCGTCGCCGATCCGCTCTTGATATTTGATGAGCGTGCGCGCCGTGCCGTCTTCGACTATCAGCCGGTTGGCGCGCAGCCCGTGGATCTTCTCGACGGGCGCTTGCCACTTCGGCGCGATCGCGATCCACACTTCGGGCAGGTAGCGCGAGTATTCCGCCATCTGAGCTTCGAGCCTGTCGAGGCGGTCGCGGCTCGACTTGATCTCGACACCGAACACGTCGCGTTCGTCCACGAAGACAAGATCTATCCGGCGATCGCCCAATACGAGTTCGCGTAGCGCGCGGACGCCAGGGCGCCGTTGTTTCGCCCAGGCAATCACTGCCTCGCACATTTCGAGCGTTTCATTCCCGCTCGCAGGCGCGGCAGATATATGGGAGACGTCCGCCATGGTTCTTTATCAACTGTTCCTTGAAGTGTTGCTCGCCGGCGCCGCGCCAATCCCAATTGCGCTTGTCGGCTATCAGGAAGGTGCTGGCGGCGTGGTAGCCGCCGTAACCGGTGAATTCGCAAAACGCGATGACTGCGAAGTTGTCGCTGTCAATCGGCTCGCGCCAGGTGCGGATCGGAAGCTTCGTGTTCATTCGGCGGCCATCGCAAACTGTTCGGCGAATACCATCCGCCAGCCGACCTCTTTAATAGTCTCGATCGCGAGCCCCAACGGGGCGATTGCCCGGCGGATCGCCACCATGTGCATGTCGATGCAGTTTCGACCGTCAACGGTGAAGTCCGCCCCGTAAACCTGCTCGACCATGAAGTCGCGCCGAACCGTCGCCGGCATCCGGCTCGCGAGCACGAAGACAATCTCAGTGTTCCGCGGCGCGAGGGTGACCGTCTGCCGGTCGTAGGAGATCGTGTTGTGATCCAGCGAAACCTTTACCCGCGTGAAGCGATAGGCTTGGCCGCAGCACGGGCAACATCCTTGTTTGATCCTCGCCATCATGACGCCGCGGCCCGCTCACCGAAGAAGACGAGCTTCGACGTGGAGATGGCGCGCCGGCCGAAGGTGGCGCACGCCCAATCGTGAACCGCGATCGCATCGGCGCGGTCGTTATCTTCCGAGCCGCGCCGCATCAGGCCGAGCACCTGACACCGCGAGACGACGGCGAGCTTCGTGGACTCGCGGTCGCCCATGCGGCCTTTGCCGATGAAGTGCTTGCGGACGGTGGCCTCATTGATCTCTTCGAGGGGAAGCCCGAACCGCTCGCACATACCTTCAACGATCGCCTGCAGGCCGTATTGCAAGCGGACGTTGGCCTCCGAACTGTGCATGTCGAAGAACGCGCCAAGCGTCATCGGCGAGACCGTCACGACAAGCGACGGGCACGAGGTCGACCACTCGGCCTGCAGGAAGGCGATCAGGTTACCGCACGCGACCCGGCGCGGCTCTTTCTTGTCTTTCAGGATCACCGCGCCCGATCGTGGCGCCCGGCCGGGCGCGCCGACGGCGAAGCCGGCACGCTGACCAAGATCGAGTGCGAAGATCGGCCCGGTAACCGGCATGTGCCCTCACTCGACGACCTGGTGAGTGGCGGGCTTGGTGCCGACATCCTTGCTGCGGGTCGCGGCGGCGATATCGCGCTCCGCTTGCTCGTTTTGCTCGCGGAGTTGCTGCTGCCACTCCTTGCGCGGCAAGCGCTCGCCGTCGCCGGCCTCGCCGTCATCAGGCTTCTTGAAGCCCTGGGCCTTGACCGCTTGGCCTTTCTTCGCCTCGTACAGCTTTTTGTGCTGGAAGAAGAGCGCCTGCAATTCGTCATCGTTCAGTTGGTTGTGACCGGCCTCGGCCGAGGTCTGCGGCTCCGCCGATCCTCCGCTCTTTTTGCTTGATTGCTTCCTGGGCTTCTTCGTCATGACGCTCCTCCTCAGATCGCGTGATAGGCAAGACGGCAGTGGGCATCGCAGTAGGGGCGCCCGGCGACGGGCTCCGCTCCGCAGAAATAGAATTCGGGGGATTGAAGGTCGCCGATCGGCCAGCGACACGTGAAGGAATTCAGTTGGGCGACCGTCACCTTACCGCATGAACGTTTCGGCGCATTCGGCACGATCGAGAGCGACCCGCGGAACGGCCATGCCGGCAGATCAATCGCGTCGCGGGACTTCGCGACCGATCGCTTGCCGTTGCCGATCTTGCGCGCCTCGCGCAGGTCGAAGACGACGTTGGCGCCAGGATCGTTTTTCGTTTGGCGACATGGCGGTGGTGGCGTCGAGACCCCGCGCAGCTGTACGCCTTTGCGTCGCGCGCGGCCGATCACCGCGTTGCGCGAAATCGGCGCATGATCCGGGAATTCTTCGTTCAGCCTCTTGGCGACCGCGGCCGCAGAGATCCGATCGGCGCACAGTTCCTTAAGGCGCGTATCGCGCGCGTCTGTCCACGACATGGCAGGCCTCAAAACACGTCGCCACCCCTGGCGATCGCGCTCCCCCTCATTCCAACGTGCCGCTGCCAAATACGCTGCCGTGGCGCGTTTCGACTCCTTTGAGCGTGTTACGCGGTGAAGCCGCGAGCGATCTCATGATCGGCCTCGCGTCGCGGCGGTTAAGATTTCTTTGGCCG
>Ga0207416_1004694_pt1 | contig 11559 bp, 8 predicted proteins | sample PaiPotPPM11metaG_FD_184107 | JGI IMG/M metagenome (GOLD analysis project Ga0207416, IMG submission 184107) | Iron sulfur acid spring bacterial and archeal communities from Banff, Canada, to study Microbial Dark Matter (Phase II) - Paint Pots PPM... ...
CGGGGTAGGCGCCGAGCGTAATCTTCGCGCTGATGGCGTCACGATCGATCGACATCGCAATCGCACGCCGCACGCGCACGTCGTCGAGCGGCGGATGCGTCGTATTGAACGCGAGCCCCGCGACGACGGCCGTGGCCGTCGTGCGAAAGCGCATCCCGGGTTTGCCGCGAAGAATGCTCTCTTGCATCGGCGCGATGAGGTTCCAATCCAACTGCCCCGATTGCAGCATCACTAAATTCGTCGAGGGATCCGGAATGATGCGGATATCAAGCGCGCGCACCTGCGGTTTCCCTCGCCAGTACAGGGGATTGGCGCGGTAGCGCAGCGATTCGCCGTGGCTCCACGAGACGAACGTAAACGGCCCGTCGCCGACCGACGGATCGGCATTGAAGGCCGCCGTTGCAAGCGGACCCTGCGTCTGCAAGATGTGTTTTGGCAACACGAACTGCGGCGCGATGCCGTTCGAAAAATAGGTCACCACCGCCGGCGCCCACGGATGACGCAGGTGGAACACCACGGTGGAAGCGTTGGGAGCGGTCGCGCGATCGATCAGATCGTACCCCTCGTGCGAACGTACGGGGTTGCGCGGATCCAAGATCGCATGCAGGGTGAAGAGCACGTCGGCACTAGTGACGGGGCGCCCGTCGCTCCACCGCACGTTGGGCCGAAGCACGTAGGTAATCGTGCGGCCGTCGCTCGAGATGCCGCCGTTCGCTCGCGTGGGAATCCGAGCGAGCAGCACGGGCACCGGCCGGCCGCTCTGGTCGAGGTCGATAAACGGTTCGAATGCCAGCCGGGCGAGCTGCTGCTCGACCGAGGCGGCGTCCGGATGGAGGAACAGGGGGTTCAGGCCGCTGGGATCGGCGGCGATATCGAAGCGGACCACGCCCGCCGGTGCCGGCGACGGCCCAGGGCGACTGCATGCAGCCAGCAGGGCGAGGGCACATAGGGCGGTCCAACGCTTCACGTCGGGGGCGTTCGCGTCCACCCGGGCGGCACCCGCTCGTCCGGGGGTTGCGCCGAACAAATACCTGGTGCTATAGTTTGCTTGCCGAATATCCTTCGGCGAAACCCACGGACAACCACCGATGATTTTGGCAAACGACGAACTCGACGACCTCGACCTCCAATTGCTCGATGCGCTGCAGCGCAATGCGCGGTCGACGTTTGCCGAGCTCGGCGCGCTCGTCGGGCTCAAAGCGCCCGCCGTGCACGACCGCGTGAAGCGGCTCGAGCAGCGCGGCCACATTCGCGGCTACGCGGCCCAACTCGACGCGTTGCGGCTCGGACTCATCCTCGTCGCGTTCGTCAGTTGCTATACCGCTCCGGATACGAAGTACGACGACTTCACGCAAGCGCTCGCCGCGATGCCGGAAGTCTGCGAAGTGCACTCGGTCGCCGGTGAAGAGTCGTTCGTCTGCAAAGTGATGACGCGCTCCACCCAACACTTGGACGAGTTGCTCGGACGGCTCAAAAACGTGCCGGGCATGGCACGCACCAAAACCACGATCGTCCTCTCCACACCGTTCGAACGCGGGGGCATTTCCGTAACGCCATGAGCATCGCTTTCGAGCGTACCATCCACCCACTCGGCACGCATCGCGTACTCGAGCCAAGCGGCAGCATGCCGCAGTGCGCCTGGAAGCTCGACAACACGCCGGTCGCGTTCGACAACGAAATTCTGTGCGACGTCGAGACCCTCAACATCGATTCGGCATCGTTCAAGCAGATCAGCGATGCTTGCGCCGCCGATCCCGATGCGATCGCGGCGCACATCATCGCCAACGTGCGCGAACGCGGCAAGCAGCACAACCCCGTTACCGGTAGCGGCGGCATGTTTATCGGCAACGTGCTCAAAGTCGGCAAGGAGCTACGGGCGAAGATCGATCTGAAGGCCGGCGACCGCATCGCTTCGCTGGTTTCGCTGACGCTCACGCCGTTGCACATCGAAGCGGTCACCCGCGTCGACGTCGAGACCGGACGCGTCTGGATTCGCGGCAAAGCGATTCTCTTCGAGAGCGGGCTGTGGGCGAAGCTGCCGGCCGATATCGACGAGAGCGTGGCGCTCGCCGTCCTCGACGTCGCGGGCGCACCCGCACAGGTTGCGCGCCTCTGCAAGCCGGGCCAAAGCGTCGTCGTCATCGGCGCCGACGGCAAGAGCGGGCTGCTCTCGTGCGCGCAGGCGAAAGCCGCGGTCGGCCCGAGCGGCCGCGTCATCGGCGTGGCGCCCAGCGCCGACACCGCATCGGCCCGGTTGCTGCGCGATGCGGGGCTCGTCGATGCGTTCGTCGTCGCCGACGCTCGCGATGCGCTCGACATCAGCGAGCGCGTTCGCGAACACCTTCCGCACCTTGCCGACGTCGTCATCAACTGCGTCAACGTGCCGCAGACGGAGCTGGGCTCGATCCTGTGCACGAAGGACGAAGGGACCGTCTACTTCTTCTCCATGTCGACGTCGTTCACGGCTGCGGCGCTCGGCGCCGAAGGCGTCGGTAAAGACATCACGATGATCGTGGGCAACGGCTACGCCAAAGGCCACGCGGAGATCGCGCTGCAGACGCTGCGCAACCATCCCCAGATCCATCGCTATTTTAACCATCGGTACGCAACCCCCAGCGAACCGCCATCCCCGCAAGGAACCCCACGATGAGCGAGATCTCTCACCTCAAACCGCCCGCAACCGCCGAACAATTCGAGTATCAAAACCTCAAGCAGGGCGAGTTCTGGCGCCATATTCCCGCATATCGCGACGTGGATGAAGCGACGTTCCTCGACCATCTTTGGCAGCAGAAGAATGCCGTCAAAACGCCGGCCGAGTTGCTGAATACGATCAAAGACGTCTGTTCGCCGGAGTTCTTCGCAGACGTGGCCGAAGGCTTTGCGCGCGCGCCGATGGCGGTGCGCGTTTCGCCGTACGCGATCTCGCTGATCGACTGGAACGATCCGGTCAACGACCCGATTCGCCGTCAGTTCGTCCCGCTCGCGTCAACGCTTCTCCCCGATCATCCGCGGCTGACGCTCGATTCCTTGCACGAGCAAGACGACTCGCCGGTGCCGGGTTTGGTGCATCGCTACGTGGACAAAGCGCTCTTTCTGCCGCTCAACACGTGCCCGGTGTACTGCCGCTTCTGCACGCGCAGCTATGCGATCGGCCCCGACACCGAGAACGTGGATAAGGTCTCGCTCGCAAAAACGCCCAAGCAGTGGGAAGACGCGTTCAAGTATATCGCCGAGCGGCCCGAACTCGAAGACATCGTGATCTCCGGCGGCGACACCTATCAGTTACCGCCGAAAAACATCGAGCTGATCGGCAACGCGCTGCTGGATATCCCGCACGTTCGCCGCATGCGCTTTGCGACCAAAGGGCCGGCCGTGATGCCGATGAAGATTTTGACGCATCCCGAGTGGCTCGATGCGCTCACCGCCGTCGTACAGCGCGGGCGCAGCATGGGCAAGGACGTCGTTCTGCACACGCACTTCAACGCTCCCGAAGAGATCACGTGGATCACCCAACTGGCGATGGCCAAACTCTTCGAACGCGGCATCTTCACGCGCAACCAATCGGTGCTTATCCGCGGCGTCAACGATACGCCCGAGCGCATGCAACTCTTGGTGAAGCGCTTGGAATATCTCAACGTGCACGCATATTACGTCTACATGCACGACATGGTAAAGGGCGTCGAGGAACTACGGACCACGATCAAGACCGCAACCGACATCGAGAAGTTCGTCCGCGGCAGTACCGCGGGATTCAATACGCCTACGTTCGTGTGCGATGCGCCGGGCGGCGGCGGAAAACGCGACGTGCACTCGTACGAATATTACGATCGCGAGAACGGCATCGCCGTCTACGCGGCTCCCAGCGTTAAGCCGGGCAAGGCATTCGTGTACTTCGACCCGATCGACAAACTCTCGCCGGACGCGCAAGCGCGCTGGGCCGTGCGCGAGATCGCCGATCAAATGATCCACGAAGCCGTCCTACGCGCAGGCGTCGGCGACGAACAACTCGTCTTGGCCTAGAGAGGCGCGAGGCCTATCCTAAGGCCTGATTCCCCTCAATCTTCGGAGCGAGGGCACAAGTCGCCGAAAGGCGGCTTTGCTATTCCCTAAAGCCAAGGCCCATGTTGGCCTTGTTTACCCAGTGCGGTATTATCGGAGTATGGCTCCGATAACTCGAAATAAACTAAACGAGGTCATTGCGGAAGTGGAGCCTGCGTGGGCTCGCGACTTGGATGTAAGCACGCTACCGACGGGTAGTCGTCAACGGTGGGTGCGACCGCCGGAATATCTTGACACCGCGCGATAGGCGGCGGTCGTTCCCGGTCCTCATTACGCGAAGCGCATCCCGGCCGCCCACATGGGGGCTGTCGATTGCACGAAGTCGACTTCGTTGGCGCGCTTGGGTGGTCACGACGCGAGCTTGGACAGTAGCGATCGGTGCAATTCGGCAGGAATAATCGATTTTGGCGGGTTCGTCGGAATAATTGCAGCTCTTCAAACGCTCCTAGCCTCGACCCCGGTAGGCTCGGAGTGGACGGTACACGGTCGCGCCAACGGGAACCGAATAAATGGCACGCGGCAGCGGCAGAGGGGTCGCGATCGGGAGGGACAAGATAACCCGTCCCTCCAGGCCCCGATCGGACGCCGCACCGCAGCCCGGCTCGCCGCTCGAAGAAACCCCGGGGCTAGCACATCAGAGTTCCGATCATCGCCGGCTGCGGCTAGACCCTAGCCAGGCTCCAAGCCAGTGCTGTTTAGGATGGCCATCCATAGGTGAGCCCAGTCCGTCGCCGTGAGCGGCCGACGCCCGCGAAACGAAAAGCGCGAAAGCTCGTTGACGTCGCCGTCTCGAATTCCAAATCGATCCGCCGCCTCGCGAAGCTCGGCGGGGACCCTCGAATCCGCCGGGTCGGACTCTGGAGGCTCTGGGCGTCGTTCAGTCAGCAACTCACCAGGAGATACACCCAGCGCACCCGCTAGGCGAACGACGACGTCGAACGACGGCCGCCGCTCCGAGCGTGGGTCCTCCGGTGCTGCTTCGAGGAGGTAGATGTAGGCCCTGGAGAGGGGCGGGTCCGCCATTTGCGCTAGCTGCTGCCGACTCAATCCCCGCTGCTCTCGTAGAGCACGCAGCCTCGCGCCGCTGAATGGTGCGGCCCACTCGGCGGCCCTCAGTGCTGGCTTTTCCATTATCCTTGACAAGGGTATAGGATAGTTGACAATGCTGTCAATGCGACGCTAACCTGTTAGACACGATGTCAACGATAGTAGACGGGCCTGAAGTCGACGGCGCGAGCCCAAAAATATCCGCAAACCCGCGGCTCCGCTTCCTAGAACGCTTCCCCGATCCCCGCGACGCCGCATTTCGGACGCCCCCAAAAGATTCAACGGAACAATGGGATGTGGCATCCAAGCTACCCGTGACCCCTCCTAGCGAACGGTGCCGGAAGATCCCAGGTCACTTGGCTATTTCAACGCCGGTCTCCGAAGCTTCAACGAATTGTCTGACTTAGAAGGTTGATATGTCCCCTGACCATCTTGGTGTACGGACCACCGACGACGCAACTCCGTTGCCCATAGTACCCCCCAGGGTAGCGTCCTCGCTTGAGAGTGCATTCGCGGAAGCCGAGCGTCTCCTGGCGGAGGCGGCGAAAGCCGTCCACGACATTACCACCAAAGTGAGAGCTGCTCAAAAGGCTGCGAAGATCGGCGACGTCAGAGCACTGTCGAAGGCTGTCCGAGCTGCTCAAGCAGCGTCACACAGCCTCGACCCATCGTTACAAGGCGCGAATCGCACCCTTGAGCGCGATTTCGGAGCCGAAATGCGCAGTGGCGCCTATAGTAAAGAGATCGAGCAGGCGGCGGCGCGCGCCAATCTACGCGGCGTCCGTGTCGTACCAGAGGCAATTGTGAGCTTTCCGATCGTCGCCAAGCCAATCCCCGACAAACTCGCGATTCAGTACGGTAAGAAGACTTCAGCGGCCATTCGCCCATCGGCCGTCGTTTCGCATCTCGCAAAGATGCGTGAGCGCAGGACGCCAACGAGCACAACCCGAGCTAGAAAGCTCGTTGATGCCATTGAGAGAGCATTTCAAACAATCACGGGCAATCGTTACAACCGTAGCGTGCCTATCCGCGATATCTATCAGTTGCTGACGCCTCTGCCGGGGCAGAGTGCTGAATACACCGAGTACGACTTCGTCCAAGAGTTGTATTTCCTGCAGCGAGCCGGCGTCCTCGAAAGCTCAAGCGGTAGACGCCTATCCTTCCCCGCCAGCACAGGAACAACGGGCCGTAGCGTTATTCGTATTGCGACCGAGGAAGGCGAAGAACGGCCCTTTTCTAGCGTCAAGTTCGACTAACGAGGAAGTGCTATGGAAGAACACTATCTACGTCCGGGAGTTTGGATCGACGTCCTGGCGAGGCAATACTTAAAAACATACTTGCCGCAGGGCGGATCTTCCGTAAAGGTCGTGGTCGCTGACGCGAACGATCGAGCTCAAGCTCAGGATGCGCTAAAACGGTTGGCGAACGTGAACAATATGGCGTATGCGAACGTTGATGCCGCCATTACGAAGACGCATATGATTCATCTGTTGTTCAATGCCATCGCGGCGCAGATCGACTGGAAGCACCTGGCGAACATGTTCATGCGCGGCGCGCTCAAAGAACATTATGGGCTTCCCGGTTCCGGGTCCCTGTCTGTCGACGCCATCGCCGAAGCAAACAACGAGTCAAGTGAACTCGTTAGAAAGGAGCTTCGCAGAATTATTGACCAGCGCGTCTTTCGAGACTACGAGTTGAGTCGAGAGTTTCGCTTCGCCGCGACGGCGCTTTGTCGCTCCGTGTATGATCCCAGCGATGACGTCCAGCAGGAGGCGGAGTCGGTTTGCTCATGGCTCACAGGGCGTCTAGACCGAATCGGGGCGCTTCGTCGCATATTCATTTATCGAAAGATTGGCCGTAACAACGCGCGGCAGATTCTCTATTCGACGGCCGCATGGTTACGGAGCGCCGGAATGAACGGGCTAGTCGTAACCGTCGACATTTCACGATATGCGTTGGGGCGAGCGGCCGAGGGCAGCGGCGAAACGTATACTAAGTTCGCCGCGACCGACATGCATGAGGTTATGAGGCAATTCGTCGACGGAACCGATCACCTGAAGTCAACGCTTTTCGTGTTCATGACAAATGAAAGCTTCCTCAGTGATTTCAGGCTGGGGATCCGGAACTATGAGGCCTTGAGGCTACGATTGACAGATGAAGTGCGCGATCGGAACAGGCCAAATCCTTTTGCGCCGATGGTTCGTCTACGGGAGAGTGCGACATGAAGTTAGATGCACGTAGGGCGATTGAAGCGTTGAGGGCGGGCGTTCCGAATGGTGATGCGGTTCGCTTTCTGGGCGCCAATCAGGAGGACATAATTGACCGTTTTTCGGCCGGCCTGCTTGTCGCAAGCGGGGAACGAGAGAAGTCGGACTCTAGAGGTTTCATTCTAGAGGGCGAGTTTGGGTCGGGAAAATCTCACGTCCTGCGGGCGCTAAAGGAGGAAGCGAAGCGGCAGAATTTTGCGTGCAGTCTCGTAGTGGTAAGCAAGGAAACGCCACTAAGTGATCTGGATGCGGTCTATAAGGCGGCAATCAGAGAGCTGACTCTTCCCGATCGGCAGGGCGGTGACCTCAACGAGGTGGTCCTGCGGCTTGACCAACGGTCCGAGCAATACGGTCGGTTCTATCAATGGATCGTCAGTGGCGACAGCCATCTCGATCCTTTGTTTGCCGCCACCCTGCTGTTGTATCAGCGGCTAGCTGGCGATTCCGAGCTACGGGATGCGATACAGAACTTCTGGGCAGGATCGAGAGTCAATATTTCGCAGCTCAAGAAAGAACTGAAGTACTTAGGTGAAGCCGGTCACGGCCTTACGTTACGTTCGCGTAAGAATGCAGATCTTGCTTGGGAGCGTTTTAGCTTCGCGGCTCGTTTGATCCGCGCCGCGGGCTACAAGGGATGGGTGTTGTTACTTGACGAGATTGAGCTTATAGCTCAATTCCCACTGCTCGGGCGCGCGCGATCATATGCCGGTTTGATGAGGTTGCTCGGTTACGATGATGAGGCTGCGCCGAATCTTTATACAGTTGCAGCCGCAACCGAGGAATTCAGCGGAAACGTTCTCCAGGAGAAGCGAGACGAGGTTAAGATCGCAGAGCGATTGGCAGCGAAGGACCCTACCCTCGCAGCTCGGGCTCAACGTGCGCTCAAAGAAGTTATCGACGAGTCCGTTGGACCGTGGGAACACGTGAACAAACAAAAGCCGGACGATCTTGATCGCGCCTATGCTGAGATACGCGAGCTCTATCGCCTCGCCTTCGACTGGGAGGGTCGACGTCGTGAGCGGCCACCGTCGCGTGACGAGGGACGTAGCATGCGCATGCACGTGCGTGAGTGGATTACGCGCTGGGATCTGGAGCGTCTCGATCCGTCGTACGATGCCGCGATAGATTTCGAGGCGCTGCGGCCGGATCTCCAGGAGCGGGAGGGTTTGGAGGGGCTTTCGGAGCCCGAGGATGAGGGGACGGCAGCCGCCGCAGCGGGCTAGTGAACTACGCTGTAGTGGACCGCCCGCGGGGCCACGGAACTTCGTCAACGATCCGGCGGGTCGAGTTGCACGTCACTAGCTCAGGCCCAAGCAGCAATTGCGCAGACTAAAAAGCGGCCGTGCCTGGGCAGCAGATACCGTAAAGCCTGCGAGCACAGATCGAAACCAGGAAACGACGTTATTTTTACCGTTCCAGCGCAGTGCGGTTACGCCTGGCTTTGAATCGTCAGGTGAACAGTTGACGGTGGTTTGCCACTGGGGAATGCCGCTTTGCGGATGTACAACGTTGTAACGACGGCGGCAGCATCGTCGGATTCAAAGCAAAAAGTTCCTTTTGTTTCCTTCTTGATGTGTAAGGCGACTGTTATTGGTTCTATGCTCGGCTTGCCCGTGAGAATGTAGTCGAGTATGGTCTCCTCGAATGTCGCTCCCGGCGCTCGCGCCGGGCCGAGTGTCGCATCGGTTTGAAGCTGCGACACGCCACGCGGTCCTTGGTACTCGGCAGCTTCTTGTTGCCGCGTGTCCGGAAGTCGGTCGTCCACGGTTATCCCTCCGCATATGGTCGTGATCATGCTGAGCGCGGACCCACTTGAGGCAAAGCTTCCTGGGCCCCATCAGAGACTTCCGTCTTCAATCGAGCCGGCCAGTCGTTCCTATGGCCCAGCGAGCGAGCTCCGCCAAACGGCAGGCAGCTCGCGAGCGATTTGCGGGGCCGAACGGCGATGATTTTGGCTGGTCCTGCCGGTCCTTGGGATCGAAAAAGCCCTTCTCGGCGTTCCGGCCGATCAGACATGAGAGGTGCGGCACTGAGCGTGGCGACTGCCGCATCCGAGCTAGGGCGCCTGTTTATCGCCCGTTTCTAGGCCAGCGCATCCTACACGGTCGCTTACCTGCAGGGCGCACAACCCCGCAGACCCGGTGCACCGTCTTGCGAAGGGTGCAATTTCTATGCTCCGCCGCAAAGGGTCAGGGAATCATGCCTATTAGTCGCTACCGCCGCCAGAACAGGGTCTCTTCGGCAGAGCGAAGCGTACGTTGAACTCGTGGGTTCCGTCCCCGCCCGTATTTACGCGTTGAGCCACCCCGTCGCCAAAGTTCCCTCGCTCGAAGAGATCGCGGGTGAGGCTTCCGGCGGCACATGCCGCCACCGTGACCTACGCGGCGGCGCTCAATCGTCATAGTCGGGCGGCGGCGGCTGCTATCTTGCTGAACGCCCCGTCGCCAGGCTACGAAGAACACAACGCCCGCTTCCATCACCAAAGCACCGTAGAGCGTATCCCGCGGATAGGTCAGCAATTCGGCCGCGAAAATTGCGAGCAGCGTGAGAATAAACAGGCCGGTCGTCCATGGATGCCCGGGGACACGCGCGGACGGCGGCGGTTTGCCTGCGTCGCGGCGCCGGAAGACGAACGAGGAATGGTGCGCTCGGGGTCGCGCGTCTCGCCGGTAATGAAGCTCGCGCCTTGAAACCGTTGTAGGAAAAGAGCACGGGCAGCATCGCTACCCCGAGCGCACCCAGCAACGTGCCGCCGCTATCGACCAATCACGCCGTCAAGGTGAGGTATCGAGGCACTGACGCCGCTTATCGAGCCGTCAGTGCCCTGAGCCGGTCTTCACCCATCGTGGCGATCTTACGTAGGTCATCGAAGGTTGCGTACTCCGCCGCCGTCGGCTTCTGATACGCATTTTCGAGTGAATTGAGCAAAAAGCCGAGCTGGGCGCGGATTTTGTCGGCGTACAGCACGTCGGCTTCGCTCGAATTCATGCGGAGCATGACCAGTTGCGCGATCTCCGCGTTGACTTGGGCCCGACGCGCGGCCGGCAGTCCCGCACGAGCGTTCATCGCCGCGTCGATCGCTCGATCGAGTTGGTCGATCGAATCGTGGATCTTGGTTTCCAGCGCAAAGCGCGCTTTCAGGTCGCCGTCGGCCGGATGCAGACGCGGATCGAGCGTCACCGTGAACGGCTGCGTATACGACTTGCCGCCGTAGTGCAGCGTCACTTGATATTTGCCGGGCAGAATCGTCGGTCCGTCGCCAACGTCGGGGAAGTCGTCGGTTTCGGCGTTACGGAATCCCGGAACGTCGTAGGCCGGCGGGTACTTCATATCCCACTGGAACGTATTCATTCCCGGCTTGACTGCGGTCGCTTCGGCGACGTCGTGCGCACGCAACGCCGTGGCGTCCATCAGCGCCCTTTGCGCTCCGGTCAGCTTCTTCTCGTGCTTGTTCGCTAGATGCAGCGTGAAATTGCGAATCGTCGCGCCCGTCGCGTCCTCGAACGTGAGCGTCGCCGGCGTGCGGCCGTTATAACCCTTGGGTATGTCGAAGAACACCGTCGTTCCGTACTTGGGATTCGCGCCCGCGGTCGGATTGTCGCTTCCGTATCCGCCGCCGCCGTACGCGTGGGTTAGCCACGCGTTCTCCGGTGCGTAAAGATAGGCGGCATCCGCGCCGGGCCGATCGCCGCGCGCAATCTGTTCGAGCAGCGCCAGATTGTCGAGAATCCAGAACGAACGGCCATGCGTGGCCGCCACCAGTTCGCCCTCACGCGCATCGATCGCGAGATCGCGAACCTGCACGCCGGGAAGATTGAGCGTAAGCGGCGTCCAGCGGCCGCCATCGTCGAAGCTCGCGTAGACCGTGCTGCGCGTACCCACGAAGAGCAGGCGCGGTTCGCGCGGATCCTGGCGCACGGCGAACACATATTGGTCGTTCGGCAGATTCGCCGAGATCGTCGTCCAGTGCGCACCGTAATCGGTCGTCTTATACACGTACGGGTGGAAATCGTCCCACATGTAACGCGATGCCGACAGATATGCCGTGCCCTCCGCGGTGTGCGACGGTTCGATCGAGCTGATCTGCGCCCATTGCGGAAGCGCAGGCGGCGTGACGAGTTTCCAACTGCCGCCGTGATCGGTCGTCACGTGCACCAGGCCGTCGGCCGATCCGGCCCAGATCACG
>Ga0207416_1004698_pt1 | contig 11546 bp, 9 predicted proteins | sample PaiPotPPM11metaG_FD_184107 | JGI IMG/M metagenome (GOLD analysis project Ga0207416, IMG submission 184107) | Iron sulfur acid spring bacterial and archeal communities from Banff, Canada, to study Microbial Dark Matter (Phase II) - Paint Pots PPM... ...
CTACTCTTGGGTCTTTTAATGAGGCAAAATGATTTCCAAGGTCCAATACGTTCTGCTGTTCCATCTGATCTCCATACCGTTTTGGACCCTATTTTACCACTTCCCTTATTTAGATGCGATTGCCCTGTCTGCAATCGTCTCGGTATACTGGCGCATGGTGTTGCCGGTCTGCATAACCATCTGCTGATCCAACGTCTGCTGAGGTTGGCTCTGTGTGTCTTGCGACTGTGCACGCTGTGCTACGCTACCAATCTGGATGCGGCGCACGCTATATGGAGCCAAGTAGCCATCGTTAATGCCATGGCTCAGCGTATAGGTGTAGACCGAGGAACCAAAGTATTTCTTGGTCTGCACATCTACCGTAGCCAGTGGCGTAGCGGTCAGGCCAATTTGGACTGCCTGCGAGAAGTGCTCTAACACTTTGCGCCAGTTCGAGTTCTCGTCCGCGCTCCCGCGATGACACTCGTCAATGACAATCACATCGAAGTAGTCAGCAGGATAGAATTGGTAACGTTCATCCCCATCTTGCACGTTGGTGAGCCATTGATAGGTACCAAACAAAAGATCATGCGCAGTATCGCCCTCACCCATACCACGGGTAATAGCATCATGAAACGGTCCAAAGGTATTTGTTTGCGCTTGCTCAAGCAGATAGCCACGATCTGCCAGGAACAGGACATTCCTGACCCGATAGTTCTTTTTCAGCTTCCAGAGAATTTGAAAGGCGATCTGTGTCTTGCCGGTGCCGGTAGCCAGCGTCAGCAGAATCCGTCGCTCGCGCAGGCCACGCAGTGCTTGCAGTGTAGCAATGATCGCCTGATTGATGGCAGCTTCCTGATAGTAGCGTGGAGGCACATCGGGCTGATACGGGTAGGAGAGCACCTCCATATCTTTCGGGTCGGTCAATTGGAGGGCCGAGAACCAGCGCGTCTGCAACTCCTGACGCGTGGGTAAGGCAGAACGTAGCTGCAGAGCGGAGAAGCTGCCCCCAAGCCAGTCCAGTTCAATAAAGTCTTTCTGATGGGTGAAAATATAGGCAAAAGGGAGACAGATTAGCTCGGCGGCACTTCGAACACGACGGACGGCCTCCTGCTGGCTCTCTTGCGGGCGCTGTACATGCACAACCGCAACAGGCAATGAGGCTTCCACACGCAGGAGAGCATCGATGATCAAGCGTTTGCCACGCTGGACCGAGTTCGGGATGACCCGCCCCTGTGTATAGTGATACGGCGCGTTGACATACTGGTTTACCCAGCCCTGTTTTCGTAACAGAGGGTTGAGTTCGCGTGTCTCCAGGTTCTGTACAACATCGCTCTCCTCTGGTACCTCGATCAGCTTTGTAAGCTTCGGAAAACTGTCAAGCACTTTCCGATCCAGGTAATTGCGGTTTTTGGAGCTATCGAGATAGCGGAGTTCGGCAAGGCGATCAGTATGCGTTTCGCCTGTGTCCGGGTCAAGGTCCAATAAGCGTTCGGTCTGGCGTTGCTGATGATTGATGAGCAGATGCCCAACCGCGTGAGCGAAGAGGGCAACTTGATCCTCAACACGCAAGTTATCCTCGTAGGCGAACAAGAAGCCAGATGTGCTACTCTCACGAATAACGGGAACCAGAGCGCATTCAAAGCGTCCAACCGTATCGATACCGTAATCAAGGGGGAAACGATAATGCCGGAGCGCTCGTTCAAGGTTGACACTATCCAGCTCACGCACTGGAATAATCTTGAGCGGCAGCAGTTGTTTCTCTTGCCCCACAAGGTCAAGGCAGTCTCGATAGAGACGCTCAGGCTGATGTCCATCCCGTGCTCCCCTCCATTCGGAGATGACGGTCTGTAAGCGTTGCGTCACATCTACATCTGGTGGAAGGGGAGAGTTGAGCATAGTTGGGAAATGAACTCCTTTTCATGCCATAAAAATAGTGATGTCGAGGCTGGCTTGTTAAAAGCTTGAAATACTGGTCGGGTGATAGAAAAGCCTGACTGACACGAAACAATTTTACCATAGAAAGCTGAGAAGCGGCAATTGGTCTGGGATAGAGTGACAGTGGTGCAACTACACGAACTGGTGAATAAGTGTACCCAAACAAGCTCAAAGTGTGGAACTTTCACGACGTAATGTGGCTATACCGAGAATATAACCTTGGCTACTCTTTTCCTATGGAAATAGAAGTTCCATGGCCTTCTCTGGCACCGAGTGCCATGATGCTTTCTTATTATTCCCATAACCGTTTAAAGCCATCACGGATCACCTTAGCAATGTTTTTGCGGCGGACAGCGAGAAAGTCCTGATAATCGAGATTTTCCCAACCCTGTGGGAGAGCATGCCAGTAGCACATCTGTGTCAGTTCATTGGGTGAAAAACGTTCTGCATATCTGGGGAAATATTCTGCCGGAGCAGTATCAGCAATGCTAAGAGCCTATCCGAATAACGCGGCGCACCGGAAAGCGATCAAGGCACAGGCGAAATGGAGAAAAGCCACGTAATTGGCAGGGTTTTTGTCCCAACGAACCAGCAAACGGCGAAAGCGATTCATCCACGAATGAACCCGCTCCACGACCCACCTTCGTGCTTTGAAACCCGCTTCCTTCTTGATGGCTTTGGCTTCTTCCCCACGCTTGCGGATATGGGCGGTAAAGCCGGGTATCGCGTACTTCCCCATAGTCGTAGCCCTTGTCCAGACACATGCCCTGCGGATGCTCTTCTGTTGGCTTTGGACGGTCGATGACGATGCTCTCAAGAGTGCGGCGGACTAGCTTCATATCCGTGCGATTGGCCCCTTCAACCGTGAGGCCGATCGGCACTCCATGACCTTCTATGAGCACACTGCGTTTGACCCCGCTCTTGCCGCGATCGGTTGGATTGGGGCCAGTTTTTTCTCCGCCCAATGGCGCTTTTGTCATGGCTCCATCCATTGAAAGCCAGTCCCAGTCGATCCCTCTGAGCTCTTCAAATTGCTCTAATCCTGCTTGCCACAGCCTGAGAAAGACTCCTGCCTGCACCCATTCTTGAAAGCGATCATGCGCTGTCGAATGCGGGCACAACTCCGTCTGGTCAAGTGCTTGCCATTGACATCCAGTTCGTAAGACGTAGAAGATCGCGTCTGCACAGTCTCGGTCAGGCACTCGTGGTCGTCCACCGCCAAAGTGGTGGGTATTGACGTGGATGGGTAGCATCGGCTCCAACACTGCCCACAGTTCATCGGAGATGCGAAATCCCGTGGTCGTACGGTTATTTGGGGTTCGCTCTCGGTTTCTCTTTGTCTTTTCTTGTTTCTTCATTCTCCATTCTATCAGATCCAGGGATTATTCGGATAGGCTCCAAGGGGGTCTCAGCCCAGGATTTGCGTTCGAAGTTTCAGCCAATCTACCATCACGATCGAGAAAGGTGAAAAGATCATATTCGTCAACGATGGCACTGCTATCCATATCATTGAGAATGGAACCTGGGAACAGGGGGGCGGTACGAGTACATTCAATGCAAGGTCATACAAGGAACCAGGAGCACCAAAAGTCACTATTCAGGTATCAGGCGACAGTAGCCAAACGATTGGTTCATTTAATGCAGCAGGAATATTCCATGTGTATTGCCTCGTCCATCCCGGAATGAACCTGACCGTGATCGTGAGGTAATCTTGTTCTTTCCAAGGGACGGTGTTCCTCATCCCGTCTAGCATCTCCCAGGAGGCAGTCATTGAGAACCAGCCACCCTACGGGAAAAAATAGGGATTCATCCTGATAGACAAGATGAAGAATCTATCATAGCCTGTGCTTGTCCCTGACCATTCTCCCCATCTTTGAGGGAGCCTTTTGAGCAGATGACAGAAGGAGCAGGCCTCTCAAAGAGGATTCTCTCTCTCCTCCTGGAGCTGAAGTGTGTTTGGTGGAACTGGCTTCCAAGATGGAGAGAAACGTCAGGTTCTTCTCCAAGAGATGAAATGAGAGCAGTATTCCTCATGATACCTGATATTCTTGAAAAGCTCTCCTTCCATCTCCAATCTAATGCCGTTCTAGAAAGGTAGCATGTTTGTATGGATTCATTTTCCACGACTCGTCGACGACTTTCGTCCGGCTCGATGACGAGTTCCACTCCATCTCGACGCAGAAGTCGCATGTTCTTTGGACTTTTCTGCAGTCTTGCCGTTTTGCTTCTCGTTCCTGGCATCGTCTTGGCTCACCCAGCACATGCTGAGTATGTGAGTTCGGACCCAGCAGCCAATGCGATGCTCACCAAGGCACCGACAATGATCACGATTCATTTTTCTGAGCAAGTCAATCCTTTGGGAAGTGATATCATTGTCTCTGATGCTGATGGCAAGCCTGTGAGCACAGCTGCAGCACAAGTAGACCGTTCGGATCTCAAAACCATGACGGTCACGATCAAAGGGGATCAATCAGAAGTCTATGTGGTCAATTGGCACACGGTCTCGGCGATGGAAGGTCATCATGACGCAGGCAGTTTCCGGTTCTTTGTCAACATTAGCCCGATGCTCAAGGGCATGGTGGGTAGCCCATCGATGTCTGGTTCTCCCACATCGTCCTCTGGGAGCATGTCTTCTGGTTCTTCGTCATCATCTGGATTGCCCATCTGGGTAACGGTGCTTATCGGCGTGCTTGGATTGTTGATTGGTGGAGGAGTGGTATTCGCTTTTGGTCGACGCTCAGGGTCTTCCCCCAACGCGGGAAGATAGAATCGATAAGCCTTGGTCTTGCGTAGGATGATCCAAGAGCATTTGAGGCCATTGCTCTTGTCGTCGTCTAGCTGTAGGACGAGAGAAATGAGCATGAGCGTCTCCATTTCTCTTGTTCTGCTTGGCTATTTCTGGTTGAGTCAAAAAGTGAGGAGAGACTGGAGGAAGAACAGGAACGCATGCAGAGAAAAATCACATCTCTTTTTCGTTGCTTGCCACACCTAGCCGCTGCGTTGTGTGCATTTGTTCTGAGTCTAGGTCTATTATTGCTCACGATGCTTCCCCTGGGACCATTGGGCCTCAATCTTCCCGTTGCATCAGCCCATGCCTATCTGCTGCGTTCTGACCCACCTGCCAATGCGATCCTCAATGCTCCCCCACCAATCGTCCGCATGTGGTTTAGCGAAGAACTCAATCCATTTACCTCCCATGCCGTCGTTGTCGATACGACCAACCACGAGGTCGATACAGGCGAAGGCACGGTGAACACCTCGAATGCGATGGAAATGAATGTCACCCCGCTTCTGCTGCGTGCTGGAACCTATGTGGTGGTTTGGCGTTCTCAGTCGGCACAAGATGGCCATATTACTGGCGGGTCATTCATCTTTCGCATTGCTCGACCTGATGGCAGTGTTCCCCCGGTTCCAGATGTTTTGCCCACAGGCCACTTTCCAGGAGCTGCAGGCAGTGGCCTTTCGGCCAATGCCACCCTTGATGGACCAACCCTTGTGCAGACACTCATGACGTGGTTGGCACTCCTGGGTATGGCATTGTGGGCTGGTGGTATCTTCTGGGAGACCTGGATTCTTCCTTCCCCGTTACAGAGCGACCCTGATGTGGCAGCGGCATCACGACAGGCTCGTCATCGCTTCCAATGGCTGGCCTTCCCTGCCCTCATAGTCGTCTTGTTCAGCGACATTGGGATTGTTTTTGGACAGGCAGCAGAGGTGGCAGGAGCCTGGTCAGGCATCTTCTCTCTGCCGATCTTGCGAGCGGTCCTCTTTGGGAGTCATTTTGGGACGGTGTGGTGGCTTCGTCAAGGCATTGCTCTTCTGACACTTCTGGTTCTACTCCTAGCACGTAACTATGTCAGATCAGAACAAAAGAGGCAAGTATCTGGAGAAGAGCAAGGAGATGTGCCACAAACGGCAGTGGATGCGCTTGATGCTGGAAGAGATGTAATCCCCAACTGGTGGATTGCTGTTCTGGAGACGTTCAGACATATCTCTGCTCTCCCACAGCGTCTTGTTGCAGGATGGCACACCCGTTCGTGGGTTGGACGGCTCGAAGTGCTCCTGGGCGTAGCATTGATCGTGGCGTTCGCGCTCTCTGGTCATGCAGCTGCAGTGCCTTCCTCGCAACTTGCCTACGCCTTGAGTATCGATTTGCTCCATCTGATCTGTACGGTCACCTGGGTTGGCGGGCTCCTCTACCTTGGCATCGTCTTCGTTCCAGTGCTCTCATCCCTCACCGATGCGCAGCGAGCACGTGTGATTGCTCTTGGGCTCCCAGAGTTCAGTGCCGTTGCCATTCTCAGTGTCCTCATTTTGGCCGCCACGGGCTCTTTGAATACGACGATTCATCTGACCGCTCTCGCCCAATTGCTGACAACGCTCTATGGACGCATCCTGACCATCAAAATCGGCCTGTTTCTTGTCATGATAGCTGTGAGTGCCTATCACAGCTTCTTCTTACGTCTACACCTGGTGCAAGCGTTGGCAAGATCAAACGTTCCATCGACAGTGGTGGTCTCTCCTCCTCTAGGAAGTGGAGGAGCCTCTCGCGTAACCGTTCCGATTGATGAGCAGGATAATCACCAGGACACTTCTCTCCAAGTGAAGAGGTTCACCAGAAGCATTGTGCAGTGGGTGCAACGTGAAGCGGTCATTGGCGGCGGTATCCTGCTCTGCGTTGCCCTGCTGGGAGCATTCGCTGGAACACTGGCTCCGGCACTGCCTGCAGCTGCGACGAAAACGGGTCAATTCTCTGGTCCATTTCTTCAAACCCAATCTGTCCAAGGGTACCATGTGACCTTGAAGGTTGCGCCCGACACATTCGGAACCAATACCTTCACGGTGACCATTGCTGATGCCCAAGGGCACCCGGTGCAAGGCGCGGCAGTGCTGGCTGAAACCACGATGTTAGACATGGATATGGGAACCGATGTGTTGCAGTTACAGGCCGATACCTCATCTGCGGGCACCTTTAGTGGTCAGAGTGAGTTGACCATGGCAGGACACTGGCAGGTGCGGTTGAGGATTCTGCCACCAAATGAGAAGACATTTATGATCGTTGTATTCTTGTTTGCGACGAGATAGCTACCATCTGGCGAGCAAAAAAGGATGATCAGAGAAATACCTTAAGGAAAAAGATAGGGATTTGTCCTAATGGACAGACCCATTCATTTCCCCTATTCTGCACGCAGAGATCTTACTCAGCAACGGCAGGGACACCCATCTGGGTACCCATTGTTGTAGGCATCATTGCCTTGCTCATTGGTCTGGGTGCCGGGATTGGCATTGGACGGAGCAGGAAATAGTTCTCTTCCTCGTCGTCAGATCGCTAGCCGGAGTAAACAGATGAGATGACTGATACCAGAAGGATGGTCTTCGTGACACCATGCACGCAGAGGTGCTGATGAACATCCATCTTTCTCCCAGCACGCTCTCCAAATGGACCTGCATTTCTGGAGGTCCGTTTGGACTGAGCCTATTTTGGCAGCAAAGCCACGAAGAGCCTGAAAGCTCCTCTTATGGATCTCTGATAATTTGGGAGTGATTTGGGTCCCTCCAAACCTCGCACTGGCCTGGGGATTGGAAGATTGGATGGAGCAATTATGAATCGTCGTCGACAAGTATCCTGCAGATCAGGTGTCCATCGGCTGATACTGGTTGCCTTCCCTTTGGCATTGCTGATCGTCTGGCTTTTCCCACAAGATGTAAGTGCACATGCTATTCTGTTGCGCTCTGATCCAGCAAAGGATAGCATGCTCTCTACCTCTCCATCCCACATCCAGATGTGGTTCAGTGAAGACTTGAATCCGACGTTCAGTACTGCCTATGTCGTGAATGCGGCAAAGAGTGCTGCGAACGTGCAAGAGGATGTCAAGACACACGTAGATAAGGGCGATGCTCATGTTTCAACCACTGATTCCAGAGAAATGGATGTCTCGCTCAAGCCGAATCTGCCGTCAGCTGTCTATGTTGTTCTCTATCGAACCCAATCAGCCGAGGATGGGCACATTCTCTATGGCTCCTTTCTCTTCATCGTTGAAGCAGCGAACGGAGCTCTTCCCACCTTCAACGGAAGGCTTCCCCAACAGGGTGCATTCAGCGGAAGTGGCAATCCCAATGGGCAACTTGATGGACCGACCCTTTTCAGCTTCATCATGATATCCCTCGTTGACCTGGGAGCAGTCTTCTGGGTTGGAGCGCAGCTCTGGCGCATCTTTGTCATCTCGGAGCTTCAGTCAGAGGACCAGCAGGTGATCGTTCACCAGATGGAGCAACGCTTAGATCGCCATTTTTCGTGGTCGGTCTTGCTGCTGATCTTGCTGGCCAATATTGGAGTCCTCGTCGGGCAAGCACTCACGCTGACCAGCGGTCAGTGGGGACCAGCTTTGGCTCCGACATTGCTTGTCAGTCTTATCGCCCGGGGTCAATTTGGCGCGTATCACTGTACGTGCCAGGGCGCAGACGCCTATGTTGGTCCCCGCTGGAGATTTGTTGGGGATCATATAGAGGCTGGCATGGCAGCTGGAAGAGATGTCTCCCAGAGAACCTTGCTCAACCTCGCACAGAACTCTGAAGAGAAGGCCCAAGATTGGCATGAGGTGATCTTGATTGATGATCGTGCTACCCCAGATCAGGTGCAAGCATTGCTGCAGGTCTTTGAGAGGAGCCAGGGAAGTGAAATTGCTCATCCTCATCGCCTCCCATCTGCTCAACGACCAGCGTATCTCGTTCCCATGCGGTATACGATCATTGAAGGACGCCCTACCCTCTCAGTCACTTTTTCGCAAAATCGGAGCCGTTTAGTTCAGGGGAATGCTTCCATGCCATTCTTCAAGGAGTGGACCTATAATGGTCCTGTTGCTGTTCAGCAACCACTCGAGCAGTGGAGCTGATGGAGGAAAAGTGGGATTTCTCGCTCCTACTGTAATCCTACCCTAGGGTGTCATACTGAGATGCTATTTCCCAGTGTTACGCTTTCTCACTTGAAAACAGGGTTACCGCATGGTATCCACTGCTTGGGCACTTGTGGAGGGCTCATGCTGGTGATGGTTGCTGTTGGCTTGATGAACCTTCCCTGGATGATCCTGTTAACCATTTTGATCTTCTTGGAGAAAACGTGGCAGTATGGACATCGCCTCAGCTTTTTCATTGGCATCGGCCTCATCCTCTTTGCTCTGCTGGCTTTCATCGATCCCACAGTCCTTTCAGGTCTCTCTCTCTCAACACCGTAGGCATTTCTACCAATAGACGCAGAGTCTTCTTTTTCTGTATACTTTGAATGGGCACCATAGTGAGCTTCGAACCCGACGAAGCCTCAATTGAGAAGACCAAAACTATCGTGACTCACCTGGAGGAACGCTTGTTGAGCAGCAAGCTACGTCGTTGGAAACGACACAACGAAAGGACGTTGCATGTACACTGTTGAAATTACGCCTGTTGATCTCACTCACCCCGTCGATTTGCCGCATCCCTGGCCTCAACTGCAAGAGAAGCATTTTCACCACGATCTCACAGAGCTAGCACAACGCTATCTTTTACAGGCTGATCGTCTTGGTTTTGGAGAACTGGGAAGAGAAGTCCTGGGGCTCCTCGGTGCAGGCTTTCTCAACCCATTTGATCGCAAGCAGTTTGAGCATCTGATAGGAGGTCCCTATGCCAACATGCAGAGCAAGGTACTTGATGTGCTTGAAGGACTCTCTCAGGAATTTGGGGACCGTATTTCTTCTGTCGTCTGGGATTCATTCGCCTTCCTGGGAACTGTCCCAGATCCGACGATTGAGACGACGATTCTCAGTCGTCAAGAGAGCTTGACCCATCCCTATTGGATCGTCGATTCCTGCTTACACGCTGTCGGCAAAGCCTATCGTCTGCTTCTGCATATTGAGACGTGTATGAGCCGTGCAGGAGCTGGACTCTTTGAGCATGGATGTGGCTGTGACTGTCGAGTGGCACCATCCACGCAGGGCACCGTCGAGTACCACCTTGCACCAGCACTCTACAAAACCGTGTCTTTTGAACTGTGGAGTCATACCCTCAGCGAAACGCTGCTCATCGGCGGACTACATATGCCATTTGCAATGGGTCTTTCTCCCTATGCTGCAGATGTGATGAGATTGCAAGGAAAACAAACAGGCGTTGTAGCAAAATCATAGGAGTAACCCTCGTCTTGCCGTACCATAAGAGAGGACCTGAGGCGAAATCTCCCAGGTCCTCATTTTTCAGCAAGAAGGTGTGACAAGGAATGTGGGACGCACTTGCCCTTCCTCCTCCTGCAGGCATCACAGAGCTGGAAGCAGCCACATGTGCTCTCGGGTTCACCATGTGGTCAGATCCTCTCACTTTGAGTCTTTTACGAATGCTTGCCGCAACAAAGGTTGCTGGACAGTTTCTTGAACTGGGAACAGGGACAGGGATTTCAGCCAACTGGATACGAGATGGGATGGACACACAGTCTCAACTGACAACGGTAGATCATCAGGAAGAGTATGTTGCTCTTGCCAGACGCTTTTTGGGGCAGGACTCGCGAATACGCTGTATACTGATGGATGGGAAGACGTTTATTCAATCCTTGGTTGAGCAAGGGAAAGCGTTTGATTTTATCTTTGCTGATATGGAAGTTGGCAAGTATCAGTATCTTGATGAGACCCTGGAACTGCTTGCTGTTGGAGGCATCTACGTGATCGATCATATGCTTGCACAATCATCTTGGGATGAAGAGCATAGACTTAGGGCATGTCGGCTGATTTCCATCCTTGAAGAGCGTCAGGATGTACAGATCACCGAACTGAACTGGTCGACAGGAATAGTTCTTGCCGCAAAAGCGCAGTGAGGTAAGGGACTGATAGATGGCTGTTCTTCAGCCATCCCTTAAGGTGTAAAAATAGGGACGATTCCCGATAGACAAATGCCCACCCAATGTTTATGCTAAGAGGTATCTAGCGCAATGTTCATATGAGCATACTTCTTGCCTTGTCTGGATGAGAAACTCAGAAAGATGTTTTACTCGAGAATACTTGCCAGAGGTGAGGGTAGTTGAAGATGCTTCTCTTTCTATTGAAGACGCATACGAGGAGTAGATACTCATCAGAGCGTCTCTTTTGCGATTCGCTCTCCAGTAGTTCATAAAAGGAGAGCGTCATTAAGCGTGTGTGAAACAAGAAGAGACAAGTTTGGTGAGAATACCTGTCTCAAGCCAAAAAATGAGAACTGTCCCTGTTTCCCCCTAGAAATGCGTACAACCTTCTCTTACACTGTATAATAGATAGTGTATTCAATAGAACATCACCCTCGAGTCTGATGAGCAGGAGCCGCATTAGCGGTTGTTCTTTCAACCAGGGTTTGTGATGAACTTTTGAAAAGGAACAGAATACCTAGAGGCTCACTCTTTCCCAAGGTCGCTGTAGAGAGAAGGCTTTGGCTCTCGAGATGAGCAGATAGTTGATAGACATTGTTCTGACACTCCCCTGGCTAAAGCCGAGGGGGTTCTTCCTTCAGCGATCCGACTTACCACGTCTCCGTTTGGAGGGCGCAGTAGAGGTCAGGTCTCCAGAAGCGTTTTGCGGGACAGGCCCACTGGTTCCCGAGTGCCCCTCGGTACCGTTTAAAGCTTTTGAAAGGATGTTGAGTGC
>Ga0207416_1004701_pt1 | contig 11544 bp, 7 predicted proteins | sample PaiPotPPM11metaG_FD_184107 | JGI IMG/M metagenome (GOLD analysis project Ga0207416, IMG submission 184107) | Iron sulfur acid spring bacterial and archeal communities from Banff, Canada, to study Microbial Dark Matter (Phase II) - Paint Pots PPM... ...
GGACGTAGGAGCCGAACCAGTTTTCGCCGTTCTTTTTCATGAGGGCGACGCGGGCCTCCTGCACGGGGTCGTCGGGCGGGTCGAAGGGCATTTTGTCGATGACCACCAGCGAAAGGGCTTCTCCGGCGATATCGACGCCTTCCCAGAAGCTTTTGAGGCCGAAGAGTACCGCGCCTTCGGCTGTGCGGAACTCGCGCACCAGTTCCAGGCGCGTCATGTTGCGGTCCTCCTGACTGAGCAGGCGGAAATGGTCGCGTGAGTCCATCCGCATGAGAAATTCCTGGTAGACATCGTTGAGCATCCGGCGGCTGGAGAAAAGCAGGAAGGCGCGCCCGCGTGATGCTCGCGCGAGATCCAGCATTTCAACTGCGACAGCTTTCATATAGCCAACGTACTCTGCGCCATCGCCGTAGGCGGGTGGGGGTAAGTGACGGGGCAGGTAGAGCAGGGCGTTGTGTTCGTAGTCGAAGGTGAGCGGGAGCATACTTTCCAGGATGTCGGGGTAGGCGGCGCTGTCGAGGCCGACGCGCGAACGGAAATAAGTGAAGGAGGAGCCGCGCTCTTCCGGCCTGCGCGCCCCGGCTGCGACGGTTGCCAGCGTGGCGGAGGTTGAGATAACGTGCGTGCGATCAAACAGGTGTTTTTTAAGCCACTGCGTCACATCGAGGGGAGCGGCATACACTTCCAAGGGCGAGATGTTGCGACTGCGCCCGGCCATTGGCAGGCGCTCGACGTAATAGACGTACTTTTCGAGCTTGTCTACTGAGAAGACGGCGCGCATATTGGAGGCCAGCGTGCGCGTGCGGGCGATGAGGCGGGTATAGAGGATATTTTCTTTCTCGATCATAAAGTGTGGCTGCTCCTTTTCCAGGGAATTTGCCAGTTTGTCGATGGCGCTTGCCAGCGTCAGACCTTCTTCGAGCGGGCCGCGCAGGTTGGCGCGTCCCTTCGCGCCGGGGTCTGCTACAGATGCCAGCCGGTCCCAGGCCAGGATTAGTTTGGCTTTGACCTCCTGTTGCAGTTCGGGCGAGCTATTGGTTTGCAGGCGTTTCTGGGCCAGCAGGGCGTATACCTGGGACTGGCTGGCGGTGATGGTGAAGGCGCGCGTGGCCTCTTCTTCCAGGTGGTGCGCCTCGTCGATTACGATAGCCTCGCGCTGCGGCAGCACAAACCCGCCGGAGGCGGCGTCCAGCAGGAGCAGGGTGTGATTGACGACGATAACCTGGGCCATCTCGGCCTTTTCTTTCATGTTGCGCACGTAGCAATATTTGAAATATTTGCACTCGTTCCAGGTGCATTGATCGCGGTCAGCGTTGACGCGGTGCAGCAGTTCGCCCGGCACGGGAAAGCCCAGCGCCTCGAAATCGCCGGGAATGGTCAGTTCAAATTCCTGCACGACGTTCAGCAGGCGGGAGAAGTCGGCGCTTTTGTTGGCCCATGCCCCCTCCTGGCGCACCTCGTACAGGCGGTCGAGACAGACGTAGTTGCCGACGCCCTTGACCAGCGCGGCATCGAAGTCCTGCACATTCTTCTGCACAAAGGGAATATCTTTGTAGAAAAGCTGCTCCTGCAGGGCTTTGTTGGCGGTGCTGATGATGGCGCCTCGCCCAGAGCGCACGATAGGAAGCAGGTAAGCAAGGCTGTTGTGTGTTGGAATCATAGATCGGCCAGCAAGGTACAGATGGCTTTTAGAATCGACCTGAATGCAGCGTACTGGACGTGTAGGTACTTCACGGACGGCTGTAACGTAGCGGAAGCGATTGCGTTCAGGGGTGTAATTGCGGAGCCGCTCGTGTTGAGCATTCGCTTTACGCGGTAGTTGGAAGACCTGTTCCTCTGTTGTGAATGATAACGTCCATTTGGGCCCACAGTCTTTCTGTTTATACCGCGCGCGTCCATGACGGAGTGAAGACCGGAAGCCAAGCGAGCAGACCAGTTCAAACACATCCTGCGCCAGCTGCGGACTTGTGGTTGTATACTCGATAGCCCCTGTAGGACTGACTGTACCGTCGGTATCGAGGAGTCCAGCAAGGAGAGTACGACGCTGCTGTTCTGAGGAGCGCAAATAGATTGCCGGGATGTGCTTGTTTAATAGAAGTCCGAGCGCGCGCAGGCGACCGGTCATACCGGGCTGCCACCGGCTTATAGCCTTGCCATTCTCGTCATCAACTGCGTAGAGGTAAGGATGGCTTTTTAAAGATCGAACGGTATAGCCATCTTTCTCAATCACAGTAATGAGAGCAGGGTCGGCAGTTGTTATCTGGTTGCTGTAGCTACTGCTGTCACCGAGCCAGACACCGAGGAAGTATGGCGCGATGGGGAGGTTGGTCTCTGGGAGTTTGAGAGGAGCAGCGACAGCGATGGCGTGGTTGGCTCTTGGGCTTGAGCCAACCGTAAGAGTGGCTGCCAATTTCTCAGTAGTGACAAGAGTATATGCTCGTTGATCCCTACGCTGTTCGTCGAGGTCTTTCGTCAAACGATCTTTCACGGCAGTAAGAAGCGCCAGATGTGGATAGCGCGCGGGTCGCATATCGGAGTTGACAGGCGCTATCTGACAAGCAGCTTGATAGACGCTCCAGCGATGGCCGCCGATGAGTTCTGCTGCCTCGCTTATCGAGAGTACATCGTCTTTTGAGGAGAGAGCTATGATCTGCTCAAGCGAGAGAAGCTGGTCCAGGGTTATGAAATTTTTCGCTCGATATACATTCGTCCTCGGGCGTTTTTGCCATGACCTATCTGAAGCCGTATAAGATATCCATTCATGTTCGGCATCTGCAATCAGCGTTGAGCCATCACTGAATACAACTTCAAAGCATTTATGATCGTGCATAACGTCAAATGCTACTGTGACACGGGTTGGACATCCCTTCTCATCAAATACATAATCACCTTCGACGAGCTCGCCCATGCGCTTCCAGCCGGCTGGCGTTGGAATAGGAGTGTCTACATCAAGCGCCTTTCCCGTTCCCGTTCCCGCCTCAATCACAGCATGTTTCTCATCAATCAGAGCTTTGGCGACCACCTGCGCCATTTCGACCTGTGCGCTTCTCTCTTCGTACCCATCCAGGCGTCTTGAGAGGATGCCATCGTGGCGCAGGTCATGGGTGACGGTATCCCCCAGGCTGCTAATGTTGCCCGTCGAGAAACGTTTGGGCAGTGGATGCGGTTCCTGCGTGGGTGCGAGTTCCGGTTCGAGATGGCCAGGCGGCTCGTCTACGGGTTCAGGTTTTGACGCGGTATTGGATGCCGGGGATGGCACCGGTGAAGCGGGTACACCAGGTGCAACAGGCGCGTCGTTACGCGGCATCGCAGGGATGCGCTTGAGCGCGTCCGCCTGCGCATCTGTCTTACCGGTATGCGTATTGCTCGTGTCCACTTCTCCTGAAGAGCCACCGCTTATAGAGATGGAAGGGACGCCGAAGCCCATGAGGGCGCGTAAATATTCGCTGGAAAAGGCCAGGGGGCGTGGGTAGCGCTCAGCGGGGTTCAGCGCGAGCGATTTGAGCAGCACCTGTTCAACGGCTGGTGAGATGGCGCTGTTCAGGCTGCGTGGCTCGGGCAGGGGTTCGCTTTGCTGTTGACGTAATAATGTGGCGCGGTCGGTGGCGTTGTAGGGGCAGCGACCGCAGAGCCATTCGTAGACCATGACAGCCAGCGAGTACTGGTCGCTGGCAGGGTCTGGATTGCCTTGCAGCATTTCAGGGGCCATGTAGGGCAGGGCGTCCGGGTCATCGATGTATGATAGCGGTGACAGGGGCGAGAAGCCGGTGAGCAGGAACTGTTTGCTTTCGTCGATAAGGATGCTGGCGGGGTGAAGATGATGATGATAGATACGCGAGGCGTGCGCGTACTGCAGGGCGTCCGCGATGGGTGAGAGCGCGCGTTTGACTTCATCGGGCATGACGAGTTGGGCCTGGGGAAAGCGCTCGAGTATGTTCTTTTCCGAGACATACTGTGTGACGAGGTAGCCCCGCGTCGCTGGCTGCTCGTCGTTGGGCAGCAGGCCATAGTCGAGAGTTTCGGCGATGTTGCGATGCTTCAACTTTTTGATGGACTTCGCGCGCGTGAGAAAAGCCTCCCTTTCCTCGTCTGTAGCCAGCGAGGTATGGAAGACGTGAATAGCGCTGTAATTTTTAGCGCGCCCCTGTTGTTTGCCCAGGTAGACGGACTCGAACGGGCCGTCGCGCAGCAGGCGAATGATGGCGAATGGCCCGATTTCTAGCGGCGTGGCATCACCCATGCGTTGGCTCTCTTCCCGAAATGTGAACGGATGTTTGTGCTGTATGCAGAGTATATCACATATCCTCGCATCGCTATTTGCCAAAGATAGCCAGCGAGCCATAAAAATTGACAAACATGCCGAACAGCAAAAGCGCCAGTTGGATGGAACGAGGCACATATTCCAGGATAAAGATGAGCATAAGGAAGAGGATGGGCATGACATCGAAGAAGTAACGATTGCCCAACTGTACCCAGCCTGTGGCAAAGTAGAGCATCAGGAAGATGGTACTGATAACAACTATCACGCTCCCAACACCTAAAAAGAGCAAGCGTTTTCTATTCACGTACTTCCGAGTGTAAAACAACACCGGGAGCAACAATAACGCTGGGTAGACGGAAAAAACGCTGTTGCCTTCAGCATCAATGACCACCGGGCGACTGGTAGGCCTGAAATGCACGATGTTCAAAAAGTAATAATAGACGTTGTGCCAGACATACGAGAGTGAGAGGATGCGGTTGCTTTTAAGGATGGCATCGAATCTGGGCGCACCTTGCTGGTAGCGCTGCCCTACCTCCAGGACATTGCCGAACCGGAGAGCGTTGTACGTTCCGAGCAGGCCGGCAAAAGCCAGCGTCAAGATACCAAACGACCAGAAAATTTTCAACGGCGCTTTCCGGCCAGACAACCGATAATGTACGAGCAGGTAGATGTAGAGTATGCCATTGAAAATCAGGCTGTACCTGGACAGTACGGCCAGATAGAAAAACACCGTGGCGAGGAGAAATAGGAAATACTTCTCGCTGTTGAGGAATAGAAAATAGCAGAGGTAGAACAGGAGAAGGTACATGGTGGCAAAAATCTGGCTGGTAAACCAGATGTTGCCGTTCAATGAGAGAACGAAGTTCGGCGATGCAAGACCGAAGCTGAACAGCAGGAATGCCTCCGCTATCAACGAAAGGGAGATGTTGAAGTACTTTTGGAACTCCTGCATGAGGAAATAAAAGAGGATGACATTTCCTGCTCCTCCGACCAGGGTGTAGAGCGTATCGCTGGCTTGCAGGTGAGAGACCAGGTAAAACGGGAGGATAAATAAGACGGGAGCCGGTCCCCAGTACAGATACCACTTGCTCTGGTAGAATGAAAGATCAAACGTAGATGGGGGCTTCACATCAACACGTCCGTGAAGGAATGAGTCGAGAAGGTAGGTGAAGTAATTTTGGCTGGATGATATAAGATTGCGGTTAATAAGCAGAGCAAAACACAGGTAGAGAGCGCATACTGTGAGGCAGCACAGCAGCGCCACAAGATACGTGTTTCTCTTGTGAAACGTTGTTACGTTGCCAGGTCTTTCATTCAAAAAGCTCTTTTTTTCGGTAGGCTCGTATCGCTGTTTGGGCATAGATATCCTTTCTCTTGCGCGAGGCGTCTACAAACGAATATTCTCTTCCGCTGGACTATCTTAGGGCTTCTTATGGGCGAGTGCAAGGCCCATTTGTTCCAGGAGAGATGTGCTGAACTTTTTAGATGAGCTGAAGTAGGCGTCAGGGGGGATTTTTATCCCGCGAAAAAGGCAGCCAGCATGAGCACCAGTCCAAGAGCGCGCGTACTGTCTCCGGCATAGTCGTAGGGCAATGGGTTGGGAGTAGAAAACTTGATGGTGTAGACGCCGATGCCGGTAGCTATTAAAAGAAACGCGGCGCACATCAGGAAGGCGAAGCGCGTGCCTTTCTTACCGTACATCACGAAATAATAATTGAAGCATATTGCCAGGCAGACGACACCGCGCGCGCCACTGAGTACTTCGGTGAGCGTCACGCCAGGAATGGGAGGAAGAACAGGGGTCAGAACGAGCATAGCGAAAAGAGCAAGGCTGGCGATGATGTTGAACCATTTCAGAAGCCGTAAGTGGCGTTCGGCGCCGGGCAGCGAGATGAAAAAGATGAACAGGTAGCTGACGATCTGTCCAATATAGCGAAACCAGAAGGTATTGAAGGCCTGGCTTGTAATCAGATAATCTCCGATGACTCCTGCAATGCCACCTATACCAATGACTGCCATTGATAGTCCCACGATGAAGAGTGTGTCACTGCGTGTTTTGGAATAGAGGTAGAAAGCACGCAGAGAGATGAGCAGGGTGATTACGGCCTGGAATCCTATAATAAGATCGGTAATCTCTTTTGAAGTCACGATCTGTCTCCTTCACAATGCGCCTCGTTTGCCTCAGAGGGCGCTCTCCACGGGCTGACCCGCAGCATCATACATGCGAATACGCTGCTCTTTGAGCAGCGCGCGTATGGCGCCGGTGACGGTTTTGGCCTCCAGACCAGTGACAGTAGCGAGTTCGGCGAGTGTTTTCCTGCCATCGATGGCAGCGTAGAGCTGAGAGGCCCGGTCGTCTTCGATGGCAGAGGTACGAGCAAAAGGGCTGCTCGTGCGCATGGCAACCGAGTTGCCAACGCGGCGAGGCATGAGTTCTAACAGGGCTGGCGGCACACTTTCCTGCGGAGTGGAAGCAATCGTGGAGCGAATAGTTTGATGCAGGGGTGTAGGGACTCCTTCCCGCACCGTCTGGAGGAGGGTCTGCGCGGTAAAGGGTTTGGGCAGATAGCGATGCGCCCCCTGGCGCAGCCCGTAGCTTTGATCGAACGGGGCATTTTTGGCACTGACGAGGATAATGTATATTGTGTTGCGCGGCATATGCTGTTGCACATGGCGGCAGATGGCATAGCCGCTGATGTCTGGTAACACCACGTCCAGGATGAGACAGTATGGCTGGAACCTGGCGATTTTGGTAAGAGCCTCCTGCCCCTTGAGCGCAATCTCCACATGATATCCTGCTTGTTCGAGGGTAGAGGCCATGAAAAGACAGGTGGTGGGACTATCATCGACAACCAGAACTCTGGGACGGTTTATCACTGTTTCACCCTTTCTTCTTCGTCATGCTGCGATGAAACTTTTTGACACCTTATGAATATTATTGACTTACAAAAGATAATACTCGATGAGTATGAAGGCATAAGCATCAAGAGATGCTGATATGATAGAAAAGTACTGGTATGGCATTGAGAAATCTTAACCAGGTCTTTCGTGAAGATGATGAAAAGGGCAGGGCATCTCTTGACAGCTTGCTTGCTTGCCAGTATACTTATCATAAAGCGAACTACTACTGTACGCTTCCTCGATAGTTCTCCTCTCACATGCTTCCAAAGGAGCTTACCTCGATGGCTTTTCCCTCATTTTTGCGCTGGCTGTTTGCCTCGTCTGCGGGCGATGAAGCGGCGGCTGAAGATGCTTCCAGCATTCAGGAACAGATCAATTCAACCTACATGGCCTCGTCTCCCACGCAAGAGGATTGGTACTGGGGGCGTTTGGCGACAGGTGGAGAGGAGGACTATTACTGGCGTAGGCTCAGTGATAACTGGCTGCAAAAGGATGTGATTCCTTCGACTTACCTGGAATTGCATAATACCTGTTATGAAGCCTACAATGCCAATCCGCTGGCGAGCGCGGTGATCGAGATTACGACCAGTTTTGTGCTGGGCAAGGGCGTGGTGGTGGCGGCGCGCGAGCCAGTTGTGCAGGATGTGCTGATGGATTTCTGGCATGATCTTGATAATCACATGGAGACGCGCGTCTACGCGCTGTGTACCGAGTTGTCGCTGTATGGGGAGCAGTTTATCCGCTTCTTTGTCAGCCCCTATGATGGCCGGGTCAAGATTCGCCAGATCGACCCTTCGCTGATAGATCAGATCGAGACGGACCCGGAGGACATTGAGACGGAGGTGCGTTTCCACCGCCGACCCATTGGTCCGAGCGCGACGCTGCCGGGCGATCCCGCGCCGGTTACGCCTGGCGACCAGCATAACTTCGAGGGCGAGTGGCTGCAGGCGGGCAAAGAGGTGGCGCACTTTGCCATCAATAAGGTCTCCAATGCCAAGCGCGGCAAAAGCGACCTGGCTACGCTGCTACCCTGGCTGCGCAGGTACAAGGACTGGTTGACCGACCGCGTGCGCATCAATAAATACAAGGGCGCGTTTTTGTGGGATGTGCAATTGAACGGCGCGGACCGCAAGGCTATCGAGCGCAAGAAGGCCGAATACACCTATCCGCCCGAACCAGGCAGCGTGATTATCCATAACGAGGCGGAGCAGTGGTCAGCCGTGAAGCCAGAGATCAACGCTAACGAAGCCGCCGAGGATGGACGGGCCATCAAGCTGATGATCGCAGTTGGCGCGCAACTGCCAGAACACTACCTGAGTGACGGCAATTATGGCAATCGCGCCACTGCCACCGAAATGGGCCTGCCGACCTTCCTCAAGTTCCAGCGCCGCCAGTTTGTGATGCGCGCTATGCTGCGCACTATCCTCGATCGCGTGCTGAGCGAGGCGCGTAAAGCGGGCAAATTGGCGGCGGAGATGGATACGCACTACGACATTCTCTTCCCGGAGATCGATGTGGCCGATCACCAGACCCTTGCCAGCGCCACGCAGATGCTCGTCTCGGCCCTGACCGTCGCGAAGGCGCAGGGCTGGGTGAGCGACGAGACAGCCATGCGCCTGCTTTTCCAGTTCGCCGGTGAAGAAATCGACATCAGCGAGGAACAGGCGCGTATACGAAAGGAGCCTTCATCGTGTCCTACACCGCTCGACCGCAAAACGGCCCTCTAGCGACTTCCCGTACTGCTTCTCATTTCGCGTTCTCTTCCTCGCCGCACTTCCAGTTATCCTCTTCAGCGCCGCACGCGCGTTTTGCCGGGCATCCAAATGCTCGCCGCCACGCGCCGCAATCCTCGCTGCCGCATCACGCGGCGCATCACCGGCAGGCGCTGCCGCCCGGCATCGAAGAGCAGCCATTTTGAGAAGAGTAAGAGCAAAGGAGTTGAATGATGCCTCTCGACGCGCGTAAAACGCAGCATATTCTCAATGTCGTGCCAAAAACCTTTGCCGGGCGGCAGCGCACCGTCGTCTTTGTCACCCTGGCGAGCGGGGTGTATAGTTACGCCGCCGTGCAGGTAATCATGCGCCCGGAAGAGGTCATTGATCCGCAGATTTATGATGCCAGCGGGCAGGCTCCCCAGCGCAACGCCGATATGCTGATGATCGCCCCGCTCGGAACCAGTTTTACCGGTGTGGTCTACATTGCTGATACTCCTACTGCTACCTCATCGGCAGTGGCAGCCGCGCCCAAATACGAGATCATCGAGGCGCTGCCCGTCGGCATTGTGCCTGGTGGCAGCCATATCCGCGCCCTGCTGCGCCGCCTGCGTTAGTTTTGCCAGATAGAAAGGATAGAAATGATATGCCACAATCGCTGATTGACGAGCAGGAATGCCGGGAGGATACCGCCCGGCGTCTCAATACCTGGCTGACCGTGCTTGAGGAACGTATCGTTGCCCTGTTGCAGGGCAACGAGCCTGAGACGATGAAGCCTTCCGAACGCGAACAGGCCGCCAGCCGCCATCTGGCGATGCTGCTGCGCCTGCTGCAACTGCGCCAGAAATTCGCTCAGCCTGAGCCGTCGCCGGGAGAACAGGCGCTGCTGGATGCGATATGGCGGCATGATGAGGAATGAATTGTAACGACCGCTCAGGTGATGCTCCAGAAGTGCGCCAGGCGACGTGAGTCCAGGCTGTGGAACCAATTGGCCCAGGAGATCCTTCGCTGCGCTCAGGATGACATTCCCGATCAGAGAGCTGTCATCCTGAGCGCAGCGAAGGATCTGAGACTGTGTGAAATGCGCTCACGTGCGTTCAAAATGACAGAGAAGAAGTGGCTCTCCAGGCCAAAGGACATTTCTTTTCACACAGTCTCTCTCTCGCCCACTTCTGGGGCATCGTAACGTTTCCCGTAACGATTGCGAGACGGGAGTATGATATGATATGGCTGAGGATAGCAGCAAGCTATCTCTAAGTCGTTGAGTTTTCTTCTTGTGTGGAGAGGGTAAGATGCATGAACCTGTCAGATTCTGAACGAAAGAGCGCCGGGGGAGCGGCTGTTTCCAGCGCTGATACGCGCTTAACTGGTCCCTGGCTTATCATTGCCCGCGTCGTGTGGCTGATGCTGGTCATTCCCAGTCTGGGACTCTTTATTGCCAGCCTCCTTATATCCTATCAGCAAATCCAATCCGGGACCATTCCTGCGCCGGCGCAACAGTTACTCTCCAGCATAGGCTTGTCTATCAGTGGGTTTGCTGTTCTGAACACCATCTTCAACCTGATCACATCAGCAATCTGGTATGCAGTGGGCTTCTTCATTTTCTGGCGCAGGTCTGATGACTGGTTGGCGCTGCTGGCCGCCTTTGTTCTTGTGATGTTCAATATCACCACCAACTCAAATAACAATGTCCCCTCTGCACTGGCACTCGCCTATCCCGCCCTCTCTTTGCCTCTCAGTCTCATAAACTTTCTTGGGATTATCTCACTGGGCGTGTTCTTTCTGCTCTTTCCCGGTGGACGGCTGGCCCCGCGCTGGATGGGGCTGATCCTGCTGCTCTTCATCATTTCAGAATTTTTGGGCGATTTCCCTTCCACCTCATCAGCTCTCGACGCAAATTGGCCAGCATGGCTCCTACTGCTGATGACCCTCGTCATATTTGGATCCATCATTTATTCGCAAATCTACCGCTACCGGCGCGTGTCTACGCCTGTCCAGCGCCAGCAGACGAAGTGGGTGATCTTAGGAGTAGCAGCAGCGTTCGGAGTGATCACCGGCATTTTAGCCTTCACCTTTCTTCTCCCCTCCAATGTCAACTCATATTCTTTCAGTGAATTTGTTTTGACTTTTATCATCTGGCCTGCCGCCCTCCTCTTGATCCCGCTCTCAATCGGGTTCTCGATTTTGCGCTATCGACTCTACGACATCGATTTGCTGATCAATCGTACGCTGGTGTATGGCACGCTCACGGCCATATTGGCCTTGATTTACTTTGGCAGCATCATAGGATTGCAAGCCCTCTTGCGCGGCATTATCAACGCCAATAACGATGTTGCTATCGTAGTTTCCACCCTGGTCATTGCGGCCCTCTTCCAGCCTCTCCGTCATCGCATTCAGGCCATCATCGACCGCCGCTTCTATCGCCGCAAGTATGATGCTGCTCGCACGATAGCGGCGTTCAGCGCCACCCTGCGCAATGAGGTTGATCTGACGCAATTGAGCGAGCATCTGGTGGCAGTGGTCGAGGAGACGATGCAGCCGAAGTCTATCTCGCTCTGGTTACGTCCTGCCAGCCGCGAGAGAACCGAATCCACCCGGTAGGATATTCGCGCACAACAGAAAGACTCCTCGTTAGCGCAATAGTTTTGGGGTATGATAGAAGAGGCATTG
>Ga0207416_1004705_pt1 | contig 11531 bp, 9 predicted proteins | sample PaiPotPPM11metaG_FD_184107 | JGI IMG/M metagenome (GOLD analysis project Ga0207416, IMG submission 184107) | Iron sulfur acid spring bacterial and archeal communities from Banff, Canada, to study Microbial Dark Matter (Phase II) - Paint Pots PPM... ...
CGGCGACGCTGCCGTATTCGCAGACCGCGCCCAAATCGTTGCGGCCGAGATCGACCAGCATCACGTGCTCGGCGCGTTCCTTTTCGTTCTGCAGCAACTCGCCCGCGATCCGTTCGTCTTCTGCTTCGTTCGCACCGCGCGAGCGGGTGCCGGCGAGCGGGCGAATGCGCGCGCGCCGTCCTTCCAAACGTACTAAGAATTCCGGCGAGGCGCCGAGTAGCTGTCCGAACGGCGCATCTACGTAGAACATGTACGGCGAGGGATTCCGTCGCCGTAGCGCCCGGTAGAGATCGAAGGCTTCGCCCTCCAGATCGACGCCGAAGCGAATGCCGATTTGGAGTTGATAGACGTCGCCGTCGTAGATGTGCTGTTTGATCCGCGCGACGCGACTCAGGTAGGCTTCTCGATCGAGCGACGACGACACGGGGCCGATCGCGCGTACGGAAGCGGCAAGGACCGGCCGCGCGGCCAGCAGACGCTCGATATACGCATCGATACGAGCGTCGACCGATCGCTCGTCCTCTCCACAGGCCCAGATCGTTAACGTGTGCGTGAAGTGATCGAAGATGAGCCAGCTCGCCGGGATCGTCACGTAGGCGGCGGGCATGGGCGGCTTCGCCGCGCTCCCCGGAGCCATGCGCGCGGATGGCCGGGCCGCATCGTATGAGAACGCGAGCAGTGCGCCGCCGAGTTCCGGGCGATCGCCCGCGATCCGATAGCCACGCACCATCGCGCGAATGCGCTCGTACATGTCGGGACCGGCCTCGAACGATTCGCTGTGCAGGTAATTCAGGCCGATGAACGAGTAGCGCGAGATGCGGCCGCCGTGTTCGACGCTTTCGAGCAAACACGCGTTGCCCGGCGTTGCCAGCGCGCGATAGGCGCCGATCGGCGTGAGGACGTCGGACCCGATGGTGCGGGCCCGGGATACGAGAAGGCCGCCCGGTTGCGGGCGGCCTTCTACGGATATTTCTCCGAACGAACGCATGCCGCTACCGCCGGACTCCCAGGAGCCAGTGCCAACGATACCATGCAGCGACGCGGACGATCATGCCCACTTCTTACCGTCGCAGCTCGGGGTGTTCCTGCGTCAGGCGCGCGGCAACCGTTGCCGGCAACGCGTCCAGAATCGCGCCCGCGGCATCCGGCGACATGAGCGACATCACGCGCGCGACGTATGCGGAGGGCAACTTTTGCACGACCTTCGCGGCGTTCTGAGGTTCCATATTCGCCCAGTACTGGGCGGTGCGCCGCATATCCGGGGTCGCCCCGGCCGAAAGATCGCCCGCCGCGGGGCCGGCTTGCGCGCTCGTGCCGATTGCGGCGGCGGCCGAGCCGGCCGCGACCGGCGAGCCGGAGGACGCGGAGGGCATGGCGGCTTTCGCATTCGCGGCTTGCGATTCCAATTGCGTTATCTGCGCCCGAAGTCCCGAAATTTGCCGGTCTTTCGCCTTCGAGGCGTTTTGGGCGGCGCTAACCTGATGTTGCAATTGGAGGATCTGGTGCTTCAAATCGGTCATCGCTTGATTTTGCGCGGCGAAATGAAACGGCGCGGCGATCGTGCCGGCCATCGGAGCGCTCGCGCGCCAAACCGGTGCCAGCGGACCGTTGGCGATCTCGTTTCGCGACGGCTGCCAGACGAAGGCGAATGCGACCAGTGCGATGGCGATCAGCGGCAACAGCACGCGACCCCACGGAAAGGCCTTACGCCGTTGGCGCGTTACGATCACGTTGCTCCTCCCATCCGCTGCATGCTCCGGCCGAACCGGCGGGCGTTTCCGTCGTCGAGTTCGTTCTGCTCGATGCGCGACTCTTCGTTCGTGAATGCTTCGCGGCGACGCTCTTTGAGCTTCTCGACGATCTTGCGATCTTTGCTCGATGCCAAGAGTTCCTGGCGCGACCGGTCGAGCTCGATCCTGCGCTCGGCGACCACGCGGATCTGCGCCACGATGGCTCGATCGAGAAATTGCACGTGCGCGTAATGGAGCCGTAACTGCTCGAGATCGTAGCGTTTATGCTCGGTGCGCAAGAGCGCCGAACTCTCGCGAAACTCGCGGTCGAGACGGTCGAGATCGCGCTGGGCTTCATCGTGTGCGATCTGGCGCAGCGCCACGGCTTGCTGCTTTTGGTCTTCGATGCGACCGCGGTGCTCGAGGAGCGGTTGCAGCGTAAAGCGAAAGCGGCGTGCCATTATGCGACGCTCATGAGCGACTGCACGGCCTGTTCGTACCCGGTCGTTTCGTAGATGCCTTGCCGCAGAAAGTGTCGGATCGATTCGATTTTCGAGAGCGCCAGATCGACGCGGGGATTGCTGCCCTGCACGTACGCGCCGATGTTGATGAGATCTTCGGCGTCGCGATAGGTCGCAAGCACGTCGCGAATCGCCGATGCCGCCGAGTAGTGGTTTTCGTCGACGACGTCGGGCATCACGCGGCTGACGCTCTGCAGGACGTCGATGGCGGGATAATGATTCGCCGAGGCGAGTTGGCGCGAAAGCACGATGTGCCCGTCGAGAATCGAGCGCACCGCATCGGCAACCGGCTCGTTCATGTCGTCTCCGTCCACCAAAACCGAGAAGAGCCCCGTAATCGTCCCGCTTTGGGACGTCCCGGCTCGTTCGAGCAGTTTCGGGAGCATGGCGAAGACCGATGGCGTGTAGCCGCGAGTCGTCGTCGGCTCGCCGATCGCCAGGCCCACTTCGCGCTGGGCCATGGCAAACCGCGTGACCGAGTCCATCATGAACATCACGTCCAACCCTTGGTCGCGAAAGTACTCGGCGATCGTCATTGCCACCGATGCGGCCTTGATACGGACCAGAGCCGGCTGATCGCTGGTGGAGACGACGACGACGCTGCGGCGCAGGCCCTCTTCGCCGAGATCGCGTTCGATGAAGTCGCGTACTTCTTTACCACGCTCTCCGACCAAGGCGATCACGTTGACGTCGGCCGACGTGTTACGCGCGATCATCCCCAAAATCGTCGATTTGCCGACGCCGGAACCGGCGAACACGCCGACGCGCTGCCCCTTACCGCACGTCAACATTCCGTCGATCGCCCGGATACCCAGCGCCAGCGGCTCGGTTACCCGTTGGCGCGTGAGCGCGCCGGGCGGCGCCGAATTCACTTCGGCGCGACGATCGGCCACGATCGATCCCTTACCGTCCATCGGGCGGCCCAGGCCGTCGAGCACGCGGCCCAGCAGCCGATCGGTGACCCCGATTTCGAGCGGCTTTCCATGCGCGATCACGTCGCTGCCGGCGCCGATGCCCTTGAGCTCGCCGAGCGGCATAATCAAGACCTTGCTGTCGCGAAATCCGACGACTTCGGCAAGCACCGGCTCGGCGGTACGCTTGTACGAAATCGAGCACGTTTCGCCGATCGCCATATTCGGACCGTGGCTCTCGATCACCACACCGATGACCTGGCGAACTTTGCCGTACTGCGAAACGAGATCCGCGTTGCGTAAATTGGCGATATAGCGGTCGGCGTTAAACGTCGTCGACACGGTGGCCGCCTAGCTCGCCTGGGCCGGCGGACGGAGCAGCTCCGTGCCGGATTGGCCGAGTTCGATGGCTTCATCGTTTTGCAGCGCCTTGCGCGCCTCGCGTAACTGCGTGGAAATCTTGGCATCGATCGTGCCGGCCTCGGTCTCGAGGACGACGCCGCCGCGATCCACGCGCTGGTCCTCGACGATCCGCAAGTGCTCGACGTCGTGCGATGCCACGATCGCATCGCGATGCTGGCGGATCATGTCGAGATCGATCGGATTGACGCGGATCGTTACGACCTCGCGCGACACCAAGCGCGTGAGCGCGTTGCGGACGTTTTCGGCCACGACGCTAGGATCCAACGCGATGTGTTGATGCACGACGCCTTCGGCGATCGCCATCGCCAGACGCACCAGTTCCGGCTCCGCTCCCTCGATCACCGTGTGGCGTTCGTTACGCGCCGAGTCAACGAGCTCGCGCAGCGTCGCGATCAGTGAGGCCGTCTCGGCTTCGATCTGCCGGCGACCCTCGGCGAATCCCTGTTCGCGAGCGCTCGCCTTGGCCTGGCTCTCGATTTCGAGGACGCGTTCGCCCGCCTGCGCGACGAGCGCGCGTCCGCGTTCGGCTGCGTCCGCAAGCAGCGTCCGCGCATCCTCCGCGGCCCGATCGATCAGCGCGTCCGCTTCGGCGGCAACCGCATCCCAATCGATCTGAGGTACCGGCGTTTCCTCAACGGCCGGTTCGGGAACCGGCTGCTCGAGTACGCCCGCATCACCACGGAACGGCGCGGCGAAGCGGGTGTCGAGTTCTCCCTGCCGCTCGGGCTCGGCGACACGCTCGAAATGCGGGATAGGGACGACGTACGAACCGTCGATAAAGCGCGCTTCGCGAACGACTTTACCCATTACACCAGTCGTTCGTCTTTAGCGCCACGCGCGATAACGATCTGCCCGTTCTCTTCGAGCGTCCGAATCACGTCCACGATCTGCTGCTGCGCCTTGCCGACCTCACGCATCCGCGTCGGTCCCAGCAGCTCGATCTCTTCTCTGAGCATGCTTGCGGCGCGCGATGACATATTTTTGTAGACGCGGCCGAGCAGTTCGTCGTTCGCAACTTTGAGCGCGAGAGCCAGATCTTTGCCGTCCACCTCTTTGAGGATACGCTGGATCGAGCGATCGTCGAGATTGACGATGTCCTCGAAGACGAAGAGCAGGTTCTTGACTTCTTGAGCGAGTTCCGGGTCGCGTTTTGCCAATCCGTCTAAGATATTTTTCTCGGTCTCGCGGTCGACGAAGTTCATCACGTTTGCAAGCGACTGCACGCCGCCGGCCTTCGCAAAATCCGCGCCCTGAACGAGTAGCCGGCGTCCGAGCAGTTCGTCGAGCTGTTCCAGCACTTCCGGTGCGGTTTTCTGCAAGATCGCAATCCGCATCGCGACTTCCGCTTGGAGTTCGGGCGGGAGCGCTGAGAGGACCGCGCCGGCCTGTTCGGCCTGCATGTACACCAAGATCAGCGCGATCGTCTGCGGATGTTCGTCTTGGATGAATTGCAGCAACTGCGCGGGTTCGGTATTTTTGATCAGTTCGAGAGGGTTGCCGTGTTTGAGCGCCGCGAACAGGCGGCTGGTCATATCGTCGGCTTGGCCCGAACCGAAGCTCCGCTCCAGAATCTCCTTTGCGTATTCGATGCCGCCTTCGTTGATATACTTTAGGGCGATCGCGCGCTGATACGCTTCTTGAACGACGGCGTCGCGCCGTTCGATCGATACGGTCGTGATCTTGGCGATTTCGAGCACGATGCGCTCGACTTCGTCCTGCCGTAAGAACTTAAAGATCGTTGCCGAGAGTTCGAGCCCCAGCGTGATCAACAGGATTGCGGCTTTCTCGGGCCCGGAGATTTCGATCTGCGGCACGTCGCTGAAGGGCGACGACGCGAACGCGGTTTCGGGGAATCCGGCACCCGACAGATTGACGATCGGCGATTCCATCGCTTACTCCGCGAGCCAGAGCTTGACGAGTTTGGCGATGCTGTCCGGGTTCTCTTGCGCCACGGTCGTGACGTATTCGATCATCTGCTCCCTGGTAAGATCGGCGGCCGATCGGATCGGGGCGGCGATGCCGGCCGCGCCCTCGAGGATTGGATGTTCTTCGAACGGCGGCAACTCGTCCGCCAGCGAGGAATCGAAAGACGGAAGATCGGTAGCCGGAGTGAAGCGCGAGCGGCGCGAGCGGGCTGCGAGCAGTCCGAGTGCGGCAAGGAGTGCTATACCGCCCAGCGCGATGAGCGCCCAGAGCGGAATGCCAAGAACGGTCGTCGTAACCGCGCTCGGCTGTTGCTGCGTCTCGACCGACGGATTGAACGGAATCGCTTCGACCGAAACTTGGTCGCCTTGGGCGAGGTTCAAGCCGGCCGCCGCGATGACCGTGTTGCGAATCTGCTGCACGTTCGCCGGGCTGAGCTGGTAAGGTTGCGCGTTACGCGCGGCGGCGGTGCCGTTCGGAAGGTTGGTGGTTACCGGGGACGAATCGACGATCACCGCAACGCTGGTCTGCAAGACCTTGCCCGGCGCGTTGATGTGCTTGATGTTTTGGACGGAGATGTCGTAATTGGTCGTCGCTTTCGATTTGTTGTAACGGCCCTGCGTCTGTGTCGTTTGCGGCGCTTGATACGTGCCGATGTTGCTCGTCGTACCGGGGACGCCGATGGCCGCTTGCGCGGCGGGTTGCGTCCCGTTATAAGACTCGCGCTCCGATTGCGCCGAGAGGACCGTGCCTTGCGGCGAGTAGACCTTGCTTTCCGATTGCGTTGCGTCGAAATCCATCTTCGTCGATACGCGCGCGACGGCGCGGTTTTTGCCGAGCGTGGTATCGAGCATCGATTGAATGCTCTGCTGAAGATCGGATTCGTATCGCTGCTTGGCCAGCAACTGTTCCTGCGTCATCTTCAGAGCGTCCGGTGCCGACGTTCCGTCGCCGCCGACCGCTCCGACGCCGGGCAGAAGCACCTGGCCGTCCTGGTTCACGATCGTGACGTTGTCGGGCTTGAGCCCCTCGACCGCATTAGAGACCAGCATCGTGATGCCGCGCACTTGCGAGGGCGACAGGCTCTGGCCTAGCTTGGTCTTGATAGCGATCGATGCGGTAGTGGGCTCTTGGGTGGAGGTGTAGAGCGACTGATCCGGCGTCGCGATGGCGACACGCGACGTTTCGACCGGGTCCAACCCGTCGATGGTTCGTTCGAGTTCGCCCTCGATCGCGCGCGTCTTGTCGAGCTTCTCCTGAAATTGCGTCATGCCGAAGTTGGTCTTGTCGAACAACTCGTATCCGGTTCCGCCGCCTTTGATGAGCCCGGACCCGGCGATCGCGACGCGCTCTCCGCTCACGTCCTCGGCGGGGACGTAGACCGTCTTGCCGTCGGTCGAGAGCCGATACGGAATCTTATCGCTCTTCAGGCGCGTGACGACGGTATTTGCGTCCGCGGAACCAAGATTCGAGAACAGCGTCTCATACGAAGGACCGCGGCCGAAATACAGGTATCCCAAGCCAAGGATGGCAGCCACAATGATGGCGGTGCCGGTGACGGCCAACATCCGGGTCTGCCGATTTTGGCCCTCCCAGAGTACTTGAAACCGTCCAGCCATATCGGACCAGATCGATGCGAGGCGATCCACGCGTCTCTTACCTAACTCTCCAGCCGACCGTGGCCCGTAGCGCCGGGCGTCCATGCCCAACGACGCTCATGCCGGCAGGCATTCAAAATGTCAGCCGGACTCTTATGAAGAGTATCGGTCGCCCCCGCACGCACTTTTACCGTCATCGCGCTAATTGCGACCGCTCGCGCCCGACTGAGACGAGTTCGACCGGGACGCCGAGCAGCGCTTGGATGCGAGCGACGTAGCGCGCGGCCGCCTGCGGCAGGGCGGAAATATCGCGCACGTGGTCGATCGCCTCGCTCCAGCCCTCGTGTTCTTCAATATCCAACTCCAATTCCGGCGCACCCGCCGAGCCGAAATCAACGGCTTCTCCGCGTAGCCGATACCCGGTCACGATACCGATCCGCTCGAAGCCCGAGAGAACGTCAAGTTTTGTAATGGCTATCGACGAGAGGCCGTTGAGGCGTACGGCGTAGCGCGCGGCGACGGCATCAAACCAGCCGCAGCGGCGCGGCCGGCCGGTCACCGTCCCGAACTCGCCGCCTTGCCGCCGCAGGCGTTCGCCGCGATCGTCATGCAGTTCCGAGGGGAACGGCCCCGCCCCGACGCGGGTGCAATAGGCCTTGACCACGCCGATCACGCGTCCGATTGCGGTGGGCCCAACCCCGAGGCCGGTGCACGCGCCGCCCGCGATCGTATGCGAACTCGTGACGTACGGGTAGGTCCCGTATCCGACATCCAGCAGCGTCCCCTGGGCACCCTCGATCAAGATACGCTTTCCGGCCTCCAGCCGGTCGTGAAGATACGCCACGCCATCCACAACGTGGGGAAGTAAGCGATCGGCAGCCTCCAAGGTCTGCGCGATCAAATCGCCTTCGCTAGGCAAGACTTCGTCCACGGTGTTGACGCGGTTCGCCAGATTCGCGCGAAGCTTATCCGCTAGGAGCTCGGGGCGCGAGAGATCGCCGAACGTGATGCCCGAGCGCGCGACTTTGTCGATGTAGGCGGGCCCGATCCCGCGGCCGGTCGTGCCGATTGCGGCGGCCCCCCGGGCGCGCTCGCCGGCGCGGTCGGCGGCGGCGTGATACGGGAGCACCACGTGGGCCCGGTCGGAGATGCGGATGCGCGACGTATCGACGCCGATCGCCGCGAGGCGCGCGAGCTCGTCGGTCAGGCCGGCCAAACTCACAACCGTTCCGCCCCCGATGAAAAGCTCGACGCTCGGATTAAGCACGCCGGAGGGAACGATGCGCAGGGCTACGTCGGTCGTGCCGACGTTGATCTGGTGGCCGGCATTATCGCCGCCTCCGAAGCGCGCCACGACATCGTAATCGTTCGCGAAGAGATCGACGATACGGCCCTTGCCTTCGTCGCCCCATTGGATGCCGACGATGATATCAGCTTTGTTCATTCCGAGCGAAACTCCAGATCGCTCGTATCGCCCATCGGGATCTCGCTCAACCCTTGTAACTGCGTCATCACAAACTCCGAAAACAGTGCGTTCGGCCATCCGAAATCCTGGCGCGTGTATCGCTTGGGGTCGTTTGGATCGAACGACTCGTGCAGCAGATGGTCGCCCGGATCGCTCGCGAGCAATTGCGCCAACACGTCCTGCTTTTCGGTAGGATTGGTCGTGGTCATGCCCTGCATGATCAGCGCGAGCGGCCACACCCAATGATCCGGCGTGTGATAGCTGCCGATTCCGCGCGCCATCTGCCCCTGATAGAATGACGGGTTGTCGGACGAGAGCAGAAATCTTCGCGTGTTCTCGTAAAACCGGTCGCCGGGCTGCGTGTAGCCGATGTACGGGGCGGAAAGGAGTGAGGGAATGTTCGCGTCGTCGGTTAGGATCGCGTGCCCGAGGCCGTCGACTTCGTACGCATAGATGTAACCGTATTTCGGAACCAGCACCAGCCCGTAGGTTTGGATGCCGCGCTGCACCTCATCGCGCAGCGCCGTCGCCTCATCGGCCTTAACCACATTGTGGTAGACGTTGCGCTCGATGTCCGCCATATCGCCCAACGCGACGACCGCGAACATCTCCGAAGGGATCAAGAAATTATAGTAACAGGCATCGTCGGACGGGCGAAAGCCGGTCCAAATCATACCCGTATATCCGACCGGACGCCCCTTGCCGCCGTCGGCGAGTTCTTTCTCCGTGTAGTGCGAATCGCGGGGATGGTCCTGTTCGCGCTGCATCGTCGCCAGAATGCTATCGAGCGCCTTCGCGTAATCGTCGTTGAAGACCGAGGTGTCGCCGGTGGTCTTCCAATAGCTCCACGCGAGGGTCACCGGATAGGCGAGCGAATCGAGCTCGAACTTTTGCTCCCACACGCGATAGTCTAACGTAAAGGCGTTCGCGTACGGATCGACCTGGAGATATTTGGCCATGCGCTGAATGATCGCGCGCAGCAACTTGCGTACGTCCGGATCGTCTTTGGCGAAAAAGAGATACGGGCGCGCCTGCGCGCTGGCATCCCGCAGCCACTCGGCCGGAATGTCGCCGGTCTTGATGTATGCGGTACCGTCCGGCGCGTACTGCGCGAGCTTGCCCGTATCGAGCAACGCGGCCCGAAACATGTCTTCCAAATGCGCGTTCGTGCTGTGGTAGTCGGCGGCTGCTTGCTCGATCGATCGAATCTCCAGCGCGCCGGCCGACAGCGGAGAGAGCCCCAACGCAACGGCGACGAGAAGCGCGAGAATGCGCGCGTAGCGGCTCAACGGCGCGAACCGCGGGCGTACAGCGCCGGAAGTTCGCGATAACGGCCGCGATCGTCGAGGCCGTATCCAACGACATAGGTATCGGTCACATCGAAAGCGCGGTACATGATTTCAATATCGGCAACTCTGCGGCCGGGCCTATCCAGTAGGGTGCACACGGCCAGCGAGGCCGGGAGCCGGGCGCGCAAGGTGCCCACCACGTAGCGCAGGGTAACGCCCGTATCGACGACGTCGTCGATCAACACGACGTGCCGGCCTTCAATCGCCGCAACGGTATCCTTCTCGATTCGCAACCCGTCCGAGCCGCTCGCCTTGCTTATCGCAATCCAGTCGTACTCGCAGGGAATCGTGACGGCGCGCGTGAGATCGGCAAGAAACGGCGCGGCCGCATTCAGGATGCCGATGAAGAGCGGAAGCCGGCCCTCATACTCGCTCGAGAGCTGCTCGCCGAGCTGCTGCACGCGCAATGCGATCGCCCGCTCGCTGAAAAGTTCCTCGCCGATTGCGGCTTGCCCGAGACGAACAGTCACGGGCATACTCCTACGACGGAAGCGCTCGCAATTCCGCCCCGGCTACGCTCGCAGCGGGAACCCTGAATACAAACTGGGAGCCGCCCAGGGCCGAGGTACCCACGGTCACGTCGCCGCCCGACCGCTCGGCGATGGTCTTGACGATCGCGAGGCCGATGCCGTTGCCGCGCTCGTCGCGGCGATTGCCGCGCTCGCGGATGCCGAAAATGCGCGATCGTTCCGAGAGGCTCACGCCCGGGCCGTCGTCATCCACGACCACTTCAACGCATCCTTCGCGCAGTCGCGCCGAGACTTCCACGCGTCCCGCCGGCCGGCCGTATTTAATCGCGTTCTCGATCAGGTTGACCAGCACGTGCATGAGCGCGTCGTCGCGAATCCGGCCGCGCAGCGATCCGGCCGGAATGCTCCGTAGCAGGATGCCGCGTTGCGCGGCAACGGGTTCCAACGCCGCGCAAGCAGCTTCAATCTGCTCCGAGACGCCGGTCGTAGCGCAGAGCGATGCCGCCGCGGAGAGATCGAGGAGCGAAAACTCCAACATCCCGTCCACCAGACGAGCCAGCCGCAGCGCCTCGCGTCGCGCCACGTGCAAGAAGCGGCGCGCGGTATTGGGATCGACGTTGTGCTCCAGCAACGTCTCGAGGTAGCCGCGGATCGACGTCAGCGGCGTGCGCAGTTCGTGGCCGACGGTCGCGAAGAATTCATAGCGCTCGCGTTCGCGTTCGCCGCGCTCCAGCGCACGCTCCACGATCGCGTCGATATCGCGCGCGCCGTGGCTTCCCGCATCCACGTGACACCATCCCGTCTGCACCTCGACGTTGCAGGATGCGACCACGGCCTGCGCGATCCGCTCCAGGGCGGCGCGCGCGTCGATCGTCGCGCGGGGGGCCGCCTCCCGGGACGGCTCCAACATCGCGATCGCAAACCAGTCGCACCCGTCGCCGTGGCTGACCGCGTCGCCGTCGCGCAGAATCGAGCGCGCCGCGGTTAGAAACGCGCGAGCGGTCCGGCGCTCCAAGCGACGCGCCGAGGCCTTTCCGTCTCGCCAAGCTCGCTGCGCGAAAGCCGGAACCCGAAGGACCAGCACGGGGACCGCATCTCCGAGCGCCGCGCGCCTTTCGATGGCCTGTACGAATGGCGGCCC
>Ga0207416_1004709_pt1 | contig 11528 bp, 13 predicted proteins | sample PaiPotPPM11metaG_FD_184107 | JGI IMG/M metagenome (GOLD analysis project Ga0207416, IMG submission 184107) | Iron sulfur acid spring bacterial and archeal communities from Banff, Canada, to study Microbial Dark Matter (Phase II) - Paint Pots PPM... ...
CCTCGGTCACGGTTCTCTCGACCATGCTTGATATGGTCATGGGCACAAACCTCACGCCGCTGCGACAAACGTCACCAGGGAGCTACAGCGGCACGACCGACCTGGGAATGGGAGGAAGATGGCGGATGCAGATCCTGGTCTACCGCCCTTCCGGTCTCACCCGCATGAGTGTCGACATTCAAGTCGGCACATGACTCACCTGACGTGGCACGGCCCCATAGTGCATGATCAGGGAGGATGTCGTGCAATCCAGCGTAGACGAGGGCACCACATCCCGAGGGGCACCCAAGCCTTCGGCGGAGTACCCGTGGTGCCCCTACAGCCCGGTATCCGTGGGCACGGGAGACGGCCTTGGAGGGGGAGAACGGCCTGAAGGCCTGAGCTACGAGGATAATCGATGATCCATGGCACACCATCCGACTTGGCTTCGCACTAGGTTTGGCCCCGAAGGGCCAGGGGTTGATCCGGCTCGAGCAGGGTTGCAAGGGTTAGAGCGACCCCCCGCACAGGTGCCTCCAGCCGCCACCAGGAGTTAGTGTCATCATCTCTGTCCATGGCGCAGCCGTTATCCTGGCCCATAACTATCTCGCGAGAGCTGCGCAGAATAGTCATAGTCCAGACAATACAAGGCCGACTCCGCTCTCACCTGGCGGACCCTCTGCCTGTGCACTCGGCCACCAACCACCGTGTCGCAGGAGCGAAGGTCAATTGAGACATAGAACGTCTACGTTATCCGGGCGTACGGAGGAACATCAGACAGTGGGAGACTCGGGGGACACCGAGGCATTTCTGCTCTGCTTTCCTAACAGGCGCTCGTCCCATAGTTCTCGGCAGCCACCGAGCATAAAGCTACTATGGAAATGTAGGAACTACTATGATAAGGTAGTAGTACGATGTGGGTTTCGTGGTCGAGCTACGTGCCGGTCCTTGCCGCCGCATGCTGCTGATGGCTGATTGAATATTCGCAGGAGAGCCCTCGTGCCCTCATCGACGGCTGGAATCCAGCGGATAGAGCGACGGGCTGAACACGCCGGCCACAGACATCCCGGGAGATTGCACCGATGAGTAAGTCACAGTTCGAGGAGTAAGCAGGATGCGTGGAATGTGTTTCAACTGGAAAGTCCTGGCCGGCCTGGCGGTCGTCGGGCTTGGGGTGCTCGCTGTGTCCCCGAGACTGGCGCTGGCCGTCCTGCCGTTTCTTGCGGTCGCGGCATGTCCACTCTCGGTGCTCTTCATGATGAGGGGCATGTCGAATACAGCCTCTCGTGAAGTAGCTGCAAGCTCACCGGCAGAGAGCTCGCCGGCCACCACACTCGGTTCTGCGACCAGCCGGGACGAGCGCATCGCCCAGCTGCAGGCGGAGATCCAGCGTCTGCGCACAGACCAGCCTGCCCGCACGCCCGAGACGGATGGGTCGGAGCGAGCGGAAGCCCAGCGTCGGACAGTTCACGGGGCCAGCGTCTAATTCCCCGTGGACATCAGCATTTTCTTTGGCGGCTCGGTCATCGCTGCGGTGGTGGCCGGCATGATCGCCCTGTTCGCGCCGTGCTGTATCTCGGTCATGCTGCCGGCGTACTTTGCCAGCTCCTTCCAGAACCGCCGCGTCCTTGTGGCCATGACCTTCCTCTTCGCGGCCGGGGTTGCCAGCGTGATCCTTCCAATCGCCCTCGGTGCCAACGTCCTGCGCCAGCTCTTCACCACGCAGCACACGCCGATCTATGTCACGGCCGGTCTTCTCATGCTAGGGCTCGGCGGGTACGTCCTGCTCGGTGGCCAGATCCATCTGCCCATGCCGGGCCGCCGGGCAGGCGGGAAGACCGGCCCAATCAGCGTGTACTCGCTCGGCGTTTTCTCGGGCGTAGCCACCTCCTGCTGTGCACCGGTCCTGGCCGGCGTGATCGCGCTGTCCGGCGTCGCGTCCTCCTTTGGACTGGCGCTCGGTCTCGGTGCGGCCTACGTCTTTGGGATGGTCGCTCCCCTCTTCGCCATTGCGCTGCTCTGGGAGCGCTTTGACTGGCGAGCAAGCCGCCTCTTCCGGCCTCGATCGTTGACCTTGCGCCTGGGGCCCGTCCGGCGGACCATCACGGCGACCAACCTGGCCAGCGGGCTCCTACTCGCGATTATGGGCGTGGCGACCGCGTGGATTGGGCTTAGCGGGAAATCGATGGGACCGTCCACCGGCTGGCAGGCCGACCTCTCAGTTCGGTTACAGCACTATGGACACCTCATTACCCAGGCCCTGTCCTGGGTGCCAGGATGGGCCGGCGCCGTCGCTCTCCTGGTCGCCGTCGTGCTCCTTGGCCGGCGAGCGCTCAAGCAGGTGGAGGGGACTGAGGACAGGGGCGAGGAAGTAGCGGAAGTAGAAGTAGTAGAAGAGTCAAACATTGAGGAGGATATCCTTGAGCAGCACGCGTAGGAAGGACCGATTTCAACCACGGACGACCAGTGCCGGCGCAACCGAAACCCGCTTGCCCGAGTCCGTGGTACCGGAAAAGGGGAGGCAGACCCAGCGTCTCACCCAATCGCGAGGGAAGGCAGGTGGCCTGACGATGGGTACGAAGGTCACCCTGGTGGTGGGCGTTGCGCTCGTGGCGCTGGCGGTCATCTTCGTAACCAATAACGTCATCGGCAGCACGAACAGCACCAAGGGGGTCTTGGGCTCCAGCGCCTACCCATACCAGGTGGGAAGTCCCGGTCGAGGCGCGGACGCACCGCCGATCCAGCTGGCATCGACCACGGGTGGGACCTTTGATCTCGCCGCGCACTGGAACAGGACCGTCCTCCTGTTCTTTGAAGAAGGCGTGGGCTGCGAGCCATGCTGGACACAGATCAAGAAGATCGAGAAGCAGTGGAGTCAGTTCCGGGCGCTGGGAATCGATGAGATGGTCACCATCACCACCAATACGCTCCCTCAGCTCACGCAGAAGGTGGCCGACGAGAAGATTCACACCCCGGTGCTATCCGATCCCAACTTCGACGTCTCGCACGCCTACAATACGAATAAGTACGGCATGATGGGCGATCAGATGGATGGGCACACGTTCATCGTGGTAGGCAAGGGAGGCATCATCAAGTGGCGCGCGGACTACGGCGGCTCGCCCAAGTACATCATGTATCTGCCGGTGCCGTCTCTCATCCACGACATTCGCAAGGGGCTTCATGCAAAATCAGCCTGACTCCACGGCCGTCCTTCTCCTCACGCAACAAGACTGCAGCTTTTGTGACCAAGCCAAACAACTACTCAATCGGCTGGCAGCCGAGTACCGAATCTCGGTGACGACCCTCGACCTTGGCTCGCCAGAGGGACAGGCGCTGGCGGAGCGCGGTGGAGTGCTCTTCCCGCCCGGGATTTTTGTTGACGGTCAGGCCTTCTCCTATGGCCGTCCCTCAGAGCGAAAGCTGCGCCGTGAGATAGAACGGCGCCTTGGAGCGTGAGTGAATCGAGACGGAGGAAGGCTATGCGCTCTCACTTCCGTTGGATCGCGGCAATCGCGCCGGCCCTGCTGCTCATCCTGACAGCTACCCCTGCGATGGCGTCGATCGGAAACATTAAGTCCGCCTTATTGCGCCCCGGCGATGCGCCGTCGGGGTTCTCACATCCCCATGTCGCGATGTACACCCGCTTCAGTGAGAAGATGGAGGTGCGCACTCTCGCGGCAGGGAGCCAGACTATGAGGAGCTGTGAGGTGCCTCGCTCCTTCGCTCGCCAAGGATGGAGGGAAGGTTTCATCCAGGCATTCGACAGTACCCGGTCACAGACGACGCTCCAGATGTGCGTATCGCTGTTCAAAACCGCACGCGGTGCCCACGCCGCCTATGTATACAGGACCGAGAGGCAGCTGAAGCTCTTGATCAAACTAGGCGAGATGAAGCAGCTGGCGACGACGCAGATCGGGGATGAGTCGATGACAGTAGGCGGAGGAGACCTTTGTAAGTGCGGTGGAATGACCGCCGCTCGGACATACGAGATCGTATTCCGTCGTGATAATGCTCTCGTGGACCTCGCCTACCAGGGAGCGTCATCGTTTACCCAGGTAGGCTTCGAGCGCTTGGCAGTACGGATAAACTCGAACCTGCATTAGCGCTGCTCGCTGCCGGCTTTGCCATTGAGCATTCTGGCCTGCATCCCGGGGGTGTCCTGCTGGAGCTGACGGTCAGCGCGCCCCAATAACCTCATGACCAGGACCCTCATGACCTGCAGAGTCTCCGCCGTAGCGTGCATGACGCTGGCTGCACTACTGTTGCCGGGTGTTGTCGCCGCCCATGCATTCCTCGTGCAGAGCTCACCGCAGGCGGGGCAGTATCTCCGCGCCAGTCCACGCCGACTCGTCCTGCAGTTCACCGAATCGGTTGCCTCGGGTGGGAGCGGCCACCTCGACGTCACAAGCGCGACTCGACAACCGGTCAGCGTTGGTGATCTCACGCTATCGCATGGCGATACCATCCTCGCCGCCGCCTTACCGCGTCTCGCCAACGGTGTCTACATTGTCCACTGGCAAGTCGTATCCGCCGATGATGGGCATCCCTCTGCAGGCGAGTTCGCCTTTGCGGTGGGTACCGGCGTCTCCCTGCCCGCGCTATCCGGCAGCAGTACTCCGCCACCAGATTGGCCAGACGCGATCGCTAGCTGGCTCTTCCTACTCGGCCTGGCTATCGGAGCGGGCGGTCTGGCCAGCGAGGTGTTCATCTGGAGACGACTCCCCGAGACTCAGAACGGGAAGGTGCCAGCAGCACCGATCGCCGGCGGCCTGCTGATGGCGCTGGTGGGAGTCGGCGGGCTCTTCGTGCTCTTCGCGCGTAGTCTGAACGGTGGTAGCACCGTCGCAGCTTTGAACCCGGGAACGTGGCACGCAGCATTGCAGACCCGAGCAGGGCTCCTGCCGCTGGCAGTGTTTGCGTTCGTGCTCTATGCGCTCATCGTCTCGCCCGTGACCCGTATGCGCGGACCGGCTCTGCTGGCGCTGATCTTTGCCGCCGTGCTCGCCGCGCTTCGGACCCACCCGGCAACGACGCGCACCTGGTGGGGTACAACTGCCGTCGTCATTCATCTGGCGCTCGCCGTTCTGTGGACCGGCGTGCTCACCAGCCTTGTCCTGTTGCTCTGGCGCCAACGCGCGAAGCTATCACGCGATGCAATGCTCGAGGCTGTGCAGCGTTATGCCCGCCTCGCGCTCTGGAGCGTGCTGCTGGTATTACTCACCGGTCTGGGTGCGGCACTAGCCGAGTTCAACAATGTGGGCCAGGTCGTTACAACCACATATGGCCGCGTCCTTCTGGTCAAAATTGGCCTTGTTGCTCTGGCACTCCTGCTGGCCTTGCTGGCCCGCTTACGTGGGCTGGGCAAGGACACGACCACGGCGTTTCCGCTGCTCCGGCGGTTTACACGGCCAGAGGCCATCACGGCGGTCGCAGTGCTAGGCGCGGCTGCTTTACTGGGCAATGTTCCTCCGCCATACATTGCGCCACGCCCGAGTGCGGCTGCCAGCGCGCTCCTGGGTGCGCCACCCCCAGCCGGCCAAGCCTTGCACTTGGCCGGGCAGGCTGGGTGGCTGGAAGTCTACCTCACCGCCAGCGCAGGACAGCTTACGCTTCGAATCCTCAGTCCAGGAGACGAATCGCCTGATGATTTTCGCCTGCACCTCTGGGCTCAGAGGCCAAAGGCAACGAGCAGTATCGACCTCTTTCCACGCTCATGCGGGCCAGGCTGCTACAGCATGCGCGTCAAGTGGCCACTGGGTACGACCTACCTGCATATGCAGGTAGGAACGAAGCGCTGGAGCGGTGGTGCGCTGACGTTTGCCGTGTCCTGGCCGCCCTTGCCACTCAACCCACAGCTCTTGACCCGGGTTATCGCAACGATGCGCGTGCAGCCCATTGTCGCACTGAGCGAGCGGGTGACGAGCGGCCCGGGAGCGTCCTCCCAGCATGCCTTTCGGCTCCCTGGCCGGTCGTTCACTGCGTCTGAGCCATACACCGCGCGCGTGACCGACGTGCGGAGCCTGCCGACCAGTCATGGTCTGACGCAGCTGGTCCTCTACCTCCCGGGATCAAACATCTGGGGGCATCTGTGGATCGATGCCCGGCACCGCCTGCATCGCGAGGTGATCGTCACGCCGGGCCACCTGATCGAACGGACATTCTCGTACCCAGTTCGCTGAGGGGCGCAGGACCAAGACGAACTATACTGCTACTATGCCGACGTAGTATCCTGATTTGGATTGGCAAGGCGGCTTGATGAACGGAGCATGTATGGAGGGTAGCCCCTTGACGCCAATGGACCGGGCCCTTAGATTGTTGGGGCCTTTGGAAGGCCGTATTATGCGGGCGATCTGGACCGGTGCGGTGCGGGAGCCGTTCGTCGTCCGCGACATTCAAGCATTGATGCCAGAGCTGGCATATACGACCGTAATGACCACGCTCAATCGCCTGGCGGAGAAGGGCATCTTACGTGTCAAGCGAGTCCATCGGCAGCGGGCACATGCATATCGGGCGACAGGCAGCGCTGAAGAGTTCCTGGCCCGGGAGAGCAAGGATCAAGTAGAGCGGGTAGTCGAGCAGTTCGGAGAGGCAGCCATGGTGGCCTTCGTCGAGCGATTGGACTGTTTGAGTCCAGAGCAGCTCGAGCGGTTGAGAGGAATGGGGCGCGGATGAAGCACAATCGCTGGCTTCCCGCGCCTGCCGCCGTGGTGGCTGTCTCCGTATGCGGAGGCTGGATGACAGAATCCTGTTCGCGATCGCCGGCATGTGCTGCAGCCCTGACCTATCCGAAGCTATTGCCTGTGCTGGCTCTTACTGCTGCCCTCGTGCTGTTCGGCTCTACGCTGCTCGCTTGGTTGCTGCGTGCGCTCTGGCTCATGAGCGCGACCGCCCTTGGTGTACGACGGCTCTCATTGCAGGACTGGCCCGCAGGCCTGCGCGAGGCGGCAAAGCGCACCGGGGCGCAGCATGTTCATTGCATAGCCGGAGAGGCTCCGCTTGCCTTCTGCGCCGGTATCCTGCGCCCCAGCATCTTCGTCACTTCCGGCTTGGTGGCATATCTTCGTGCCGGCGAGCTGGATGCCGTCCTGCTGCACGAGCGACACCACAGCCGGCGGCATGACCCGCTCCGCCAGGCGCTGCGCCAATCCGCCGCCGATGTGTGTTTCTACCTGCCCCTTCTCCGGTGGTGGGCTCGGTATCAGTATGAAAACGCGGAGCTGCGTGCGGATCGCGCCGCGCTGCAGGGCGCCGGCCGACGCCCTCTGGCAGGCGCCCTATGGGCCGTCGCGGCTGTCTCCACTCCCCATGGCGTTGCGACCTTCCATGGAAGTGCAGAGCTTCGCGTGGCGCAGGTGCTTGATGATCCCCTCCCGCGACGCGGTCCCAGTTTTTCGCTCTGGTTGACGTCGGCTGCGGGGTGTTTGTCAGCACTCGGATTGACCTGGTGCCTCTCCCAGGTATTGGTCGTCTTGCGCTAACACCTGTTTAGGGCCTCGATGGCCTGGAAAGCTTCAGCCATATAGTGCAGGCCGTTGCTGGTTTCATCCCTGGGGCTGTGCTACTATGATCAAGCCATAGTACTATTAACTTGTAGTAGTCAGACGTTGGTGGAGGTTTCCGTTTGAACCAGTTTTTGCCCTATCTCTTCTTTCTGTCGTGTCCGGTCTCTATGGGCGTCATGATGTGGGTCATGATGCGCGGCATGCGAGGGGGGAGCAAGGACGAAGCGAAAACTTCAGATCCTCGCATCACCCAATTGGAGCGCGAAGTGCAGGCGCTGCGCAGTGCCCGTCAGGATCGCAGCGCTGACTCGGTGGAGATGAACTGATGGGACGGCAGCGACACCCAACCCGCCAACAGCGGCGGCAACAGGCGCGACGTCAGGCCGGAAAGCCGCAGCCAAAGCGCCTGCGCTGGTCATTGATCGGCGGAGCGGTGATCGTCGTGGCCGCGTTTGCGCTCCTCGCCGGTCAGGTCATTGGCAAGGGGGGTGGAAGCAGTAACGCCTCCTCGCAACTGCCTGCCATTGATGGCATTAAGTGCGGGCCTACCGAGATGACCTCGTATCACGTGCATTCACACCTGACGCTTCTAAACAAAGGGAGGCCAATCACGGTACCGGCCCAGATCGGCATCGGGGATTGTCTCTATTGGGTCCATACCCACGATTCAAGTGGAGTCATTCATATCGAAGCGCCCAACGGCGTGAAGCCAACCCTCGCAGCCCTCTTCGACATCTGGGGCGTATCGCTGTCGCGCACACAGTTCGTTGACGCCAAGGTAAAACCGGGCGAGACGATGAGGGCCTACGTGAACCAGAAGCTTTACTACGGGAATCCCCGCAACATCCCGATCGGGAAGCACACGGATATCACACTCGAGATCGGCCCGCCGTTCAAAGCTCCGCGAAAGTTCAACTTCGGAGACCTATAAAGGCGCACGTAGTCCCCCTGCCGCGGCATACTACGATGACCTTAGAGATTGGTCCGCCGTTCCCGCGGCTTCAGAAGTACAACCTCGGAAGCCTCTGACGAATTTGACGATGCCGCGGCTCAATCACACGGATTTGGATGGTAACTGAGGTCGTAGCACGGAGGAGGATGCAGGGCCATGTTTCAAGCCAGGGCATCCGTGTTCGGGTTGGTTTCCCTCTGCTTGTTGAACTCCGCCCTTGCTAACTCGGCCCGCGCCGCTCGCGGAAGCGGATCGATGCCTCCTGCCTTGAAGCTTCGCGGCAGTGTATCTGGTCGACCAAAAAGGGTTCGTCCGCGTGGCGGATGAGGTGCCATTCCGTCCCGATTGGCTCGCTGACAGTGTGCGGGCTCTCCTCAAGCAACCACACGGACGGTAGTCATGCTCGGCTCTCTTGGAATACAGATGGTGCGATCGAAGGCGGTCTGGCTTTTCACTCTCGTGGTCCTCGCTGCTACCGTGGGTCTGCTCGTCATCCCGGGCAGAGGAGACACAGCGGAGCCTGCGCTTGCCGGCACCTCACTTCACGGGAAGAGCGCCCCGGATTTCCGTCTCACCGACCAGTTTGGTCGTCGCATTAGCCTGTCTCAGTTCCGCGGCCACCCAGTCGTGGTGACCTTCCTCGAGTCTCACTGTCGCGAAACGTGCCCGCTGGTTGCCGACAAGCTGCGCCAGGCGGTGACGATACTCGGTGCCGCTGGTCGGCAAGTGGCGATCCTGGTCGTGAGCACGGATCCCGAGGGCGACAGGATATCCGCGGTGCGCCAGTTCTCCCGTGCTCACGGCATGCTTCATCGCTGGCGGTACCTCGTCGGTAGCCGTGAGCACCTCTCGCGCGTCTGGCACGCCTACTACATCTATGCAGCGCCAAAGGATGCCCCGCCGGCAATTCGAGACGCTCATACGAGTGCGACCTACCTCATCGACCGGCAGGGACGTGAGCAGATCTTGCTCACCGGAGACCCGGATGAGCAGGTTCTGGTGCGCGATCTCCAGATCCTTGCCGGCCTACCGGTTTCCTTGCCTCCCGAAGGCGCTCCCGCCCCTGAGGTTCGTCATCCCGCACCCGACTTCAAGCTGTCGGCCCTCGCAGGGCAGCCGATTTCGCTCCAGGCGTTTCGAGGCAAAGTTGTGCTGCTGAACTTCTGGGCGACGTGGTGCACACCCTGCCGGACCGAGATGCCGATGCTGGCGCGGTGGTACCGACAGCTGGGCGGACAAGGCTTCACCGTGCTGGGAGTTGACCAGCAGGAGGGTCGGGGGGACGTGCAGGCCTTCATACAGCGGCTTCACATTCCCTACCCGATTGCCCTGAACGAGAGCGGTGCTGTCTCCGCCCGTTACGACGTCGTCGGATTACCCACCTCCTTCGTCCTTGATCGTAGTGGCATCATCCGGGCGGTCCATATCGGAATCCTGGGCGCGGGCTACCTCCCGCAACAGATCATGCCCTTGTTGCAGGAGCAGACACATGGCTGACGTGTCAGCTCGGTCTAGCACCTCAGAAGGGCCTGCACACGGCCGCGCTGCGACCTCAAGGACCCCGAAACATTTTTCAGCGATCGCCAGGGCATCGTGCGCTATAAATCCGCCGGCCCGGTGCCCCCGGCACTACTCGATAACTGGATCGGGCGACTGCTGGCGGGAAAGGTCACAGATCGTACTCACTCGCACGAGGGAGGGCCGTGAGTCCGCAACTCGAGGAGGAGCTGGATCGCCTCAGCCTCCTGCGGGCACAGCTTTTGCTGGTCAGATAGCCGATAAGTACGACCAGGAGACTCTGGCGCAGGAGACGAAGATGGAAATGGCACTCCCGATTATCGGGATGGTGGTATGCTTCGGCGGCATGATGACTGTTATGGACCTTTCTTCGAGGCTCTGGTCGCGAATCTGGGATCGTCGGTGGGTGTCCACGGTGCACTCGACTCAGGAGCGCTGATGCCAATGATGCAAGGAGAGAAGGAGCGCATCCATCGCCTCTACCAGAAAGAGGCACCGCGCTACGACCGTACCATGAGCTTCTGGGAGCGCGTGCTCTTGGGCGGCGCGCGCGAGTGGGCCTGCGGTCGGGCCAAGGGTGAGGTCCTGGAGATTGCCGTCGGCACTGGCCGCAACCTGCCATATTACCCAGCCGATGTCCGCCTGACCGGGATCGAGTTCAGTCCGGCGATGCTGGACATTGCCAAACGCCGGTTGGCGGGCCTAGGACGCGACGCGGACTTGCGGTTAGGCGACGCCGAGCGGCTTGAGTTCGCCGACGAGTCCTTCGACACGGTGGTGTGCACCTTCTCCCTGTGTACGATCCCCGATGACGCCAAGGCCGTGAGCGAGATGTGGCGCGTCCTGCGGTCGGGCGGGAAGCTGGTTCTGGCGGAGCACGTGCGCAGCCCGGTAGGCCTCATCCGCTTCGGACAGCGTGTTCTCGAGCCACTGACCGTCCGCCTGGAGGCCGATCACCTCCTGCGCGAACCGCTCGAGCACGTTCGCGCACGAGGCTTTGTGATCGAGGAGCTTGAACGGCATAAGCTGGGCATCGTCGAGCTCCTGGCTGCAACGAGGCCGGACGGCAGCAGCTAGCCACTGCCACGGAAGCCTGCTGCAATGATGCTCGACGCGTCCAGATGGGCAGGAAATCACGCCTGACGCGTGCTGAATGAGGCCCTCGGACCGAGACGCGGGACTCAGCCGGCTGAAGGGCTCGTTGGCGTGATCGATGCGCTCCTCGTCCGTTCATCCCCCCAGGAGCCGGGCTACCTGCGCCTCGTACTCGTCCAGATCGATCTCGCAGCGGAACCTTGGCTACACTCAAGGTTAGGAGAGCACACCTAGACAGCGAGGGGGAAGAGCCCAGGTTCTGTACCAACTGCGGGGAGAGGGTACGGCAGCCGGTCGCCGCCGGAGTGGATGCGGCGCTTCCGATCGCGCCGCCGAGCGATCCGGGAGCGACGATATCGATTCCAGTAAGGCGACGACCCTGTGGTACGTGGCCCGCGCCTCTGGCTTCATTGTCTACGGGCTCCTCACCGCCGCCGTAGCACTTGGCACCTATATGTCGTTGAAGTGGCGCCCGTACGCCG
>Ga0207416_1004711_pt1 | contig 11527 bp, 6 predicted proteins | sample PaiPotPPM11metaG_FD_184107 | JGI IMG/M metagenome (GOLD analysis project Ga0207416, IMG submission 184107) | Iron sulfur acid spring bacterial and archeal communities from Banff, Canada, to study Microbial Dark Matter (Phase II) - Paint Pots PPM... ...
GTGATCTTGCTTTGCGATTCGTAGGCCGCCTCCCACCGACCATCGGCCTGCGCTCGTTCCATTTGCTGTCTCCCCGCCGGCTGCATCCTGCCTTCTGCCAGCAGCGCCGTGGCTTTGTCGCAATTTACTTTTGACCAGATGCTCTTTGGGCCGCGCGGCGTGAATTTTTGTAACCAGTACAGGTCATCAAAAGAGGCTTTTTGACCATCGATCCAACCATAACAGAGGGCGCACTCTAAGGCTTCCGCATACGAGAGAGAAGGAATGTCCGTGTTTTTTTTGGCTAACTTGAGCCAAAGACCCTTCGTATCAGCATGGCGCTCTTTGAGCCACGCTTCCCAGTCTTGCTGGGTTGCAAATGATATGATTGGGAGATTGTCTGCATTCTTCATGAACGTATTATACCAAATTTAGCAGGAAAACTGGGTGGGGTGAACTGCCAGCGCTACTCGTGATATCATGGATGGTAGATATTCCAACCGGTGCTGTATTATGATGCTATGTATATAAGGAGAACATAGTTCATGACTGGCTCTGTCCAGCGCGTCGCGCATCGCGGCGGCGCGGCCCTCGCGCCGGAAAATACGCTGGCCGCGTTTCAGAATGCTCTGACGCTGCCCGTCGATGCTATCGAACTCGACGTGCATATGACGCGCGATGGACACGCCATCGTGTTTCATGACCACACCGTCGAGAAGCGTACCGACGGCAGGGGCAATATTCTTGATCTTGATTTTGCCTACCTGCGCAGTCTAAATGCCGCCGCGCATTTCCCCGGCGGCTGGCCTGTGCCTCAGCAGATACCGACCCTGCGCGAAGCGCTTGATCTCGCTAAAGGACACGTGCAGGTCTACATAGAGATCAAAGCGAGCCGGCGCGGCAACGATTACGGGCGCTACCCCAACATCGCCGCGGCGGTCATGGCGGAGGTGCAAGCGGCGGGAATGCTCGACCAGGTGTTGATCATGTCCTTCGATTGGACGATCTTGCCAGTGGTGAAAGCATGGGAGCCGACCGTGCAGACCGGCACGCTCGTTTCGAGCGACGTGTGGAACCCACGAGCCGATCACGCGCTCGATACGCTGATGGCGCAGGTGGTGGCCCTTGACTGCCAGTGGATCAACATGGACAGCGACCTCTTCACCGAGGAGACGGTTCCGGAGGCGCGCGCGCGTGGTTTCAAGCTGGGCCTGTGGACGGTGAATAGCGAGCGGGCATTGCGCCGCCTCGCCGCCGCAGGCGTGGATGCGCTGACCTCGGATCGGCCCGATCTGTTCGCGAGGCTTGAAAGCTCGTAAGGGGATATAGGCACGCCACTCGTGGGCGCAATAAACTGCGCCCCTACAAATTTCCTGGTAAGTGTCCCTTTTCGCTCATTGTTCGTTTATTTATACGAAGCGGCAAAGGTACTACCTTTTTAGAGATGTGAACGAAGTATGTTATAATTGGCGTCAACAAAGCGCCGGTGCGGGCAAACGGCGATGGCCGCCCCGCTGCTAGCCCATCGCGGAGAGCATAATCAATGCAACAAGTAGAAACGACAGCAAAACCTAATGAAGAACCGGCGGCGCAGGTTCCGGCCGCTCCAACCCAGGCGATCGCCATCTCGGTTGTCGTCCCTGTGATGAACGAAGAACAGAACATTCAGCCGCTCTATACAGCGTTATCGGCACAATTGGATGCACTCGAAAAGCCGTATGAGATCATTTTTGTCGATGATGGCAGTACCGATAACACCTATCAAGTGCTGAAACAACTGTATGAAGAACATCGCGGCGTGGTGCGGGTAATCCGCTTCCGCCGCCGCTTCACGAAAACGCCCGCCCTCGTGGCCGGATTCAGCCGCTGCCGGGGCGAGATCGTCTTCACGATGGATGGCGATTTGCAGGATGATCCGCGGGAGATTCCGCGCTTCCTGGAAAAGATCGACGAGGGCTACGACCTGGTGACGGGCTGGAAATTCCCGCGCCTCGACCCACTTTCCAAAACGTTCCCATCGCGCATCTTCAACGGGCTGGTCAGCGTCATGACCGGCGTTCACCTGCACGATATCAACAATGGCTTCAAAGCCTATAGACGCGAAGTTATCGACGATGAATATGTCAAGCTGTACGGCGATTTTCACCGCTTTGTGCCGGTGATGGCGCACTGGCGCGGCTATCGCGTGGCGGAGATCAAGGTGAAACATTACCCGCGCCGCTATGGCGTCTCCAAATATGGCGCGCGCCGCTTCGTGCGCGGCCTGATCGACCTGCTGAACGTGCTGTTTCTGACGACCTTTTTACGCACGCCGCTGCGGCTCTTCGGCCCGCTCGGCTTCATCACCTTTTTCATCGGCGTGGTGATCGATCTGTTCGTCGTCATCAGCAGCCGCTTGATCACTCACCAGCCCATTCACGACCAGCCCATGCTGTTTGTAGGTATTCTGCTGATGATTTTCGGTATCCAGTTCATCTTGACGGGTTTGCAAAGCGAAATGATACGCCACTTTGCCTTCAAACCTGGAGAAGAATATAGTATCAGGCAGGAACTCGACTGATGCACATTTCTCCAGCTTTGAAAAAAACAGGCAAGCTGGCGCTACAAATCGGCTTGCCCATCATCATTCTGGGGGCCTTCGTCTACGAGGTGCAGAAGTGGAACTGGCACCTCTTGTTAAGCAGCAGTTCCCACTGGAATCTGTGGCTCCTGGCTCTATCCATGCTGGGATTCATACTCCAGGAAATCTCTTTTGGCTTGATCTGGCGCAATATCCTGGCGCGCCTCGGCTCGCATTTGAGCATTCCGGTGAGCATGCGCATTTACCTGGCCTCGGAATTTGTGCGCTACGTTCCGGGCAATGTCTGGCATGTGCTGACGCGCATTCTCTGGGTCTATAAATACGGCGTTTCCAAGCCTGTCGCCTTCGCCAGCATCACTATTGAGTTGATCACCAAGCTGGCGGCGGGCGCGTTGATCTTTGCAGCCAGCCTCCTGTTTTGGGGCAGCTTCAGCGCCGTTGGCTCGCTGGTGCATAGCTCCTTTTTTATTATCCTGGGAGTAGTCGGCTTCGTCGCGATGCTGATCGTCCTGCATCCACGCATACTCAATGGGCTGCTCAACACCGCGCTGCGCATCTTAAAGCGAGAGCCAGTGAGCCTGTCCCTACGCTATAGCGACATTTTGCTGATCACCCTGAACTGGTGCGGGACCTGGGTTCTCACCGGATGCGCTTTCTACCTCCTGACGCGCGTGTTTGTACCCGGCTTACCGCTAGCGGCCCTCCCGATCTGTATCGGCATCTACGCCATTGCCTGGGATTTTGGGTTTGTGACGTTTATTACTCCCAGCGGCCTGGGATTTCGCGAACTGGCGCTGGTCGTCCTCTTCGCGCTCGCCTTACCATCCATAGCGGGAGACATAGTCACCATTATTGCCTTGCTCCAGCGCGTCATCGCCACCCTGGCGGAACTGCTCTGCGTGGGAGCGGCTTACTTCGGAGGCGGCAAACAGGCGCGGGTCGCCTTACAGCAAGTACAACTCGCTGCTGCCGAGGCGCAGCCAGAGCAAGCCGGAGAAGAGCCGCAAACTATTGACGACAAACAAGATATTACCCCTTCTCATGAAAAGCCATTTATCCATACTATGGTAGAACGAGGAGTTTCAAGTGACTAGCGCGACATGGCGAAAACGACTCTCGGTCTGGCGCAATCGCCTCTACTTATACCCGCCACCTGAGCCAATGTCCCGCTCGTGGACGTTCTGGGCGGCGACCGCGATGGTTTCAGCTCTGGCAGTCATTTTCAGCGTCTACTTCATTATCTACACCGTGACGCGCAATGCCGCCTACCTGACGCACGGGGAAGACCTGGGCATTATGGACCAGGTTCTGTGGAATACGATTCACGGCAACCTCCTGCACCAGACGATCTGTAACAACCTGACCGATACCAATTGCGTCAGCGTGCAAGGGTTCGTTCGCCTGGCTATTCACTTTGAGCCAATACTCTTCCCACTCTCGCTGCTCTACCTGGTTGTACCCGGCCCCAATACGCTGCTGGTGCTGCAAGTCCTCGTTGTGGCAACGGGCGCGTTTCCCGCCTTCTGGCTGGCCCGCCTGCGCCTGCGCAACGATTTCGCCGCTGTGGCTATCGCCGCCGTCTATTTGCTCTACCCGGCGCAGCAGAACGCCATCGTCAGTGACTTCCACGCCGTCGCTTTTACCGCGGCATTCTTGCTCTTCACCCTCTACTTTATGTACACGAGGAAAACGCTCTGGCTCTTTGTCTTCGCTATTCTCTCGATGGCTTGCAAGGAAGAAATACCGCTCGTAATCATCATGTTTGCCTTGTGGTCGATGGTCTTCCAACGCCGCTGGCGGAGTGGCGGCGCGCTGCTGCTGCTGTCCGTAATCTGGGTAGGAGTCTATCTTTTTGTCACGCATATTTTTAGCCCTGTTGGACACCCGCTCCTGGAGTCACGCTACACCTACCTGGGCAGTAACCCGCTGGAAATGGCAAAAAGCGTTCTCTTCCACCCGCTCAGCATCATCAGAGATCACGTGCTGGAACCCAATCATTTCTACTACCTGCGAGTGCTGTTAAGCCCTGCCGGATACTTGCCAATACTGGCTCCGTGGGTGCTGGTGCTGGCATTACCTACGCTGGCGCTCAATTTACTGAGCAATTATCCCAACATGTACAGTGGATTGTTTCAGTACAACGCTGAGATCGTACCAATCCTGATCTTCTCGACTATCGAGGCTATGGTCCTGATTGTCTGGTTTATGCAGTGGTTCTTTCGCCAGGCGCAGATCGACCCCACGAAACCGGCTCAAGAGGCTGCCACGCCGGCGGCATCGTCGCGCGCGCGCGCGATCAATCGCTGGGTGCATGGCGTGATGCTCGTGCTACTGGTGTGCTATACGCTCCTTATGGTGGGACGAGCCGATGCTCGCACTATCAACATACCGGGCGGCACCGGCTTTAGCTGGCCTCAAGTCACGCCACATATCGAACTGGCGCAGCATATCATCAGCAAGATTCCTCCGACCGCATCGGTCTCGGCGCAGTCGGATCTGATCCCGCACGTGAGCGAGCGAAAATCGATTTACCTCTTTCCGTATGCCGACAATTACGCTCAATATATCTTCCTCGATGTCACCGGCAACATCTATCCCTTCCTGGGAGAACCTGATTACATTACCGAGGTCAAGACGGTGCTATTCAGCGGGAATTATGGCGTCGCAGCAGCCCAGGATGGGTATTTGTTGCTCGAACGCGGCCTGCCAGCACCTGGCGTCTCTCCGTACTCAATTCATAGAAATAGCAGTAACGTCGCGGACTTGCTGCCCAACCTCCCACCGCAATTCTGCTCGTTCACGCAAGTTCCCGCGCAACAAGTGCCGCCTTCTGGTCAGGCAACCTTTAGCAGCGCCAATGGCGCAAATGTCATGAATTTGAGCGGGTTGAACGCTGAAATCCCCGCCACGTACAGCTTAAGCAATGGAGGATTACAAATGTCCTTGTATTGGAAAGTAACCGCTCCTACGGCGATTCCAGTACAGTTGCTTGTCTTCATCACCGACAAAAATGGCAACAGGCATTTCCTTTCCAACGATTTCCTGCTGTTCGACTGGTGTCCGTCGAATACGTGGACGCCAGGAACGACTGTTGAGGTCTCGACGAACCTGCTCTTCATTAATAATATCAAGCATATCCCATATGGGCTAGCCCAGGTGTCTCTCGCCCTTTTACCGGTCACGCAGCCATCTGATACACTGATGGATGAGCAGGCATGGTTCTCCGTCGAGGTGACGAAGACCGTGGGAGGGTTGAGCGCGACTAATGGAGGGAAAGCGCTGCAGGTAGCCACGATTCAGATTGTCCATTAGCGCCGTCAGGTTGCAGAGAAGCGTCAATTGGACGCGTGTCAAACGAAAGGGGTTGTAGTAATGAGCACATACGTCGGTCAGCTTCCACCCGCCGAGGTCGCCCGTTTGAAGGCAGAGCTGGCGGAGACATTGATCGCTCATTTTTGCTATCCACGCTTCTTTGACTACCGCGCCGACACGTTACGCTCGCGCCCGATTGATCGCGCCAGGCGGCAGGAAGTATGGCTCTACCTGAGTTCATTCGATTTCACCGCCTGGAACCGCGTGGACATCATGTCGCCTGATTTCCAGCACCAGGTTGAGCGACTCTTCATCCATTTTGTGCAGCGCAACCGGAGCTTTTTCGGAGAGCAGGGCCGCAAGCGCATGTCGGATATCCGGTTGTTGATTGGCTCCTCGTCTACGACGGTTGTGCAGGGGCTGCGCAGCCACCTGAGCGGGCAGCGCCAGGGTAATCCCCCGTTCGGCAGCCCGCGTCCGGCTTCATCGTGGACTGCACCCAACGTTAATGGCAATGTAGATTTGAGCTGGGAACAGATCTCCCAGGCAACGCTGACGCTGCAACAACAATTGCAAGAGCTGCGCGGCGAAATCAGAGCCGTACCGCCAACTCCGCACAACGATACGCACGCGGACACAGCGCGTCGTCCTGGGCGCAAGCCAGCGCCTGCGCCCGCGAAGTCTACGACTGCCGACCGCGCAGCCACGCCAACTACCTCCGTAAAGACGAGCATACCGGTCGTGAGCAATGGACGCGGTACGACACCGCTGCCGGATCAAAAAAGTATGCCGGTCGATTCCCCGGCCACAGCCTGGAGTTCGGCCCCGACGGCCCCTGTCCCCGCTGTTGAGATCGCGCCTGTCGCGATTGCCTCCGCTGCCCCCCCAGCGACGCCGGTGAAACCCGTGGAGCCGCCAATTTCCCGGATATCCACACCGGAAAGAGTCGCCCTTGCGGTGCCTCAACCCACGGCATCTCCGGCGGCAACCGGCCAGCGCACAAACTCGGCGCAACTGGTGAACGATGAAGATGTGGCTATTTTTGAGGAGATGCGCCGCCAACTGATGATCTGGCTGCGCATCCAGGCCATCCAGGCAGGCATCGAATTGACAAGCCAGGGACCGGCGCAGTTACTCGAACTCCTGCGCCAACGCGACAATTACGATGAGACACGCTTGCAAGTCGTCTCGACACTGCTCAACCTCGCGAATCAGGTGGTAAAAAACGGTCATGCCACGCCCTTCGATTACAAACAGGCCCTGATGTTCCACCTTATGCATAGCCAACACTGAGCAAAGAGCCAGGGCGATTGAGGTCTACTCCCGCTATAAAAAATTCATTAAGAAACTCTCAACATTGATACTTTTCGCTTCTCAATCCGTCGCTATCTATGGTACAAGATATCTATAGTCACGTATTTACCTACAGATAAGGCATACATACTGTTGATAACGCGCACAGCCGGGGGGCAGCGTAAGACATAGGCCGTCTGAATGCTTGTGAATATTGCTCAAAGGGCAGGATACGGAGAAACTACAAGCCATGGCGAAAGGCAGAACTATACCTGCGGAAAGCATGAACGATGTGCTTGATATAGCGCTACGAAGACGGCAACGGGGAATTTTGAGCATAGAAAGCCAGCAGGGGAATGTCCTCGAAGAAGGGGAAATCCACGTGGAGAATGGGCAAATCACGTATGCTCGCACCAACCAGTCAGGTGGGCAGGCCGCGCTCCAGACAATCCTCGGCTGGAGAGGCGTCTATTTTACCTTCGCGACGCAAGATTATCCGGCGCAAGTGAATATTGCCAGTCCGGATACCGCCGCCAGCCCGGTAACAACAAAGGTACAACGGGAGACGCCTCTCGGCCTGCCAGCGGCATCCGGCTCGGACACCTATCTTCCGATTACCCCACCCGGTATTCCACAACTCGACATCGGCTCTACCGCGGAAGCTAGCAGGCTGAGCGCGACTATGCCAGGAACGGAGTGGATCATCCCGCGCCGCGTTGATAAAGAACAAGACGTACTCTCGCTGCCGTTGACGCGCCCGCAGCGCTCAATTTACATGCTCGTGGACGGACGTCGTTCCGTATCTGACCTGGCCCGTTGCACGCGCAAAACGATGCAGGAGATCGTGCGAATGCTCAGCGAATTGCAAGAACGGGGCCTGATCACCTTTTAGGCCGCCGCTGTGATTGTCGGCAAGAGATCTTGTAGCTGCTCAAACCAGTTGTCCCCAAAGAGGCGGCGCGGGATGCGAATCACCCCTTGCTGCACCTTCGCGTCATTCTTAAAGCGGCGATAGAGCGCGATCCGGTTCGGTATAATCGCGCGCCGCACGGTGAGAACCAGTTCGTTATCTTTCAAAGCAATGGCTTCGTAGCCGAGCAGAGCGGCCTCCACTTTCAGCCGAACCATATTTAACAGGTTCTGCGCCGGCAATGGCGGCATGCCGAAACGATCATTCAGTTCAGCTTTCATAGCCTCCACCTGTTCAGCGGTGGTCAGATTGGCAAGGCGCTGATAGAAGTTGACTTTGAGCGTGCGATCCCCGATGTACTCATCCGGCAGATACGAGTCGAGCGGCAGATCGACCGATGCCGTCAGCGTCGCCATCTCGGCCTGTTTGCCCTGCAACTCCTCCACGGCCTCGGCTAACAGCTTGCAGTAGAGATCGAAGCCAACCGAATTCATAAAGCCGGATTGCTCCGAGCCTAAAAGATTGCCCGCGCCGCGAATCTCCAGGTCTTTCATGGCGATACGAAAACCCGCGCCGAGTTCGGTGGCCTCGAAGATGGCGCGCAGGCGCTTCTCCTGGATCGGCGTTAATTTGGTGTCCTTATTATAAAGGAAGTACGCGTATGCCTGCTGCGTGGCGCGCCCGACACGCCCGCGCAACTGGTACAACTGCGCCAGCCCGAAGTGCGCCGCGTTATTGACGATGATCGTGTTGGCGTTGGATATATCCAGGCCATTTTCGATGATCGTCGTTGCCACCAGCACATCATATTCGCCGCTGGAGAAGTCCATCATGACGCGCTCCAATTGATCTTCGGCCATCTGCCCGTGGCCCACGGCAATACGCGCCTCCGGTATCAACCGCTGCAACTTCTGCGCGATCACCTGAATCCCCTGCACGCGGTTATGCACGAAGAAGATCTGCCCGCCGCGGTCGATCTCGCGGACGATGACCTCGCGAATCAGGCTTTCGTCATACTCGCGGATAGTGGTGCGAATGGGCAGGCGTTCTTGCGGCGGCGTCTCGATCACGCTCATGTCGCGCAGGTTGACCAGCGACATGTGCAGCGTGCGCGGAATGGGCGTCGCGGTCATCGTCAAAACATCGATCTCGGCGCGCATTTGCTTGATATACTCTTTATGCGCGACACCAAAACGCTGCTCTTCGTCAACGACCAGCAGGCCGAGATCGAAGAAAACCACGTCCTTCTGCAACAGACGATGCGTGCCGATAACGACATCGACCTTACCCAACGCGAGGTCTTCCAACACCTTTTTATGCTCTTTCTCAGAGCGAAAACGGCTCAGCAGTTCCACGCGCACGGGATAGGCTTTGAGGCGTTCCTGGAACGTGTTATAGTGCTGCAAGGCCAGCACCGTCGTCGGAACCAGCACGGCAACCTGCTTGTGATCGAGAACGGCTTTGAAGGCGGCACGCAGGGCAACCTCGGTTTTGCCATAGCCGACATCACCGCAGACGAGACGATCCATCGGCCGCGGGCGCTCCATGTCGGCTTTCACTTCGTTGATGGCCTGCTCCTGGTCAGGCGTTTCTTCAAAGGGAAAAGCGTCTTCGAGTTCTTGCAGCCAGGGCTGCTCGGCATCAGTCGAGAAGGCGAAGCCTTTGGCCGCTTCGCGCGCCGAGTAGAGGCGCAAGAGGTCACGGGCGATATCCTTGACATCCTCCTTGACCCTGGCCTTAGCCCGCGTCCACTCAGTAGTACCCAGCTTGCTGAGCGCGGGAATGGCTTCACCCATGCCGATATAGCGCGTAACGCGATCGAGCTGATCGGTTGGAATATACAGCTTGTCAGTGCCAGCATACTGGATCAGCAGGTATTCGCGCTCCACACCCGACATGTTCAGCCTGACGAGTCCATCGAAACGCCCAATGCCATACTCCTGATGCACGACGTAGTCGCCGGGATTGACCTCGGCTAAAAACGAGGCAGGCGTGATCGGCCTGCGCCGCTGCGCGGCGCGCCGCCGAGACCAGCCGAAGATCTCTGTATCGGTATAGACATGCAGGCCCAGCGCGCGCGACTCCCAGCCTTCGAGCAGTTGACCCTGGATCAGCGTGAGCGTACCAGGGTCCGGCAGCGTATTGATGTTTGTGCCGGGGCTGACGAGGATGGCCGCGTCCTGGAGCATGGACTCGTCACCCAGCACCTCGGCCATGCGCCGCGCCTGCGCGGTAACGATGACGATGCGCTCGCGCTGGTCGATCCACTTGCGGCAAGCCTGCACGAAGGGGCGCAGCCGCCCGCCATACGAGTTCGCGGCGCTATGCTGTGGCACGAGGTGCGCCGTACCGGTCTGCAAACCCGCTTCAAAGTCCCCTTCCGCCGCGGAGAGCATACCGGCGAAGTGCAGTTGGCGGCGCTGCTGGAGCTGCGGCTCCAATTGATCCCGGCAGATATGCGCGCCGCGCAGGTGTGCCGGGTTCTCGCGGTCGCGCTCGAAGCGTGCGCGCATCTCTTCGGCTTGCGCGTCCAGTCCGCTGACATTCTGGTAAATGCGCTCAGGATCGTCGAGGACAAGCAGGCCCTGACGCGGCAGGTAATCCAGTACGGTGGCTGTACCGTGCAGGTAAGACAGGTAGAAGGCGATATCGTCAAACGAGCGGCGCTGCCGCAGTTCGGCAAGGTCGTTCTGCCAGCGTTCTTCGCACTCGCGGTGCAGGACGCGGCTGTCCAGTTGCTCCAACTCTGCGACCGCCTCTGGCCCGCGCGTGGGCAGGGCTTCGCGGGCCGGGCCAACCACGCACGAGGCAATCGGGTTCAGCGAGCGCTGCGTCTCCTGATCGAAGGTGCGCAGCGACTCGATCTCGTCGCCGAAGAACTCGACACGCACCGGGCGCGGCAGCGTCGGCGGGAAGAGATCGACGATGCCGCCGCGATGGCTGAACTGTCCCGGCTCTTCCACTTCGGCTGCCGGCTCGTAGCCCAGGTTATAGAGATGCTCTAGCATGAGCGTCAGATCAGCCTCTTGCCCTGGCTTCAAGACATACAAGGCTGCCGCGAGTTCCTGCGGCGGAATCACCGGCTGCGTTAATGCGCGCGCCGAAGCGATGACGATCACATTGCGCTCGCCCTGCGCCAGCGCGATCAACGCCTGCATACGCTGCTGCGTGGTCAGCGCGTCGCTGATCAATCGCTCGTAGGGCAGGGCATCGCGATCGGGAAAGTACAGCACGTCTGCAGGACGCTCCGCGAACGCCTGCACGCCTTCAACAAGCAGATTGGCCTGCGTTTCATCATGCACGATCACCAGCAGCGGCTGCTTGAGTATAGCAGCAAGCGCGGCAATAACGAATGGGCGGGCAGGCTCAGTGATGCCGGTCAAGGCTGGCAGCTTTGTACCCTGCCGCAGTTGATCTATCACCACGCGAAACTCTGGCCGCTGGGTCAATAA
>Ga0207416_1004713_pt1 | contig 11514 bp, 11 predicted proteins | sample PaiPotPPM11metaG_FD_184107 | JGI IMG/M metagenome (GOLD analysis project Ga0207416, IMG submission 184107) | Iron sulfur acid spring bacterial and archeal communities from Banff, Canada, to study Microbial Dark Matter (Phase II) - Paint Pots PPM... ...
GTCTCGTTCCAAGCTAAACGCGACCTGAAGCCCATCCGACCGACGGCGCACGACTTGGAAACTGCTGCGGTCCGCGGTGCGGTCGGTCGGAAGACGCGAACAGGTGGCGGCGTAGCCGAAGTTGCAGCCATGCAACTGCTCCGTTGCCAGGTGATGCATGGCGGGTTGGGCGTGGCAGGAACCGCCCCAGCGCGCCAACAATGGCCAGTGGGGTGCGGCGTCCGCTTCACGGGACGACTGGGTGAGCGGGAAGAAGTAGGGACAGGGCATTGCCGCTTGGGTGTCTTGATGCCGGACCGGACTGCTCAGGGTAAGGATACGAGAGTCTTGGGGTCGGTGAAGAAGCGGTCGTCAACCGCCGACAATACTTTAACGGTTCCCATGTTGATGGACATGCCCTGCAGGTTGGTATGGTTCTGGCCCAGTTTGACGCCCGCGCTCTCGGTATAGGTCCAATCCCACGCCCCCTTGTCGCCGGACTGCAGGACGTACTCCCAATGGTTCATTAGATGCGAGCTGGGCGATATAAAGGCGCGGTAGTGATCCCCGGGTGTCAGTCCAACCTTGCCGAAACTGAGTTCGACGACGTCCTCCGCGGCGTCGGCCCACGGTCGCTTCCCCAAATACCTCAGGTTGACTCCCGGTTCGAGCCACTTCCAAGGCATGGCAAGCCAGTACATGTCGTTGATGAAAGCCCCGTAGGCGTCGCTTAAGGCTTTGTCGGCTTCCGGGCCGGTGAGCGCCGCACCGTCAACGTAGGCGGTTCCTTTGCGGTCATTGACATTGAACAGGGTGACGTGGCGTTTGCCGTCCTTGGCGGTGAACTCCAATCGGTAGCGCCCGGCGAACTTGTCCCAGAGATGGGAGCGGTTGGCGAGAACCTGCGTCCCCTTGCTTACCTTGAAATCGAAGCGCACGAAATGCACCTGATCCCAAGCGTTCGCGCCGCCCATGGCGAGCTGGATCTGGTGGGCGAGCGCCAGCGCATGGGCATCGCGTGTCTCGGTGGCGTTTGCCCACAGAGGGAGCAGGCTAAAGATCAGTAGAGGTAAGGTGAGGCGTTTCAAGGGAACCCCCGGCATGACGTCTTCATGCTACGCCCGAGCGGGCGTTGCAGGGAAGCGGGAGCTCCCACCCAGCCCCCTTCGCCCGCTGGGCCACCTGGCGCGGCCGGAGCTCGATTAGCATAGGAGGGATGTCCCCGACACGACGCGAGACCTTGGAGGCTTTCCTGGTTGCCGATCCCCGCAACGCCTTTGCGCGCTACGGGCTGGCCATGGAGCTGGTGCGAGAGCAACAAAACGAGGCGGCCTTGCAGCAGTTTGCCTTGCTGGTCGCCGCGCACCCCGACTACACCGCTGCCTACCAGCAGGCCGGTCAACTGCTGCTGAGCCTGGAGCGAAGAGAGGCGGCCCGCGCGATGCTGGAACAAGGGCTGGGGGCCGCGTTGCGGGAGGGGAATCGCCACGCCCACAGTGAGATTGGCGGTCTTCTGCAAGACATCGAGTCCACGTCCTAGGCCCGCTCGACCGAACGCCCGCCGGACGCAGCGGGTGTGGGTCGAGCCCCGTAACAGAAAGTACGAGGCGTGATTATGGCCAAACTGGCGCTGGTTTACGGTATGCGATTGTTGCCGGCGGATGAGATTGCCACCATCGGCGATGCGCCGATCCAACTGCAGAATCAGCGCGAGGCGCGCGTCACCATGCATTTGCTGGAAGGCAGCCGTGAGGAGATCGAACGCCAACTGCGCAGCAGCATTGAGGCGTTTTTCGACTTTTATCCTGAGATTTGACCCACCAGGCCGGGGCGGGCGGGAGGCGGAGCGCAGTGCTGCGCGGGAGAGAGGGAAGGCCCCGTGGGGAGGGGACTGAAAGCAGCACCGCCACGGCGTGTGAGTACCCCGTGACCCGCCGCGCATCGAACCTCAAGAGAACGCCAAACGGCGTTTGACCCGCCGCCCCGTCCGGTTGCAGCGATTCCGCAAACCAGCGGTGCCTCCCGCCAGCCCCCGGCGGGGGCGGTGCAGCGACGGGAGGAGCTTCGATGCCGATTCCGTCGGGTGCCCTCATTGACATCGCCGAAGAGACCTCGGCCGAGTTGCTTTGCAGTCGGCCGGCGGCCGTGAGGGCGCTGTTGCGTTTGGCGATGGCCGGAGGGGTGGACACCACGCCGGCCGACAGCCTGCGGCTGGCGCTGGATCTCTGCGACGACGTCGTCTGGTCGGACCGGCAGTTGGCCGCCTTTCAGTTTCGTTCCCGCACCGCCTGGGGCAGCCTGATGGATGTCCAAGTGGCACGACACTTCGATGAGGCCCTGCTTCCCGCCCCCAAGGACAACCTGCTGCAGGAATGGAGCGTGACCGCGGGGAAGCCGCTGGCGGTCAACCTCGCCGATGATCCGGCCTCGGATCAGTTTCTGGAAAGGCTCCGGGTGCGGCATGCGCTGGCCGTACCGCTGTACGTTGAGCATCGCCCCTCCGGCTCTCTTCAACTGTTCCGCCAGAGTGACCCGCCCTTCAACCACGATGACGCGGTGTTGTTGGCGGTGATGAGTCGTTTGCTGGAGGCGCAAACCTCCTGGGCGGTGGTGACCGATCACTGGCGTCAGCATGCCCTTACCGACTCGTTGACCGGGCTGCGGACCCGCCGTTTCTTCGAAGAAGAACTGGACCGGGAACTGAAGCGCAGCCTGCGACGCGGCGTCTCCTGCGCCCTCCTCATGCTCGATCTCGACGCGTTCAAGCTGATCAACGATCGCTTCGGGCATCACGCCGGTGACGAGGTGCTGCGCCAGTTCGCCGGCGTGCTCACGCGTGACATGCGCGTCATCGACACAATGGCGCGCCTGGGGGGCGACGAATTCGCCGCCATCCTTCCGGAGACCGACGCCGCTGCAGCGTGCTTCGTGGCCGCACGGATCCGGGATGCGGTGCGGAAGTTCGAGTTTCGCGTCTTGGGCGAGGCACGGCCCCTTGAGGTGCGGGTCAGCATCGGCGTGGCGCTGAGCCCCCAAGATGAGACCCAACCGCGTCTGCTGATGGAAGCCGCCGACTTGGCGCTCTACCAGTCCAAGCACAATGGCCGCAATCGTTTCAGCTTCCGTCATGAACTGCGCCGCCTGGGGTAGCCTCTGCTATGCTGGGCGCGTGGCCCCCAAGATCCCGAGCGCCGATGCCACCACGCCGCCCCCCGCGCCCAGCTTTGAACAGTGCGTGGCGCGGCTCGAAGAGATCGTCGCGCAGCTCGAACGCACGGATCTGTCCCTGGAGGCCTCGATTGCGCTCTTCGAAGAAGGAATGGCGTTGTCGCAAACCTGTCGCCAGCAACTGGATGCCGCCGAGGCCAAGGTGGAGCAGTTGATCCGCCGCGATGGCAAGCTGGTCGCTGAGCCGTTTTCGCTGGAACAGGACCGGTAAGTCCGTCCGGCGGCGCGACCTGCGGTCCGCCACGCGGCTCGCACCCCGCGCCCGGGCGGCTTCTTTCGGCCGCATTTCTGCCCTGCTCCGGTATCCGTGCCGGCTCATCGCCTAGGATCGGGTGGTGAGCCGGGTCACGACCTCGTTATTCGGAGCAGCTGCACTGGCGATGCCGTGGCTTGCCGCGTCGCCGACGGCCGCCCCCTCCGTGTCGCCCCAACCTGACCAAACGGTGCGCTTGGCTTATTTTTACAAGCCCCCGGAGGACGGCACAACCCCGGCGTTCCTGGCTGCACATGTGGCGCTGATGATCTTGACCCAGGGGGACGAGGCGTACGGCGACGCGCTGCGCCGCCAAGGGTACCGTGGCCCGGTCTTGCAGAGCGTTGCCGCGAACGAGACCGAAGGGCCGGGGCCCTATCTGCAGGCCAACGCGGTCTGTGATGCGCGGTTCCGGGCCTACCAACGCACCATGGCCGATCGGGATGACACCTTCTGCCGGGAAATTCATCCCCACGAAGCTTGGTTTCTGCACAACCGGCGCGGGGAACGGCTGTATAACACGCACCGTTCCGGCAATGGCGTCCTGCGCACCATCTACCGCATGAACCCCGGCAATGCTGGATGGCGTCATTTCGCGGCCCGCAAACTTCAAGGCTATCGCCGCTTGGGCTACGACGGCATCTTCCTGGATGATCTCGCCCTGAGCCGTTCCGGTCCGCTGCAGGAGCCCGAGAATCGGGGTGGGCTCCAAGAGTATGGGGACGACGACGCGTTCCGCAGCGCCGTGGTGGGATACCTGGCCGTGGTGCGGCGCGCGCTGCGCGGCGCGACGCTGTGGGCCAACCTCACCAGCGATCCCGGCGTGCCCGGCGCATGGGCGGCCTATCTGCCGTACCTGGATGGCGTGATGGTGGAAGATTTTCTTTGGGGTTGGCGGAGTTACGCCCTGTCCGCAGCGCAGCGCGCAGCGCAAGTGGCCAACGTGCGTGCCGCCCTGGATCGTGGTCGCCAGGTCCTGGTCGTTGCGCAGGGCGGTCGTGATCAGGGCGGGCGCTTGGCTGCCACGCTCGCCTGCTATCACGCTCTGGACAACGGGCATCTCTACTTTCGCTATGCCGACGCCGGCGACGCGGATTACCGCAACCTGTGGTGGTTCCCGCAATACCGCCAGCCCGGGCGTCGCCCCGCACGGCTCGGGGACGCATGCCGGCTCGACTGATTGCGAAATGGTTCGCACGAGGATTCTCTGTCCATGTCCTCCGTCCTTCATTCGGCTGCACAGCGAAGTCTCCGGCCCGGCATCCCCAGCGACCGCGGCCTTGGGTCTGGAGCGGCATGGCTGCTTCTGGTGACGGCACTTACGCGCTGGCCAGCTTGGCACAACCGGTTCGGGGAGTCCGATACGGCCCGTTACGCGGTCGGCATCCTGCAGTGGCTGCGGCATCCTCGTCATGCGGCGGCGCCCGAGATCTATGGCCGCGTCTTTTCGCCGGCTTACGACTGGGCGGCGGTGACCCTGCTGCGCCATGTCCCGCGCGTGGCCCCGGAGCTCCCGATTCTGCTGAACGGGGCGAGTTTCGTGGCGGCCGTGCTGAGCGCCCCTGTACTGCTGGCCGTGGCGCGCCGCTTCGTGGCGGAGAAACCGGCGTTCTGGGCAACGCTGCTATTCCTGGCGACGCCGGCGTTCTGGTGGTTGGGAATCGAACCGCACCCCCAAGGCTGGTCGAGCTTGGGCTACCTGCTGGCGATCTGGCTGACATTGCGTGCGCGTGAAGCTCCCGCTTACGGGTGGACTTGGCGGGCGGCCAGCGCGATGGCCTTGGCCTGTGGTTTGGCGTTCAAAAGCGACCTGGTCTTGGGCATGGCGGTCTTTCCGGTGCTGGAAATGTACCCGGCAGGGTGGGGCGGTTCCATGGCGGTTGCGGAGAGCCCCCAGCCGGCGGCTGACGGGAGGGCGATACGCAACGACCATGGCGAATGGCAATCGGCACCCAGCGCCGGGCCGAGATGGACGCGCGTCCATTGGCTTTGGCGTTGTGCGATCGGAGCGCTGGTGCCGGCCGTCGCCAGCTTCCTGTTCCTGGCGATGCGGGCCCTGATCTTGGGCGAAGGATGGAAGACCAGTCAAAGCGCCGCCGGCCATGCGGTGCAAAGTTTTGTCACTTGGCCGCAGGGCCCTGACTTGGTCAAGCAAGTGCTCCCCATGTGGCTGGGCGCCGGGGTGCTGACGCCGCTCTTCCTGATGGGCGCGGCCTTCACCTGGCGACGGTTGGAAGCCTCTCAACGCCGGTTCTGGGTCCTCCTGCTCACGTCATGGAGCGTGCCCGGCGCGCTGTTCTGGCTCCTGATTCGCGGCAACAACGCGCGCCACACCGTGCTCCTGACGCTGCCATGGTTATGGTTGGCCGCCGCCGGGTGGTACGCACAGGGCCGGGAGCGGGCCACTGTGTTCACGCTGGCGGTGCTGGCCGCCAACTTTCTGGTCGTGCCACCCAACTCGAACATCGCGCTCTATCCCAGCGGCAACGTCCCGGCCAGCGCCGCCCGCTTGGCTGAGCGGCAAGCGGAGATGCGGCGCGTGGCGCAACGGCTGTGCCATCCGCCGCCCGCCTCGTGTTACTTCGGGTGGTATACCAACCCGTATGTGGAGTACGACCTGATGCAGCACTGCGGTCTCCACGGCGTTCTCCAGACCTGGGGTGGCGCCACCCGTTTTGAGGTTTCCGCCGGGTCGCGGGGGCAGGTCGCCCCGCGCACCGTGGAGCTCCGTGAAGTCCACGACTTCGTGGAATTTCAAGCCGCGATACGCGCCTGTCCCGGAGCCGCCAGCTTGGAATACAGTCCAGCGGGGAAGACGTGGTACTTCGGTCGCGAAGTTCGCGACCGCTTACGTTGAGCGTCCAGCCGGCGCCGGCTCGGTCCCGATCAGAGTCGCACCTGTTTTAAGTACTTGAGACTCTGCTTGATGCCTTCCGGCGCCTCGGCGCTCTCGTCCTCGACGTAATAACGGCGCACCCCGGCATGCGCGGCGGCCCGCAAGATGGCGGGTACATCGAGAATTCCGGTACCCAGCGGCACACTCGCCTCCTCGGAGGTTCCGACCGAGAAATCGCCGATGGGCGTTCCGCTCCGCATATCCTTGACGTGGAGTAGGCGAAAGCGATGCGGAAAACGATGGAAGTAGGCGACTGGATCCTGACCGCCGCGCTTGACCCAAAAGACGTCCATTTCGAAGTCCACCAGGCCGGGGTTGGTCTTCTCGATCAGCAGATCCATGCCGCGTCCGCCGCTGACCTGGCGAAACTCGAAATCATGGTTGTGGTAGCCGAAGTGCAGCCGGTGGGAGCGCAGGCGCTTCGCCCACTGGTTGAACTGGCTGGCCCGGTGGCGGAAGTCTTCCGCAGTGAGGGAATTACGGCGCTGCCAGTCGAAGGAGGAACAGATCACATACTCGACGCCCAGCGTGCGGGCCTCGGCCAGCACGGTATCGAACTCGTTTTCAAAGCGCCCCGCGTCGGCGTGCATGCTGGTGCACTTCAGGCCGGCGTGATCGAGGTGGCCACGAAACTCCGGGGCGCTGAGGCCGTACATTCCGGCGGCCTCCACCTCGGTATAGCCATCGGCTTGGATCTGTTGCAAGGTGCCAGGAACGTCCGCCTGCAGTTGGGTGCGGAGGCTGTAGAGTTGCAGGCCATAGGGTCCCGTGAAATGGTGGGGAAGGCGCTGCGTGGCGGAGGCCGCGCCCAAGCGGAGAGCGGCGGCGCCCAGTGCAGAACCGGACAGGAAGCTACGACGAGAGATCATGGTGAGGCGATCATAGACTAGAAGGCGACTGCTCGGCGACCGCGGTGAAATCCCGGCCGTTTGCCGGCAGCCATGGCTTCTGGAATTGACCGGAGCCAGGCAGGAACGTCGGCCCTTTCTACGGCGCGCTTTGCAGAACCAGGCACGCGAATGCGAATCATCGTTGGTTTGATTGGCTCGTTGCTGACGCTCGTGATCTTGGGCGACGCGTTCGAGACGGTCGTGTTGCCCCGGAGGGTCTCGCGCCGCATTCGGCTGGCCCGCATGTTTTACCGCACCACTTGGGGACCTTGGGTCGGGATGGCGGGTTACCTGCGCGCCGGGAGGCGTCGCGAAAACTGGCTCAGTTACTACGGTCCCTTGTCGTTGCTGCTCCTGATCTCGGTCTGGGCGCTTGGGCTGATCTGCAGTTTCGGACTGTTGCAGTGGGCGAGCATGGGACCCGGCGTCGAGGGTGGCCTCCGGGCCGACGTTTACTTAAGCGCCTCGACGTTCTTTACGCTCGGCATCGGCGACGTGGTACCGCTGACGCGCTGGGCGCGATTCCTGACCGTGGCGGAGGCCGGGACGGGATTGGGTTTCCTGGCGCTGGTGATTGGCTACTTGCCCGTGCTCTACCAGTCGTTTTCCCGCCGCGAGGTGGCCATTGTGCTGCTCGACGCGCGGGCCGGTTCGCCGCCCACGGCCATGGAACTGTTGCGCCGGCACGGCTGGTCGCCGACCGGGGAGGCGTCGTGTGCAATTTCGTTCGACGCCCTGGAAGAGCTCCTGAAGGAGTGGGAACGCTGGGCGGCGGAGCTGCTGGAGAGCCACATCTCCTATCCCGTCCTGGGCTACTTCCGTTCCCAGCACAATCACCAGTCCTGGCTGGCCGCCCTCACCGCCATTCTCGATACCTGTGCCCTGACCATGGCCACGGCGGAGAATCGGTGCGCGCGGCAGGCGCGCTTGACGTTCGCCATCTCACGCCATGCGGTGGTGGACTTGGCGCAGATCTTCGGTTTGGCGCCGCGTGCACCGCAGGCGGACCGGCTGAACGAGCAGCAATGGGAGCAGATGCAACGGGGCTTGCGAGAAGCTGGGTGGTCCTTGCAGCTGGATGGCGGCGCCCGGGGCAGGTTGGATCTGCTGTGTGAGCGGTACGAGCCTTACGTCACGGCGCTGGCAGATCATTTCCTGCTGGACGTACCGCCTTGGATCGGCCCGCGCCGCGCCGATGCGTGGCAGACCAGCGCGTGGGACCGACATCGCCCTCCCCAGGCAGGCGGAGCAGCGGAGTCTTCCGAGGTTCATTTTTAGCCGCGACCTAAGACCCGCCAAGTTCAGAGCCATCCTCGCGTTTCCAGTTGCGGGACAGCAGGGGCCGACCTCCGCCTTAGTCCGGTCCGAAGAATCGGCCCCGCAGCCCAAGCCTCAGGCACGCTTCAGGGCACGCACTAAGGCGACCACCAACACGGCGCCCAAGACGGCAATCAGCAGCGTCCCGATCAGACCATAGGAGCCGATGCCCAACAGTCCGGCCACCCAGCCGCCGACAATGGCGCCCACAATGCCGAGCACCAAATCGCCCAGGACGCCGTACCCTGAGCCCTTCATGATCTTGCCGGTCAGCCAGCCGGCCACGATGCCGATGATGATCCACCAAAGCAAACTTTGTCCTGCCATGCGAGCCTCCTTGTGAATGGACAACGAACGTGGACAACCGCGCTGCCGGTCGTCGCCGGATGCGCACGACTCCCCGGCGGGGAGCCGGTCACAACCGCTACTTGGATGCCCGGTCGACGATGCCGGATGTCTGCACTCGGCACCGCGTATTGAGGGATTTTTGGCTCCTGGCCCTTTAGGGTGCGAAAACCAGCGATCGCGCGCCCTAGGCCTTGTCCGCCCGTCGGCTGGCGTCCCAGGTTCAGGCGCCGGCGGCGAAGGCCAAGTCCGGGGTGGTCTTGAGGAGGGCGAGAAACAGCGGCACCAAGCGAGGATCGAACTGTCGGCCGCTGGTGCGCTGCAGTTCGGCCGCAGCCTCGGCCACGCTCCAGGCGTGCTTATAGGGGCGCTCGTGGGTCAGGGAATCAAAGACGTCGGCCACCGCGACCAAGCGGGCGCCGAGCGGAATGGTGTCGCCCTGCAACCCCTCGGGATATCCGGAGCCGTCCCAATGCTCGTGATGGCTGAGCGCGATCTCTTCGGCGAGGCGCAACAACGGGAAGGGATTCCCGCCCAACAGGCCGGCGCCGATTCGGGTGTGGGACTTCATGAGATCGAACTCTTCGGGGGTCAGCCGGCCGGCCTTCAGCAGGATGGCATCAGGAATGCCGATCTTGCCAACGTCATGCAAGGGCGCGGCCTGGCGCAGGAGATCCACCTCCTGGGCGCGAAGTCCGAGTGCCATGGCCAGGTGCGCCACGATGCGGCCCACCCGCTGCGTGTGTTGTCCGGTGGCGTCATCGCGATACTCGGCGGCGCGGGCCAACCGGGCCAAAATCTGGGCCTGGGTTTCAGTCAAGTCGCGGGTGCGGAGGGCAACCCGTACCTCCAATTCTTGATTGTGAGCCCGCAGTTGGCGGTGCAGAAACCGGGTCTCCAGCAAGTTTTCGATCCGCAGCAACGCTTCCTGCATATCGAAGGGCTTGTTGAGAAAGTCCTTGGCCCCCAAGGCGAGCGCCGTGTCGCGCGATTGCGAGGTGAAATCGGCGGTCAACATGAGCACCGGGAAGTAATCATCCGGGGGCAGGATGGCGCGCAGTTGGCGCAGCACGTCGAAGCCATCCAAGTGCGGCATGTGCAGATCGAGCAGTAACAGGTCGGGTTCGAATTCGGTGTACAACGCCAGCACCTCGCGCGCATCGCTGGTGCTCTTCAGCTGGGTATAGCCTTCCCCGTCCAACAGGCTGCGCAGCAGCCGCACGTTGGCGGCGGTGTCATCCGCGATCAGGATTCGGGAAGCATGAAGGAAGGGTTTAGTCATGGGGCGCGTGACGCGCACGGGGCGGCCGGGAAGGTCGCCGATCGCAGTCCATTCTAAACCCGGGCGCAATGGGGCGCGCCATTCGTGCATCGGGACCGGTTTCACAGTACTATGCGGTCACTGCAAAGCGGCGTTGCGAGCATGACAGGTGTGAATCGACGCGTGGGAAAAAGGGTAAGCCTGCGCCAGTGGTTGGCCGATCAACCGTGGCGGATGGCGGTGGCCTGTCTGCTGTTGGTGGTGACCCCTGTGGTCGTTTTTGCCTGGGCCTCGCTCCGCGTGCTCGGGCAGCAGGCGCTGCAACAGCGGTTCCAGGAAAGCGTGGCGAAGGCCCAACTGTCCGCCGACCTGGTCAGCGACCACTTCGGTCAGAGTCAAACCTTGCTGGAAGCGATCGCGCAGCGGCCGCTGTTACGGCAAGCCTGGGCGCGCGGCGATATGGGCTCGGTGACGTCCCAGTTTCACGACTTGGCGCGCCTGCGGACCGATTTTAGTTTCTTCACCGCCTTTACTCCGGACGGCACCATGCGTGCCATCTGGCCGCCGGATGCCACGCTGGGCCGCAATTTCAGTTACCGCGACTGGTATCGCGGCGTGACACGCACCTGGGCGCCGTACGTCTCCGAGGTTTATCAGACGGCGGTCGGGAACCATCCCCTGGTGGTGGCGGTGGCGGTGCCGTTGTTAGACCGCGCCCAGCACCCCAACGGCATCCTGATTGCCACGCATCGGTTGGACACCATCAACGCCTGGCTGCACGATGTACGCCAGGTTGGAACCGCGAACATTTCGGTTATTGATCAGCATGGTCGGGTGCTGGCGGGAACCCACGTCGACCCGTTCCGGCCAGCGGAGGATCGGAGTCGTGAGCCGCTGGTGCAGCAGGCCTTGCACGGCGAGAACGGGGTCGAAGTTGTCAGACGCGACGGGCATCGCACCATCACAACGTATCAATCAATCCCCTCCCTGCACTGGGTGGTATTGGTCGAGGAACCCGCGGCGGTGGCCTTACAAGGGGTCGCCGCGCTCCAGCGCCACCTCCTGAGCCTGGGTCTGCTGGTGGCCTTGTTTGCCCTTGGGCTAGGCGCGCTCCTTGCCTCCCTGGTGCGCGAGCTGGAAGGGGCCGAGGTCTTTTTTGCCCTGTCGCAGGACCTGTTGGTGATCGGCGATTTGCGGGGCTATTTCCGTCGCCTCAACCCGGCTTGGACCCATCAACTGGGATTCACCGACGACGAATTGACGGGCCGGCCGTTTGTGGACTTCGTGCACGGTGACGATCGCGCCTCGGTCGAACGGGCGGCCGCGGAGCTGGCCCGCGGCGGGG
>Ga0207416_1004715_pt1 | contig 11510 bp, 9 predicted proteins | sample PaiPotPPM11metaG_FD_184107 | JGI IMG/M metagenome (GOLD analysis project Ga0207416, IMG submission 184107) | Iron sulfur acid spring bacterial and archeal communities from Banff, Canada, to study Microbial Dark Matter (Phase II) - Paint Pots PPM... ...
GGGGTGGGGATGGAGGCGGCGGTGGAGGCCATCGCGGATCAGCTCGTTCCCAGGTAGCGGAGGACCGCGAGGACGCGGCGGTGGTCACGCTCGGTCGGTGCGAGGCCGAGCTTCATGAAGATGTTGTTGATGTGCTTCTCCACGGCGCCCGCCCCGACGACGAGGGCGGCGGCGATGGCGGCGTTCGTGCGGCCTTCGGCCATGAGGGCCATCACCTCCCGCTCGCGCGGCGTCAGGTCGCCGAGCGGGTGACGGCTGCGGGCGAGCAGCTGCGCGACCACCTCGGGGTCGAGCGCGCTGCCGCCGTCGGCGACCCGCTGCAGGGCGTCGAGGAACTCGGCCACGTCCGCCACGCGGTCTTTCAGCAGGTAGCCGACGCCGTGCGCCCGGCCGGCGATCAGCTCGGTGGCGTAGCGCTCCTCCACCCACTGGGACAGGACGAGCACGCCCACATCGGGCCACTGGTCCCTGACGAGCAGGGCGGCCCGCAGTCCCTCGTCGGTGAACGTCGGCGGCATGCGCACGTCGACCACGCAGGCGTCCGGCACGGTATCGCGCACCGCGCGGAGGAACGCCTCGGCGTCGCCCGCCGTGGCGACCACCTCGTGGCCCGCCTCCTCGAGCATCAGCGTCAGGCCCTTGCGGAGCAGGACCGAGTCTTCGGCGATCGCTACGCGCATGGCAGCACCGCCGAGATGATCGTCGGGCCGCCGGGTGGCGACTCCACGGACAGGGCCCCGTCCACTCCGGAGATTCGGTCGGCGAGGCCGGCCAGCCCCGAGCCCGCCGGGTCGGCCCCGCCGATGCCGTCGTCGCTGACCACGACGTTGAGCGTGCCTGCCGGGCCGGGTCCGCCCTCCACGACCACGCTCGCGTGGGTGGCGCGCGAGTGCTTGGCGATATTGGTGAGCGCCTCGGCGATGGTGAAGTACGCGACCGCCTCCACGGCGGGCCGCGGCCGTATGGGCACGTCCACGTGCAGGGCGACGGGGACCGTGCAGCGGGCGGCGAGCCCGGAAAGCGCCGCGTCGAGGCCGCGGTCGGTGAGGACCGGCGGGTGCACACCGCGCACCAGGTCACGCAGCTCGACGAGCGCGGCCTTGGCCTCGGTGTGGGCCTGGTCGACCAGGGCGGCCGCCGCGTCGACGTCGTCAGCGAACCTCGCCTTCGCCCGGCCGAGCTCCATCGCGAGCGCGACGAGCCGCTGCTGCGCGCCGTCGTGCAGGTCGCGCTCGATCCGCCTGCGCTCGGTCTCGGCCGCGTCCACCACTCGTCCCCGGCTGACCTCGAGCTCGGTGACCCGCGCCTTGAGCTGCGCGTCGCGGGGCGGCGAGAGCAGCCAGCGGGCGAGCGCCGCGTCGGCCAACCCGAGGCCCCTGGTCAGCGGCGGGGCGGCCAGCAGGAGCACCAGGCCGAGGGTGGCCACGATCACCAGCGGCTTCGGCCCGGTGAAGACGTGCCAGTCGATCGACGGGCCGCCGCCGGGCAGGTCTGACGCGTACAGCGGGAGCGTGACGGCAATCAGGGCCGCGCTCCACACCACGACCGTGAGCGTGAAGGCGGCCACGCTGACCGGGAGGCAGAGCACGGCGTAGCCGATCTTGCCCCAGGTCGCGCGGGCGGTCAGCGTCGACCTGGTCGGCACGACCTTCCACCGGTAGGCGCGCCTCGGGTCGGCGGGCCAGCCAGGCAGGTCCCGCCCGAGCAGCAGCCTGAACCGGGCGCGCTCGATGGCGGCCATGGCGTCCAACAACCGGAGCGTCACGCCGATGACCGGCAGGCCGACGAAGGCCAGCGGCGTCGTGCAGACGCCGACGGCGAGCCCGGTGACCACGACGGTGAACGAGGCGATCGACAGGACCAGCCCGGCCACGTGATGGGTGAAAGCGAGCCAGGTGCGGGCCGACACCAGGCCGCGGATGAGCGACATAACAGCGACGCTAGGCGATGACGGCCGTCCGCGGCCAGGCGGATCGCCCACGGAACCGGGGTTGGGTTATCCCCACCGCGGATACGCCAGGTCGCACCATGTCGGCGCTGGCCGTGAAAAGGCACCGTTAGCATCATGGCTGCGTTCACGTCACGGGTGCGGGCGTCCGCCCTCGAACGGGCCGCCAACTGGTTCGCGCGGCACCCGGTCACCGTCGCGGCCGGGTGGCTGATGCTCGTGGCCGCGGCGTTCATCGTCGGCCGGCACCTCGGTGTGACCTGCGCCACGGCCGGCGACCCCGGCGAGACCTTCGGGGTGCACCAGGCGGCACGGGATGCCGTTGCGGCGCTTGCCCGTCTGCTTGGCGCGGGAGTGAGCGGCTGACCGCGGACGGCGGCCACTGTCGGCCGTCACTGTCGGCGGACGCGATGTCACGGCAAGATGGGGCGTTTACCCCTGAAGCTGGATAACAATAGTGGGTGTGACAAGCGGTGCGGAGCGCAATGCCGTGAGCGGGACACCCGAGCTCTCGGTGTCCGGGCTCACGGTGCGTTTCGGCGCGCTCACCGCGCTCGAGGGGGTCAGCCTCGCGCTGCAGGCCGGCGAGGTGGTGGCGCTCGCCGGAGAAAACGGCGCGGGCAAGACCACGCTGATCCGGTCGATCGCGGGCGACGTCGCGCCGGTGTCCGGGGTGATCCGGGTGGGCGGGCAGGCCGTCGCGCCCGTCCCCACCGTCGCCGCGAAGCTCGGGGTCCGCGTGGTGTGGCAGGACCTGTCGCTGGCTGACAACCTGGACGTCGCCGCGAACGTGATGCTCGGCAACGAGCGCCGCAGGCACCTGTTCTCCGAGGTGGCACTGCACAGGGACGCGGCGCGGCTTCTTGACCGGCTCGGCATACCGCTGCGCGACACCACGCGGTCCGTCAAGCTGCTGTCCGGCGGGCAGCGGCAGATGGTGGCGGTCGCGCGGGCCATGGCCCACAACCCGCGGATCCTGCTGCTCGACGAGCCCACCGCGTCGCTTGGAGTGCGGGAGGCGGAGTTCGTCGTCCGGCTGATCACCCGGGTGCGCGCGCAGGGCACGACGATCCTGCTGTCCGGGCACAACACGGAGCTGATGTTCCGGCTCGCCGACCGGATCGTGGTGCTGCGGCACGGGCGGGTGGTCACCGAGGTCCTGCCGAGCGAGGTGCACCCGGACGACGTGGTCGCGCTCGTCTCCGGCCAGCCGGTCGACTCGTCCGCGCGCCGCCAGCTCACCCGGCTGCACGGGCTCGCCGGGCGGCTCGTCGCCGCCGATCCGTCCTCGTCGCTCTCGCTGATCCTGTCCGCGCTCGGCGCGGCGATCGGCAGCGAACGGCTCGCCATCCACCTGCTTGAAGACGGCGCGCTGGTGCGCGCCGCGTCGCTCGGCATGCCGGAAGCCCTGCTCGACGCCTGGGAGCGACTGCCCGTCGGTCCCGCGGGCGGTCCCGTCGGGCTCGCCGCCGAGCGGCAGCTGCCCGTCATCGAGGAGAACCTGCGCACCAGCAGCGGGTCCTGGCAGGTCTTCGGCACGCTCGCGCGGCCCGCCAAGGTCGCGAGCTCCTGGTCGGTGCCCGTGCTCGGGCCCGGCGGGCTGCTCGGCGTGATCACCGTGTTCCGCGCCGTTCCGGGCAAGCCGCGCCGCGACGACCTCGACCTCGCCGCGCTCTACGCCGGGTACGCGGCGAGCGCCATCGAGCGGGACCGGCTGCTTGACGAGGTCACGGCCCGTAACCGGCTGCTGGAGACGATCAGGGAGATGCTGCAGACCCTGGCGGGTCCCATCCCCGTGGAGGCGGCGCTGCGCATCGCGCTGCAGGCCCTGCGGCGCGGGCTCGGCGCGGACGAGGTAGTGCTTGCCGCCGCAGAGCAAGCCAGCGTTGCGCAAGCCAGTGCTGAGGAAGCCAGTGCGATGCTGTGCCGCGGCTACTCGAGCACCACGGTTGACTGGAAAAATGGCGACTGGCGGGCCAGTGCAGGCCACCCGGCGGGCACCGGCGGCACCGGGGGTGTGGTGGGCACGGTGAGCGGCGACGGCGACCTCGCGGTGCCGCCCGCGACCATGGCCGCCGTCGGCGTGGTACTCGACCGGGCCGACCCGGACGGCGTCGCGGTCACCGGGCAGGCCAGCCTCGGCACGCTGCGCACCGGGGGCGGCGCGGGCGGCGGCCGGTACCTGTCCGTCACGTTCGCCGTGCCGGACGGGCGGGCCGTGCTGCTCGCCGGCTGGCTGGACGGGGCCCGCCCGGACGACGCGACCGACCTGCTCGAAGACGCGGCCAACTCGCTGCGGCTCGCGCTCGAGCGCGAGCGGTCGCTGCTCGCGCAGCAGGAGGCGATGGCGCTGCGGCAGTCCCGCGAGCTGCAGCGGACGTTCCTGCGCAGGCTCAGCCACGAGCTGCGCACCCCGCTCACCGCGATCACCGGGTACGCGACCAGCCTGCTGCAGCGGGACGTGACCTGGGACGCGGACTCGCAGCAGCGGTTCCTTTCCCGCATCGCCGCCGAGTCGTCGCGGCTCGGCCGTCTCGTCAACGACCTGCTGGACTTCTCCACGATCGAGTCGGGCATCCTGCGGCTCAACAGCGACTGGTGCGACATACCGCTGGTGCTGGACGCGGCCGTCGCCGTGCTGCCGCCGGAGGCCGCGTCCCACGTCACCGTGGCCGACGTCCCGGGGCTGCCCCCCATCTGGGCCGATCACGACCGGCTGGAGCAGGTGTTCGTCAACCTTCTCGGCAACGCGCTCGGGCACAACCCGCCGGGGACGACGGTGACGGTCACCGCGGTACCGAACGACCAGCGACCGAACGGCCGCCGGCCGTACGGCCCGGGCACAGTGACCGTGCGGGTCGCCGACGACGGCGAGGGACTGCCGCCGGAACTGGTCCGCGCCGTCACCGAGGCGGCCGGCCAGCGCGACCCCCGCTGGCACGACGTCCTCGCCTCGGGCATCATCAAGCCGCGGCGGCGCGGCGCGGGCGCGGGGCTGGGGCTGTCCATCGCCAGCGGGATCGTGGCGGCGCACGGCGGGCGGCTTGAGCTCGAGCCGACGGAACGGGGCACCTGCTTCCTCGTTACGCTGCCCGTAGAGAAGCCCGTGACCATGCCCGTCGACGTGCCGCCAGGCAAGCCAGTGCTGTCCGACAAGCCAGTGGGCGAGGCGGCGGCGACGATATCACCCCGTGGAGTAGACGCACGTGACTGAGCCCGCCATACCGACCCGCGTGCTCATCGTGGAGGACGACCCGAACATCGTGGACCTGATCAGGTCGAATCTCGCGGTGCGCGGCTTCGACACGCTCGTATCGTTCGACGGGAGCAAGGCGCTGACGCTGCTCGAGACCGAGGAGCCCGACATGGTGCTGCTCGACCTGATGCTGCCCGAGGTCGACGGGTTCGAGCTGTGCAGGCAGATCCGCGAGCGGTCCAACGTCGCCATCATCGTGGTGTCCGCGCGCGGCGGCGAGCGGGACAAGGTCACCGCGCTGAATATGGGCGCCGACGACTACATGACCAAGCCGTTCGGCATCGAGGAACTGCTCGCGCGAATTCTGGCCACGCTCCGCCGGACCAGGCCCGCGGAGGCGTCCACCGAGGCCGCTCCCTCGGTGATCACGATCGGCGACGTCGAGATCGACCTCGTCGGCCAGCTGGTCCGCCAGGCGGGCGAGGAGGTGCACCTCACGCCGACCGAGTTCGCGCTGCTGCGCGAGCTCGCGCTCAACCGGGGCAAGCTGCTGTCCCGCGCCCACCTGCTGCGCCGGGTATGGGGGCGGGGGTACGAAACGGAAACAGAGTACGTAAGGGTGTATATTAGACGCCTGCGGGCCAAACTCGAAAAGCAAGGCGGCCCGCCGCTGATCATCACGCAGCCGCGGGCCGGCTACCGGATCGCCGGCGAGTGAGGATAGCTACGGAGAGCGACACCGGGTATCGTACCGTAAGCGGATAGTGTCTGCCAGATTAACGTCGGGGAAACAGTAATGTCACAAAAAGGTCTCGAAGAGTACAGTGACATAACCGTTATCGTCTGCGTATTAACGCTTTTTTAACGGTTTTACGAACGTGTTAACGGGAACGTTTCTCCGGGCAGATCTAGCATTTCCGCCAATAGCCCGGTCAATTGTGGCCGGGTTATACGGATCTGGTCTCGCACATGCCGTCCGCGGCATGTCTGAGTGAATGAGCGAGGTACACCGTTGTATTCCGTATCAGCACGAGCCGGACTGACCGCGGCCGCCGCGGCAGCCGCGCTGCTCGTCGCCGCCGGCTGCAGCAGCTCGAGCAGTTCGAGCAGCAGTTCGGCCCCGGCCTCAACGAGCTCGTCTCCGGCCGCGACCTCGTCGTCGACGGGCAGCGCGAGCAGCGCGTCGATCTCGGTTAACAACCTGACCAACGACTTCTCGGCGATGGCGGGGCTCAAGTCCGTTGCCAGCGCGGGCAAGGGCAGCGTCACGGTGATCCTGCCGGACACCGTGTCCTCCACCCGGTACGTCGAGTTCGACGCGCCTTACCTGAAGCAAGCGTTCGCCGCGGCCGGGCTCTCCACCTCGAACCTCACCGTGGAGAACGCGCTCGGGCAGGACTCGACGCAGCTCTCCATGGCCCAGTCGGCCGTCACCAAGGGCGCCAGCGTGCTCGTCGTCGACCCGCTCGACTCCGGCGTCGGCGCGCACATCGAGTCGTACGCCAAGCAGCACGGCGTGGCCGTCATCGACTACGACCGGCTGACCCTGGGCGGCACCCGCTCCTACTACGTCAGCTTCAACAACGTCAAGGTCGGCCAGGTTATGGGCCAGGGCCTCACGGCCTGCGTCACGGCCTGGGGCGTCAAGAGCCCCAACGTCATCGTGATGAGGGGCGCACCGACCGACAACAACGCGACGCTGTTCGCGCAGGGCTACGACGGCGTGCTTGCCCCGTTCTTCTCCAAGGGCACCTACAAGGACGTGTCCAACCCGGCGGGCACCTGGACGCCGTCGGTGGCGCTGTCTGAGTTCCAGCAGCAGTACACCGCCCACAAGAACATCAACGCGGCGCTTATCCCGAACGACGAGAACGGCGCCCCGATCATCCACTACCTGCAGGGCCAGGGCATCAAGGCGAAGACCTTCCCGACCACCGGGCAGGACGCCACGCTGACCGGCCTGCAGAACATCCTGAGCGGCTACCAGTGCGGCACGGTCTACAAGCCGATCTACGAGGAGGCCCAGGCCGCCGCCGCGCTCGCGCTTTACGTGCGGGCCGGCCAGACGCCGCCGGCCGCCCTGGTGAACGGCTCCACCCAGGACACCACGGCCAACGTCAGCGTGCCCTCCGTCCTGCTGAACCCGGAGTGGGTCACCACGGCCAACATGAACTCGACGGTCATCGCCGACAAGTTCGTGCCGGCCAGCCAGCTGTGCTCGGGCTCCTTCGCGAGCGCCTGCACGGCCGCCGGCATTTCTGGGTAATCAAGAAAGCACACCGCTCGTCCGGGGTGCGGGCCGACCCGGCCCGCACCCCGGACGGGGTCATCAGGCAGGATGTGACCGTGAACGACGCTGAGCCGCTGCTGCGGCTGCGTGGCATCGGGAAGAATTTCGGGCCCGTGCACGCGCTGACCGACATCAACCTAGACATTCCCGCCGGCCAGGTCACCGCCCTGGTCGGCGACAACGGTGCGGGCAAGTCGACGCTGATCAAGACCATCGCAGGCATCTGGGAACCCAACACCGGCGAGATCATCTGGCAGGGCAAGCCCGTGCACTTCCACTCCCCCAGGGACGCGACGAACGCGGGAATCGCCACCGTCTACCAGGACCTGGCGCTCGCCGACAACCTCGACATCGTGCAGAACATGATGCTCGGGCACGAGCTACTGCGGACCGGGCTGCTCGACGAGATCACGATGGAGAAGACGGCCAAGAAGACCCTCGCCGAGCTGAACGTCACCACGGTCCGCAACATCCGCCAGCCGGTCGGCTCGCTGTCCGGCGGGCAGCGGCAGGCGGTCGCCGTGGCTAAGGCCGTTCAGCTGGACGCGAAGCTCGTGGTCATGGACGAGCCGACCGCGGCGCTCGGCGTCTCGCAGACCGCGCTCGTGCTCGACATCATCGAGCAGCTTGCCAGCCGCGGCATCGCCGTGCTGGTGATCTCCCACAACCTGACCGACGTGTTCCGGGTCGCCGACCGGATCGCGGTGCTGTACCTGGGGCGTATGGTGTCAAGTGGGCCCGTGGCCAACTACGACACCAACTCGACGGTGCACTGGATGACCACCGGCACCGCCCCCAATGGGCAAGTCGCCGCACCGCAGAGCTCAGTACCGCAGAATGGGGGGGCTGAGCAGTGACGTCCGTGAACCAAGAGCCGACGCCGACGCCGCCGACCGAGGCCGACATCATCACCACGCCGGACGCGTCGGCCGACCTGCTCGCCAATAACCTGGGCGACTACCTGCGGATTGTCGGCAGGCGCATCCGCTCGGGCGAGAGCGGCGCGCTGCCCGTCATCATGGGCCTGATCGTCATCGTGATCATCTTCCAGGTGAAGAACTCGCTGTTCCTCTCGGCGGGCAACCTGGTCAACCTGATGGCCCAGTCGTCGTTCATCATCACGCTCGGCATGGCCGAGGTCTTCGTTCTGCTGCTCGGCGAGATCGACCTCGCCGCCGGCTTCACCGCGGCCTGCGGCGCCGTCGTCGCGCTGTGGATGCTCGCGCTCGGCGACCCGTTGTGGGCCGCGGTCCTCGCCGCGCTCGCCGCCTCCGCGGCCTACGGCGCGCTGCAGGGCATCGTCATCGCCAAGCTGAAGCTGCCGTCCTTCGTCGTGACCCTGGCCGGCCAGCTCGGCCTGTCCGGCGTGCTGCTCTACCTCATCAGCGCGACCGGCAACATCGGCGTCGGCGGCGTGATCAACCTGCACAACTCGGTCATCAACGACATCGAGAGCGGCTACCTCACCCCGACCGCCACCTGGATCGTGATGATCGTCATCGCGGCGCTGGCCGGCGCGGTCATCTTCTACGGCGACCTCCGCCGCCGCACGGCCGGCCTGGTCGCCCCGCCGGTGTCGGTCACCCTGCTGAAGATCGCCGGCATCGTCATCGCCGCCGTGGTCATCGCGTGGGTCGCGAACATCAACCGCGGCCGGCTGATCGTCCTCGAGGGCCTGCCGTGGGGCGTTCTCGTCGTGCTCGCGATCCTGTTCATCTGGACCGTCCTGCTCGGCCGGACCCGGTTCGGCCGGTACCTGTACGCGATCGGCGGCAACGCCGAGGCGGCGCGCCGCGCGGGCATCAACATCGTGCGGGTCCGCACGCTCGCGTTCATGCTGTGCGGCCTGACCGCAGGCGCCACCGGCATCATCTACGCCTCCTACCTGGGGTCGATCTCCACCGGGGTGGACGGCGGCCAGAACGTGCTGTACGCCATCGCCGCGGCGGTCATCGGCGGCACCAGCCTCTTCGGCGGGCGCGGCAAGATGCTGCACGCGGTGCTCGGCGGCCTCGTCGTCGGCGTCATCTACAACGGCCTCGAGCTGCTCGGCCTTTCGGCCGCTGCTCAGCTGATGTGGACGGCGCTCGTGCTGCTCGCGGCCGTCATCGTCGACCGGATTACCAGGGCCGGCTCCGCGGCCTGAGCCGCACCCCGCTGCCGCTGCCCGTTGACCGTTAACGAGAGTGTTAACGGTCAACGGGCAGCGGCGTTCCCGGCGGGCATCGGAGGAGACATTGAATCGTGGCTGACGGCTCAGGGCGGCGGCGGGCCCCGCGGCCCGCGCGGGGAGGCCCGGCACGGGTAAACCCCCTGGTTAAAGGCCCCGTGGTTAAAGGCCCCGTGGTTAAAGGCACTGCGCGGGTGGCCGTCCACCGCGCGGTGCGGCTCGGCACGGCGGAACTCGTCCCCGACCTCGACCGAACGGATGCGTGGCTCCTGTTCATCGACGGTGTCCCGCAGAGCGGAGTCGACCTCGGCGATCCCGGCTACCTGGAGTTCGAGTACGTCCGCAGGATCGGGCACGTCATCGACCTGGCGTTCCCGCCCGGTGAGCCGCTGCGCGCGCTGCACCTCGGCGGCGGCGCGCTGACCCTCCCCCGCTACCTGCAGCACACCAGGCCGGGTTCGCGCCAGCTCGTCGCCGAGCTCGACGACGCGCTCACCGGCCTGGTCCGCGAGCGCCTGCCGCTGCCCGCCGGGCACAGGATCCGGGTGCGCGCCGCCGACGCGCGCGCCGTCGTGGAATCGGTCCGGCCGGCGAGCTACGACCTCGTGATCGCCGACGTGTTCTCCGGCGCGGTGACCCCGGCCCACCTGACCACGGCCGAGTTCGCCGCCGCGACGGCGCGCGCGCTGCGGCCGGGCGGGGTGTACGCCGTGAACGTGGCCGCCGGACTGCCGCCTTCCGGCGGGACCACTACGGAGTTTCCACTGGCCGCGGCCGCTTCGGGCGACGGGCTCAGCGAGGCGCGGTCGGCAGTCGCCACCATCCGTTCGGAATACCGGGAGACGTGCATGGTCGCGGAGGCGAGCGTGCTCCGGGGCCGGCGCCGCGGCAACCTCGTGATCTTCGCGAGCGACCGGCCGCTGCCCGAGGCGACGCTCGCGCGGGCGGTGGCGGCCGACCCCTTTCCCGCACGCCTCGTCGCGGGCGATGACCTGCGGCGCTTTGTGTCCGGCGCGCGGGTGGTCACCGATGCGGCGGTTGGTGTCACGGGCGTGACGCCAGCGACGGGTGTGGTCACTAACGCCGCAGCGTCACCTGACGCCTCTGCGCAGTCAACAAACGCGTAACGCGTCCGATTCGCACGTTCTGAAGCGGTACATTCTTCTACCCTTGGCCCATGGACTTGCCTCCCTCAGGTTGGTACCCGGACCCGTACGGGACGCCCAGTTTGCTCCGCTGGTGGGACGGGTCGGGCTGGACCCAGCACACCCACCCGGACGTCACGGCGGGCGCGAGCGGAGCAGGCGGCGGGGCACCCGCGGCGACCGCGGTGCAGGCGGCCGCTATTTCGTCGACCGCTGTTCAGTCGACCGCTCTTCAGTCGACCGCGGGGCAGGCCACCCTGCTTCAGGGCACCGGCGCGCAGGCCCGCGCGGTTCGGGGCACCGGCCTGCAGGCGACGACCGTACAGCCGGCCGCAGGGCCTTCCGCGGAGCGGCTGAGTCAGACCAAGCCGCCGACCGGGCGGCCCACCGCGCCGCAGCCCGCGCTGCCCGAGTACCCGGGTGCCGCCGTCGGCGTGGCGCCGACCGCCTACCAGCCGCCCGTCACCACGGTGCAGCCCGGGGGGATGGGCCTGACGAGCGGTACGCAGCCGTTGTCGATGCAGCAGCCAACCACGGGACACCCAACCACGGGGCTGCCGACCGCCGTTCAGCCGGGCTACCCGCAGCCGGGGCCGGGGCCGATGGCAGTTCAGCCGACCACGGGGCAGGCGGGCGGCGGCGCCGGGACGCAGGTGCTTTTCCTCGGCGGCGACGCGTGGCAGGTGCCGGGCAGTCCGATGCAGGGCAACCCGTACGGCTACATGGAGGCGCAGCGGCGGCGGCGCCCGCCTGCCCCGTGG
>Ga0207416_1004716_pt1 | contig 11509 bp, 11 predicted proteins | sample PaiPotPPM11metaG_FD_184107 | JGI IMG/M metagenome (GOLD analysis project Ga0207416, IMG submission 184107) | Iron sulfur acid spring bacterial and archeal communities from Banff, Canada, to study Microbial Dark Matter (Phase II) - Paint Pots PPM... ...
CACTGCTCTTGCTGCTCTCTCGTCATATCACGTCAACGAATTCTAGATCCATAGCCACACCATTTCTATCGAATGCGCCGATGGTACTATATTCGTAGGGATAATTTATGATAATGGAGATGACGCCATAATAATTATTCAGATCCTCAAGTGAGGGTCTATTAGAACCGCCGGGATGGGAGTGGGCTGTCCCTACATAAGAGAGATCAAAAGGCAAGTCGTAAGTCGGAAAACCGGAATAATATGGTCCATGTGTAGAAAAGGGCGGAATGACTAATCCTTCAATAATGATTTGTTGTTTCTTGCTCCTACCTTTCAAAATTAAAATACCTTCGTTAGGATGCCATGACTTGGAATACGTGATAATCCCATCAGCAACCTGTTTAGTCATCGTGACCCTTCGAGTAACCGGGTCAGCCTTCTTGCCTTTAGATAGGAACAATCATACTGAATTAATTTGCATCTTTTATTTTAAGATTGGTCGCCTAACGATTTGCAAGGATTAAAAAATGGATCAGCCGAGTATATCTTCTAGTGGTAACCCATCCTGAATATAAGCTTCCAGCATATGTATGCATTTGGCTACCTTTTTTAATACCACGATACAGAAAAGTATTATACGAATGACAAATCAATGTGCTCTTTTGCTGCTGGAATTGGGGCTGGCCGCGTTGGATGAGAACAACAATTTAATCGTCTCGAAAAGATTCGCAAATCCTGTCCAATCGTTCCGTTCGATAAAGTCAGGAAAGATTCCTATGGAACTTGAAGAGATTATTGAGGCGCTTTCCCATTTTGATTATATATCTGTTAATGATTCGAATGTAAATGACATTCTGAGATCCGCCGGTCTTAAAAGTCACATGATGACTCTGCAGGAACAAGATGAAATTCAGAACAAAAAGCAGATGCTGCTAATTACGTATGGATTTGCACGAGATGAAAGAGATACAATACGTGAATTAAGAAATTTTGCTATTGAAATATCGTCATCGAGAGTAAAAGAAGAATCGCAGAAATTAGACCTTCATGTGGCCCAGGCGATTAATGCTCTTGACGAAATTGATCAAATCCTCAACACTATAGGAGCTAGGATGCGCGAGTGGTATGGTTTACACTTCCCTGAACTGGACAATTTAATTACGAGCATAACTGCATATGCAGAAATTGTAAAAAGGGCTGGATCTCGAGAAAATGTGTCTGAGGAAATTTTGAACGCCGTCGGTATTGAGGATAGAAAAGCGGTTATAATAATTTCTGCTTGTAAACGGAGCAGAGGAGGCGAGATAACTGCAGAAAATCTCGAAATTGTAAAAAAGCTTGCAGAGCAAATAATCAGCCAATCAGCGCTGCGTAAGACACTAGCAGAACACGTTGAATTCATGATGGAAAGCGTGGCTCCAAACATCAAAGAGTTATTGACGGCACCAGTCGGAGCGAGAGTAATTGCTAAAGCAGGAAGCTTAAACAAATTGGCTATCCTTCCAGCCAGTACCATTCAGGTATTGGGCGCAGAGAAGGCGTTATTCAGATCGCTCCGGACCGGAGCAAATCCGCCAAAACACGGGCTCCTTTTTCAACATTCACTGATACATTCTGCACCTAAATGGCAGCGTGGGAAAATCGCAAGGGCATTGGCCTCAAAGTTAGCAATTGCTGCAAGAATCGATCTTTTTCGGCCTGGTGTGAAGGATTTATCTATATCGAATCGCTTGAATCTCCGTATAGCTGAGATTCAAGAGAAGTATAAAGAACCTAGGATGCAAAAGAAAAGTAACGATAGATACAAAGCCCATGGTCGGTCCCCTTATCCAGAGAACTCGAAACGTTTTAAAAATAGAAACCCTCGAAGGAAAAAGTTCTCAAAGCGACGATTCTAGCGGAAAAACATGCCTTATGATGGAGGTTGCCGAAGAAATTTCGGGAATAAAGTAGAGTGAGGTTTTGAAGGTTTGAACGAATCCAATCTTGACTCGGTTGCTTGGATAACAAGCCATGGCGAAAAGCAAATTGCGACTTTGAATTTGGTCAAAGGTATTGACGTTTACGGAGAGAAGCTGGTCAAATACGATGGAGAGGAATATCGAGTCTGGGACCCATTCCGAAGTAAACTTGCAGGTGCTTTACAAAATGGGCTCACTGACCTTCCGGTCATGAATAAAAGCAAAGTATTGTACATAGGTGCCTCAACCGGCACGACTGTAAGTCATATCTCCGATATTATTGGAAGTAATGGTATAATCTTTGCCGTCGAATCCTCATCAAGAGTTGGGAGAGAGCTTTTAGAAAATCTAGCTTCTAAGCGAGAGAATATTGTGCCCATACTTGAGGATGCCCGGAAACCTAGATCTTATTTTTCTGTTTTCGGGACAGTCGATGTAATGTACTGTGATATCGCCCAGCCTGACCAAACTGAAATTGCCATGGCGAATTGTGTTGTTTACCTCAAACCCAACGGTGTATTGCTATTGGTGGTCAAAACTAGGAGCATCAATGTACTTTTGAATCCCAAGACTGTTATTGCTCAAGAAGCAAAGAAACTGCAAAATAACAGGTTCAGTATTAAGCAAATTATAGATTTAAAGCCTTTTGATAAAGACCATGCATTAATACGCGCAATTTATCAGCCTCAATAGGCAGATGCGCTCTCGCTTTCAAGCATGATTCTTAAAGGTCTCCACGATTTTCGGGCAAAATGAGGCGCAGACTTGTATCGGGTGACCCATTTTTTGATGAAAAACATGGTTTTCTTGTCCGAAGGGTAACCGCTTCCTATGTCATGATAAATCCTACGAATTCTTTGAACTTCATTATCGCGAATGATTTTAGCGACAATGGACGCGGCTGAAACAACTACATTTAAACAATCTGCATGATGCAAACAGTAAATTTTCGGTTTTGGAGTCCACAAATACTTTTTGATTGAATTTTTGTAGCGCTCTAGATTGATATCACACGCATCGACGTAGATTCTGGGGGCGTGGATATTATTGATAACTTCAGCCATTCCTACTGCTTCAAGCTCATTTAGACCGTTAAAAAAGACATAGTTGTCGACTTCATGACAGTCGAACTTGGATATGCAAAGAGAGTTTGCCAAGCCTACGATATTTCCAAAAAAATTTTCGCGGGCCACGGGTGTCAGCGTCTTTGAATCTCTTATACCCAACTTGTGCAAGCGAGAAATGCCATTTGTTCCAATACTTATACCTGCAACCACTAAAGGTCCAATAACGGATCCACGTCCGGCCTCATCAACTCCACCTATAAGTGCACCGTCAGCAGTTCCTGGCAATAATAATTTATCCTTGTAGGGGACTGATTTTATATCGAGGAGGTTATTATTATTTGCCATGGGTCAGACGGCTCGGCTCGTTTACTGATAAATACCTGAAAGATAATACCGGAGTGCCCAATATGGTCTGGACATCCTCCGAGTTTGTAGAAACCATTGAAGGCAAGACGAGACTATTGGTCCCGGCCTCATCACTTTCAGGTAAAGTTCCACCAAAAGTTCCAGCTTTCTTTAACCCGTCAGCCAAATTGAATCGGGATATCTCCGTACTTGTCTACAAGACATTTGTACCGGAGATAAAAAAAAATCCTAAAACTTTTGGTGATCCCTTTGGAGGAATCGGAGCTAGAGCATTAAGAGTCGCAGTTGAAGTCCCAGAGCTAGAACAAATTTATATCAACGATATAAACAGCGTTGCAATAGACGCAGCAAAAAAAGCTGCTCAAATCAATCTGGTAACACAAAAGTGTACATTTACAACACAGGATGTGGTCGGATTTCTGACGAGCCATGATTCAAAAACATACGAGAGGTTTTCGATAGTAGACCTAGATCCATTCGGCAGTCCTTCAGCCTATATGGATTGCCTTCTAAGATCGGTAAACAAGGGAGGGATGGTCTCCATCACTGCTACAGATACGGCTGTTCTGTGCGGCGTACACCCACAAGTTTGTATGCGCAAATACTACGGCAAGCCACTTAACAACCATTATGCACGTGAAACCGCTCTTCGGCTAATAATGTCGTTAACTGCACTAATCGCAGCAAGACTCGACCTTGTTGTGCATCCGATTTTCGTCCATGCCAATCTTCACTATCTGAGAGCGTACCTCGCGGTAACAGTTAGTCGCAAAGATGCCAACTCGGTCTTTAAACGCATCGGCTACTTGCGAGACTGTACAAAGTGCGGAAATAGAAATTCACTTACAGATTATAACAAAGGAGAACCGTGTGAACTATGTGGAAGCACCTACAGTTTTGCTGGCTTATTGTGGATTACGAGATTGTTCGACAAGGATTTTGTTAAAAAAATGAGTTATTTGTTGGATACAAATGATGATGTAGTTGTTTCAATGCAATACCTGAAGAAAACTCTGGCTACATGCACTGAAGAGCTTGACGATATTCCGTTTTATTTCCTCTCCGATGAAATAGCATCCAGATTAAGGACAAATCCTAATCCACTGCAAAAGATTATTGAACAGCTACGCTCGATTGGTCACAGGGCCTCTAGAACAAGTTTAGATCCTAACGGTTTTAAGACCGATGCAACCATCGATGAGATACTAAACCTTCTTAAATAAGCGACAATCAGAGTCATGTTAGATCATAGATTTGCCCTTAATAGCACCACTGGCAGAATGATCTGGGCTACCCTTTTCCTATGATAAAGCGATGTAGTATTGTTACAAGATGCCCATGACCATGATGTCCCATGTAGGGAATAGAAGCTGCTACGAGTAACCATTCTGGCGGAGTGATACCTGAACAACTTTAGTCTTATTATGTTCTTGTTCCTCTATATACCCGCCTATGGCCATCAAGATATCCTTATTCTTCCATGTAAGAGCAAAATTGATCCGATTGCAGATTAATGAGCACTCCAAAGCCTATAGGATGTGCTATTGCTTAACAAGATACACCAATACGATCGGCTGGCCCGATATACGATGCTCTTGCATTACTGACAAAACCACCGCTTCGCCCTACGCTAGTTTGTCGCCACCTTCACTATAGCAGGTTCACGATGCCATCGGCCTACCTGAATAAATGCAGAATACGCCGTTGGATGGTCGAATAGCGGTCAGATGATGGTCGAATAGCGGTCAGATGATGGTCGAATAGCGGTCAGATGATGGTCAGATCGTACTCCTATTATGATTTTTTATAGTTTCTATCCAAACAAAAACTGTCCCTTCCTCGAAGTTTGTTTGTGGCTCAAAAGAAGATACTGAGAGGAGCATTTTGTGAGCAACTAAGCTCTTCTTAAATTGGCGCAGCAGCAACAAGGAGGAGGCAGGTCCGAGACCTAGAAACAAGAGACCAAGAAAGTTCAGAAAATAACTGATTAATATCGCTAGTCAAGTGATTCAGCTGTATCTCATATTTCTACCGGATGCAGGATGATTATCCTTGATTTAATGGACTCAAAAAAACACTCCGCAAAACTTATGCGTTGGTTACGATTCAATTATACTCTATCCAAGAATGGGAGGAAAGATTCCAGTATCTATACGAAGAAAAGTCCTTCGGCAGTGGCTTGAGGGATATATCCGACTACAAATTGCAAGAGATAATCAAATTGGAACAGGGACCGTAAGTGAGATAATCAAGGAAACTAAAGCAACAGATGGTGAGGCTCAAATTGATCTACTCAGAGAAACCGCCGTAATGCTGAGAAGACAAGGCTTGGAGATAAGTTTCTTCGCACAATCAATACGCCTTACACGAATTTTAAATGGAGTAGGTTTGACTGAGGAGCAGCTCGAGGACTTTGCATCACATTTAAGCGTGCATTGTTTTAAGCGAGGTTTGATGCCAGACGAATTCATGGATGTCATGACAAACATATCGTTTTTTTCAGATGATCTTGGATTTCCTGTAGAAGAACTACCAAGATACCTTACCAGAGCGAAAACACTCCTAGAGAAGCTTTACCAAGAAATCGAAGATGTAAAGATCAAGCAGAAACTGGTTATGGCGAAATACAATGCTACAATGACTGACCTCGAGGAATTCAGTAGGGATAAACACCTGCTAGAAGCCTTGAGAGGAAAGGCATATTTCGCAGGAGAAGAGGCCAAAAGAGAAATTTCGGAATACGAATGGTTTGTCTCCGATCATGAGATGAAACTAATTAATAAAGAGTTGGAGCAGCCGATAGGAGTTACAGAATTAAGCGAGTTAGCAAAAGACTTACTTCATCATCCGAGTAAATATGCAGATATGCATAGCCTTCTGAGTTACAGTCCACGTCATCAAAAGTTTGAATGAATCTATCGCCGGTCCCTGGTGAAACAGCACGAGTTAATTAACTGACAATCATGGATATCAGGTTACCCCCTTTGTTGCAATCTCTTGTTGCAATCTCTGGAGAAATAACATTTCTATTGATTAAACAGCGAATTGGGTGATAGTGCGACCTCATTAGAGCTGACAATGTAAAGAACTTCTTGGCAGTATAGATTAAATCCTACAGAATACCCCATCATATATCCTCAGGAAGGAGACTTTGTAAATGACTAAACTTGAGCTTAGGAATGTTACCAAAGGGTTCGAGGGAAACAATGGAGCGAGTTCTGTGACCGCACTAGAAAATATAAATCTAAATATTGAAGAGGGACAGTTCGTATGTTTTGTCGGCCCATCAGGATGCGGCAAGACCACGTTGCTGAACATTTTAGCAGGACTCGACAAGCCAACTTCTGGCGAAGTAATTTTGAACGGTCAACCGGTTCGAGAAACGGGACCAGATAGAATTATGGTATTCCAAGAGAATGCGTTATTCCCATGGCTCAAAGTGATAGACAACGTGGAATTTGGTTTGAAAATGGCTGGCATTGAAAAGGAAAAAAGACACGAAATAGCGATGCATTTTCTTGACATGATGCAGTTGAAAAAATTTGCTGAAGCATTCACCTACCAATTATCAGGCGGTATGAAGCAACGTGTTGCAATCGCTCGAGCACTCGTCACGGACCCAGAAGTGTTACTAATGGATGAGCCCTTTGCAGCACTTGATTCACAAACTAGAGACCTGCTTATGGTAGAATTACAACTGATCTGGGCGCGAACAAGGAAAACGATTGTTTTTGTTACACACAACATAGCCGAGTCAGTTTGCCTTGGAGACAAAGTCGTGATATTTACTAGTAGGCCGGGAAAAGTCAAAAAGGAAATAGCTGTTGAATACAGGCGGCCGAGGTTAAGCGAAGATAACAATTTGTACAATTATCGAAGGAAGATTCTTGATGAACTTGCTACAGAAATAATTACAGCTCGTAAAACTGACGATGCAATCTGATTAAGTCAGGCTTATTTGCGTAATCTTTCAAGTAGTTCTACACCTGACATAAAACTATTGGGTGAAGTAAGTAGAACTTCATTTGCGAGATCTCCGGCCTCCTTTATAAAATCAACTGCATTATTTTGATACTCTTTCCAATCCAACCCGATCGTTTCTGCAGACTTCTGATTATTATTAGACGGCACCATGATACACGCCACTACCGGGATGTTGTGAGATCTTGCAACATCGACAACATCACCTAGCTCAGCAAGAGATGCGATCGATTGAGTTACGAACGCACTTGGTTTAGCATTAATTTTTTTTTGAATAGATGCTGAACCCTTAATTTTAGCAGGTACCGTCAAATAAAAATCGATCACTGAGTTATATTTTTCATAATTTAGCATATTCAACACACTACTCGGCTTTAAGCCCAAGTCTGTAGATCCGCCTACAGGATCGTCTCCCTTCAGAACCAAGACTCCCTTGACTCCTATCAGGATTGCATCAGATACAAATTGACAGATTGAGGTGTAATTCCTATCTCGGGCTCTAACGCTACAACTAAGATTTAGCGGGTTGCCAGTTGTTTTTATCAAATTGGCCGCAGTAACACTAGATATGCGAGGAATCCCGAGGACAGAGTCAGTCAAGTGAATTCCATTTACCAGATCAACCAACTCAGATGCACGTTTAGTAAATTTATGTATCTCTTGGTTGAGTAGGACCAAGTCGAAACGTTGATCCTTTAATATTTTTGGCGGGTTTAATTCGAAAGTAATCTTCATTATATCTGCTAATCTTCGTAAACGGTGACCTACTATTAAACTCGGCCGCAATTCTACAATTTCGACATTCGTCGCGTTGCAGGCTACTACTGTTGACCAATTGTCGTCAGCTCCGCATCTCTCTTAACGGATGGGCTTTTCTTCAGATATAACGTTTAATTTTGATATCTCTGCTACAGGGTAATGTTGAACAAAGAGGATCTCAATTTCTGTCTCCGACAGATCTTATCGCAATGGCCCTCGCAGTTGACTTCGTCTCCGCCCCTTCGAATGGCTGCTGTTCTTGTAATAATCCATTACGCCCAATCGTCACCGCGAATTCTGTTGACGAAGAGAAACTCGACACTCAAGACCCACAAAGGAGAAATTGCATTTCCAGGAGGTGCATTTTCGAAACAAGATAAGTCATTATGCGATACAGCTACAAGAGAGACCAGGGAAGAGATCGGTCTGATCATAGAACAGAAAGATATTTTGGGAAGTTTGCAATCGGTTCGAACATTGACTTCAAATTTTGTTATCATTCCTTTTGTTACCGTACAGGAGAGGATTCTAGAACCTCAAATTCTAATCAGCGAAGTGCAGGAGGTTATTGATGCTCCTCTTTTTGATCTACTGGATACGCAAAAAATTGATCTGGAGCATCAAGCTATGTCTACAAAAAGCCTTTATGAATTCACGTACGGAAACGAGGTAATCTGGGGAGCTACTGCCAGAATCTTAAAAGAGCTCCATGATTGCCTCTATGCAAAGCGTGAGTAGTATTGAAAATCAGTTTGTTTTCTCAGGCTAACGGTGCCCTGCAAAATTTTTCGATGGTGTGTTATGTTGCCTTTCTTGCAGGTGTCCTTTTTTTACTGAGAGTTAGTTGGCATTTCCGGTCGACTCTCCCGAGGCGAAAGAATCAGAAAAATCGAGCCGTCTCTATGCATTTTGCAGTGCCGACGTTAAATATACAGGTTTGACCAAATCCGCTACGTCAACCCAACATTTTGCAATCTTATCCATGGAATGGATAGAATTCAGAACTGCAATAGTTGATTCGGAATTGGTCAATTCTATTTTTGCGAGCAACTCCTTTATCGAGTCCATGATAAGTCTAAATTCATTGTACATTTTGATCATCCCAACGGATTCTGATCTATTCTTTTTGGTGAAAGCAGCCACCGATTTTTCCTGCATTTTCTCTATATAACTACCTGCTTCGCTAATCTCATCGACAATTTTAGTCCGAGAAATAGATGGGACCGTCGATGCAAATTCCCCAATATAGTCACCGGCACTTTCGAGATGATTGGCTGCTATTCTATAATCCAAGATGTCGATATTGCTCAAGTTAAGCTTTCGTGCCAATTTCTGGTCCACCATTGCGCTGCGAATTAGCCTGACAAGCAGAAAGTATTGCCTGTCAACTTCATCGTCCCGACTAAAAATCAAATTCTTAATACCCTCTGATTTCAGCCTTAGGCCGTCCAAGGCATCTCGGTACATCCCTCCGACAATTGAGTTCATTCTCCGGAGGATTTTCTCTGCATCTAGAGTATTAGCATCAAGTAAAAACTGTATAGCAATGTTTGAATTATCCTCGTCCACTATCTCCAAACCCACGAGTTTTCTCATCGTTAGCTTTATGTGCTCTCGATGTTCGAAAAGGATCTGGCGTTTGCCTTTGATCCGTATGTCACTGTAGCCCAGAAGGTAGGCACCATATATTTGATTGATCAGGCTGTCAACGGAGGATTCGCTGTACAAGATAGTAACATCTTTTATTTGGCTGTCACTTGCTTCCGACGGAAATAACGAGATTGAGTTGTCTTCATTAGTTTCAATGAACACTGTATTTCCTTTATTCAGACGGTTAGTTCTAACCCAGTCACTGGGCAAAGAAATAAGCATACTACTACCTATTTTCTGTAATCTCCTTGCGTACTTCAAATCAGTATTTTATACTAATTTATACTAATTAAACATTATTTTTATATTTTATGTACCCTATAAACTAAATGTGTCAACAGTCGTTACACAACCTGTTGCTATAGCCAAGGCCTTTAGCCCGGGTCATATTACCGGTATCGTAAAGAGAGCTTCCGTTCCATGTCGGCACTTTCTGTATCAGGGATCTGAGGGTGCTGGGTTTTCGATCGATCGAGGAGTTACAACGACAGTTAGCCTGTTCGACGATCGCAATTCCCGTTATCAAATTTCAATCAACGGGAGACCTGTCGAGGATGCAGACGTATCACAATTAGTTTTGCAACAATATCTGAAATTTATTGAACGACCATATTATATTAAAATTGAACATGATATCGAGATTCCAATTGGCTTTGGACTAGGTTCCAGTGGGGCAGCAGCTCTCAGTCTTTCATATGCTCTTAACCAGTCTTTGAAGGTAGGGCTAAGTGCAGAACAAGCAGCGCAAATTGCACACTGCGCTGAGATTGTATGCAAAACAGGATTAGGGACTGTGATAGCAGAATATACGGGAGGTTTTGAGACGCGGACGAGTGCTGGAGCACCAGGGATTGGCATTATCAGGAAAATTGAACTCAAAGGCCATAGGGCAATCATATTCTGTATGGCTCCAATTTCTACTAAATCGATCCTATACGACAATTTTGATTTTGGATCTGGTTGGCACGACAACACTTGGTTAAACAATCTAAAGGTTGCGGTGGACATAAGAGAATTTGTAAACATGGCCTATGAGTTTGTAACAAATATGGGTTTGACATCGGGTCGATGCAAGGAACCAATTAGCAGCTTGAGATCACGTGGTTTTGACTCTAGTGTGGCGTTGTTCGGTGACACAATTTTCACAATAGTTCCCGAAGATCGTGTCAGGGAGGCGGAACAGTGCCTCGTTGGCTTTAACGGTCAATTGTTCACGTGTGGCGTAGACAATATCGGCGCAAGAGTGCTGTAGAGTAGTAATGAGAGGCAAAATTCCCTCGAGCCATCCCAGATTGAAATCACTTGTGGTTCGAGAGAGGCTTGTGAATGGTTTCCTGCGGGGATTGGTCGCGGCAGAGGGTTTGATAGCTCATGGGAGGGGAGAGGCTTTCGATTACTTACTAGGCGAGCGGACTACTGAATCTGCCCATGTTGCTATAAGCACTGCATCTACCGCGCTACTACTCGCAAGGCATCCGGTGATTTCTGTTAATGGGAACGTTGCCGCAATTTGTGCAAAAGAAATTGTCGAGCTAAGCAAAGTTACTAATGCACTGTTAGAGGTAAATCTTTTCTACAGAGACGAACGGCGAGAGCGATCTATCGAAAAAGAACTAGTAAAAAACGGCGCAAGAAAGGTCTACGGGGTCGGTTCACGCTCTTCAGCAAGAATATCTGAACTGCAAAGTGAGCGGCGAAGAGTAGACCCCCATGGTATTTACGTGGCTGACGTTGTTCTTGTCC
>Ga0207416_1004717_pt1 | contig 11507 bp, 10 predicted proteins | sample PaiPotPPM11metaG_FD_184107 | JGI IMG/M metagenome (GOLD analysis project Ga0207416, IMG submission 184107) | Iron sulfur acid spring bacterial and archeal communities from Banff, Canada, to study Microbial Dark Matter (Phase II) - Paint Pots PPM... ...
CAGCCAATGTGCGCCGCTCCATCCGTCTCACCGCTCTCTTTCCAAGCATCGTAGCCGCGTGGGATCGCATACGCAACGGCAAAGAGCTGGTTGAGCCATTAGCGGGCGAAAATCATGCCACCAACTTCCTTTACATGCTGAACGGTGAAATGCCCGATGAGTATAACGCACATGTGCTTGATACCGCGCTGATCCTGCACGCCGATCACGAGTTGAACGCTTCCACCTTCGCGGCACGTGTCACGGCTGCTACGCTGGCGAGTATGTACGCGGCTATCACTTCCGCCATCGGCGCGCTCTCCGGCCCGCTACATGGCGGCGCGAACGAGCAAGTCATACGGATGCTTATGAAAATCGGCGAGGTGGATAAAGCGGAAGACTATATCGCGGGCGCGCTCGAACGCAAAGAGCGCATTATGGGCTTCGGCCATCGCGTGTATCGCACAGATGACCCGCGCGCCACCCACCTGCGCCAGATGTCGGAAGAACTGGGCAAACGCACCGGCGATTCGCGCTGGTACGAGATGTCGCGCATCATCGAGGGCTATGTCAAAGAGCATAAAGGTCTGTACGCCAACGTCGATTTCTACTCCGCTTCCGTTTACTACATGTTAGGTGTCTCCGTTGACCTGGACACGCCCATTTTCGCGTGCAGTCGTATCTCCGGCTGGGCTGCCCATGTACTGGAGCAGTTTGGGAACAACCGCCTGATCCGCCCGCGCGCCGAATACGTCGGCCCCAAAAATGTAAAATACGTGCAGCTTGAGGATAGGGAATAACGACCCTTCCTCCCCAGGGCGACCGCAAGGGTGCGCCCCTACAATACACACGCTTCCTGAGCCGATTCGTCGTATTGTAGGGGCGCACCCTTGCGGTCGCCCTGGCGTCTCAATGGCACTTGCCAGGCATTTTTATAATAATTGTTGCACATCTCGCTTCATCTCGGCGTAGCTCTGGTATCGCAGCGCGCGTTCCTCCTGCAGGGCGCGGTTCAAGATGGCTTCGAGTTCGGGCGAGATGAGGGGATTCAACTGGCGCGCCGGAGGGAAGGCAGGGTAGTGCGGCGGCGCGTAGTTGGTCAGGGCCTGGTGCATACTGGCAGCCAGCATGAAAATACCGGTGCGATGGTCAAAGGGTACGTCCTTTACGGGCGTGTAGGGCGAGAGCAGGATTTTGCGCGTGGTGAGATGCTTCGCCAGCCCGGGACGGGCTTCAGGCGGGGGCGGCGCAACCTGGAAGCCGACCAGCATGGCGCGCCCGCGCGCGCTTTCGATAATGATATTGGCGGGCGAAATATCGAAGTGGCGCAGCGGCGGTCGCTGCTGTTCCATCGCGATCAAAATATTGAGTATATTGTTCATATAGCCAATAACTTCACGCTCGGATAGCGGTTTGAGCAGCTTTTGCAGCAGATCTTGCATGTTCTCGCCGTCTATGTAGTCCTCTACCATGTAGGAGTGCTTGCCCTCGGCGAAACGGTCCAGGATGCCGGGTACGAGGGGATGGCGAAATTTTGCCAGGGCTTCGGTAGCTTTCTCGTAATACACGATCTCTTTGCGGCGGCGCTCGATGGGGTAATCAGCGCATTCCCAGCGTTTGAGAATGACGCGCTTTTCAGCCGCGCGTGTATCGATGGCGAGCATGGTTGTCACCATCGTTTCGTCGCTTTGTTTCAGCACATGTTTGACGATGTAGCGGTCCTTGCGCACGCTGATGCCGGAAAGCGGGCTATGGGCGACCATCAACGGCGGGATGGTCAGGCGGCCACAATTGGAGCAGCAGCGCTGCCCGAAGCGCACGGGCGTATCACAATACAGGCAGAGGCGATCATCGTAGTCCGCGCCACACGTACTGCAGCGCTGCGCCCCGGTGCGGTTCTGGTTTTTACAGCGCTGGCACACGTAGCGCTGGCGAGCCGTTTTGACGGCGCTGGCGAATGTATCGGATAGCTCTACCACGTTGCGATAACGCTGGTGGTAGTCTTTCGCCAGGGCGCGCATGAGGGCCGCGCTGACCTCGACGGGGATGCGCGGGTTCCATTGCTGGGGCGGCGGCGGTTGCAGGCGCAGGTGGGCATTCCATACCTGTTCGATTTGCTTATAGACAAATGGCGGGCGACCGGCCAGCAGTTCGTAGAAGCACACGGCCAGCGCGTACTGGTCGGAGTCGCGCCGGGGGTTGCCCTGCCACTGTTCCGGCGGCATGTAGAAGGCGGTTCCCGTCACCTCGCCCAGCGTAGCGTGCGTTTGCATACCGAGATCGAAGGTCGCGCCGAAGTCCGAAAGCAGGATTTGCCCGCCGCGCCCGATCAGCAGATTACCTGGTTTTATGTCCTGGTGTATCAGCCCCTTTTCATGCACATAATAGAGCGCGGAGGCCGCCTGTTGCATATACAGCACCAGTTCTTCAGCGTAGGCCAGTCGCCGGCTGCCATCATCTTTGCGAAACAGGTCAAGGATGGTTTTTGGCGCGAATTCCATCACCATGTAGGGGCGGCCATCGTCGAGTTGCCCGAAATTATAGACGGGCAAGATGTTGGGGTGCTGCATATTGGCGATGCGCCGCGCCTCCGCGAAAAAGCCCTGGCGCGCCTTTTCATTGAACTGGTCATTGCGCAGCACTTTCAAGGCGAGGACGCGGCTGAGTGGCGCGGGTTCGCGCACCTTGTAGACATGCCCGTAGGTTCCCGCGCCCAGAAATGAGACGATTTCATAGTCGCCCAGACGCGCTCCCTGTACAAGGTAATCGCATCGCAGGCAGCTTTTCGCGGAAGCGGGATTCTCATGCCCCCCGGCGGCGCGTGGATTGAGACAACGAACCACAACAATCTATCCTGACTCTGTTATTTGATGGTGTAGTGGCGGATTGATGGGAACAAAGCCTATTCCGCTATAGCATCTATCTGTATGTACGATGGAGTCGATTGTGGGTTGCGTATAAGTGGCAATGGTACTAATCGCGGGAGGGTTTGTGCAGTCAACGCATCCAGCGTGCCTGTAGCCATCCCAGATGCGCGTGGCTATTGACCAGCCGCACAATTGCATATGTCCTATCGCGCCAATCCATAACGGAAATAGTGGCGGGATCGAGGAAGATACGCGGCGATATACTGATCGGCACGCCCAGGGCGGCGCACATCAATGCTTTGATCGGCCCAACATGCGAAACCAGCACAATGCTTTGATCGGGATGAGCCAGGGCAAGCTGCTCTACACCAGAGCAGACGCGCTGTTGCATTGCTATCATGCTCTCGCCACCGGGAGGCGCCATGTTCGCATCACGCTCCCACTCGTAAAAATGCCGGGCGTCTTCTGGACTGCGCGCCAACACTTCAGCGCGATTCATGCCCTCCCAGATGCCGAAACTACCTTCCCGCAGGGCGTCAAATTTCTGAACGGAGAGGTTGTGGCGCTCGGCAATGGGTACAGCCGTAGAGTAGGTGCGCTGCATGGGGCTGCTATAAACTGCTGCGATAGGAAACGCTGCCAGCGCTTCGGCCACTTGCGCGGCCTGCACCTGTCCGTGCTCACTGAGTGGGTCGTCACGCGAGCCAATAAAGCGATATTCGCGGTTGGCGAGCGTTTCGCCGTGACGGACTATGAAGAGGCGAGTCGTGGGCAAGTTTGTGACCTCTGGTTCTGATTAGTAGCATATTGAATATGACCAGTGTTAAACAACCAAATCCATCTCAAGCAGAACCAATTCCTTGTGAGCTGTTAGCTCTGTATCCGATTTTTTTTTCGTTCGATTAGCTGTTTTAATCGGCCTTTTACCGATCCTGTGGTCGGGATTATTTTTACCGGGCAACCCCGGCAGTTCAGCGTTGACAAGTAGGTGTTGGTTAATGTACGCCTTGATTCTCTTTAAAGAAATTTTGGCTAGTTTCTGAATGCTGTCAATATCGGCCGGAGATGTAAATTCCATTGTTTCACGTTGTTTGGCAATCTTTTTTGCATCAGTGGGACCAAGGCCAATTTCCTGACGAAGACGGTCTATTGATAACGCAATCTCGCTAAATTCTTTCCAGGTGCGCTCTTTGATTTGATTAACCAGTATCGGATCATACTGATATTCTCTATCTCCCTCGGCAATGTAAATGTAAACATCAATATCAAGCTGGCTCAGATACTTTGCCATTAAAGGACCAACTTCATCCCAGGAGAGTTTGCCATTTTGCGCGCCAAGTTTGGGAAATGCAATACTGGTGATCCCTACCGTTTTATAGTGTGCTACAAGAAACTCCAAACCTTTTTCCAGAAACTCCACTTTAGATGGATAGCGCCAGTAGTTTTTAGTGGGAAAATTGAGAATCCAGGGCTTACTTTTTGTATAAATTGTAGGTCTGCCTATGCGAAGTTTGCCCGATTTACAGTCCTGTTGATAGACAGTAAACATGTCGGGGAATCTTTCTTTGAAGGCTAAGGCAAGCCCTTTTCCCATAACTCCCTGGCAGTTCACAGTATTGACGATAACCTGCGCTTTTGAATCGAAGATGTCGCCTTTAAGATACTGTATTTCTACCATGAGCTTTTCCCTCTTCAATAGAATGTTCTGTTAAGTTAGTAAATTTGTACCACATATGTAAGTGTACCATCGGCTTGAGACAAACACAATGTACGATTACTACTATCTCATACTAAGAAACGGGATGTGCTAATGAATTGGATTTAAGGCCTATTTTTATTGTTATTTGATGAGGTTTCATGTATTCTTGCCATTACGATAAAAGTGAATATATTAGGATGGTGAGGAATGGCAGGCATCGATTACCTGGATGGCTCTATTTACCATATGGTGCATTTTGATACAGCAAAAGGGATCATTCAAAGACGGGCCATTCTTTGCAAAACCAGTGTGGGACAGGAGAAGATGCTTTACCGCTCTATTGCTAATGATGAGGTACAAGATTTCAGAGATCGTATTTTAATTTGGGATCCCTCCCGGGGCAAGTATCGCTTTTTGCATAGTTATGTTCCATTTTACTTTGCTATCCGTCCTCCTATGCTACATAACATGTTTACGAGAGGAATACAAGATGAGATTGTAATTTTTGCTTTAGATCGCTCTATTTTAAGAGATCAGGGAGTGCTATTTACCGATGGAAATGCCAGCAATCAACAGCTTTCCAAATTCAAGGGAGAAAAGGTTGGTATCAAACCTGCAACTATAGAAGGAGCGTGTGAACGCAGGTATTATCCAAACGGACCACATGGAACTGGTCTCAATAGTTCTGATTTTTATAGTGACGTATCTTTACTTGACCGGCTTGATTGGGATGGAATAAATAGACTACGCCGAATTGATCCTGTAGAGGAGTATGTACGCATCAGACATGCCGAAGCACTTGTTCCAGATATCGTTCCATTAGGGAGAGTGGAGGGTATCTATGCCAGGACGCAAGCAATGGCGCAGGCAGTGAATATAATTGTTGAAGAATGTGGTCTCACCGGACGTATCCCCACTGCTATAGCAAAACCTGAACTGTATTTCTGAATATTATTCTGTTACGGATTACTGGGTGGTAAGTAAGTTGGACGAAACGAGTACCGATCAAATTGTTGCCCCAAACCAGCATTTCTAAGGACGTATCCTCATAATATTAACTTTGTCATAACGCATCAAACGAAGGATTTCTATTTATAAATTTATATTAAATATATAACTCATGGTTCGGTCAAATAGTGACAAGATTGTGCAAATGCGATAAGCTGTGGGCATGACCGAACAAGTGAACGTCACGACAGAACGAGTGGACGAGATACCACTCTTGTTGGCCCACAGTGACAAGATGGGTGTACCAGAGTTGCTGAACGAATACTTCAAGCCACATGGCAACTGGGAGGGAATGAGCCTGGGCTGGATGACAGCCGTCTGGTTGGCACACATCTTGTCGGAGGGAGATCATCGCATGAATCAGGTGCAAGCATGGGCAGCCCATCGGAACCAAACACTGTCCATCTGCACTGGGCAGCAAGTCAATGAGCGGGGCTTTCGCGATGACCGGTTGGCTCTGGTGCTGGATGCCTTGAGCGATGAGCAGAAGTGGCAGCAGTTTGAGACCGCGTTGAACCGACAGCTCATCCGCGTGTACGACCTCAAGCCCAAACGGGTGCGGATCGATAGTACCACAGCCAGCGGGTATTGGACGGTAACAGAAGAGGGGCTGTTCCAATTGGGGTATAGCAAAGATCACCGTCCTGACTTGCCGCAACTCAAGGTGATGCTGTCGGCCTTGGATCCGTTGGGGCTGCCGGTCGCGACGCAAGTCGTGGCGGGGGAACGAGCCGACGATCGGCTCTATCTTCCGGCCATTGCGCAGGTGAGCCAGAGTCTGAACACCCACGGGTTGCTCTACGTCGGGGATTGCAAGATGGCTGCCCTGGACACCCGAGCGTATCTGGAGGCCCAGCAGGATTTCTATTTGTGTCCGCTGGCGGCCAAGCAGATGCCAGAAGAGGTCTTGGACGAGTACTTGCAGCCGGTGTGGGCAGGCGAGCAAGCCGTGACATCCGTCTGGCGTGAACGGGAAGTGGGCAAGCCAGAACAGATCGCCGAGGGATACGAGAGACAGGTCACGCTCTCGCGCGAAGTGGACGGACGCACAATTAGCTGGACGGAACGGCAGCTGATCGTGCGTTCTCACAAGCTGGTCACGGCTGCAACCCAGGCGCTGCACGCCCGCTTGGCCAAAGCCCAGGCCGAGCTGGAAGGTCTCAATGAACACAAACAAGGCAAGAAACGCTACACGGACAGGGCCACCTTGCAGCAAGCCGCCCAGACCATTCTCAAGCAGCACCATGTCGAAGGATTGGTGCAGGTGAGCATCGAAGAACAGGTGCAAGAGCGAGCCGTGCGGGCCTATGGGGACCGTCCTGCTTCGATGCGGGTCGAACGCACGCTGCGTTTGCACACCAGCATCGATGATCAGGCAGTCGCGGCAGCGGTGCGCCGCTTGGGATGGCGCGTGTATGTCACCAATCATCCCACAGAGGGGCTGTCCTTGGAGCAAGCGGTCTTGGCATACCGCGAAGCATACCTGGTGGAGCATGGGTTTGGTCGCTTGAAAGGCAAACCGCTCTCGCTCTCGCCCATGTATGTGCAGAGTGACCAGCGCGCCACTGGTCTGGTGCGCTTGCTCTCCATCGGCTTGCGCGTCTTGACCCTGCTGGAGTTCCGGGTGCGCCAGCGGCTGGCTGACACGCAAGAACACTTGGCAGGGTTGTATGCGGGCAATCCCAAACGCACGACGCCGCGTCCCACGGCTGAAGCGTTGTTGGGAGCTTTTCAAGGCATTCATTTGTCCCTCGTCACGCTGGGGCAGCAGCTTCACCGTCATCTCACTCCTTTGTCAGCCTTACAGCAGCGCATTTTATCTCTCTCTTCTGAAAAAGTCTCCTCGCCCCTCCCCAGAAAGCTCATCCTGCTTGAGACTTAGGTTGCAGGTCGACCTGGTAGCCCAGCCGTTCGAGCCGTCGCACGAGGTGCTTCTGGACCATCTGCTGATCGTGTTCGTCGAAGTAATTGCCGCCCAGGTCCTGATAGGTGCCGCGGTCGCGCAGCAGATGATAGACAATGACCAGGATGCTATGACCAACAGCGACCGCCGCGCGTTTGGGTCCGCGGCGCGCAGCGATGCGGCGATACTGGGCCGCTAGATAGGTATTCTTGCTGTGCGCGGCGGCGTAGGCGGCCTGGATGAGGAGCCGACGCGCGTAGGGATTGCCTTTGCGCGTCTTGCCACTGAGTCGCTTGCCTGCACTTTCATGATTGCCTGGACAGATGCCCACCCAGGACGCCAGGTGTTTGGCTGAGGGGAACTGCCCCATGTTTACCCCGATCTCGGCTAAGAGACCCTGGGCCACTCGCAGGCTAATGCCGGTCACTTGATCAAGGATCTCGGCCGCTTCCTGCCAACTCAGGGGAGCGGGTGCGTCCGAGGACGACGCTGGCTCAGAGGACTCGGGGGTCTGCCCTGACTCGGACGAGTGCGCTCCCTCCTCTGCTGTAGGAGGCTCCGGTGGGGTGAAGCGGCGCGCCAATTCCTCGCTGACATGTCGGATGGTCTCGTCAAGGTGTTCGATCAGCACCAGATGTTGGCCGAGCATGAAGCGGTGATGGGCCGTCACCTTGCCCGTCAAGGCCCGTTCTAAGTCTTGCTGGCTGGCATGCACCCGTCCGACAGCCAACGACGCCAGCCGCGCCGCGTCAGTTTCCCCCTCGACGATCGCCGCAAGAATCAGGTGAGAAGCCTTGCCCATCACGTCCGAAACCACATCCCCCAGTTTGAGGTTGGTATCTTCCAGCGTCTTCTGCAGCCGGTTGACCTCGCGTGCTCGTTCTTCGACCAGGCTCGTGCGGTACCGCGTCAGCTCGCGCAGTTCGCGTTGCGGTGCCGAGGGAATGAAACTGGCGCTGAGGAGTCCGTGGGCCAGCAGATCGGCGATCCATTCCGCATCCTTCACATCTGTCTTGCGCCCGGGGACCGTTTTGATGTGATGCGCGTTGACGACCAGAATCTCAAAATCGCCTTCCAACAAGTTATAAATGGGCTTCCAATAGACTCCGGTGGCTTCCATGGCGATGTGTGTACACCCTTGTTCCTTCAACCAATCGCGCATCTCCAACAGGGTCTGCGTCATCGTCAGGTAGGTGCGTGTCTCTTTGGTGCGGTGCCCACCCTTGCCCGGGCCACTGAAACACGCTTTCACATTCTTCTTATGCACATCCAGACCGGCACATCGCTCGTGGAGGATCTCCATCTCATTGCTCCTGCTTCCTCTCCACCACCACAGCACATCTTCTGTGGGGGGACGCTCCAACGGAGGCGTGGATGAACAAAGATTCTCTTCTACGTGCTGCTGGCGCGAAAAGCCTCTCGCCAGCGCAACAATGGGGGGTTCCTGCGCACACCTCGATCAGTCTTGGAACTGGCTCTCTGCACAAAGAGGGGTCGATCTCTGTGTTGAAGCATCCTCCTCTATTCTACTCTTTTTCATCCTGGGGGGTGAACCCTTTCATGACGGTCTTGGACTTGTCGTCCGATCTGTATGACCAGCTTCTGTGCTGAATTTCCAAAACCTCCCTGAAATTGACCGAACCATGAGATATAATATATCCAAAAGCGTTAAAGGAGATTGGCTTTATGTCTAAATCAGATTACTTAAAAGGATCTGTCTACCATATGACACACCTCAAGAATTTGCTAAGTATATTACATGAAGAGGCTCTTTATTCAAAAAGAATAGTTTGGACGAAGGCAATTGCTATGACATCTATTGCTAGTGAACATGTACAAGATCTTCGAGACCGCATTTTTATACGCAGTGATGCTCCAGAACGCTATCTCTCTTTGCATGATTACGTACCATTTTATTTTGCGACACGTACTGCAATGCTTCGTCGTGAGCATGAATCAGGTTTACAGGAAGCAATCTTACTTTTTGAATTTGACCGTAGAAACTTATTACGGGAGCCTGGTGTGCTTTTTACCGATGGAAATGCCAGTAATCAGCAACTTACAAGGAATGGAGGAGAATCCGTTATAATAGAGCCTGCGACTGCCTTAACCGATCAATGCATTAGGAAATATCTTCCAAGTGGCCCACACGGGAAAAATGATAATTGTTCAAATTTCTACTCTGATTCTTACTTCCTTGATCGACTAAATTGGTACGCGATTAATAATCGGCGATCTGGTATAGGAGATTCTAGACGGCAGAAGCAGGCTGAGATACTAATTCCTAACTCAGTATCATTAAGATGGATACGAAGAATTGTAGTCAGTACGGAAAGAACAGCAGCATCAGTGTGTAGCATGGTTGACGCATCTAAGGCTGGACGAAAGTATGATATTAAAGTAGAGATTGTGAAGGACTTATTTTTTTAGACAGTAGAATAAAATATTCACCTCTTATCTCTTTTTCGGATACACCACCCGCAAACGCTCACACAAAATAGGCATATCTTCTGTCGCTTGCCTGCCAATAGCCGCGCACTCCCGCGCATAATAGTCCCATATATGCTCCTTCCACCATGCGAGGGTTCGGTCTCCTTCGCCGTAGTCGTAGGCGAACTGGGCATCTACATCTTTGAAAGGGATGATACGCAGCTCGATGGTTTCGATAATGCATACGGGGACTTTGTCCCAGGTGGTCACGATGCTATAATCACCTACCTGGAGTAATGGCCTGTTTTCTTGTTCGAGTATCCAGAGCAGGGATGATGTAGCTGTTTTCTCGCCTTTCAATACTAAATCCGCCAACCTGTTCGCCGAGCTTTTGGTGTTGCCGAAATAGAATGTTTCGTAATAGTGTTTGCCTTGCAGTTGGGGGCATGATCTGGTAGCCTCGTCCCAGAATTGTTCTATAGCCGAAATATCGTTCATTTCTCGTCATCCATCAAATAGCCTGCCACACTCTCACGGTGCCATCGTGTGCCCTTCGATGAAATCCATGATGAGATACCAGCGTCCATCCTCGGTAAAGTGATCGTAGATGCGCGGGAGATTAGCGTGCATCAATCCTGCCAGAAATATAGCCTCTTGTTTGAAAGCCTGTGTTGCGCGTGGAATGTCAAAAGGGTTTAACCCGCTCTGGCTCATCTCCTTGAATGCCACGGCCCGATCATTCAACTGGATATCTCCGGCGCGGTATACCGCGCCCATGCCGCCTTTCCCAACCTGGCAGATGATGCGGTACCGCTGTTTCAAGATATGTTGAGGCGGTAGATTGCCGGTAGAGGGTATAGGGGAAGGAACCAACTGTAGGGGTATGAGCAGCGTTTGGGCCGAGGCGCGCTGTCGCCTGTAGAGTTTGCCCGCAGGAAAAGCAGAACCGCGCCTGCGACCGGTTGGCGGTGCCGCATACATCGCAATACAGTATCGATGTGGAGGTAGCCATGCATTCAACTCCAGGACTGTGAACATGCGCTTCAGTTCGTTGCTACCCTGAATATCCCTTCCTCATACTCTAGCATGGACAAGCTTGCGGTGTCAAACCGAAATTGAAGCGAGGCTACTGTCATCCTGAGCGCAGCGAAGGATCTCTCCCGGGCCACACACAGATCCTTCGCTGCGCTCAGGATGACAAAGGCGGAGTGGGGCTTGTCCCCGCTCTGATCGTTTCCAATGAACCAATCTTTTTCAATTCAGCGTGATAATGGAAGATATGTAAGAAAAAAGGCTCTAGCGCCATTGAAGTTTTGGAGATGCTTCCTATGCATAGCAATACATTCAAATATAGTTTACCCCGCGCGCTGCTTCACAAGGTGATGATAGGTATCGTAGGGTTGATGCTTCTGGTACCTATACTGGCCGCCTGTAACGCGCCCGCGCCGCTGCAATTTGTGCCTGTCAACCTGGGCATACCATCGCAGGCTTTGAGTTCGCAGGTAGCTGGTCCATTACCGGATGCTACAAAACTGCATGTGCGCGTTACTTTTAAGGTTAGCCAGTCGGTGATCAATAAATTGAGCAGCCAGGTGCATCCGCACCAACCTTCACACCTTGA
>Ga0207416_1004718_pt1 | contig 11502 bp, 12 predicted proteins | sample PaiPotPPM11metaG_FD_184107 | JGI IMG/M metagenome (GOLD analysis project Ga0207416, IMG submission 184107) | Iron sulfur acid spring bacterial and archeal communities from Banff, Canada, to study Microbial Dark Matter (Phase II) - Paint Pots PPM... ...
AACACCCGGACGCCGAGATCTACCGCAGTCTTCCCGGACTTGGCGTGGTGCTCGGCGCCCGGGTCTTGTCGGAGTTCGGAGACGACCGAACCCGCTATGACCATCCTAAGGCGCGCAAGAACTATGCGGGCACCTCGCCGATTACGAAGGCGTCAGGGACCCGACACGTGGTCCTCGCGCGGCTGGCCCGGAACCGGCGGCTCGCGGATGCCTGCCACCAGTGGGCCTTCTGCTCTCTGACCAGCTCAACCGGCGCTCGGCGTTACTATCGGGCTCTTCGCCTTCGCGGCAAGACGCATCACCAAGCGCTGCGAGCGCTGGCTAATCGATTGGTCGGGATCCTTCATGGCTGTCTTGAGCACCGGCAGCCTTACTGCGAACAAGTCGCTTGGCCCAGTTCCGTCACGGCTGCTGCTTGACATTTGCGACCGTGGGATGTCTGGTCAGGGTTGGCAACTCTGCTCGATGAAGTCGCAAGCGCCGCCGCCGTTGTGCTCGCCTGGGCTTCGGGCTATCCCTAAGGCGTCGGAGCACTAATGGAGGGGGGTCTGTGGTATGATTCTGGTATGAAACGAGCGGTCAAAGTCGCCATCAGCCTGCCCGACGACTTGCTCCATCGAGTCGACCGCGCCCGCCGGGAGCGGAAGGTGAGCCGTAGCGAGTACTTTCGGCAAGCGGCAACCAATTTGCTCGGTCTCAGCGGTGAGCAGGATGTCGATCGCTACGTCCGCGGCTACTCTAACCAGCCCGAAACGACCGACGAGGTGGAGGCTGCGAGAGCCGCGTCTGCGAGGGGTCTCGCCGCCGAGCCCTGGGAGTGAAGCGGGGCGAGATCTGGTGGGCTGAGCTCCCAAGGCCAGCTGGCCGCCGCCCGGTGATCCTCCTTTCTCGTGATGAAGCCTACGAGGTGCGCCGACTCGTCACCGTCGCGCCAGTCACAACCCGTGTTCGCGGCATTCCCGTCGAGGTTCCGCTCGGCCCCAAAGACGGGATGCCGCGAGACTGTGTCGCGAATCTCGACACCGTCACAACCATTCCCAAGGATGCGCTGAGAGAGCGGCTCATGGTGCTCTCCCGCCCCAAAATGGCGGCCGTCGACGCGGCTCTGAGATTTGCCCTGGGCCTTCAGAAATAGGTTGGTGGCCGTCCTCCAGTTGAAGACGATGGCTGGGGCGCTAGGATTCGAACCTAGGAATGGCGGATCCAAAGTCCGCTGCCTTACCACTTGGCGACGCCCCAATGGTTCCGGTTCGCCCACAGTATAAGGTCGCCCTCCGCCGCTCAAACGAAGAACGGGCCGGAGCGAGACGGCCCGTTCATGAACGCCCTGGGCTGCGTTAGTGCGGCATCGAGGCGCTGATCGTGTGCCACATGCCACCGACCTGCTGCCCCATGATGGTCAGCGCGCCGATCACGGTGATGCCGACGAGGACCAGGATGAGACCGTACTCGGTATAAGCCTGGCCCGCCTGGCCACGGAGAAAGAACTGATTCATCATGATCACCCGCTCCATCCTACGGACGCACGGCGCACCGACGATGGGCGCAATGGCCCGTTCCGCTACGGAAGGCTCAGGCTGCCGGCTCCTGCGGAATCCGTATCCAGCCTTCGCGGATGCCTCGCGAAACGGCTTCGAGCTTGGAGTGCACCTTGAGCTTCGACAGGATGTTCTGCACGTGCGTCCGCACCGTGTTGGGCGACATCCGCAGCGCGGTGGCGACCGCCTCGTTGTCGTGTCCGAGCGATAGCTCGCGCAGCACTTCCAGCTCCCGCTTCGTGAGCGGCGTCGCCGGTCCAGCGTCATCCTTCTTTTGCAGGCCGTGCAGCAGGCGGGCCAGCATGTAGGGGGCGATCAAGGCCTCGCCTCGGGCCGCGCTTCGGACCGCCTGCACCACCTGCGCCGCCGATTCGTGCTTGCTCAGGTAGCCGGTCACGCCAGCCTGGACGGCCGACCTTAGCACCGACTCGTCTTCGTCGCTGGTCAGGATTACCACCTGCGTCTGGGGCCGGTCCTTCTTGATGGCCGCCACCGCCTCGATTCCCGAGCCGTCCGGCATGTGGACGTCCAGCAGGACGACGTCGGGCTGGAGCTCGTGGGCCGCGCTGATCGCCTCCTGCACAGTGCCGCCCTTGCCCACGACCTCGATCTCGGGCTCCGTTCGCAGGATCGTGGCTAGGGCGTCGCTGAAGACGATGTGGTCGTCGACGACGAGGACGCGGATGGTTGCCACAGGGGTAGAACGAAGCCGAAGGTCGAGCCCTTGCCCCATTCGCTCTCAACTGTCATATGGCCGCCGTGGGCCTCGATGATCGAGCGGGTGATGAAAAGCCCCAGCCCGGAGCCTCCGATGTCCATCGCCCGCTTGTCGAAGAGCCGGGTGAACTTGCTGAAGAGCTTGGGAATGTCCTCCTGGCGGATCCCGATCCCTTCGTCGTGGACCGAGACCTTGGCATTGCCTTCCTTGTCCGGGAAGGCGATGACCGCGAGATTGCCGCCGCGGGGCGAATACTTGACCGCGTTGTTCAGCAGGTTGAGCAGCGCCTGCTGCAACCGCCGGCGGTCCCCCTTGACGACAAGGCCCTGCTCGACACGCACCCGCATCGGGAAGCGGTGCGGATCGGACCGGAAGTGCCCGACGACGTCCTGGATGAACTCGGCCAGGTCCAGGCGCTCGAAATGGTAGGTGAACTCGTTGTTCTCGATCCGGTTGACGGCGGCGAAGTCCTGCACCAGGTCGCTCAGGCTGGCGGCGCTGCGGTGAATCCCGTCGACCAGCGCTTCGCGGGTCTCCTGGTCAAGCCGATGTCGCTGGTTGAGCAGCGTGTCGGCCTGGGTCTTGATGCTGGCCAGTGGCGTCTGCAGCTCATGAGCCACCATCGCGATGAAGTCGGTGCGCACCTTGTCGATCTCCTCCAATCGTTCCACTCGCTCTTTTTCGAGCGCTTCCCGGCGACGTGTCTCGTCGAGCTGGGTGGCGCGCTCGATCGCCGTGCGCAGCGCCCGGTCGAGCCGGCTGCGGATATCCCCAACCAAAAGTCCTGCGACCAGCGCCACGAAAAGAAACAGGAACACGCGGCCGATGACGAATCCGGGCGGCGGTGAGATCCGCGCGAAGCCGGTCAGCCCTCCGATCACCACATAAAGAAGAGAAACCACGATGGCCGTTGCCAGCGAGCCCGGCAGGCCAAGCCGCACCGCGGACGCGATGATCAGCAGGTAGAAGAGGAGCGAGAAGTCGGTGGGCGCGCCGTATCCACCGGAGAAGTAGAGGATGCTGGTCGCCACCATGAGGTCGATGAAGGTGGTGAGGAAGCCGAACCAGCGGCCGGGCCGGTAGCCGCGAACCAGGACCACCGAGACGACGAGGTTGACCAGGCCCCAGCTGAAGAGGATGGTATCGACGATGTAGACCGACGCCGGGCTGTTCTGGTTGCCAAAGTGATTGAGGATGGCGGCAGCCGCCAGCACCACCCAGCGCCCGACCACGGTAATCCGTTCGGCGCTGGCCAGGATCGCCGCCTGGCTGTCGCGAACCACGCCCGAGTAGTCGGAATTCGCGGTCTCAGGCTGCGCCACGGCGGTATAACGCGGCCCCCGCGCCGCTCCAGCGATCGGCGGCCCAGAGGATCCCCAGCAGCGCCCAGAACTCGAAGCTGAGATCGTTCTTGAAGAAGGGGACGTCGACCAACCCGTGGACGACCATCGCCACCAGGACGAGCATGACGCCGAGGTCATAGGGTCGCCATTCCGCCGGGTGGCGGCGCCAGCCCCGCCACCCCAGAACGAAGGCTCGGATGGCGAGCCAGAAGAAGCCGGCCAGTCCGAGGAGCCCGGTGACGGCCCAGAAGTTCAGGACGATGTTGTGCGGATAGATGACCCTGGGCAGATCCTGCCAGTACGGACCCATCGCCTGCTGGTAGTAGGACAGGCCAATGCCCAGCACCGGCGAGTGGCTCAACATACGCAGGGTCTGCCCCCAGATTCGAAGCCGAAAGTCGAGCGTGTTGCCGGGCACCGCCTGCAGCTCGTAGGCGATCCGGTGCCGGATCAGCGGCACCTGGCTGACGGCGAGCGCGGCCACCACGACCCCGGGCACCAGCAGCTTCGCCCAGCGATGGGAGAGGGCCAGGCCAAGCGCGACGGCGCCCAGCGCCAGGTAGCCGCCGCGCGAAAAGCTCAGCAGGCAGGCCGGCAGCGCGATCGCCAGGAACAGCCCGCTCAACCATCGCTCGGCCCGGCCCCGACCGTGTACCAGGATGGCAGCCGCCATGGCAACCAGGGGGATGAGGTAGAGCGCCACGGCGTTGGCCGTCTGATAGATCACGACCGGGGGCGTCGTAGCGAGGTCGAGCAGGTGGTGGCGGATGGCATCGAGCACAACCGCGGCGTTGAGGATGGCGACCAGCGCACCGCCAGCGGCGAATCCCAGCAGGACGACGCCGGCGCGACGCGGCGTCGACGCTACCGCGCCGATGATCAGAAAAAACGCCGCGGGCTCGAGGAAATAGGCGCGGTACAACCCAAGCGCCCCCCGGTGGTCGCCGGAGACCAGGACCGAGATCGCCCCGGCCACAATGAAAAGGATGGCAGGAGCCGTCAGCGGTCCGCGCCACTCGATCGGTGACCGCTGCTGAACGGTCTCGACCACAAAGACGGCGATGGTGGCCAGGATAGCCACCTCGAGTAGTGTTGTCGGCAACGGTCCGACGTGCCAGCGGATGACGTAGGCCGGCGCGAGGGCGCCTGCCACGGCGGCAGCGAGCAGCGAAAAGCGGTATCGGCCGGCCGGCAATGGGGGCTCAACTCGCGACGGGGTCATCGCCTCGTCAGACGTGCGCGATAATCCTATGGATCACTCACCATGAAGGCGGTTTGACCGCTAGGGGGATCGGCTTCGACGCGCGCCTGATCGGGGCGCTGGGCATTGGTCGCTATATTAGCGGGCTGCTTCCCGAAGTGGCGCAGCTGTTGGGGCGCCGCCTCACCGTGCTCGCCAACCGCCCGGACGCCGCCATCGTTCGGGCCTTGATCGGTGGCGAGCCGGAGCTGCTCACGGTGAATGCCCAACCCTACCGCCTGGCCGAACAATCCTTGTTGCCGCTCAGCCTGCGGCGCGCCGACCTCGACCTGATCCATTTCCCCCATTACAACCTGCCACTGATCAAGCCGGTGCATTTCGTCGTGACCGTCCACGATCTCTTTCCCTTTCAATTCCCCGAGATCCACTCGGGGCCGCTCCCGCGAGCCGTCAACCAGATGCTGATGCGCAACGCGGTCCGTCGCGCCGAGCGCATCATCACACCCTCGGCGGCGACCGCGCTGGCGGTCAAACAGAATTTCCCCGCGTCCGCGGACCGGGTGCTGTCGATCCCGGAGGCCGCGGATGACCGCTTCCAGGCCACGCGCAATCCCGAGGGGGAGGCCGCCTGGCAGATGCGACTTAAGATCCGCCCTCCCTATGTCTTCTATCTCGGCCAGTGGAAGGCCTACAAGAACCTCCCGCTGCTGCTCGAGGCCTTCAAGATGGTGCGCGCGACGCACCCAACCGCGCAGTTGGTTATCGCCGGCGACGACCCGCGCCACCCGGAGGTGCGGCAGCTCGCGGCCGGCTTGCCTGAGGGTTCGGTGGTGCTTCCCGGCCGTCTGCCGGAAAGCGCGGTCCCCGACCTTTACCGGGGTGCCGCCGTGGTCGTCCTGCCCTCGAAGGCGGAGGGCTTCGGCCTGCCGGTGATCGAGGCGATGGCGTGCGGCGTTCCGGTGATCTGCAGCGATCTTCCGGTCCTCCGCGAGCTCGCCGAAGGGGTCGCGACGTTTTGCGATGCGAACGACCCCGCCGCCTTTGCGCGCGCGATCGAGCAGATCCTCGATGCGCCGAGCACGACCCGGGCACGGCAGCTTGGCATCGAGCGCGCGCAGACCTTCACCTGGGAGCGATCCGCACGGCAGACCGTGGAAGCCTACGAGTCGGCGCTTGGCGTCCGGCTAATAGGCCCGGCGCTGGAAGAATACCCGGGCGCCGGTGAGGAGAAGGATCTTCAGGTCGAGCGCTAGCGACCAGTTCTCCACGTAATAGATGTCGTACATGGCGCGATCGGCGAAGGCCTCGCCGCCGCGCAAATCGTTGACCTGCGCCCAACCGGTGAGACCGGGCCTCACCTGGTGGCGTTCCAGGTAGCGGGGAATCTCTTCTGTAAAGCGCTCCACCAGGAAGACCGGCATCGGCCGCGGTCCGACCAGGCTCATGTCGCCCTTGAGAATGTTGAACAGCTGCGGCAGTTCGTCGAGGCTCAGCCGGCGCAGCACCCGTCCGACCGGCGTGGTCCGATCGTCGTCGGGCGTGGCGACCACCGGCCCGGTCTGCGCCTCGGCGTCCGGGATCATCGAGCGGAACTTGTAGACGGTGAACCGGTTGTCGTGCAGCCCGACTCGTGGCTGCCGGAATAGCACCGGGCCGCCGGGCGACGTCAGCTTGATCAGGATCGCGATCACCAGCATGAAGGGCGACGCGATGATCAAGGCGACGGCGCTGACCAGGATGTCGATCCCGCGCTTGAGTACGGCGGCGGGCCCGCGGAGGCGGCTGCGGCGGATCCCGATCAGCGGTAGGCCGTCGATGGCGTCGACCGCCGCCCGCGTGCTCATCACTTCGAGCAGGTCAGGGACGAGCTTGAACTCGGCCTGCAGGTCGTCACAGGTCTTGATCAGGTGCAGGATCTCGTCATTGGTGGCTCCGGGTACCGCGACAAAGACCTGGTCGATGCCCATCGTGGGGATGAGGCGCCGCAGGTCCTGGATCCGCCCGACGACCGGCGCCCCGGCGAAGGAGCCCCCCACCTCCAGGCGGTCGTCGAGCACGCCACCGACGTGGTATCCGTACTGTGGGAACATCGCCATTCGGTGGATGAGCAGCTCACTGCCGGTCCCGGTGCCCACCATCAGGACGCGTTCGGTCCCGATGCCGCGCCGCCGAAGGCGTGTCTCGTACTGGCGCAGCAGGTATCGCTCGACCGTCATCAGGACGAATGCCATCACGACCGTGTAGACGAGCGTGAGCCGGCCGTACTGGAAGTCGCGATACAACGACATGCCGGCGAGCATCAGCATCGCCGCCAGCGCGCTGCCGCTGCCCATGGCGAACAGCTGGTCGACGAGAGTGCGGCCGCGCCACGACCGGTATTGCTGATTGACGGCCAGCGCGAACAGGTAGATGGCGATCACGACCGGGACGGCGGCCAGGTAGGGCGGGAAGGCAAGCGGCTCCTTGACGACCTGCGGGATGCGGTCCAGGTGATAGCGGTACACGTACGCGAGGATCACCGAAAGCCCGGCGATCAGGCCGTCGCCGGCGATCAGGACCACCGGCAGCCAGTTCGGGCGCCGGAAGATCGCGGCGGGGGCCGTCTCGGCCTTCGGTATGACCACGAGGTCCGCCTCGCTCATCGCTTCAAGACTACCTGCCGCACGCTGTCGTGGGCCGACATCTCCACGGTGTCATCCAACGGTTTCAAACCTTTGAACCCGCGCCGTTGTAACGCCCGCTCGAGGAGATGGTCGGCAAAGTGGGGATTCTTGGGCAACAGCGAACCGTGCAGGTAGGTGCCGAAAATGTTGCCGGACGCCACCCCCTCGAATCCATCTTCGCCGTTGTTGCCGGCCCCGCGCAGCACCCGGCCAAGGGGTTGCAGGCCGGCCCCAAGATAGGTTTTGCCGCTGTGGTTCTCGAAGCCGACGAGCGTCGGCGGATCGAGGCCGAGCGTGCTGGTCTCGATCACGATGTTGCCGATGTTGCGCCGGGACCCGGAGACGGTGTGGAGGTCGACAAGGCCGAGGCCCGGAAGTTGTTTGCCACCGGCCGTCACGTAGTACTCGCCGAGCAGCTGGTAGCCACCGCACACGGCCAGCACGACGGCGCCTCGATCGATCGCGGCGCGAATCGCCTGGACTTTGTGGGCGGCCGCGTCGGTGAAAACCAACTCCTGGTCGCGGTCCTGGCCGCCGCCCCAGAAGACGAGGTCGATGTCGGAGAGGTCGGGCGCCGGGCCACGCCCGATGGCTCGCACCTCGACCGGGATCCCCCGCCATTCGGCTCGCCTTTGGAGCGTCAGGATATTCCCACGGTCGCCGTAGATGTTCATCTCGTCGGCGTAGAGGTGCGCAATTCGCAGCGCCGGTTCGCTCACATTGGGTATGGTACGGCGCGTGGCTCGCCCGCTGATCAGCATTCCGACCTACAACGAGGCGAGCAACATCCTGGCCCTGGTCGAGCGGGTGCACGAGGCAGCGCCGGAGGCTGACGTCCTGGTTGTCGATGACGCGTCCCCCGACGGCACTGGCGACCTGGTGCGCACGCAGATCTTGAAAGACGCTCGACTCGAGATCATGGCGCGGCCGGCCAAGCTCGGCCTGGGGACCGCGTATATGGCCGGTTTCGCCTACGGTCTGCAGCATGGGTACACCTCCGTCCTCACGATGGATTCCGACTTTTCGCATCCACCGGAGCGAATCCCGGCCCTGATCCAGGCGGTCGACGACGGGGCGCACCTGTCGGTGGGTTCGCGATACGTTCCGGGCGGCGCCATCGAGGGGTGGGGGATGGATCGGCGAGTGCTGAGCGCGAGCGCAAACTTCGTCGCCCGGCAGATCCTCCGGCTGCGGACGCACGACTGCACCGGCGGCTTCCGTTGCTACAGTATTCGCGCGCTCCAGTTTCTCGTCACGCGCCCGCTCCGGTCGTCTGGATACTCCGCGCTGGTGGAGCTCCTGACTCGCTGCGAGCGCGCCGGTCTCACCATCGTCGAGCTGCCGATCACGTTCACCGACCGGGCGCGCGGCCAGTCCAAGATTTCGCGCCAGGAGATCTTCCGGGCGATGGCGACCGTGCTGCGGCTCGCCGGGAGGCGCAGCTGACGCGCCGGCGCGGGATCCAGGCGGCCGTCCTGCTCGCCGTCGGCCTCCTGATCCTCTACGGGTTGCTGCGCAGCGTGCACCCGGGCGAGGTCGGGGCAGCGATTCGGCGCGCGTCGCCGGGATGGATCGTGCTCGCGGAAACGGCCTACCTGGCGTTTATCTTGCTGCGCGGCTGGCGCTGGCAGGTGATCCTGCGCGCGTCGGCGCCCCACGCGGGTCTCGGCGACGCCACCGCGGTAACGGCAATCGGTTTCGCCCTCAACTCGGTGTCGCCCTTCAAGCTGGGCGAGCTGCTGCGGATTGGTGCCATCGCCCCCCGCGTCAAGATCGGCGTCGGCGAGGCGGGCGCAACCGTCGTGGTGGAGCGAGTGCTCGACGTGCTCGCGCTGCTCGTGATCGCGGTCGCGGCCGCGGCCATTTCCGGCGGGAGCTCGAACAGCCTCGGGCTGTGGAGCGGCGTGCTGATCATCGCCGCCGTCTCGGTCGCGATCGGCGTCGTCGCCTACCTGATGGTCACCCACCCACAGGCAACCCTCGCCATCATCGAGCGGATGGCGAAGCGATTGCCCACACGGATAGGGACTTTCGTCGATTCGTTTGCGGCCTCGGTCTTGAAGGGATTTGCCTCGCTTCGCTCGCCGCGGCGGCTGGCGGCCGCGGGCGCGCTCAGCGTGCTGGTCTGGCTCTGTATCGTCGTCGGCTTGGCGGCGTTCTTCCGGGCGCTCTCGCCGGAGCTCTCGCTGTCAACCCTCGTGCTGGCCTGCACCATCTTCGTGGTCAGCCAGGCGATTAGCATCACCCCCGGATCGGTGGGGACCTACGAGGGGTTTTTCTTACTCGTGCTCAGCACCTTCGGGGCGCGACCGGCCGCGCTGGTGACGGCGGTCGCCGTTCTGAGTCACGTCGGCAACATCGCCGCGGTACTCGTTGCCGGCGCCATCGGGGCCCTCTGGCTTCGCCTCAACCGATCGGCCTTGCCAGTAGGGCTGAAGCGCCCCATCGCGGGTTAGGACGGCGCGCAGCTCCAGCATCGCGGTGTAGGTGGGGAGGATGAACAGCATCTCCCCTTCCGGCGTCGCGCGGGCTGCCCGCTGCAGCGCGTCGCGCCAGGCAGCGACCACCTCGATGCGGTCGGCCGGAATCTGCGCGTACTTCAACCGCACCCGCAGGTCGAGCGCGCGGTCGCCACTCACGACGATGTGTTGCGCCACGTCCGTGAGCTGCTCGAAGTCGACATCCCAGATCCACGACACGTCCTGGCCGTCGGCGATCCGGTCGTTTAGCGCGATCAAGAATGACCTGGCCTGGCCGAACTGGATTGCCGTGCGCAACACCTCGTTGAACCCTGTGGGATTCTTGGCCAGCAGCAAGACCGCCGGACGCCCGTCGATGACGGTTCGCTCCATCCGGCCGAAGGCGGGCGTAAAGTCGCGGAGCGCCGCGGCACTCCGGGCGAGCGGCACGCCCATCGCCTTCGCGGCCGCCAGCGCCATCACGATGTTGTAGGCGTTGTAGAGCCCCGACAGCGGGACCTCGACGCTGACCTCCTGCGATCCGTCCGTGACTCGCAGTCGCATCCGCTCCATACCCTCGAACGCGACCGATGTCGCCCTGATGTCAGGCGGGGGCCGGTCGAAATCGCCACGCGGGCAGCGATAGTGGCCGACGTGTCCGAAGTAGACGCCCTCGAAGACGAACGCGCTGCCGCAGCGCGGGCAGAACTTGGCGTCGGCGCCGTGGCTCAGCTCCGGTCGCAGGAGGCTGGCATCGTCGAGCCCCGCGTAGATGACGCGCGGTAGATCGTCGCCGAGCGCCGCCACCATCGGGTCGTCCGCATTCAGCACCGCCGTCATGCCCTCCGGCCCCTTGACGAGCGCGCGACGAATGTGGGCCGCGGTGGTTTCCAGCTCGCCGTAGCGGTCGAGCTGGTCCCGAAAGAGATTGGTGACCACGATCGTGCCGGGGGCGACCTCCTCGACGAGACGCGGCAGGCTGGCCTCGTCGATCTCGAAGAGACCAATGGTCGCGGGCACCGTGCCGCGCCAGCTGGTGCGATTCAGGACCGCGGCGGTCACGCCGAAGATCAGGTTCGCCCCGGCCTGGTTCGCAATGGACGTGCGACCCTCCGCCTCGAGAACGTGACGCAGCAGCGCAGCGGTCGTCGTCTTGCCATTGGTCCCCGTCACCACGATGCTGCCGTCGGTCAGCGAGCGCGCGAGCTTGGTGAGGATCTTCGGGTCGACCCAGCGCGAGACATCGCCGGGAAGCGTGGTGCCACCGCCGCGCCGCAAGCCGCGGCTCAGCGAGGCCGTCAGCTTGCCCGCCCAGAGCGCCGCCGTTCCCCGTGCGTCCAGCCGGGCGCGCATCAGGCCGCGGCCGGAATCGCCCGGCATAGCCACGCCGGGTACCCCAGCCCGCGCACCGCCTCCAGCACGTCGGTGCGGAAGCCCGCGGCATCCGCGTGGGGCGAGCCGGGCTCGTAGATGCCGCCATAGACGCAGCGGCCCAGGTGCTCCACGAAGTGGCCGAATAGCAGCGGGTTGATCGTGCCGATCAGCGCGGTCGGGTCGACGGTCATCGAGGTGGTCATACG
>Ga0207416_1004720_pt1 | contig 11499 bp, 10 predicted proteins | sample PaiPotPPM11metaG_FD_184107 | JGI IMG/M metagenome (GOLD analysis project Ga0207416, IMG submission 184107) | Iron sulfur acid spring bacterial and archeal communities from Banff, Canada, to study Microbial Dark Matter (Phase II) - Paint Pots PPM... ...
GTGCGGGCAAGGAGGTCCGGCGGTTCACCTTCGACACCCGCGACAGCGGCACCCCGCTGGTCTACGAGGCCGGGGACGCCCTGGCGGTGCACCCGGTCAACTGGCCCGACCTCGTGACGGAGTGGCTGGCCGTTACCGGGCTGGACGCAGACGCGGCCGTTCAGGTCAAGGGCGCCGGGGACGTGCCCTTCGCCGAGGCCCTGCTGCGCCACCTGGACATCACCCGCATCACGCCCGGCCTGCTGCGGTTCGCCGCCGACCGCGCCCGCGACCCGCGCGAGCTGCAGAAGCTGCTGCGGCCAGGCAACGAGGGCACGCTGGCGCAGTGGTCCTGGGGCCGTCAGGCAGTGGACGTGGCCGCCGAGTTCAGCGTCCGGGCCGGACCGCAGGAGTGGGCCGACGCGCTGGGGCGCCTGCAGCCCCGCCTGTTCTCCGTGTCGTCCAGCCCCCTGACGGACCCATGCCTGGTATCGCTGACGGTCTCCGTCGTCCGCTACCAGAACCCGGGCGGGCGCCCCCGCCAGGGCGTGTGCTCCCCCTTCCTGGCCGGCGCCGAGCCCGGCACCCTCGTGCCGGTCCGCGTCCAGCGGGCGCCGTACTTCCGCCCGCCCGCCGACCCCGCCACGCCGACGATCATGGTCGGCCCCGGCACGGGCATCGCGCCCTTCATCGGTTTCCTGGAGGAATACCGGATCCGCGGTCACCGCGCCCCGGCCTGGCTGTTCTTCGGCGAACAGCACCGCGCGACCGACTTCTACTACGAACAGGAGCTGGCCGCCTTCCTGGCCGAGGGCACGCTCACCCGCCTGGACAGCGCCTTCTCCCGCGACCAGCGCGCCAAGGTCTACGTCCAGGACCGGATGCGCGAACACGGTCCGCTGCTGTGGTCCTGGCTCCAGGACGGCGCCCATTTCTACGTCTGCGGCGACGCCTCCCGCATGGCCAGGGACGTCGAGGCGGCCCTGCGGGAGATCGCTGCCGTCCACGGTGGCCTGGACGAGACCGGGTCGGCGGCCTACGTTAAGCAGCTCGCCGCTGACCAGCGCTACCTGCGCGACGTGTACTGACCACGGCGCCGCGATCGCACCGGGGCCGCTGCGCGGCCGAGAGGTGGCCGTTTCGCGAATGTAACGCGCGTGAAGACTGCGGATAACGGGAGCCGCACAGGGTTGAAGCATGCCCAGGCCCGGAGTTTTCACGCACTGCCCGCACTGCGCTTGGCAGGGCGGCGCGCCGCTGTGCGACGTGGTGAGCGCATGAGGGAGCCCAGTATGCAGGACCAGCAGCGCCATCTCGTCGTTGCCGGCAACGGGATGGTCGGCCAGCGGCTTGTCGAGGCCGTGCGGGACCGTGACGCGCGCCGGACGTGGCGGGTTACCGTGCTGTCGCAGGAGCCGCGCCGCGCCTACGACCGGGTCGCCCTGTCGTCGTATTTCGACGGCGCCGCCGCGGCCGACCTCGATGTCGTCGCCGAAGGCTGCTACGACACGGCCGGCTACACACTGCGCCTGGACGAGGCGGTGACCGCCGTCGACCGGGCCGCCCGCACCGTCACCACCAGCCGCGGCGACGTCCTCGGCTACGACGCGCTGGTGCTGGCCACCGGGTCTTACCCGTTCGTCCCGCCGGTCCCGGGAAGGGACCTGCCCGGCTGCTTCGTCTACCGCACCCTCGACGACCTGGACGCAATCCGCGGCGCGGCGCAGCGCGCCGCCGTGAGCACCCGCGGCCGCCGGGCCGGACTGGTAGTCGGAGGCGGCCTGCTCGGCCTGGAGGCCGCCCGTGCGCTGCGCCTGCTCGGCATGTCCCCGCACGTCGTAGAGCTGGCCCCGCGGCTCATGCCGCTGCAGGTCGACGAGGGCGGCGGGGCCCTGCTCCGCGAGATGATCGGGGACCTCGGCGTCACCGTGCACCTGGGCACCGCGGTCGCCTCGATCCGGCCGGACGCGGGTCGGCTGCTCGCCACCCTGGCCAGCGGCACCGAGCTTGACCTCGACGTGGTCGTCTTCTCGGCCGGGGTGCGCCCGCGTGACCAGCTGGCCCGCGACGCCGGCCTGGCTGTCGGCGAGCGGGGCGGCGTCGTGGTCGACGACGGCTGCTGCACCAGCGATCCGGACATCTACGCCGTCGGTGAGTGCGCCTGCGCCGGCGGGCGGGTGTACGGGCTGGTCGCGCCCGGGTACGCGATGGCCGAGGTACTCGCCGACCGGCTCACCGGCGGCACCGCCAGCTTCACCGCCGCCGACACCTCCACCAAGCTCAAGCTGATGGGCGTCGACGTCGCCAGCTTCGGGGACGCCCTGGCCGCCGCCGACGGCGCGCTCGAGGTGACGCTCAGCAACCCGGTAGCGCGCAGCTACGCCAAGCTCGTCGTCTCCGACGACGCCAAGACCCTGCTCGGCGGGATCCTCGTCGGCGACGCCTCGAAGTACGCGATGCTCCGGCCGCTGGTCGGCCGGCCGCTGCCCGGCGACCCGGTCACGATGATCGCCCCGGCGGGCGCAGGCGCCGCGGCGGGTGCCGGGGCGCTGCCCGGCGACGCGCAGGTCTGCTCCTGCCACGTCGTGACCAAGGAAGCGGTCTGCGCCGCGATCACCGGCCAGGGCCTGACCGGCGTCGGCGGCATCAAGGCCGCCACCAAGGCCGGCACGGGATGCGGGTCATGCGTCCCGCTGCTGAAGACCCTGCTGGCCGACAGCGGCGTCACCGTGAACCCCGCGTTGTGCGAGCATTTCGACGTCACGCGCGCCCAGCTGTTCGAGATCGTCCGGGCGAGCGGGATCACCACGTTCACGGAGCTGATCGAGCGGCACGGCCGCGGCCGGGGATGCGACATCTGCAAGCCGGCCGTCGCCTCCATCCTGGCCAGCCTCGGTCACGGTCACATCCTCGACGGGGAGCAGGCGGCGCTGCAGGACACCAACGACCACTTCCTGGCCAACATCCAGCGCAACGGCACCTACTCGGTGGTGCCGCGGATCCCCGGCGGCGAGGTCACGCCGGACAAGCTCATCGTCCTCGGCGAGGTCGCCCGTGACTTCGGCCTGTACACGAAGATCACCGGCGGCCAGCGCATCGACCTGCTCGGCGCCCGGGTGGAGCAGCTGCCGGCGATCTGGCGGCGGCTGGTGGACGCCGGGTTCGAGTCCGGGCACGCCTACGGCAAAGCCCTCCGCACGGTGAAGTCCTGCGTCGGGTCGACCTGGTGCCGCTACGGCGTGCAGGACTCCGTCGCGCTCGCGATCGAGCTGGAGCTGCGCTACCGGGGTATCCGCTCCCCGCACAAGATCAAGGCCGGGGTCTCCGGCTGCGCCCGCGAATGCGCCGAGGCACGGTCCAAGGACATCGGCGTCATCGCCGCCGACGACGGCTGGAACCTGTTCGTCGGCGGCAACGGCGGCTTCCGGCCGCGGCACGCCGACCTGCTGCTGGCCAGTACTGACCGCGAAACCCTCATCCGCACCATCGACCGGTTCATCATGTTCTACATCCGCACCGCCGACCGGCTGCAGCGCACCGCCAGCTGGCTGGAGTCGCTCGACGGCGGCCTGGATTACCTGCGTGCCGTCATCGTCGATGACAGCCTGGGCATCGGCAGTGAACTAGACATGGCCGTGGCCCGGCACGTCGAGCGGTACGAGGACGAATGGGCGGCGGTGCTGGCCGACCCGCAACGGCTGCGCCGGTTCGTGTCCTTCGTCAACGCCCCGGACACGCCTGACCCGAGCATCGCCTTCGTCACCGAACGCGGCCAGCCGCGCCCGGCCGCCCTTCCCGTCCCCGTGCGGGCAGCCGGGCCACCGCTGGAGGTGGTCCGGTGATCAGCACGTCAGCCGCCTGGACGGCGGTCTGCCGTTACGGCGACCTCCAGTCCGAGCGGGGCGCCGCAGCCCTGATCGGCCAGGAGCAGGTGGCACTGTTCCGCACGTTCGACGGCACGCTGCACGCGATCGGCAACCAGGATCCCTTTACCGGCGCGTACGTGCTCTCCCGCGGGATCGTGGGCAGCCGCGGCGAGATCCCGACCGTCGCCTCCCCGCTGCACAAGCAGGTCTTCGACCTGCGGACGGGAGCCTGCCTCGACGACGAGACCGTTGCGGTGCCGGTGTACGCGGTGCGGGTGCGGGACGGCCTGGTGGAGGTGATGGCAGGGTGAGCGCTGACGCGCCCGGGATCGAGCGGCTGGCGGGGTACACGATCGGCATCACCGCCGCCCGCCGCCGCGCGGAGCTCGGCGCGGCGCTGGAACGCCGCGGCGCGGCAGTGGTCTACGCGCCCGCGATCAAGATCGTGCCGCTGGCCGACGACAGCCAGCTTCGCGAGGCCACCGAGCGCTGCCTCGCTGCCCCGCTGGACATCGTCATCGCCACGACCGGGATCGGGTTCCGGGGCTGGATCGACGCCGCCGACACCTGGGGCCTCACGGAGCGGCTGACCGCGGCGATCGACCGCTCCACGGTGCTGGCGCGCGGCCCGAAGGCCCGCGGCGCGATCCGGGCGTCCGGGCTGCGGGAGGCGTGGTCGCCGGAGTCGGAGTCCTCCAGCGAGGTGCTGGCCTACCTGATCGCCTCCGGTGACCTTGAAGGCAAGCGGATCGCGGTCCAGCTGCACGGCGAGCCGCTGCCCGACCTGGTGCAGACGCTGCGGCTGGCCGGCGCCGAGGTGATCGAGGTGCCCGTCTACCGGTGGGTGCTGCCGGAGGACCCGGTGCCGCTGCGGCGGCTTATCCAGTCGGTCGGCGCCGCCGGGCTCGACGCGGTGGCGTTCACCAGCGCGCCCGCCGCGGCGAGCTTCCTGCGCGCCGCCGACGAGCAGGGCTGCGGCAGCGCCGTGCGCGCCGCGCTGCGGGGGCCGGTCGTGGCCGCCTGCGTCGGGCCGGTGACCGCCGGCCCCTTCCAGCAGGAAGGCATCCCGGTGATCCAGCCGGCCCGCAGTCGGCTGGGCGCCCTGGCCCGGGAGATCGTCGAGCAGGTTCCGGACCGCTGCGGACGGCGGCTGCCCGCGGCGGGCCACACGGTGGAGGTACGCGGGCAGGCCGCGGTGGTAGACGGCCGACTGGTCCCGCTCAGCAGCGCGAGCATGGCCCTGCTGCGGGAGCTGAGCGACAAGCCAGGCCACGTTGTCTCCCGTTCCGCCCTGCTGAAGATCACGCCGGGCGACAGCAGCGACGAGCACGCCGTCGAGGTCGCGGTGGGCCGGCTCCGCACCGCCCTCGGCGACCCGCGCATCATCCAGACCGTGGTCAAGCGCGGTTACCGTCTCGCCTACGAACCCGAGCGAGCCGGTAACAACGACGGCACCTGGCGCTACTAAGGCGGCCCGCTCCCAGCCGGCGACTGGCGGCATGTTGGACTGACAGCCCTCGCGGTGCCCTCGCTGACTACAGCACCGCAATCAGGGCAGACGAGATGCGCCCAGCAGGCCGCGTCACCTGCTTCCCCCGCCGCGGCGGCTTCACTCGCGAGAAGGCCGGCGAGAACCGCCGCGTGACTGCGCTTCGCGTCCGCGGCCGCGGTCAGCAGCGTCAGCGGGCCGGTGGCCGCCAGCGCGCGCAGTCGGCCGAGCGCAGCCCGCGACGAAGGCATGCCAAGTTCGGCGGTGTAGCGCCGACGGAACTCGGCGAACTTCGCCGGGTCATGCCGGTACCACGTCCGAAGCTCGCTAGACGGAGCGGCATCACGGAGCCAGTCATCAAGGGCCGCGGCGTCCTTTCGCAGACCCCGTGGCCAGAGCCGGTCGACGAGGATCCGGGCGCCGTCCCCTGGCTCCGGGTCCTCATAGACCCGGCGGACGCGGATCGCTGAGGTCACGGCTGCCTCCTTCGATCAGTAACGCCACATCCCCAGACCGTCCCGTGCACTGCCGCCTGCTTGCTAGTTGATTTAATATCGTAACACGATATATTTGACTCGCATAAGGATGGTGAAGGAGGGCATATGTTGCGGGTAAGGCGGAAGGACCGGCGTGCGCTCCGCCGGATCGGTACCTGGCTCCGCCGCGAGGACCTGTTGCTCGCGGCCATGCTGAGCGAAAACAGCGATGTGCCCGCCCCGGAACAGCATCCGGAGAACGGCAGGGCCCGCCGCCGGCAAGCACAGAAAGCCGACCGACGCGGCACACCCTACGTTCCGTTCGTCATGTTCTGACCGCCGGTGCCACACCCGGCCGCGCCTGACGACCGTCCGCTCACCGAGCTGGACTACCAGAACCTGCTGGCGTTCCGGAGCGCCCTGCGGAAATTCCTCAGCTGGAGCGAAACGCGGGCGCGCGAGGCAGGCCTCACCCCTGCGCAGCACCAGCTGCTGCTGGCGGTCAAGGGCCACCCGGGCGGCCAGCCGCCGGCCGTCGGCGACATAGCGGACTACCTCCTGCTGCGCCACCACAGCGCAGTCGAGCTCACCGACCGCGCCGAGGCCGCGGGCCTGGTCCGGCGCGAGCCCGACGAGGGCGACGCCCGGGTAACCCGCGTCCGCCTCACCCCCTGCGGGGAGGAACGCCTGGCCCAGCTTTCCTCCGTGCACCTCAACGAGCTACGCGGCCTCGCCCCGCTCCTAGACCACCTGCTGGGCGGCGAGCCCTGACCTGTTCGTTCCCCGGCACCGGACGCGGCCGAAAGGTTGTTCTCGGTGTGGGCGCCGGCGTGGCCGCCAACGCGGACCCGCCATTCGGAGAACGGGGAGCTTAGCTGGCGAGCTCGTCCGCCGGGGCGGTCACGATGTCGCCGCGCAGCGGTGCCAGCGCGCCGCCGATCTGCCCGATCGTCTCCTGCGGCACGCCCAGCCCCGTCAGCGTGCCCACGAGATGGGCCACCACGGCGTCGAAGTCGGCGTCGGTGATCGCCAGCCCGGCATGCGCGGCTGCCATGTCGCGGCCCTGGTAGATCTCCGAGCCGCCGATCGCGGCAGCGATGAACGCCCGCTGATGAGCCTTCAGGTGCTGCAGGTCGACACCGGTGAAGAACGGCGCGAGCTGCGAGTCGGCCAGGACGCGGGCGTAGAAGTCGTCGACCGCGGCGGCGACGGCCGGGCCGCCGCCGATGGATTCATAGATGCTCACGGGCAGGTTTCCTTCCAGTAGATAGCGGAGACAGCAGACGGCTCACACGCCGGCTAGGCCCCGCCGGGCGCCGGCGCGGAGGTAGCACAGCCAGGTCAGGCAGACGCAGATCACGTAGAACGCGATGAACCCGATGTAGGCGGCGTTGCCGGTCCCTGAGGCCAGGAACGACTGGCGGAAGGCGATGTTGACCAGCACGCCGCCCGCGGCCCCGACCGCGCCGGCGATTCCGATGACCGCGTTCGCCATCCGGCGCGACTCGTGCCCGGCGGTGTCCGGGTCGGCCCCGGCGGCGGCCCGGAGCTGGCTCTTGCTGCGGAAGATCGCCGGGATCATCTTGTAGGTCGACCCGTTGCCGATGCCTGACAGCACGAACAGGGCGATGAAGCCGACGTAGAACAGCGGCAGCGATTTCTGCAATGAGGCGGTCAGCACGGCAGACGCCGCCAGCGCCATCAGCACGAAGACCGAGAACGTGGTCCGCGCGCCGCCGGCCCGGTCGGCCAGCCGGCCGCCGAGAGGCCGGCTCAGCGAGCCGAGCAGCGGGCCCAGGAACGTCAAGTAGGCGACCTTCACCGGGTCCAGCTTGCCCGCCGTCAGGAAGTGCGAGGCGAACTGGTCGGCCAGCACCTGGCCGAAGGCGAAGCTGAAGCCGATGAACGAGCCGAACGTCCCGATGTACAGGAACGCGATGATCCAGGTCTGCGGGTCGCGGCTCGCGTCCCGCAGCGCCCGCTTCTCGTTGCGCACGTGCGCGATGTTGTCCATGAACAGCGCCGCGCCGAGCGCCGCGAGCACGACCAGCGGGATATAGATGCCGAGCAGTACCCGGGGGTGCTCCTTGCCCGCGGTGGCCAGCACCGCCAGCCCGGCCAGCTGCACGACGGCCACGCCCAGGTTGCCGCCGCCGGCGTTCAGGCCGAGCGCCCAGCCCTTGAGCCGCTGCGGGTAGAAGGAGTTGATGTTGGCCATCGAGGACGCGAAGTTGCCGCCGCCCACCCCGGCCAGCGCGGCGAGCACCAGCAGCGTGCCGTAGGAAACGCCGGGTTTCAGCGCGACCGCCGCCGCGACGGTGGGCACCAGCAGCAGGGACGCGCTGACGATGGTCCAGTTGCGACCGCCGAACTTCGCCACCGCGAAGGTATACGGCAGCCGGGCACCTGCGCCCAGAGCCGTCGGCAACGTCGTCAGCAGGAACTTCTCCGCCGCCGCGGTTTTAAGGTCATGGCTGATCCCGTAGGACGGGGTAAGGAACAGGACGAACACCGACCACAGGCTCCACACTGAGAAGCCCACATGCTCGGAGAAGACCGACAAGATCAGGTTACGGCGCGCGACCCGGGCGCCGGCCCGCTCCCAGAAGCTGGCATCCTCCGGACGCCAGTCCGTTATCCACCGTCCTGCTCTTCCCGCCGTCTGCGGCTGCACCGCGTCCTGGCCGGCCGTCGTGGTCATGGGCGATCCTCTGGTTCGGCATCATGGCGGTCGTGAGCGGGAGACCAGCTCGGGTACGACGCTAGGAACAGGCCGTTTCCCCGCCGATGCGGCTGCGCAACGACAACGAAACATCCGCCGCACACCGCGCATGACCTACCAGTGAGATCCAGGTCCCAGCGCGGCACCCTCGCCGCCCCAATCGCGGCGGCGGAAGACGCGCCCGCTGTGGTCCTCAGGATTGACCTTCGATGTACCTGCGACGGTCCGGATTGACCTTGCTTTGTAGCTGGCCAGGAAGCCAGTCCCGACGACCTGCGCCGCAGCGGGCAGGCACCGGCGCCCTCGTACGCACGAGGTACTCACCAGGTCAATCGCCAGGCGGAGACATCAGCAGGGGTGCGACAGTCCTGGCGGAGAGCACTTATTCGGACCGTGCGGTATTCCCTGGTGCGGGGGTGCTTACCCGTTCGGCGATGTAGCTGGTCCAGTCGCGGCGGATGCGGCTGGCCCAGTTGACGGCGGTCTGGATGTGGACGCCGAGCAGGCTGGCCAGTACCGCGGGGGCAGGTCGGATGCCCATGCGGCGAGCGCGGAGTTGCGGGCTTGCCGGGGCTCGATTCCGTGCTGGCGGAGTCTGCGGGGCAGGGTCTGGGGTGCGACGGGCCGTGCGGGCGAGCGGCCGGGGAAGAGCGGGCGAGGCTGTCTGTGTGATTCTCCTCGAGCGCCGCGGGTGGGCGCGGTGGGTGGCTGGCTTGAATGCGGAGTCCTTCTTCCCGGCTGGGGCAGTGTGCCCCACGTCGCCTGGCTGTCAACCGGGCGCCAAGACCGCCTTCGGCGCGCCCGGTGTGACAGCGGGCGGCTGTCGCGGTGCCTTGCCCCTCGCGCCGGGAAGGGAACCGCATCCCGGGCCGCCACCAGGGCGGCCCCCCTCCCGGTCACCTGCCGAGGAGGAAACTTCCGTGGACAGCATCAGCCTCACCGTGACCGGCCGGATCGGCGACGCCCCAGCCCAGGGCGTGACCAGCGGCGGCAAGACCTGGGCCAGCTTCTCCGCATGGAGGCGATCAAGCTGTCGGCCGGGGTGACCGGGCGGCCGGAGTAGCGGCGGTTCCACGCGTTCCGGCTCTGCTCGAGGAGCCGGCCGGCGCGGGCGACCCGGCGCAGGAGCCCGGCGTCTTCCGGCCGTCCGGCGCGCTGGTAGTCGGCGGCGGCGGTCAGGTAGTCACGGCTGGCCGGCCAGCCGACGGCGGTGCGCAGCTCGGCGTCCAGGGCCAGGCGCGCGGCGAGGTCCCCGCCTGGGCCGCCGCCGTAGTCTTCCATCGCCCGGCGCGCGACCATCAGCATGACCGCGTCCGAGCGCAGCAGCCCGGTGAACGGGGCATCTCTTTCTTCGGGCCCGCTCATCGAATTCTCTCCACCTGGTTGTCGTCGCTGCCCGGGGCGCCGCCGGAAAGGATGTCGCGGACCGCCGCGGTGCTCAGGCCGCACAGCTGCGCGGTCTCGGTGATGCCGCCGAGGAGCTCGCGCAGGCGGCGGACCGCCGAGGCGGCGGCGGTGTCGTGTGGATCTGCGGCGCGTTCGGCTTCGGCGCGGAGCTCGTCGTCCTTGCGGCGAGCGGTGTCGCGGATCCGTTCGGCGAGCGCGGCGGCCTGGTAGTAGTCGGTGAGCGCAGACTCGATCAGTGCCTCGCGGTGCTGCCGGGCGGCATCGCGGGCGGCCTTGGCCTCATGGGCGCGGCGGATCGCGTCCGCCCGGGCTGATCCTCGATCTAACGAGGCGTCAGCGAGGGTTCAAGCGATTCGCCCGCCCGGCCTTCCCCTCGCCCGCAGCCCCCGGACGACACGGGGACCGGTCAGGCTTCTTCCCTGGGCTCCGCACCCGCACGAGCAGGACCCGCGCACGCACGCCAGGGCGGGGACAGGCTCTGAGCACTAGCCCGGAGCTGCGCCGCCGATCCGCATGGACCAGCCCTCCTATCTATCTGCGCGCCCACTCATTGTGAGCGACCTCGAGTCGCACCAATTGAAGATCGTTAGCTCTCCGCGATCCTCCTAGCGGAAATCGCAGGTGTTGGCGTGAGCCGGACCCTCGAACTCGGGGTAACCCAGCGTGGTGTTATGCGGAGAATTATTCGCGCGGCGCCTGAGGATCCCCGGGCCCGAGCGCGGCAGGGCGCTAACGCGGAAACTTTGCACTAAGTGGAGAGAAAACATGCACAGAGCATGCTTTTTTTCCGCGTAATGCAAAGTTTCCACCTAAGGGCAGCGGGCTTCGGCCTGCAATCTCCCGTAAATCGGGCATTCTGGACGGCTTGTAACGGTCCGCTGTCTGGCGGAGGCCGAATAACACAGTCGAAGGTCCCGGCCCGGTAACGGGCCGGGACCTTCGACTGGAAGATGCCTCATTCTCGGGGCAGATCTAGGGACGGCAGGCTTCCGGCAGGCGAAAGCGGGCCTCGGTTAGCTGTGGCGGTGATGCACGATCAGCACTGACCGCTGTGAGTGGGCGGCGACGGCGCTCGCGACGCTGCCGACCACAAGACTGCTCACGCCGCTGCGGCCGTGGGAGCCGAGAACGATGAGGGTGGCATCGCTGGAGTCGGCCACGTCGATGATGCCCTTCCAGGTCGGGGCCGCCTCGGCCGTCATGGTCTTCGCGCGGAATCCGGCGGCCTCGGCCAGCGACGCCCCCTGCGACGCGGTTTTCTCGGCCGCGGCCTTGACTTCGTCGACCCCCGCGGCGTCGAATCCCGCTCCGCCAACCGGGAGGAACCCGACGTTGAACGGTTCCCATATGGTCAGGACGATTGCGTCACGGCCAGCCCGCAGTTGGCGGCCCGCCTCCGTTATCGCGTGTCCGGCTAGCTCTGACCCGTCGTAGGCGAACAGAACGGGTCCTGACTCGTCGGTCGTGGCTGCGCTCATGGCATCTCCTTCGTTGGAAAATCCTAGTCAGGGGCGTATGCGACGGCCACCGCGGCGGACCGCCGCGGTGGCCGTCGCATAC
>Ga0207416_1004722_pt1 | contig 11496 bp, 7 predicted proteins | sample PaiPotPPM11metaG_FD_184107 | JGI IMG/M metagenome (GOLD analysis project Ga0207416, IMG submission 184107) | Iron sulfur acid spring bacterial and archeal communities from Banff, Canada, to study Microbial Dark Matter (Phase II) - Paint Pots PPM... ...
TCGCCGGCGACGCGGAACACCACCTCGCCGGCGACCCCGATCACCTCGCGCGAGGTGGCCACCACCACGAGCCCCGGAGCGGACCGGAGCAGCCCGTCGATCAGCTCGGCGCAGCCGGCCACCACCTGCTCGCAGTTGTCGAACACGACCAGCGTGGCGTGCGGCCGCAGGTGGCGCGCGATCGCGGCCCCGGGTGCCTCACCCGGTGACTGCGGGACGCCCAGCGCCGCGGCCACCGCCCCGGCGACCTGCTCGTCGGCTGACACGCTGGCCAGGTCCGCCCACCAGGCGCCGCCGGGGTACTGCGGCCGGCTGGCCTCGGCGAGCGCGAGCGCGAGGCGGGTCTTGCCGCTTCCGCCCGTGCCGGCCAGGGTGAGCAGGCGGGCGCCGGGCAGCGCGCGGGCGAGCTGCCGCAGTTCGAAGGCGCGTCCGACCAGGCTCGTCAGGGCGGTGGGCAAGTTCCCGGCCGTCGGCTCGCCGACAGCGTTCAATGGTTCCTGCTTTCTCCCGCCCTGATCCGGCGTTCAACGCCCCACACCGTGAGTACCCGATCGTGGACTGCGTTGTAAAGACCCGTCGGCCCCAGCCCACGGATTGCCGTGAGCTGGGGCCGACCGGGCCTATCGGTGGGTTAGGAGTTGGTGAGATAGAACTGCTGGTTCCAGCCGCCGTTCCATGGCCACTGGTCCAGGGTGCCGCCCTGCCACGGGTAGGCGTTCTGGATGTCGATCACCTGGCCGTCGTAGGCGCTGGTGATGCCGTAGTCCGTGTCCAGCGAGATGCTGCCCATGTACCAGAGCTGGTTGTTGCCGCCGAAGCAGGGGTACTGCACCAGGTCCGCGCCGGGCGAGGTGGAGGGCCCGGAGACCGACAGGCACTGGCCGCTGTTGCGGTTGACGATCTGATACCAGCCGTCATAGACGGGCACGAACGACCATTCCTGGTTGTAGCCGCCGTTCCACGGCCAGGTGATGACCTGCCCGTTGGGTGACTGCGACGCGCCGCTGACGTCCAGGACCAGCAGCGAGCCCGAGGAGGTCGCGTTCCAGATGTCGTAGTAGCTGAAGTTGAACCACCCTTCCACGTCACTCAGCAGGTTCTGGCCGTACTGACCGAGGGCGCCGAGGGCGTCCAGCACCTCGTAGCCCTGGTATTGCCCCAGGTTGTCCAGGATCTGCTGGACCTGGGCCGCCGTCTGGCCCGCGTTGTCGAGGAAGAACTGGGCGACCTGCTCCGCCGATTGCTCGATCGCGCTCCAGTCGAAGCTGCCCGGGACCGAGAAGCCGAAGCTCACCGGGCCGAGCGAGCCGCCGCCCGCGTACAGGTACCCGGACCCGTACACGCTGAAGCTGACCGCGCTGCTGCTGCCGGACGCGCTCGCGTTGCCGCTGATCGAGCCGGACAGGCTGCCGCTGATCGAGGCCACGCCCAGGCTGCTGAGCTCACTCGGGACCCCGGCCGTGACCGACAGCGAGATCGACGCGCCGTTCTCGGTCGATCCGGCCTGGAGCGAGACGGCCGCGCTGGCCGAGAACCCGTCGGTGCTCACCCCGCCGGAGACCTGCAGCCCGAGGTTGGTCGGGCTGAGGTTCAGGCTGAACATCGGGTTGCTCACCTGGACCGGGCCGACATAGAACGAGCTGACGCTCGCGCTCGCGCTGAGCGAGGGCACCGTCGGGTCGATCGACGCGTTGACGTCCACCTGGACGCCGACGACGGCGGCATCGAAGCTCACCGAGAACCCGGGCTGGAACTGCACGGTCCCGATGTTGCCGCCGGTCGGCGCGATGTACACCGACGCGCTGTCGATAACGAACGAGTTGATCACGCTCGGGTTGCTGGACGCGAGCGACAGCGGGGTGAGCGCCGGGCTGCCGGTGATCGACATCTGCAGGATCGGGCTCGACACACTGAGGTTGGCGGCGAAGCTGATCAGCGAGCTCTGGTTCATCCCGATCGCGGTCTCCACGTTCGCCGGCAGGCTGATGTTCTGCGCGGTGAAGCCGAACGTGGGCAGGTCGTCGGAGATGCCGAACTGCGCCGCCAACCCCTGGATGTCCAGCCCGCTCACGCCGAACGCGCCATCCCAGTTCCCGAAGCTCAGGCCCAGGCTGGCCGAGAACCCGCCGTCCGAGGCCGTGAACGACCCGTCCGCGGTGACCTCGACGGCGGACGAGGTGCCACCGGGCAGCACCGCGGGCAGCACGACGTAGCCACCGCCGTCGACCGACACCGACACCCCGGACGTGCCCGCGGCGAACGTGACGCCGAAGCTGTCGAGGTAGAACTGGAACCCGCCCGAGTTGATCACCTGGGCGCCGCCGGCGTCAGTGCCGAGGTTCAGGCTCAGCCCGATCGAGAAGCCGCTCGTGCCCAGCGTCGCGACGGCCTGCGCCGACGCGTTCGACAGGGCCGCGGACGGGATGCCGATCTGGCCGAGCAGGGTCAGCAGCTGCTGCGGGATCTGATAGCTCAGGGTGATCGCGAGGCCCTTGGGCAGATCGAACTTTGCACCCGACTGCCCGACGGTGGTCGGATCGAAGTTGCTCACTGCCTTCGACGACACGTACAGGGTGCCGCTGCCCGCCAGGTACGAGCTGAGCTTGCTCAGGTCGGGTACCGAAACCGCGGCGATGACGCCGTCGGTACCGAATGACACGCTGGCCTGGAGCGTCGGCTGGCTGCTGACGCCGGTGACCGTGATCGTGGCCGACCCGGTGACGTTGAACGTGGATTGCTTGATGTTGCCGGTCGCGGTCAGCGAGGCGTTGCTGATCGAGAACAGCGAGTTGCCGGTCAGCGCGTCGAGGCTGGCCGGGGCGGTCGTGTCCAGGCTGAAGCTCTGGGCGGTCAGGTCGATGCACGCCTCGGCCGAGATGCTGGTACTGCTGGCCGTGGTGAACGTGAACCCGCCCTTGGCGTCGATCCACAGGTCGCCCGCGGTGATCGCCGACGCGCAAGACACGCTGCCCGACGGCGCCTGGTTGGAGATCTCCAGCGAGGTGACGTTCACCGAGGCGTTGGCCCCAGGGGTCCAGGTGATCGCGGAGCCGGTCGCGCTAGACACGCTGATGTCGAAGCCGACGGTGCCGTTGGTGTCGCTCACGGTGCCGTTGAAGGTGGGGTTGAGCTGGAGCGATCTGGTCGGCTGCCAGGTCTGGGTTCCCGCCGCGGTGGCCGACAGCGACCAGTTGCTCAGGCTGGTCAGCGATCCGGTCACCGAGGCGTCGAGGGCGTAGGTGCCGGTGCCGAACGTTGCCGAGCCCTGGACCTGGAGCCCGGTGCCGGTGGCCAGGGTGATCGAGGTGCCCTGCTGGAGGGTGACCGCCCCGTTCGCGAACGTCAGGTTGGACGTGAGCGTGCCGGTCACGGACGCGGACAGGGTCGTCCCGTTGTAACCCAGGCTGCCGGCGAGCGAGACGGATCCGCCCAGGAACGGCACGTTGCTGAACGTCAGCGTCGAGCTCAGGTCCGTGCCGTCGGTCATCGCGGAGGTGTTGGCGGCGGAGATCGTCACCTGGAGCGCGGCCGTCACTCCCGCGGTGGCGCTGGCCTGCAGGGTAATGGTGTTGGTCGACTCGTCGATGGTCACCGTGGTGCTGCCGAACACCGGGGCGGTGATCCCGGCGGGCAGCGACAGCGGAAGCTGGCCCGGTGAGCCTACGGTGAGCGTCAGCGTGTCCCCGGACAGCGAGCCGGTGACGTCCGGCGAGGAGCCGAGCGGGATGCCCAGCGTCTTGGTGATGAAGTTGTAGACGCCGGACGACAGCGTGTAGCTGCTGGTGCCGGTGCCGTTGGCCGTGGTGACCTTGGCGGCCGGGGTCGGCGCGGCGGGCGCGACCGGGCCGGGGACGGCGGTCTGCGCCGGGCTCGCGGTCACGCGATCCGGCGCCGCGGCGGACAGGCCCGCGGGCACGCTGACCCGCCCGCCCGGGAAGCCGCCGGCCGTGGTCGCGGCCGAAGCCCAGAACCCGGTGTCCCGCCAGCCGGCCGAGCCCAGGCCGAGCGCGGCGCGGTCGACCGGGAAACCAGCGGTCAGGGTGCCCGCGGGGGTGAGGCCGAGCGTGGCGTCGGTGCTGACCGGGGCGTGGTGCGCGGGGCTGACGGTCATCCGGCCGGTACCCCGGACCGAGCCGTGGATCGCGGCGGATCCGATCGTGAGCGGCCCGCCGAAGCTGGCCCCGGTGAGCACGGTCCGGGCCGGGGTGGTAGCCAGGACGACCGGAGCGGTGTCGGTCGCGGCCAGGACGCCGCGGCCGGTGGACAGGTTGGCGGCCAGCGTGCCGTGCGCGCCCGCGGTGCGGCCCACGGTGACGAGGCCGGTCACGTCCGCCCACGGCGTGGCGCCGGCCGCCCCCGGGGCGGCCAGCATGTCGGGGCCGGGCTGCGTGTCGGCGAACTCGACGGTGCCGCCGGCCAGGCTCACGCCGGGCAGCGGCGCCCAGGTCCCGGCGGCGCGGGCCCGGATGTCGTAGGCGACGTGGCCGCGATCGTCGGTGACCGTGCCGGTGACGCCGGGCGCCAGCGCCAGGCCGGGCAGCAGGGCCGCGCCGCCGGGACCGCCGGCCGCGGTCAGCGTCCAGTCGCCGGCTCGCCGCAGCGCGCCGTCCACGGTGACGTGCAGCGCGTGGCCGGGCGGGCCCAGCTCGGCGGGACCGGAGATCCGCAGCCCGCCCGCGGTGGTCAGGGTGATCTTCGTCCCGGCCCCCAGCTCGGCCCGGCCCGGGTCGAGGACGCCTCCGCCGGGCAGCGACCCGGTCAGCGCCACCGAGGCCGGGTGGCCCGGGGCGTAGCCGAGCGAGCCGGCCAGGCTGGCCGCGGCGTGGCCGGGCACGGGCACAGGCACAGGCAGCGTCAGTCGGCTGGCCAGGTCGGACCCTTCGGTCCCGCCGGCCAGCGTGGCCGTCGAAGCGTGCGTGATCGTGACCGACAGGCGGGCGTTCCGCGCGGTCGCGGTCAGCGTGATCGTGTTCGTGGCCTCGTCGACCTCGGCCCGGGCGCGGGAGAACGACGGCGCCGCGACGCCGGACGGCAGGCCGAGCCGGAGCTTCGGCGCGACGGCGAAGTCGGCCGTCAGCGTCCGGCCCGAGCGCGTGCCGGTCAGCATCGGGTGGCGACCGGGCACGGGCAGGCCCAGGCCCTGGCTCAGGAACGCCGACACGGCGGGCGACACGCGGTAGCTGCCGGTCTTCTCCGGGGGCAGCGGCACGTGCTTGGCGTGCCGCGCGGCCCGGTGGACGGGCTTGGGCAGCCCGGGCGCGAGGACCCGGATGCCCCCCTGGCCGCGGATGGTGCGCGGCAGCGCGGGCAGGTGCGGCCGGACGGCCGGGCTGAGACCAGCGCTCAGCCCGGGAAGCGGCCGCTTCACGGTGGCGGCACTGGCCTGGCTGAGCGGGATGACCAGCTGGGTGGTCACCAGGCCGGCCGCGGCGACCAGCGCCGTGACCAGCATGGCCCGTGACCCCAGCGGCCGGCGACGGCGGTGCGCCGGTGACCGGCGCCGACCCGGCGGGCCCAGCGGCGGGCGCCCGTCCGGGGCGGCCGCGGCGGGCGTGCGTACTTCTGACATGACAGACGCCTCCTTGGCGAACTCGGCGGATGGCCGTCGCGAAGGGGCCCGCTCGAACGGAGTCCGTCATCACGCGCCGCGATCTGATCGCCCGGCCTTGGCCACGATGCGCCAGCGGGGACAGGGGTGACATCTGGCAGATGGCCATACTTTGCCGGCCGTTCTTTAGGCGTCTTTAGGCCCGCAGAGCCCGGCGGCTAAACAACCATTTAGCCGCGCGACATCGCCGCAGCGGGTGGGGTCGCCCAGGCGTTGCGCCGCCGCGCGGGACAGCGGACACTTGGTACGCGGGTCACCGGTCAGGAGGTCACCATGGCGACGGCGGGTCCGACCAGCGTCACTCGCGAGATCCCCGGCGAGGTCGTCGAGTACCTGCACCGGCACCACGTGATCACGTTGTCGACCTCGTCGTTCACCGGCATGCCGCACGCCGACACGGTCGTCTACACCAGCGACGCGCGCTGCATCTACTTCTTCGTGGTCGAAGGCAGCCAGATGCTGCGCAACATCAGGGACAGCCGGCACGTCTCGTTCACCATCGACGACTACACCGTCGACTGGCGCAAGGTTCGGGAGCTGCAGGGCGTCGGCCGCTGCCGGCCCGCCGGGCCCGAGCAGGACGCGGCCGGCTGGTCGCTGTACCTGCTGAAGTTCGGGCCCGGATCGGTGCGCCCGCCCGGGCTCATGCACACGATCACCCCGAGCGAAATGCACTTCGTGGACTACGACTACGCGGTGGTGACCGGGCAGGCCGCGCAGATCCGCAGCCGGATGTACCAGATCGAGGACGCTCCGGCGCCCCCGGCCCAGGGGCCGGTCGCGACCAACCTCGACCGGCTGACCTATGAAGCAGGCCAGATCGTGTTCCGCCCCGGCGACTCCACCGGCGAGTACTACGTCGTGATCGACGGCGAGGTCGAGATCCGCGGCGAAGGCTACGGGGCCGACCAGACGGTGCTGCGGCTCGGGCCGGGCCAGTTCTTCGGCGACCAGGCCACCTTGCGCGGCCAGCAAGGGGCGCTGACCTGCCACGCTGTCAGCCGGGCGATACTGCTCGCCGTGGACAGGAAGTCGCTGCGCGACCTCCTCGAGGTCGGCCCCGCCTGAAGCCTTCCGGGCCCGGGTGACCACGCCACCACGGCAGGGTCACCCGGGCGCGGCCGGGGTCAGTTGCGGCAGCCCGCGATCGAGTTGAGCGGGGTGCAGTTGCTGGGGGTGTTGCCGAACACGAGCGTGTCGTGCAGTGTCACGTTGGTGTTGCCCGTGGCGATCCCCCCGCCGCCGCCGGAACCCTTGTTCATCCGGACGATGCTGGTGGTCAGCGACGTGGTGCCGAGGTTGGACAGACCCCCGCCGCCGCTGCCGGATACGTTGCCCACGAACTCGGTCTTGAACATGCGGGACGTGCCGCCCGGCTGGGTGTTCAGGCCGCCTCCGTTGACGGTCGCGTTGTTCTTGGATAGAACGCTTCCATCCACCGTGAGCCGGCCGAAGTTGATGATGCCGCCGCCTCCGACGCTGGCGGCCGTGTTCCCGGTGAGGTCGCTGTCGGTGATGACCGCGCCCGCGTTCGTGAGGTTCCCGAGCCCGCCCCCGTTGGCCGCGCTGTTACCGGACAGCGTCACGCCGTTGAGCGTGAGCGCGCCGGCGTTCTGAATCCCGCCGCCGTAAGTGCTGGCCTTTCCGTTCATGACGGAGACCTTGATGAGGCGGAATGTCGCGGAGGCGGCCACGTCCAGAATGCGGAAGCTCGCGAGGGAATTGCGGCTGATTACCGTTCCGTGCCCGCCCACCATCGTGATATGTCCGGTGATGAGCGGCAGCCCGTCGCTCGCGGTCGCGGGAATCGTGATGCTGTAAGCGCAATGCCCGCGGAGGTGAATGGTCGCGGAGCTGTCGGTATTGGCCGAGTTGATGGCCGTGACGAGGGCGCTCGTGCTGCACGGCACCCGGTACGTCGGGTCGCCGCCCATGGACTGCGCCTGCGCCGCGGACGGCGCCATGAGGGCCGCGCCCGTGAGCGCGACGGCTGCCATACCGCCTGACAGCCGAACAAATAGACCCACCGTGTCCCCCTTCGAAGTAGCCCTAAACAATGAACGCTCGATATCGCAGTCACTGCATCGCAGATCCTAGGCTTCGCAGCGTGCGCCCGGACATCAGAAAGAGAAGCGCTGCCATTAATGGCAGCTCGTGAGCACATGCCGCGAGATGCGCCGGAATGGACCGGCCCCCGGGCCGGCCCCAATGGCAGGCACGACACGCTGACCCGGCCTAACGCCCTCCGCAGTGGCGGAGCCGACTGCGTCCAACGATCTTTAGCGGCGCCGTCCCGCGCCTCTTGCCGGTATTGGACGCTACCTATCCGCATTCCGGACACGCCGGAAACTCGGTTTGCATTAACCGGGAGACTTTTCAGCGCTATTTGCGGAAAAGTGTCCCCGCAGCACGGTCCCGTACGCGCCGGGAGCGCTTCGGGCCGCGTTGTTCGAATGGCCGGGCCGGGCGTGGATTAGCGGCCGTAGCACTCGGCGATGGTGGCGAACGCTGCTTTGGGCTCCCAGGCCATGTCGGGGTAGGCGTGCCCGTGGCCGCTCTCGAGGATCTTGACGATGCCGGGGCTGGCCAGGTCCAGGTCGTAGCGGGGGTCGCCGCCCGGGCGGTGCGGATAGCTGTCGAGCGCGAAGATGAACACGAACGTGCTGTCGACGCCTTCGGTGTCGAAGATCCCCAGCAGTTCGCGCAGGTACGTGGCCTGGCCGGCCTCGTCACGGACGTACGCCGCGTCCAGCCGGACGGGAGCGCCGGTGTCCTGGTCGGACTCGACGATCTCCATGGCGCGGCCGCCGCGGTCCCCCGCGCCGCGGTAGGTCGCCGCGCCGAATCCGGTGATCGCGACCGGCTTCCCCCCGGCGACGAGCGTGCGCACCCCGGCCCTGAACTGCGCCGCGACCTCGGCGGACCGGATCAGCTCGACGGACACGATGTCGAACGGCGCCCAGTCGACCCGCTCGGGCGGTATGGACGCGTAGGTGATCTTGCCCCGGAACCGCTCGCGGACCGGGGACACGGCCTGGCCGAGGAACTCGTTTAGTCCCGCGCTGACCTCGGCGAGCCGCTCACGCCGACCGTCGGGCGGCAGGTTCAGCAGCAGGCCGAGCCGCTCGTCGAGGGTGCCCCCGGGCATGAACCCCCGGTTCATGATGGACAGTTCCACGCCGGCGACGAACACGACCTCGGCCCCGGCCTGCCGGAGCCGCTCCGCGCCCTCGGCGCACTCGGTGAACAGCGGCAGGATCTCGGCCTCGGTCAGCTGCAGCGGGTAGGGCGAGAACCAGACCTCCAGCCCCAGCTCGGCGGCGTAGCCGCCGGCCTGCTCCAGCCGCTCCGGAACGCCGCCGATGAGCTGGACCGCATTACAGTGCAGGTCATCGCGGATGATGGCCAGCTCCCGCCGGATCACCTCGGGGTCGAAGCGCTCGCGGGAGATCGATCCCTGGTACACGAAGCCGGTGTCGTAGGTCATCCCCTTGGCCCGCATCTGCCTGGTCCTTCCTGCCGGGAAGCGTCCCAAGACTATCCCGCAGAATATGCGTGTGCGCAAATTTGCGCGCACGCACCTCAGCGTGGAAGGCTGGGACGGTGACGACACCGCGGCCCGGACTGCGAGAGCGCAAGAAGCAGGCCACCCGCCAGGCGCTGCGGGAGGCGGCGCTGGCGCTGGCGCTGGAGCGCGGGCCGGAGAACGTGCGCGTGGACGACATCGCCGAGGCCGCCGGCGTCTCGCCGCGGACCTACAACAACTACTTCCCGAGCAGGGAACACGCGATCGTCGCCGCGGTCACGGCGGAACGCGAGGCACGGGTCGCGGCGGCGGTGGCCGCGCAGCCCGCCAGCGTCGGCCTCGCCGACGCCGTCGCCGACGCGATCGTGGCGCAGTACTCCGACCCGGGCGGCGAGCACCGCGACGCGCTGCTGCTCATCACCACCCGTCCCGCGCTCAGCGCGGCGTTCCTCGCCGCCGCGGCCGAGATCGAGCATCCCCTGACCGTCGTGATCGCCGAGCGCCTCGGCGAGGCCGGCCAGGACACCGCCCGGGTGCTCGCGGCGAGCGTGGCCGCCGCGGTTCGCATCGCCCTCGAACGCTGGGTGCGGCCCGCCGCGCCGACCTCGACCAGCCCGATCGTGGTGCCCTCCGGCTCGCTGCCCGAACTGCTCCGCGCCGCGCTGGCGCCGCTCAGGCCGGCCCTCGAAGCCGCCGAGCGTCAGGCGCCGCGACCCTTCAGTCCGGGTTGAGCCGGTCGAGCCGTTCCTGGCCCGCGTCGTAGACCAGCAGGCCGTCGGGGCGCAGCCGCACGCCGGGCGAGGGCCGGTGCGCGGCCAGGGTGCCGTCGTGCATGAGATGCCGGACCGGCACGCCGCGGGCGATCTCGGCGAAGTCGGCGATGAGCCGCCGGTGGCAGCGCCACCAGACACTCTCGCTGCACATGACCGCGAGGTGCCCGGTGGCGGCCTGGGCGAGCACCTCGTCGATGGCGGCCAGGAAGTCCGGTTGCCGCATGTGCCCGGCGTAGCCGCGGAAGGCCTCCTCCCGCCACACCACGTCGGGTGAATCGGGTGCCGGGCGGCGCCAGCCGCCGAGCCGTTTCTCCCACCGGTAGGAGATGCCATCGCCGGGCAGCCAGCGCTCCAGCTCGGGCCGGGCCACGTGCGGGTGGCGGCGGCTGCCGGGCGCGGTGCGCACGTCGACCAGCGCCGACACCTCCGCCGAGCGCAGCAGTTCGGCGATGCGCTCGGCGCTCGCCGTCCCGTGCCCGAAAGTGATCAATGGCATCGGCAGAAAATCTAGCGAACAGGAAGCAGGCCAGCCCGTGACCGGTCATTTTCAGCCCGACGGCGGAATATCCGACGCCTACCTGGTCAACCAGCTCGCGGGCCACGGCCAGTCGATAGACAACCTCGCCTTCATCACGTCCCTCACCGCCGGCCACCTCGAGCTGCTGGCCCGCGGCGGCGCCGGGACGTTCCTGAAACTGAGGGCGCCCCTCCTGAGGCGCCCCGCCTGAGGGCGCCCCCGCCTAACCAGCCCGCGCAATGGCCTCCTCGATCGCGGCCTGCACCTCGCGCGGGCGTTCCATGTGCGGCATGTGCCCGGCGCCGTCGACCAGGTGCCGGGTGGCGCCGGGCACGGACTCGGCCTGCGCGGCCGGGATGATCTGGTCCTCGCGGCCCCAGACCACGGTGACCGGCACGACGCCGTTCAGCGTGGCCAGGGCGGCGGCCGTCTCGGTGCGCTGCGTCTCGCCGTCGCCGGCCGGGTCCAGGAGCGTGCCCAGCAGGGTGTGCAGCGCCTCGTCCACCCCGTCGAGCCGCTTGTAGGCCAGCAGGTCGTCGGTGACCTGGCGGGTCACCAGGCTCTCGTCGGCGAACAGCTGCCCGAGGTGCGGCTTGAGCTCCCGCCGCGTCTGCGCGTCGGCGAACCCGCGCAGGTAGCCGGCGTTGATCTCCGGCCCGAAGCCGGACGGCGCGATCAGCGTGAGCGAGGCGATCCGCGCCGGGTCCCGGGCGGTGGCGGCGACCGCGACCGCGCCGCCCAGGGAATGGCCGACCAGGTGGGCCCGGGGCGCTCCGATCGCGTCCAGGACCCCGAGCACGGCGCCGGCCAGCACGCCGGTCGAGCCGTCGCCGACGTCCTTGGCCGAGGTGCCGTGCCCGGGCAGGTCGAGCGCGTACACCCGGTACCGGGCGGCCAGCGGCTCCTGCAGGAACAGCCAGGAGTTCCGGTCACCGCCGAACCCGTGGACGAGCAGCACCACGTCGCCCTGCTGGCCGGACCCGGCGTAGCGGATCTTCCGCCCGCCGACCTCGGCCGTCTCCACGACCGGCTGGCCGGCCGCCTCGTCGGGCACGCCCGCGTCGATCACCGC
>Ga0207416_1004723_pt1 | contig 11494 bp, 9 predicted proteins | sample PaiPotPPM11metaG_FD_184107 | JGI IMG/M metagenome (GOLD analysis project Ga0207416, IMG submission 184107) | Iron sulfur acid spring bacterial and archeal communities from Banff, Canada, to study Microbial Dark Matter (Phase II) - Paint Pots PPM... ...
GTGTATGCCGGGAGGGTGCAACAACAGCGTCGGCTGTCCCGTCGCTCCCTTCGCTTGCAGGAGGGTAGCAATAGCGCGAGCCTGCCGATCTAACTCGGCATAGGTCAGGCGAGCCTCTTCCATCTCTCCCTGATGCAAGAAGGTGTAGGCATGTCGATCGGGTTGATGGATCGCGCGCCAGCGCAGCAGTTCAACCAGGCTCGCCGTCTCGATGGTACGAGCAGTTCCATTGTTACTCATGCTAGCAGCTCCAGGATGGCAAGATACACGGTTATGGCTAGAAGTAGCCTCAGGCATTTGCCCTTGCAACTAGCATACGCCAGTTCCCCCGCCTTGTCGTGCCTTGCCGACCGTATTTTTCCTACGCTCGTGATCGCACGGCGCGTTGTCTTTGCATGGCAAAAAAAGAAACGCCTCAAGCCGCCGCGCAATGACCTTGAGGCGCTTTTCTACCGTATTCAAGGTGGACGATCCGTTCTGGTGCGCGAGATCACATCCTCCCGGTGAACACGCTTATCCATGTTAGAATAGAGAATCGTCAATGAGCGAAAAAAGGCCGAGGTGATAGGCTGCGAGCAGCGCGTCATGCTCGCGGTGGACGCCCAGTTGCTCGAAGATATGCTGCCGGTGCTTGCCGACAGTGGCAGGCGCGATACACAGTATAGCGGCGATGGCCTCCTGGCTATGGCCCTGACACATCAGCGCCAGCACTTCTCGCTCCCGCCTAGTCAGCGGACCATGCATCTGATAATCCAGTTGCTGGCATTGGCCTTGCAAGAAGGCAGACTGCTCCAGAGTGTAAAGCAACCAGCTACATGCCTGGGCAAGCAGTTGAGCGACGGGCAAAGGAAGCGCGAGCTGCTCGTTATGCAGAGGATCAGACGCCACATATAACGTTCCATAACGCTGATGGCCGAACTGAACAGGCAGAGTCATCAGCGTACCGGGCGGCGACTTTGCTCCCTTTGCCGACAACTTCTGACCCAGATAAAGTTGAGCGCGTTCCCGCGTAATCAGCTTCACTTCCTGACAAAGGCGAGCCACGCCACCCTGCACCTGCTCGCATAGCATCTGCCCCAGGTCGAGCAAATGCGTCACCAGCTGCATATCCTCTACAATACTCGCTTCCGCGCCGCTCACCTGGCTCGTATGGAGAGGATGAGTTCGAGTTTGCAGAGGCGGGACGCTAATTGCGGGCGATAACGTCCTGTTATGTGTAGTCAAGATGTTCCTCCATGAATGAACTAGTGTGATATGCTTTCCACCCGAAAGCAGACCGATCGCGCTTCCGTATAAGATCAAATCCGGCTGAACAATGGCGAGAACGGCTGTAGCCGACAATTCAGGGCCAGATTTATCACGCCCGACTCTGGTACAATGAATTGCCCGGCGGCACCACCGGATTTGGTATAATACGTTTGAGAGCGTAGCGCATTTTACTGGGAAACACGCTTACAAGCAGGTGCGGTTGCGCCGACGATCCGCGTGGCGTTCCAGCGCCAACTCGATGAGATAATCCAACAACAGCGTATAGGATAGACCACTTACCGCACAGAGTCTGGGATACATACACTGTGGAGTAAAGCTGGGTAACGTATTGACTTCGTTGATGTAGAGCAGGTCCGTCTCTTTCTCAAGGAAAAAATCGACACGGGCAAGTCCACTCAAATCAAGAGCGAGAAAGGCTTGAATAGCTTGCTCGCGAATCACCGTCGCCAGCGCCTCTGGAATATCGGCGGGAATATTGATCTGTGAGGTATCATCGAGATACTTAGCATGATAATCGTAGAAATCGTGGTCGGTCACCACTTCCCCTACCACAGAAACGGTAGGGTCACAATTGCCCAACACCGAGCATTCTAGCTCGCGACAGTCGATAGCATGTTCAATCACAATCTTACTGTCGTACTCGGTCGCAGCCTCGATCAGCGTGCGTAAATCAGCGCGGTTATATGCCTTACCCACACCAATGCTGGACCCGCAATTCGCCGGTTTGACAAAACAAGGATAACCCAGGCGCTTTTCGACGGAATCCAGGATGGTTTCGGGGGAGCGCTGCCAGCGCTGGCGGCGATACGCCACCGAGTCCACCACTAACAGGCCAATGGCGTGAAATATCAATTTCATTTTCTCTTTGTCCATGCCGAGCGCGGAGCCGATTACTCCACAACCGACATATGGTATACCGGCCATTTCCAGCAACCCTTGCAACGCGCCATCCTCGCCATAGGCCCCATGCATGACAGGAAACGCGACATCGATAGCGTGGTTCACCGGGAGCGCCTGCGCAAAATGTTCAAGCATGAAGCGGCTCCGGTCGGACGAGTCAACGGCAGAAGCGAAAACGGCCTGATCCTTCGGCTCGCTACCTTCCACACGCTCGCTAGCAAGCAAGGCTGCTGGCGAAATGCCGGGCAGCCATGTCCCTGTCCTGCTGATACCAATAGGCACTACATCGTACTTGTCAGCGTCGAGATGTGTCATCACGGCGAGTGCCGAGTCAAGTGAGATGTGGTGTTCGGCAGAACGGCCTCCAAAAAAGAGACCTACTCGTAACTTCCTTCCGGTAGTAGCCATGAGCGTCTCCTCCCTCATGCTTCTCTGGTCAAACAAATAAATGAGCTTACGGCGGGAAGCAGCCAAATCTGTGAAAACGCGCTGTTTAGTAGAACAGATGGTAAGGAAGCAGCGTTGCTTTTACCGAACAATTCGGTCTCTAAAGTTTCAATAGTTCCATAAGCTATTATATATTCCAAAGTGTCCATTTGTCAATAGGGTTTCGATAGTTGTCTCAGAAATTTTGTAAGTCTCATAAAGTTTACAAAGTCTTAAAAATATGTTATAGTATCAAGAAGAAGGTGAGAGAGAGGTAACGTGAACCAGAGCAAACAGTACTATACAGCGAGAGAGGCGCAGGATAAACTCGGACTGACCAAGGCCAAATTCCATAAAATGGTCAGGCAAGGGCTAATCCCGAAAATAGTCCTGCCGGGTATGAAACAGGGTATCTATCCAAAACGCGACATCGATGCCCTTTCGTTATCAATGTCATCCCATATGGATGAGATTGAATTTTCGCGCTCATCACCCGCCGACCAGGTCGAGGAGATGCGTATCGGCGTCAAATGCTTTGGGCGAAGTTTCCTCACTCCCTTATCCGAACAGATTGCCTTGCAACAAAAATCCGAGTTCTCCTTCCACTCGCTCAAAGTCTATAACCGGGTGGTCGGCTCTATTTCGATGTTTCGCTTACCCGACCACCTTTTTGAAGAGTTGTTAACAAGCCGCCGGACACTGTGGGAGATCACCTCAAAAGAGGCTCTACCGTTTGTCCGTCTGGAGCCTTTTCCTATCTATATCGGTATGATCATCATCGATCCTGATCTCTCACCGCACCTGCAACATCTCTATGTGGGTATCATGATCGTTCACTTTATCGATTTGCTGGCGAAAATGCTGGCAAATGATTACCAGATCAACCGGCTCTCTACCATCGCGTCAACGAAGGAGTGTGTGCAATTGATGCAGAAATTGGGCTTCCAGCCTTTAGCAGAGAAATCGCTCGTGCCGAATCGCGTTGCTTATGAGTATCTTTTCGATACCGAAGGAGTGCAGCGTCTCCAAAAGTTGCAGCATTTCTATCGCAATCGTCTTCATACCTTTCTCTAATCATCAGGAAACAAGGAGAGATAGAAACGTCTTTTAGCCGGTGTTCTCTACTCGCAAAGCTTGTTCCGAATTTATCACTAGTATCTTTTATGTACAAAAGTTTACAAAGTTTAACCAGCATGGTATAGTATGCAAAAATAGAGAGGGACGAATGGATACGATAGTCCCGTGATTTAGCGTCGTTCTTAGTGAGAAGCAAGAGCATGAACAGCAACAACCATTACTACACAGCAAGCGAAGCGCAGGCAAAACTTGGTTTATCCAAGGCCATGTTTTTTCGCAAAGTGAACCAGGGTCTAATTCCGAAGGTCGTGCAGCCCGGTATGAAGCAGGGAATCTACCCCAGGAGAGATATTGACGCGCTCGCCCTGTCTATGAACATGGTGTTTGAGCGATTTGATAAAATCGTTTTCTCGCGTTCCACCCCCGCCGATCAATTGGAAGAAATGGACATCGGCATTCGCTGTTTTGGTCGGGACTTCATTACGCCCTTGTCAGAACGTATTGCCTTCCAGCAAAAGTCTGATTTCACCTTCCACTCACTCAAAGTCGATGGATTGGTGGCTGGCTATGTGTCGATGTTCCACTTCCCCGATAGTTTCCTTGACGCGCTGCTGACGGGCCGCAGCATTGAGCGAGACATTACCGTGAAAGAAGTGCTGCCGTTCGTCCGATTAGAGCCGTTCAGCATCTATATCGATGTTATGGCAATCGATCCGCACTTGCCGCTCCATGTGCAACACCTCTATGCAGGCATCATGGTGTCCCGCTTCATCGATCTGGTGTTCAACCTGATTGCTAACGGCTACCAAATCACGCACATTTACACAGTTACGGCGACCATGGAAGGCGACAACCTGGTACGAAAACTGGGCTTTCGTCACCTGGAAGGAAAGTCCGTCGCCCCTGGCCGCACAGCTTACGAGTTCATGCTTGACCAGCCCGGTATTCAGCGTCTGAAAGCTCTGAGCCACCGGAGCTATCTTAGAGAACGGAGTCACGCTAATTGACTGTTGTACACAGCTTATGATACGAGAGGAGAACAATGATGTTACAGCGTATGCAGCATGACGAGGAACAGGGAAGCTATCAGACCGGGTATGCTCCCTCCTTTGATTACGAAGACGGTCCTGGCTATCACGAGCCAAAATACGAGAACCACTACGACGGACTCTCCGGGCAAAAGCTCAATCAGCGGCCTGCCAGTCACGCGCTCTCGCCAGGGCAACGGCTGGCCCTGGCTATTGTCTCCGTCGTGGTCTTGATCCCTCTCATTTCCATGCTCCTGGGAGACCCTGATCTGAGCTACTTCGTCCTCCTTTACCGGTCAATTGCGTTCGGCGTGGCCTGCCTGACGCTCGTGATCATTAATATCGTGTTTAATCGCGGGCGTTAATCCGCGCTGCACGCCTTTACGAGAAGCATGGAATAGATATGCCTGCGATATTTCATCCAGGAGCGAGAAAGTGTCAACGCCAACCTTCACTGCTCCCCTGGCGAGACGCATCTCGCGGCCCGATCCAGAGCTGGTGAACGGCGTCCCAGCCGCGAAGGCCGCTCAGGCATCGATCGTCTCCACACTGTACGCTCCCACAACACAGGCCGCGGTCAGCGCCTCTGGCAGGGTCATGCCGCGCAGCAGTCCCAGCAGGAACCCGGCGATGGTCGCGTCTCCCGATCCGGTCGTTCCAGCAGCTTGCACCGCGAAGCAGGGCGCCCATAGTTCCCGGCTCGCCCAGGTTGACCAGACCGCGCGCACAGGGATCTGACCGCGTCCTATCCGCGCCAGCCTGGCGCTCCCGGCAGTCCTCACGTAGAGGCCCCGCTCTCCCAGCTTCAGGCCGACAATCGGCGCTCCTATCTCCAGCAGCGTTTGCCCCAGGTCAGTGATGATGGCAGGCGTGAGCGCGTCGAGGGGTCTCGTCCGCGTCATCACTTGCTCAAACAAGGAACGGCGCAGCATGAGCAGGATTTCGAGCGCGCTGGGAAGAAAGACATCAACAGCTGGCAGCGTCGCGCGCAGAATCGCCTGCTAATCAGCACGTCTGGCGGAACTGCTGGGATCGGGCAGTGAGAGATCAAGCGAGGTGGTCAAACCCAGGGCTTTCACGCGCTGAAAGATCGATGCCAGTTCCGCGCCATCTTGCGCTCCATGAGCGGCGGATAGCCGAAATGGAAGAGGCGCGCTGTTTCCAGCAGGTCGTAGCGCACATCGGCAGCGCCGAAGGTGGCATTGCAGCCTGGCGCATGGATCAGCATCCGGTCGGACGTGGGCGTGCTGAATATGTCCGGCGACAACGGCTTCACTTATAGCTGTTCATCGTCCTCAAGGCGCATTGGCGCTGCAAATCGAGCGCGGCAGCGACCATTCTGGGCCAGCAGTCGGTTGGGTCGAGGAGTAATGCGCATAAAATGGGCTGGTTCTCTTGCTCGTATTATGCCATAGACTATCCTTGCTTCGCGCGAAGGGAAGATTGTGTCCGGTCGGGCGCGCTATCGAATAAGGTGCAGATGTCGTTTTGGAGAAGAAAGCAGAAGCATCTTGATGTTAGCAAAACAGATTATCGCGATCTAGCAACAAGCGGCAATGCTCAGGCGGTCGAAGGCATGGCTCGATTTGGCAGCAGACTTGCCCAGGCTTTGGGCATCTTCATGCCCAGTTCCTACACCCACATAGCCTGGCGCGCTTCGCTCGCTAACGGAAACACTGGCCGCCAGATGGGCGCGAAAGGATCAGCCGTAGCAAGGTGTCCTGTAGTCGTCACCAGGACGCGCAGGGGCAGACCGACGAGCGTTACTCGAGCAGCTTCACTGACGCGCTGTTCCTGCCCGGTATCCGGCACGACAAAGAGCAGCCGCGGCAAACTCGTCAGGCCATCCTTGAACCACTCTCTGGAGCGCACGTACTCGGCATAGGTGCGCATCTTGGCCTCCAGGTCGCGCCGACGCATGGTGCCGCGATCATACTCCAGCCAGTAGCGATGATGGCGGAGACCGGTTGCGTCCTGGCACAACAGGGCGAATTCGGCGTCGGACCGGAGATTGCGCCGGATGCCATGCCAGGGATAGCTGCGCTCGCATCCTTCTCCCGCCTCCCACCAGGAGATCGTGACCTTATGAAGAGGCGCGGCCCGATGCAGAGCGGCCAGAAAGCCGTAAACCCCAGCAGTGTGCAGCGGATAGCGCAGCAGCGCAGGCAAGGGACACGGCATGAGCACTGGATGGTCGCCCTCGTCCGCCTGTTGCTCGCTGAATCCCAAACGCTGGAGGGAAAAATGCTGCATTGCCGCAATCAGACGCAATCCGCCATCGGAGAGCCACCAGCGAGGCGATGTATCACCGGGCATCTGCCAGGAGCAGAGGCAATCTCGTTGCCAGAGTTCCCGCAAGTAATGCGCCGCCGAGTCTTCTTTGATGGTCATGAGCGCGGCAATATCGCCGGTTGAAAGCAACGGGTAACGAGCCAGCAATGTCAGCGCCGCAAGGTGACGCCTACCTAGCTGGATACTTAGCGCAGGCAGCGGATGGTTCCGGACGCCTGTTGCTCTGGACGAGGTAGGATGGTGTGAAGCCATTGGCCTCGTCGCCGATATCTCTCTGAGCTTCTGGGTCGCCAGTGGAGACATCACTGATCGCGTTGCTGCAATGTGATCGCGCATGCCATCCGGCCACGCTTCCTGGGGAACGGGCGTCAACACCTCACACAGGCGCGCCGACGCACCATCCGTCAAGTTTTGCCAGGAAAGCCGCCAGGAATCGGAAGCATCGCCACGTCCTACAGACAGTACAGCCATCGCTCCGGCCAGCGGCGTGGTGTGGTAGACCTGGGCGAGTGCCTGGAGTTCTCTGTGCCAGCGTTCCGCGTGATGCGGGTGCTTCAGCAACACCAGCATGGGCGGAAATTGCTGGTACGTCGCCCAGCGTTCCGCGCTTTCCCGGTACTGGAGCAGCCGCAATATACGCTGACGCAGACTTTCCCGATCGTCAAGGTCACGCTCGCACAGGAGCAGCGCGCACTGCCATATCCCGCTCGACTGATCAGGAGCGGCACGCCGTGAGAGGAGTATGGAGCCAGAGTGTCCGCGCGGCTCGCACAGCCACATCACCACAGCGTCGGCCTGGACAGGGATCGTCTGTTGCCCGCTCACAAAGCGATGCTGCCAACCGCGCAGCCAGTGCCAGCGCACCGCCGGACGCCGTCCACTATCAATAGGAGCCAGGCCAGCAGGTGCGTGGATACACAGATCCAACACGAACCGCTCGACTGGCACGATGGAGAACAGATGGGCCATGGTCCGCTCTCTGGCGACCCTGTCCACACGCCACGCTTTCGCGAGCTGTAGGGGATCGCTCCCAAGAACTTGCCCAAGCAGGCGAAGACCGGCCCCGGTCAGCGACCACAGGCGACCGTCCAGCCACGCCGGAGCCAGCGACTCGACGAAACCCCGCGCGGCAAGATAGCGCAGATGCGCGGCGACGACCGAGGCGTCCCTTCCCAGAGCGAGGGCCAGGTCGTGCGTGCTTTGAAAGGGGTAGCACAAGAGCCAGCCCAGGATGAGACGCGGGGTGGTAGAAAGCGCGGGACGAGGCGGCAGAATGCGGCTGCTACTCACTGACCGGCTCTCCGCGTTCGTCTCGTTCCTCGTTCTCACCATGCCAGATGCCGCTGCGCGGGCGTTGATGCGGCGACAACACATACGGGCGCGAGAGCGGCTCCCCATCCAGCGTGGTTTGTGGCAACGTCGATGAGTTGGCAGAAGCAGGCGTTTTCCCTTTGCCCTTGCCACTACCACGCCGCCCGGATGAGTGTGTCCTCTGAGCAGTCACCTCCTCATCTCCATCATCGAGCAGAGCCAGCTCACTCTTCGCGTCGCTGCTCCCGGATGCGCGATCCTGCTGGGGAGCGCGAGCAAGGTCAGCATCCACCAGCGACACGGGACGAGCGTTGCGCGCCGCGGAGTGGTGTCGCACGCGCGCGACCTGCTCCGCATCTCCTTGCGGCGGCGGGGCAAGGTGCAGCGAAAACGCTGGCAGTCGGCGGCCATCGTGCGACAGGCGCGCATAGCAGGTATAGTCGTCGAGCGTCAGGACATCCGCGATTTCTAAGCCATCCAGGTACGGAACGATCACGCGCGCATCCTCCGCCGACATGGTGAACGCGAAGAGGTGATCGATGTTGGAGAGAACGGTAGCTTTGAGCGAGCGATCCGTTTCGTCCAGGTAAGCCAGCGATTGCGTGGCTAATCCGAACGCGCCGCCATATTTGCGCAATTCCGCCAGCATGGTCGGGTAGTCGATGCCCAGGTAGGTCTGAAATTCGTCGATGAACACCAGGAAGCGCCGCCGCTGCTGGCGGGAAAGATTCGATTGTTCGGCCAGCGCGCTCTGGAAGAGGCCCATCAGAGTCGCGCCAACCAACGCAGACAGTTCTTCGCCTACGATCCCGGAGGCGGTATTGATGAGAATCACTCGTCCCTCGGCGATATCCTCGCGCAGGCGCACCGTGGCGCGGCTCTGCCCCAGCAGGCGGCGGGAAACCCTGGCGGCGGCATACTTCGAGATTTTATTGATCACAGGTGAGATAACTTCATCGCGAAATGATTGCCGCATCGGCTCGAAATAGCCGCTCCACCACGCGAGAAGGACGGGATCATGCACGTCCTCCAGCACCATATGACGGTAGCCCTGCTGCTGTAACAAAGGGATGACATCAAGGAGCGTATATTGCCCCAACACGCCCGCCTCGCCGTCTCTGACGATCCGGCTCAGATTGGCCTCGCACAGGGTTAAGAGCGCGAATTGCAAGATGTTCTCAGTACGCGGTCCCCAACTGCGCTGCTTCTTCCAGAAGGCGATGAAGACCGCCAGGATGTTCTCCACGGTTTTATCGCGGTTGATGCCCTGCGTCATATCGAGCGGATTGAGGCCGACCACTGCCGTTTCATCGGCCAGATCCACCAGCGTCACATCCTCCTCCCGCGCGGGAGGAATGCAGCCGAGCAGGGTCGCGATGGTGTCGCTATGCGGTTCCATGAAGAGCAGCCCTTCCTGGAGATTGGCGATCAGATGTGCCAGCGCGAGGTGCTGAAACAGGGTACTTTTGCCTTTGCCGGTGGTGGCGACGGCGAGCAGGTTGTGGTGCAGCACATCCTGCGGGATAGCCACGGGCCACGCACGCCCGGCGTGAACGGATGTCCCCAGGCGATAGGGAACCAGATCGAGGACAGGCGGTGTGTCCGCTCCGTCGAGTTGCTCTCCTGTCAGTTCGTAGGGAACCAGCCTCGTGCGCGCGCGACCATGCACGAGTCCAGGGACATCGAGGACATCCTGCTCCGGCGGCAAATGCCACAATGCCGCCAGTTCCTCAATGGACAGGAAATGCGGCGAAGAGGCCAGATCGCGTTCCCACCTGGCATGGCCCAGCATGAGCCAGAGAAGCGCCCGTTGCCAGCCTGAAAGGGGAAACGCGCGCGGCACAATATGGCTGTGCCGGAAGAGAAGCGTTTTCGCCACAAAATAGTTCCCGGACGCCTGGTGATACTGGCGATAGGCCGCAGTCAGGCGCATCGTCACCTGTCGCCTGCTGGCCGCGGCGGCGCGTGCCGCTTGCTGCCGTTGCCACCATCGTTGCAGGCGCTGCACGATGTTCTGTTCTCTTCTGTCGGTAGAAACCGGTATGGGAGGCGTTTCAACCAGGGTTGGGCCGATGACGATCAGGCGCAGCCGTACCCGATAGGCCACGCGCTTCGTTTTCTCGCCAACCTGCCGCATGTCATACAAGGGGCGACTTCCTTGCAAACGCAGCATGACACGACTGATGAGAAAGACAACCAGAAACAGCGCCGCCACGCACCCTCCCAATTGCAAGATCTCTGGCGGCGTCAATGGTGGCACATGACCTTTGATGGCGAGCAACACGTCCTGCTTCATCCACAGAGGGACAAGCGGCAGCAATTGCTTGCCAAACCTGCGAAAGACCAACGCCAGCATGACGACAACCGCCAGCGCGATGATCGCTCCCCATGATGGGCCGCTGCCGCTTTTTGAGAGGCGTTTGCGCGCGGCCTCGCGTTCCGGCTCAAGCGGATGTTCGACGGCCTTACGCAGATGCACGCGCGACCATTGCGCTTTCGCCGGCACCATCGCCAGTTGCGCTATAGCTCGCGTGCCATCTGGCAATGCTTGCAGCGCCGAAAGGATACCCAGCAGAGGATCGGCCCCCTCGCTCTCGCGCCGCTCCCACGATCGCGCATCCAGGGTGCGCAGCGATAGATACGACGGCGCGCCGTGGGCCAGTTCCACGACTGACACCGCTTCCTGCCTGTCCCGCCGCAGGGGATCATGCGCCTTTGCAAGTGGGACAATCTCCGCCTGTGGGTAGAGCGCACGTACCTGAACGATGAGATGGGCGAGCGATTCTTCCGTGGTGGCGCGAATGACAAACTGGACGCCGGTGGCATGACCCACCAGTTCAAGCGCGACCGGATGATGATCATCCAGCGCGAGATTCGCCATTGTTGTTTCTAACGTTGCTACCTCGCGCCGTGAAGCGGTGCGCGGCGGGATTACACGCGCTGCCAGAGAACTGGACGCTGGTTGCCTGGGAAAGTCGGATCGTTTATTCGTCATACGTCCTCCTCATGGCTCTGGTCGCGTTCCTGGGAGGCCAGCAGCGGGAGGTCGCGCGGGTTCGTGGTGGCGAGTCGATGTTCGACAGGATTGGCCTCCACCGTGACGACCAGTCGTTTCCCGCCGGTCAACAATAACGCCTCAGACTTTGGCAGCGTCAGCAGTTTTTGCCGTTCCGCCGCCGTCAGGACAAAGC
>Ga0207416_1004725_pt1 | contig 11489 bp, 15 predicted proteins | sample PaiPotPPM11metaG_FD_184107 | JGI IMG/M metagenome (GOLD analysis project Ga0207416, IMG submission 184107) | Iron sulfur acid spring bacterial and archeal communities from Banff, Canada, to study Microbial Dark Matter (Phase II) - Paint Pots PPM... ...
CCTGACACACAGGGACTTTTGCTTCTCGGCTGCACAGTGCGCGGCCTTCCGGCCGGACCGCCGCAAGGCCCGCGGCACGCTCTCGTGCGGTCGGTAGGGGCCGCCGTAGCGCAGCGCAACCGTCGGAGACGTTCAAGACAACGGCCCCTCATGACCCATGAGGCGCAGCGGCGAGCGCCAGCGCGTCGGTTGGCCGCAACAGTCGCAGCATCAAAAGACCCTGTCCTGATACACGACACCCGTTGTGCCGGATTCCTCCGCTGGTGTACGCTGGCGGCTCGCGACGCGGTGCGCCGGCCACCTGCCGGGCGGAGGGCACGATGACAGACGAAAGCGGCGCGGCGTGGCCCGCCAGCAAGGCCGCGCTGCTGGAACGCATCGGCTCGGAGCGCGCGGGATTGGAGCATGAGGTGGCCGGGATTCCCGAGGCGCGGCTGCTGGCGGCCGGCGCCGAGGGCTGGTCGGCGAAGGATCACCTGGCGCACATCGCGGCCTGGGAGCGGGTGCTGATCGCCCTGCTGCGCGGCGCGCCCGAGCGTGAAGCCTTCGCGCTCGACGAAGCGACGCTCGCCACGATGAATACCGACGGCGTCAACGCCATCCTGCGCGGGCGCAGCGCGGCGCTGCCCCTGTCCGACGTGCTCGCCGAGTTCCAGGCTGCGCACGCCGCCGTGCTGGCACTGCTGGAGGATCTGCCGGAGCCCGCGCTCTTCGCCGCCCTGGCCGCCGACGATCCCCGCCCGCGCATGCAAAAGATCGCCGGCGATACCTACCTGCACTACGAGGAGCACCGCGCCTGGATCGTGCAACTATTCCAGGTCTGACGGCGCCCGCGCGGCGCCCGCCGGGCTATGCGCGCTGCGCCTCGTGGCCCTCGATCGGGCAGTAGAGGCTGTTCGGCTCGATGCGGAAGACGCGGTTGAAGCGGGCGCGGAAGTTCTCCAGCGCCGCCGTGGCCGCCAGCTCCACGAGCTGTTCGTCGCTGTAGAAACCGCGCAGACGCTCGTACAGCGCGTCGGAGACATCGACTGCGGCCTGCGTCATCGTATCGGCCAGCTCCAGCGCCGTGCGCTCCGCCTCGTCGTAGAGCGGGCTGGTGGCATAGTCGGGCAGGGCGGCGATCTTCTCGTCCGAAACGCCCGCATCGCTGCCGCCGGCAGCGTTGATATCGACTCAGAAGGGACAGCCGACCTTTGCGGCGATGCGCACGCAGACGAGTGCCCGCAGCCCCGCCGGCAGGGTCGAGTCTTTGTAGAGCGAGCGGTTGAGCTGCCGCATGGCCGTCATGATCGGCGGCCGGTAGGCGAGCACGCCGGTGGGGTTCAGCACCAGCCCGAACGCCTTCATGTCCTGGTCATAGAATTGCTGTACGTCGGGGTGAGCCTCTTCGCGGCTCAGCGGTCTGATGCGATCCATCGTGTGATTCTCCTATGTGCGGTTGCGTCGGGCTGTCGGCGCGCCTAGCCCTGACCTCGCAGGCGAGGTCTGCCCCTTCCCGAAGCTGGAAGGGACTTCTGGAGCGTTCCGAGCGGCGCCGGACGGTAGCGGGGCCTGGGTGTCCCTGTGAAACAGGCGGGGCTTGTCTCCCATCAACGGCTGCTCTCGAACACAACCCTTCCCGTGTCGGGAAGGGACAGGTTTGCCTTCAGGCAAACCAGGGTTAGGTGCTCCGGATCGCCCTGCCGATTCCGTTTTATCGCAGTAGTGGTGCAGCGAACAGCGCCAATTCGACTGAAGCGGCCGGACCATTTGGCTGCATTGGCCATATGCTGTGATCACTGCCGCGGCAGCCGCTCCGGGCGCTCGGTCGTGCGCTCTTCGACGGCCCAGAGCGCGGGCAGACCGACCAGTTCGTCCATCTCGGCGCGGTGGCGGCGTAGCTCCTCCGGGTCCATTTCGATGTAGCCCTGCTGCTGGATCTGCTCATAGCCACGCCGCACCGCCGCGTAGGCCGCGAGCATGCCCGCCTGCGCCTCGATCACCAGCGGATAGCCCAGCTCCGCGAGTCGCGCGGGCGTGAAGCGCGGCGGACGAGCTACGGCGATCGTCATCGCCGCAAGCGGTTTGGCGATCTCGCGCGGCAGGCGGCGGAACTCGTCTTCGTTGCGCGGGAAGATCAGGATCAGGTCGGCGCCGGCCGCGGCGTAGGCGTTGGCGCGACGGATGCCCTCCTCCAGGTTGACCTCGGCGATCGTGTTGGTGCGGGCGATGATGAGAAAATCCGGATCATCACGCGCGGCCACGGCCGCCTCGACCTTCTCGACCATCGCTTCCTGGCTGATCGGATGGTCGATGCCCTTGTGATGGTGCGCGTGCTTGGGCGTGAGCTGGTCCTCGATCTCAATGCCCGCCGCACCGGCCCGCTCCAGTTCGCGCACGGTGCGCTCGACGTGGATCGGGTCGCCGAAGCCGGTGGCGACGTCCACGATCAACGGCAGGTTGCAGACGGCGGTGATGCCGCGCACGATGGTGACGACATCGCTGCTGGTGAGCCGCGCCTCGGTCGTGGCGAGCACGTAGCCCAGGGCGCCGCCGCCGACATAGGCCGCGGGAAAGCCGAGCCGTTGCACCAGCAACGTGCTGAGCGGGTCGGCGGCGTAGGGCGCGAGCACCGGGCCGCCGGCAGCAAGCGCGGCGCGTAGCGCGGCGGTGGGGCGTGGGCGGCGCGTCTGCTCGGGCATGGCGATCTCCTTCGTAGGGCGTAGGGCGTAGGATGGCGCGCTACACCCGCTCCTGCATCCGGCGCACGATGCGCGTGACCAGGTTGCGCGGCGTCAGGCGCACGATGAAGACGAGCGCCTTGTTGCGGGCGCCGGGGATCACGATCGTCTGCCCTTTCATCAGCCCGGCGTAGCCGGCGCGGGCGACCTCGGCCGGGCCGGCGATCTTGCCTGCCACCAGCTTCGAGTCCTCCATCGCCGCGCGTTGCTGGAAGCCCGAGGCCGTCGGCCCAGGGCAGAGCGCGGTGACGGTCACGCCGGAGCCGCGCAGCTCGTTTGCCAGCGCCTCGGAGAAGCTGAGCACGTAGGCCTTCGTCGCGTAATACACGGCCATCAGCGGGCCGGGCTGGAAGGCGGCGGTGGAGGCGATGTTGAGGATGCGCCCGGCGCGCCGCGCCAGCATGCCGTCGAGAAAGAGCCGCGTCAACTGTGTGAGCGCTGCCGTATTGACCTGAATCATCTGCAGCTCGACGTCAAGGTCGCTCTCGCTGAAGGGGCCGTAGCTGGCGAAGCCGGCGTTGTTGACCAGCACATCGACGCCGATGCCCGCAGCGTCGCAGGCCGCGCGGATGGCAGGCGGCGACGCCGGATCGGCGAGGTCGCGGGCGAGCACCGTGGCGCGCACGCCGTGCCGCTGCTCCAGCTCGGCCGCCAGTTGACGCAGCGCCGCCTCTCCGCGCGCCACCAGCACCAGGTTGAAGCCGGCGCGGGCGCAGCGGCGCGCCAGCTCCAGTCCGATACCGCTCGATGCGCCGGTGATCAGCGCCGTCTTGCCACGCCCCGCCGTGCCGCCCGCCATCTTCGTTCGCTTCCGCTGGCCGCGCATCTGCCCCGGCGCGCGGCCCGTTCAGTGTGCCAGCCGGGTATGGGCGCGTCCAGCAGGCGCGGCAGCATGGCGGCCGCCACCGCGCCCGTTGCCGCCGGGCATGATAGCGTTGAGGCTGGAGGCACACACGCATGGCCAACCACCGCCCCGCCACGCTGGCCCGCAACGGCATTGTCTGCGCCCCGCACTACCTGGCCGCGCAGGCCGGGCTGCGGCTGTTGCAGGCCGGCGGCAACGCCGTGGACGCCGCGATCGCCGCCAGTGCCGCGCTCAACGTCGTCTATCCGATTCTCTGCGGCACCGGCGGCGACCTGTTCATGCTGATCTGGGACGCCGCCACTGCCAGCCTGCATGCGCTGGACGCGGCCGGCCGCTCCGGCAGCCTGGCCTCGATCGAGCGGGTGTGCGCGGCCGGTCATACGGCTATGCCGCAGCGCGGCGCGATGGCGGTCTCCGTGCCCGGCGTCGTCGATGGCTGGGCGATGGCGAGCGAGCGCTTCGGCCGGCTCGGCCTGGTGCGAGCGCTGCAACCCGCGATCGCCTATGCGGAAGACGGCGCGCCCGCCACGCCCTATCTCGCCGAGCGCCTCGCCTTCGTGGCACAGCAGCCGTGGGCGCATCAGAGCTGGCGGGACGTGTACGCACCGGGCGGCAAGGCGCCGGCGGCCGGGGCGCTGCTGCGTGTGCCGGAGCTGGGCCGCACGCTGCGGCTCGTCGCCGAGCGGGGCCGCGACGTCTTCTATGAAGGCGAGATCGCAGCGGCCACGGCCGGCTTTCTCCAGCGCGAGGGCGGCTTTCTGACGCGCGAGGATCTGGCCGCGCACCGTGGGCGCTGGGTCGAGCCGCTTGCGATCGACTATCACGGTTACACGATCTACGAAATGCCGCCGCCCACGCAGGGGGTGACGGCCCTGCAGGCGCTGAAGCTGGCCGAGGGGCTTGCGCTCGGCGACGGTCCGCTCGACGCGGAAACCGTACATCTGCTGGTAGAGGCGAAGAAGCTCGCCTTTGCCGATCGCGCCGCCTGCCTGGCCGATCCGGACTGCATGCGCGTGGCGCCGCGCGCCCTGCTGGACGAGGCGTATCTCGACACGCGGCGACGGCAGATCGACCCGCAGCGCGCGGCCGCGAGCCCGGCCGGCATTTCGGCCGGCGACACGATCTATCTCTGCGCCGCCGACGGCGAAGGCAACGCCGTTTCGCTGATTCAGAGCAACTACATGGGCGTCGGCTCGGGCCTTGTCGTGCCCGGCTACGGCGTCGAGCTGCACAACCGCGGCTGCTCGTTCTCGCTGGACCCGGCGCACCCGAACGCGCTCGGCCCGCGGCGGCAGCCGCTGCACACGCTGATCCCCTCGATGGCGTTTAAGAACGGCCGGCCGGCGATCGTCTTCGGCACGATGGGCGGCGACGGTCAGCCGCAGACGCACCTGCAGGTCTACACGGCGCTGATCGCCTTCGGCATGATCGACGACCCGCAGGCGGCGATCGAGCTGCCGCGCTGGGTGCACGGCCGCGGCCTGCCCGGCGACCCGCCCGAGCTGGTGCTGGAAGGCCGCTTCCCGCGGCAGACCGCGGCGCGGCTGCGCGAGCTGGGCCACGAGGTGTCGCTGACAGAGGACTGGTCGAGCATGGTGGGCCACGCGCACGCGATCACGATCGACCAGGCGACGGGCGTGCTCCGCGGCGCCGCCGACCCGCGCGCCGACAGCCTCGCGGCAGCGTGGTGAGTGCGCGGCCTCATGTTTCGAGCGTGAGCAGGCCGGGCGGCCCAGCCTTGTAGCTCATGCGCGTGAAGCGGGCCAGCAGATCGACACCCAGCAGCCCGGCAACGCCCAGCGCTTCGGCCCGATACGCCACTGCGACGATGCACGGGCCAAGCTCCAACGGCGCCGTGCCCAGTGTCGGCACGGTCAAACCCTGTAGACGCAGGATGTTGGCGATCAGCGGACCCGAATCACTGGGAATCACCCGTCGACCCCGCCCGGGTGGCTGTCCAGCCCGCAGATACTCGGCAACGCGTGGCGCGAGCGTGGTGCTGACCTCGCTTGTGGCCAGCACCATCTCCACGTCGAAGACTCCGTTAAGTCGTACGCGCACCAGGGGAAGACCATAACGCCGTAAGCGCCCGATGGGAATCCGCCACTCTTCCGTCACCGCTCACCAGCCCCGAGGGACCGGCTGTACCATGCGGGTGGAGAACATACGGATGATTCTCTCCGGATTGGCCCTGTGGTAGGCCGAAGCCGGAGCCATACCATCCAATCCCCCGCTGTGCGCGATGATCGTGCCGGAGGTTTCACCGGTCTCGCGATCCTCGTACTCGACCGCGATCGCGATCCACTCGTCGGGATAGGTGCGGTACAGCTTGCGCACGAACTTCATGAAATCGGCCTCGCGGAAGTGGACCGCGACGCCGACCTTCGGGTCTGAAGCCGAGGCGGGCGGCGTCTGCTCGTGGTCTGCTCTGTCGTTCATCTCGCCCTCCGTCGCCTGGATTGCTGCTCACGCTGCCCTGCTTCAGTGTATCGTGGCGGCAGCCTCGCGTTGGCGGGGTGAGCGCGCCGGTGTGCATGAGAGGGGCAGGGGCCGATGCCGAACACCGCGCCGATCGTCGCCTTTGTCGCGATCACCAACACCGAGCGGGCGCGGCGCTTCTACGCGGACGTGCTGGGGCTGACGCTGCTGCGCGACGAGCCGTATGCGCTGGTATTCGACGCCAACGGTACGCTGCTGCGGCTGGCGAAGGTCGCGGCGGTCACGCCGGCGCCTTACACGGTGCTGGGCTGGATCGTTGCGGACATTCGCGCCGAACGCGGCCGGCTCGCGGCGCTCGGCGTCGCCTTCGAGCGCTACGAGGGCATGCCGCAGGACGAGCTGGGCATCTGCGCTTTTCCGGACGGTGCGCGGGTCCTGTGGTTCAAGGACCCCGACGGCAACGTGCTCTCGCTGACGCAGTGAGCGCACACCCTGATCTGTTGATCTGCACGGCAGCAGCTCGCGGGATGCCAGCCCTGCCTCGGCATCCCGGCAAAGACCGAACGGTGACGGAATGGTGAGCCAGCGGGCTGCGCCGGTCTTTTAGGTGAGCGCCCCGATGGGGAGATGCAGCCTCCGCTCGGCAGAATGCTGGTGGAGGAACCAGCTATGCCGCTCCCCCTTCGCCGGTTGCCGCTGCCGCACGCGCGGGCGCTTGCCGCGGCCGGGCTCTTCGGCGCCGTCGCCACGCTGGCGATCGGCTGCGACTACCAGCTCGCGCTGCAGCCGACGCCGACGCCCACCGCGCCCTCCGGCCTGCATGTCACGCGCATCGCCGGCGCAGCGACGCCACAGCCATCGGCCGCTGCCGGCGCCGGAACCTCCTCGATCGCCGACCTGATTCAGCAATACCTCGGCACGAACGGCCCGCAGCCCGGCGCCGCCGTTCCTCTCGCCGTGAACGCCTCGGCCGACACCGCCCAGACCGCGCCGGCCGCCGCCGCGCCGCCTGCCAGCAACGCCGTGGCCACCGCACCACCCGCCGCTGCCGCGCCTGCGGGCGTAGCCTACGCGGCCCCACCGCCGGCATCGGCGAGCGTCCCGACGAGCCAGAGTACGCCCGCAGCGTCCGCGACGCCCGCGGCCTTGGCCAGCCCCACGCCCGCCGCGGGTCGCTCCGCCTCGTTCAGCTCCGCGCCGAACACACGGCCCGCCAATAGCTCACACAGCAGCGCGCCTTCGCCCAGCCCGACACCTCCGCCGGCGCAGGCGCCAACGGCGTCACCCACCTTGCCGCCGACCCAGGCGCCGACGCAGCCGCCCACGCCCGCGCCGACACAGAAGCCCGCACCCGCGCCGGTCTCCGTCTATCTGCACGACGGCATGAACGACTTCGTCTACGCCGGGCCAAGCCTGCCGGCAAACCAGGCGCTCGCGCGCATCGCCGGCCAGTATGACGCCGCCTACTTTACCGCGCCCGGCAGTTCGCAGGCCGTGATCTACCGCCCGGGCATCGATGCGCCGTCCGTAATCGCCAACGGCTCCTGGGTGCGCGTCAACATCAAGCCGGGCGACGGCGGCCTGTTCGTGATGTATCCCCTGAACTGACCGCCGCGTTCCTGGCTGGCCGGCCGCGCACCTGGGCAACTGATGCTGGCTCACCCTCACTCCTGGTGACGACAACGGTACGAGGATTACCAGCGACCTGTGAGGCCGCTGCGGACCGTGCCCGGCCGCTGAAGTGCCGTCAGCAGGGGCCAGGACGCGCGGAAGCGACGCTCAGCGCCCACGCGACAAGCACACCAACCCGGGTTGACCATCGCTGAGGCAAAGCCAGCATCCCTGCGTGGCGGCGGTCCAATGCGGCCGGTGGCGGTTGCTGTGCGCACACCGGGGTTCGCCGCTCGACGTGCAGATGGCGAAGACGGCCCTCCGCGGCTTGACAACGGCGCGTCCGTCCCGCATACTTAACTTATTGATTATAGAACAGTATGGTTATATATGGCGGATGACCAGCTCAGCACCGTGTTCGGTGCGCTCGCCGATCCCACCCGTCGCGCGATCCTCGCGCGGCTGGCCGAGGGTGACGCGAACGTCGCGGCGCTCTCCGCGCCCTTCAGCGTCTCGCAGCCGGCCATCTCAAGACACCTCAAGGTGCTCGAACAGGCCGGGCTCATTTCGCGCAGCCGCCGGGCTACCGCCCGTCTCAGCCACCTCGAGGCGGAGCCGCTACGCGAGGCGACCGCGTGGCTGGCCCGCTACCAGGAGTACTGGGACGAAAGCTACGACCGGCTCGACGCGCTGCTCGCGGCCCGACAGGACGATCATACTGACTGACCGCATCGAGACAATTCAGCCGAAGGACCGCAGCATGGCAAAGACGCAGATCACCGTGGAACCCGGCGTACCGCAGGTCGTGATCACCAGGGCGTTCGACGCGCCGCGCGAGCTGCTCTTCCGCGCCCACGTCGATCCGGCTCTGCTCGTGCAGTGGCTCGGGCCGCGCGCCCTGACCATGACCATCGATCACCTCGACGCCCGCGACGGCGGCACGTGGCGCTACATCCACAAGGACGCCGAGGGCAACGAGTACGGCTTCCACGGCGTGTACCACGGCACACCATCACCGGACGGCATCGTGCAGACCTTCGAGTTCGAGGGCGTGCCCGGCCACGTCTCGCTGCAGACGACGACGTTTGAAGCGCACGGCGGCGGAACGCTGCTGTGCACGAACGCCATCTTCCAGTCGGTCGCGGACCGCGACGCGATGGTTGAGTCCGGCATGGAGCAAGGGGTCAACGAGTCGATGGAGCGCCTCGGCGAGCTCATCGCCAGGCTGGCGCCGGTGAGCGGGCCGCGATGACCAAGCGAGCAGAACAGTTCGCCGCACGGTTCGAGGCGGTCAACGATGAGGTGATCGCGACGGTGATGGGCTGCGACGAGGAGCAGTGGCGGCAGCCTTGTGCGAGCGAGGATTGGTCGGTCGGCGTGATGGCGCACCACATCGCGGTGGTCCACCGGGACTTCATCGGGTTGGTCGAGGCGCTGGCGGCCGGTGAGACGCGGTCGCCTGGCAGCTCGATGAGGGTGGTCCACCGCAGCAACGCACAGCACGCCCGCGACTACGCCGCTGTCGGTACGCCGGAGACGCTCGACGCGCTGCGCACGCACGGAGCCGCGATCGTCCACCTGCTCGGCAGCCGCGGCGCCGCGCAACTCGACCGCACCGCCGGGGTCTTCGGCGAGCAGGAACTGCGCGTGGCGCAGGTGGTGGAGCGGATCGTGATCGGCCACGCCGCGGTACACCTGGCGAGCCTGCGCGCCACGCTGGTTGATGCAGCGGTACGCGCCGATGGAAGCCGGCTCTGAGCCGCGGCGGCAGTCAGCCCACGTTCGAGAGGCGCGAACGTATGGCGCGGCGTGCCGCGCCGCCGATCAGTCCACTCCCGAGGCCCGTCACCCGACCACATCACCAGTGATGGGCAGGGACATCGCCGGAGGAAGCGAGCGGCGACGCGACTCGCTTGCGTGCGCACCGCCGACGCAGATGATTCGACTTCCGAGTCAGCCAGAATTCGAGGTGAACAGATGACCGACCGAACGCCCATCGAGGTCACCAATCTCGACCGCTACGGATCCCCCGCGCGGCCGTGGAGTCGGCCGCGCGACCTGCTGGCCGCCGGCCCGCCGCAGCCCGGCATCCCGTTCTTCCTCGGAACGTGCCGACCGGACGGCCGCCCCCACGCCGCCGGGATCGGCCCCCTCTGGCTCGACGGCGACCTCTATTTCACGAGCGGACCCGCGGCGCGCAAGGCGCGCAACCTGGCGGCGAACCCGGCCTGCACGATCTCCGCCAGGCTGGACGGCATCGACCTCGTGTTCGAGGGTGCAGCGACCAGAATCGTCGATTGTCCGACGCTGGAGCAGGCGGCCGGCCGCTACCGCGAGGGCGGGTGGCCGGCGGAGGTGGAGGGCGACGCGTTCACGGCGCCGTTCAGCGCCCCGAGCGCCGGCCCGCCGCCCTGGCAGCTCTACCGCTTCACGTTCCACACAGTCTTCGGGGTGGCCACCGCGGAGCCGTACGGCGCGACGCGCTGGCGCTTCGACCGCTGACGGCGGACGGCTCACGCGTATCAGCGTGCGAAACGACGTTTACTCCGCCGGCAGCAGGATCTCGCCCACGCCGCGGGCCATCACGGTGCCGAGCTGGTTGCTCATCGTGTGGCGCACCTGCACGATCGTGCGGCCCTGCGCGTCGACGGACTTGTCCACGACTTCGCCGTCCTGATAGGTCACGTCGCCGGTGAAGGCCGGGTTGCGGTACTGCGTGTTGACGTGCATCAAGAAGCCGTGCTCGCCTGCCCAGTTGGTGAGATAGTCCGTGACCCAGGCGCCCATCGTCGCGCCGTAGCCGTAGCCGCGCGGCATGCCGATGAACTGCGCCCAGCGTGGCTGCACGTGCCCGCGCGAAGGACCGTAGACCAGGCCGTCGCCCGCGCCGGGATTGATCGCCATGCGCTCGTCGTCGCGCGACATCTCCGGCAGCCAGCCGGCCTCCATCGTCGAAGACGGGCCGCCGGCGTTGTAGTGCGCCTCCCAGCCGCCCACGTCGGTGCGCGATTCGCTCGTGAAGCTCTGGATGCTGTGCGGCCCCAGCACGCGCCGCGGCAGCTTTTCGCCGGCCTTCACGTCAGCCCATAAACGCGGCAGGTGGCCGCGCTCGAGATAGCTCTTGATGTAGCGGATCTTCTCCAGCTCGACTGCTTCCAGTTCCTCGTCGGTCCACTCGGGGTCGGCGCGCAGGTGGTCGAAGCTGCCGAGCCGGCGGGCGTTCTCGGCCAGGTAGCGGATCGAGGTCGAGCGCTGGCGGGCGATCGACTCGCCGCGCTGGTTGTAGTAGACGGTATCGCCGCGCGAGAACATCGTCGGGCCGGCGAAGCTGGTGTTGGTCACGCGGTTGTCATAGAGCATCCGCTCCATGCGCAGCAGATCGCCGGGGAAGACGCGCGGGCCGAAGAACCAGAACTCGTCGCCGCCGAAGAGCATATGCGAGCCGGGCACGGTGCCCTGGATCGCGGGCGTGGCGCCCGTGCCCGGCCCGCCGCCGTAGTAGGACTGCGGCGCGACGATGCGGCCGAAGACGCTCTGCTCCGCGAACTCTTCGTTGTAGTAGAGCGGGTTCGGGTTCTGCATGCCCTGCACGAAGCGGCGAATGTCGTTAGTGGAAAACGGTTCCTTAAACTGCTGCCCGCCGAGCGGCACGCCGATCCAGCGATCGACGTCGGTCGTGTCCATCTGCACCATCTCGGGCTGTGCTTCCGTGGTCATCCCGCCTCTCCTTTACAAGTACAAGCCACCGTTTCCTGCTGTCGAGGCACCGCCCCTACCGATCTTCGAGGACACTCCGCCTTCAGCGCCGATCTGCCATTCTAAGATCTCCCCTTCCCCTATTATTGGGGGAAGGG
>Ga0207416_1004726_pt1 | contig 11489 bp, 13 predicted proteins | sample PaiPotPPM11metaG_FD_184107 | JGI IMG/M metagenome (GOLD analysis project Ga0207416, IMG submission 184107) | Iron sulfur acid spring bacterial and archeal communities from Banff, Canada, to study Microbial Dark Matter (Phase II) - Paint Pots PPM... ...
GGACCCCACCCCGTTCGTCTGGGATGGCAAGCGGCGGGAGCGACGCCAGCGAGCACGGCGGCGACGCCTTGGTGGCTCCCCGGCCCTCCTCGCTGATCCCCAATCATATGCGGCATAACCCACTAGTCGGCGCCGACGACCTTGAAGTGCTGGTTGACGAAGACGTGGTGCGGCCAGTTGACGCCGATGTTGTGGACCTCGTACTCGCCGTTGCTCAGCTTCACAACACGGTCGACGACGCCCCCCGGGTAGGCGGCCAGCGCAGCTTCCGTCGCCTTATTCGCTGTCGTTCCACTGACGATCGTCCCCGACCCCTGACTGTAGTTCGCCGGGATCTGACCGACCTTCTTTGACGTGGTCGGTGCACCGCGCTGGAAGGGGATCACCCCTGCCGCCGAGGAAGATCTCGTCGGCCGCCACGACACGATGACCTGCGTGGCCGTGATGGTCCCTCCGCTGGTCGTCCCAAGTACGAGGACGCGTTTGCCTGTTGTAATGGCACTCGCCGAGGTCTTTCTCGTCCCCTTCTGGTATATCGTAGAGGACGCCTCGTCGACGGTCACCTTCAGACCCGCTGATGTCGACATTGTGAAGCTCGACTTGGATACGCTGCCGACCGTTCCGGATGCTCCCCCTGAGGCCGGTCCAGACCGAGCGTTGGATGCCGGCGGCGCCCCCCGCGCGGCGTTCGCGATGCCTGTCACGCCGGTGCTGGAATTCGAGTTGATGGTCGCATAGGCGCCGATCGCGACGGCGATGGCCAGGGTGCCGGCAGCGATCGACCTGGTGAGCTTTCGGGAAAACATTGAGACGACTCCTTTCGTCGTACGTTGCACTGTGGGGTGTTGCCTGATCTCATTGTGGGACGACGAGATGACGGTTTCATGTGATGAACCTTAAAGGAGCCTAAGAAGAACTCACGGCTTAACGGTACTTTGTTGACTACAGACACGGGCGGACATAGAGATAGATGCCGTGGCCCTGCCACAACCGGTCAAGCAACGCGCTCAGGGACGCGGGTGGGGGCGCACTCGACCACCCGTGCCAGTAGCGCCACAGCATGATCCAGGGCTCCAACCACGCGCACCGCGCGCGGCGCCACTGGCAAGCAGAGCAGGGGCCGCACGCTCTTCTTGACCAACACCCACCAGCTCGGTGGCTCCCTAGTGCTCAATCCGAATCGAATGAGTTAGTTTGACCTGGGCCGCGCTGCCTTGCCCTCGGCGCCTATCCGGCGGCCAGACTAACTCCATTCACCATGGACGAGCACTAGGGCTTGGCATTCGCGTCACTGTCTTATAAACGAGGGGTTCTGCCACAGCCGGAAGAGCGGGCTAACCGGTTCGGATATCCCGACCCTTGGCGTCTCGAAACCACGTCTCGCTTTCACCGTGTCACCTGACACCAGTACGGAAGCGATGGGAGACACCCGATCGGCTGCGCATAATGACCGGAGTGTGTCGAGAATCCCGAGGATAGACTGAGGACTCCCGGGTGACTGTATTCCCCGCCGGGGGAGCGGCCGAAGACTTCGTCGCCCGGTGCAAACTGGGTCACACCCGGACCGATCTGGTCCACCACCCCCGCGGCGTCTACGCCGGGAATCAAGGGGAAGCGATGCTCCATCATGTCTTTGGCATAGCCCGAGATGACGCCGAGGTCCATGGGGTTGACCCCCGTGGCATACACGCGTACCAGAATTTCGCCCTCGCTCGCTGCGGGCGTGGGGACAGTTCGAATCGTTCCTGCGCCGGGGGCGCCAAACTCATCGAACGCGAAGGCTCGCATCGTGGCTGTCGATGTGTTCGTGGTCATGGGATACACTCCTCTCGCGGTGCATACATCTGGTCATAGTCTGTCTTCGTGTCGATGCGAGGGCGGGTCTGGTCGTTCCAGGGCAGCACGATCCCACCTCCCCAGCGTCGCCCCCACCTCGTAGGTGCTCCGGAAGAAGTCCAGGATCATCTGGTCAGGGGAGGGGGACATTCTGACCTGCTCGTAGGGCAGGATGAACTCGCTCAGGTCGAGGTGGTAGTAGGCCGCGTCCGGCTGGATCGCCGCCTCCTGCAACGAGTGACAGGTGATGGCCAACTGGAGCAGTCAGCAAAGGCTAGATCGCAAGCTGCCGAGCCAGCCGCAAACGGATCCTGTCCCACAACCATTTCCACAACCATTAGCGTATGGTCGCGATGGTCCGCCCTCGGTTGGCGATATCCACTCACCCTTGCTTTTTGGCTTGATTCTGCCGAAAACCGACCATCGACGGCCAGCACCGAGCGGCGGCAAACCGGACGACCAAGAACTCATAATCCCTGGTCTTGAAAGCAGCCCTTTCCCTCTGGCTGGCCGCTTCTCGCCTGCATCCTTTTTGCATCCTTTTTTGTCGTTCGCCGGCTTTCGCGCCTGTTCGCCGTCGTCAGCTGCAGCGGAAAGGCGGCGGATTCCGGCCAAAGACGAACATTGACGAATGGGAGTGAACAGGCGGCCACCCCCTTCACCACCAGACTTCGGAACTGGGTGTCGGGGGCTCGAATCCCTCCAGGTGCGCCATTGTTCGCTCGTGTACGCCCACGATCAGGTAGAGGCCCATCGACATCCAGACGACTACACTGGTTGTCGGCGTCTGCACACCGATGCCGTTGGCTCGTGCCGCCCAGCGAGGTTGCTGAAAAACACATCGCATCGTCGCTTTCCGCGACGTAACCTCGGACCCGCGGGCTTCGCCGCGCACGCAATTGATCGCTGCACGTGTCTGCCAACCAGAGCAAATCGTGCATGGCCGTGTGATTCCTATGACCGCCCGCTTTGGTGTGGAACTTGCCGCTCTCCGGCGCATAACCGCGCTCAGCGCGGAAGGCCTACATTACGCCAAATTGCGCAAGGACGTGCTGCGTCCGCTCGAGGTCCGGTCGTGCCCGCAGCCGCCGAAAAATGCCAGAGGCCTTCTCCAGATATGCTCGTTGCCGGTCTCGATCTCCCATTGCCCTGCCGACGGCTGCATACTCTGCCAGAGCACGTGCCTCGGCATACGGATACGGCATAGTCCTTGACAAGGACAATGCTTCGCTGGTGACCGCCTCTGCGTCCTGTATCCGGTTCTGCCTCAGGTAGAGCCGGCCTTGCACGATCAGTGATTCACAAAGATCGAAGCGGCGGTGCCGTTCACGGGCAAGTCTGACCGCCTTCCCAATCGTCGCATGTGCCCCCGTCTCATTCCCGCTTGCGAGATACGCCGACGCAAGCCGGAACATTGTGGCGGGGAGCTCCTGTCCTTCTTCCTGCACCAGAGACTCGAACCGACGGACCGCTGTGTCTGGTCGGCCGACTGCGACCTCCAGATCCCCCCATAACCGCTCGGCATTCCGTACCCAGTTGTCATGGCCCAGCCGCCTGGCGTCGGCTAGACACGTCTCGATGTGCTGTAATGCCTCCACGTCATTCCCCTGCGCGAGCTCGAGCTCTGCCATACCGAGGAGGGCAAACGCCGTGTGCCAGGGTGACGTGAGTGATTGTCCCAACTCCATCGCGTGCTCCAGATACTGCCGCGCCTGGGACCAATCGCCAAGGAGGAACAGCGACTCCCCGACGTGTGCTCTCGCACTGGCAACCTGTAAGGGATCGCTTGCCTGCTCGGCGTGATGCAGCATCCGTTCGCGCAGTGCCAGGCAGGTTTCGAACTCCCCTGCCGCCTTGAGCGTCTCTGACAGGACACCCAGCGCCAGATTGAGCGTGACGTACTCACCGGTCGCTTCCGCCACCGGGAGAATGTCCTCCAGCACCCGGCGGGCCTCCTCTCCTCGAGCCTGCTGGATGAACGCGATCGCGTGGCGCACCTCGGCCGTCGCAAGGAGCCGATCATCTCCAACCGCGCGTGCCAGCTCTACTGCCCGCTCTATGACAGGAAGCTGCATACCGGTGAGGCGCGCCTGCGCGGCATAGAGGGCGGCCAGCGCTCGTGTCGGCCCCTGGGAGCCGGTATCTGGCCGGTCCAGTTGAACGAGGATGGGCCCAATCCGCGCAGCACCCTCCGTCACCGTGCCGCGAAGAAAGTGGACTTCCCCAATCTGTGCGGTCACCTGGCCTTCCCGCTCCAGGTCGCCCGTCACTCGATATCGCTGAGCGGCGGTTTCTAGCGTCTGCAGCGCCTCCTCGTAGCGGCCGAGGCTCTGGAGGACCAATGCCATCTGTTCCAGGATCGCTGCGATCCGTTCTTCGTCATCCTCCTGCTTCAGCGCTGCCTGGTAGAGCTGCACCGCCGCTTCCCACGCGTAGGCATCTGACGCCTTCCTAGCAGCCCAAGTGAGATACCGGGCAACCCGGTCACGCTCGGCCGATCCTGCCTCCAGGAGATGGTGTGCGAGCTCAGCCGCGTGCTCGCTTGCCCGCTCACCGTACATCCCCTCGAGCGCGTCGGCCGCTCGTTCATGGAGCCGTGCTCGGCGTCGCGCCGACAGCTGCATGTACACGACCTCGCGAAGGAGCGGATGACGGAAGGCGTATCCTCGCATCGTCTCTTCCAGCACTCCTTGCGCGACTGCCGTATCTAGCGCGTCGAACAGTTCGCGCTCCCCACGGTCCCAGAGTGCCTCCAAGGCGGCAGCGTCGAACTCCCGACCTAGCACGGCACCCAGCGCCAAGGCCTCCCGTGCCTCTGGGGTCAGGTGTCGCAGTCGCCGCGCCACTGTCTCTTGAACGATCACGGGCAAACTGATTGGTGGTCCCGGTCCAATCTGCCGGCCATCCGCCGCTTCCACCAGGCGCCCCTCCTGCTGCAACAGTCCGAGCATCTGCAGACCAAAGAACGGGTTCCCACGGCTTCGCTCGTGGATCTCTCGGGCCAGACCCGGAGAACATGGTTTCCTCCCGGTCGTGGCCAGCAGCGTGGCAAAATCCTGCTCGTCGAGCGGCTCGAGCTCGATGTGGCACATTGACTGCCCGATCAGAGTTTGCCGCTCTGCCTGCTCCAGGAGTGATGCTATCGCTCCGCCTTCGATTACTTCCTCTCGACGGTATGCGCCGACGACGAGAAGCCGGTGGGGCGTGGGCCGACGCAAGAGGAAGTGGAGTGCCTGAATGGTTGCGTCATCTGCCCACTGGAGATCATCCAGGATGAGGACGAGCGGCTGACTCTGGGAGATGCGGTCCAATACGCGGGTAATGGTCCAGAAAACGCGCAGTCGCTGCTCTTCGCCGTCTCCGCTCTGCGATACCCGGAGACCCGGAACCCGGTCCCCGATCTCGGGAACGATGCGAGCCAGGTGGGGGAGCAGATGTCCCAGCTGTGCCCGCAAAGCGGGCTCCGGCTGCGCGCGGACATAATCGAGGAGGGCGTCGTGAAGTGGACCGTACGGAAGCCGTCCCTCTTGCTCGTAGCAGCCCCCCGCCAGGACAAGCAGGCCGTTCTCATGCGCACGCTGTGCCAGTTCTGCCAGCACGCGCGTCTTCCCCATCCCCGCATCACCAGTGAGCAGTGCGAGGCGCGGAGGCGACGTACCGTGCTTTGTCGGAAGGGCGGTGAGGAGATCGTCGAGCACTGCCTCTCGACCGAGGAACGGACCATCCCGCGGCAAGGGATAGCTTGGGAAGCTCATGGCCGGCCAGCCATCGGTGGGAGTCGAGAACCGCAGATCCTTGGTCGTGGCGCGGGCTGATCTCTCGAGGGACGATCGCTCCTCGGGGGAGAGAGCCAGCGCCTCGGCGTAGAGCTGCACCGTGTGTCGATGCGGACGTCGACGCTCTCCCCGTTCGTGCAGGCCGACTGCACCCACCGAGAGTCCCGTCTTCTCCGCCAGTGCCTCCTGGGAGAGGCCAGCTTCAGTTCGATATCGTCGTAGCAGGTCGGCGAAGCTCGCCTGATCGTCGTTTGTCATGACCCCACACCAGGCGAGGTACACTGCTACCCCGCCACGCCCTGGCGGATTATCGCACTGTGGAATGTCAGGGCGACATGTACGGATTGTCGGTGGCGAAGTTCCGCCGCAGAGCGCAGAGTGATCCTTGCAGAACAAATCGCCGAGACAATCGAGAGCCGCGTTCCAGCCCGATAAGGAGTATCACTCTATGCGAGCCACCACAGAGCGAGTCGTTACTACGGTCAACATGGGTGAACGCGTCAACCAAAGACGCGTGCCGAGTATCCAGTGTGGGCAAAAGGCCGTCAACACAGAAGGGTTCTGCGGAAAGGAAGAGGCATCATGATCATTCGCATCGCAACATTCACCGTCTCGCCCGACGGCCGCGACTGGGTCACCGAAGCACTGCGCAACGTGCCGGGCGTTCGTGCTGCGTATCACGCAATTCGTCCCGGGGTCGATGGCTACATCTCCGTCAGCATTCATGACGACGAGGCAGCCGCCCAGAGAGGTTGGCACGCAATTGCTGCTCGGCGTGAAGAGCTCGGGGTTATCGAGCTAGAGGGGCCGGAAAAGATCGAGTTCTACAGGGTCGATCACTACATCGAAAACAGGTAACGAACCCCGATGTCAGTGTTCCCCGCTCCTCCTCGTTGCGCTGGTTCAGAGGAAGAAGATCAGCGTCTGCACAGAGCACTATGAGGAGGAGGATCAAGAGGACAACCGCAGGCATCGAGGAGGAGTAAACCATGGGCATCGAGCGCAACAAGGACGTGGTGCGGCGGTTCGATGAGCTCGCGAGCGGCGGGGGCGACCTGAGCCAGCTCGACGAGCTCTGTACCCCGGATGTCGTCAATCATGCCCTCGCCCCAGGACGCGCGAGTGGTATCGAAGGAACCCGCGAGTTTCTCATCTCGGCTCGTCGTGCCCAGAGGCCCGTGCACTGGGTCTGGTCGGTCGTCGCCGAGGACGACTACGTGGTACAGTTCGGTGCCCGAGCTGGGGTACAGTCCGAAGGTTCGTTCCGTTGTTTCCCCGTTCCGTCCGGTTCCTACACGAGGGACGTTGCCTTCATGTACCGACTTGTGGAGGGACGCATCGCCGAACGGTGGGCAATACACGACGACCTCGGCCTGTTGCTGCAGCTTGGCGCGCTGTGGCCTGAGCCGCGCCAATGATGAGGATGGGAGAGAGCAACGTTCTGTCCGGACGGGTGGCGATCGCTACTGGAGCGAACCGTTTGACCACAATTTGACCACAATCCTCGATGGTCGCCGGCTGTCGCGTCTGTTCGTCCCCGTCGGGAAGCCTGGATTGATCGGCTTGTAGAAGCGGCAGCGACGTTAGCGGACCCCTGTGAACTCAGGCGGAAGAGCCCGGCACCAAACTTCGGAACTGGGTGGCGGGGGTTCGAATCCCTCCAGGTGCGCCACGTTTTGGCTTGCGGAAGCCAAAAAGTGCTACTGACTAGCTCGGCGTCGGTGGACCGTAGACTGGGGTGACCACAATTCGACCAGAATCCGGGCATGAAACGGGTTGTCGAACGGCTGTAATCGGGTGCACGCACTCCTCTGGAGCTTCACCGATGCTGCCGTAATCCGCATCCAGTCGCCGATTTCCCGATCGCGCCGCCGAGACCTGAAAGGTGGCCAAGCCTCTGAACATTGACGAACATACGGGAAACAGTCCGAAAACTGGGTGTCGGTCGCGGAAGCCTTTCTACGATGAGCGTCCATGAGTTAATGCGCATTGCAGCTGCCGGGATCGCGTTCCTCTGCCTCATTGCTCCATCATACGGCTGGCTACGTCGGGTTACACCTCGTGTACCGACGTCTGTGAGCCATGCGGCTCGTGCCTCTCGACCGACGGGGTCATCATGAGTGAACCAAGCGATCTTCTCTATCCATTACGGCAGTAACTCACGGAGCCGCCGTGCGCGGTTCCGTCGACGATCGGAGCCGATGGTGTACCGCACCAGGTCGTGGTCCACACGGTGGGGGTGGGTTGACTAAGGGAGAACCTCCGGGAGGAGTGTGGCTGTCGAAGGCAGGTCAATACCCGCCACTGTGCACGCCGGCGCCCGCCAGCAGCACCACGAGCCCCCTACCGCAACGAGGTCCTCGACGTGAGTGACGGCGGTCCACCGTGCCAGCCCCTTTGCTCGACATACTTGGATCGTCCTGTTACCTTGGATCAATCTGTAGTGGTGGATTGGAGGCCGCGGGTTCACCCGACTCGCATCACACCCGGAGGGACGCCACGACCATGGACATCATCCTGATTCCCGGCCTCTGGCTCGATGGATCGTCGCGGGAGAAGGTCGTCCCCGTCCTCGAGCAGGCGGGTCACCGCACCCACCCGATCACGTTGCCCGGCATGGAGTCCCAGGATGCCGACCGTTCCGGGATCACCCTGCGCGACCACGTCGACGCGGTCCTCGCGGCCATCGACTCCGTCGACCTTGCCGGCGGGAAGGTCGTGCTCGCCGGGCACTCCGCCGGCACCGCGATCGCCCTTGCCGCGGTCGACGCGCGGCCCGACCGGGTCGCCCGCGTCGTCTACGTCGGCGGCTTCCCCACGGGCGACGGTGACGCCGTCGCCGACGGGTACCCGGCCGACAACGGGGAGGTCCCGCTGCCGGACTGGTCGGCCTTCGAGGACGCCGACCCCGACTGGGACTGGCACTCGGCCGCCGAGGACTCCCCCGAGCAGCTCTTCGCGCTCTGGCAGGACGCCGTGGCCCGCTCTCTCTCCCTGGTCGCGGAGGCGCTGGCCGACGGCGGCCTGGCGCGCCTCGCCAGGCGCACCTGGCCCGACGGTCGGGCACCCAGCCTGCGATGGATCCTGGTCCACCTGATCGAGGAGTACGCGCGGCACAACGGCCATGCCGACCTCCTCCGGGAGTCGGTGGACGGGCTCACTGGGGAGTAGCCATGACCGAGAAGATCACGGGTAGGCAGTTCCACGAGAGCGACGGTGTTGAGGATTGGCGTGTAGTGGGCGAAGGAGCATGCACGTACTTCCGCACCGGGTCGTTCGCGGCCGGCGCCCGGCTCGTGCACGCGATCAGCGAGCTGGCCGGCCTCGAGGATCACCACCCCGACGTCGACGTGCGGTACGGGAGCGTGACCGTGCGGCTGATCACGATCACGCACGACTACTACGGGCTGAGCGAGCGTGAGGTCGAGCTGGCCCGGCAGATCTCGGCGGCGGCGCGCGAGCTGGGTGTCCTCGCCGACCCATCCGCCGTGCAGACCGTCCAAGTCACGATCGACGCGCTCGTCGGCCCCGAGGTGATGCCGTTCTGGCGTGCCGTGCTCGGCTACCGGGACCGCGGCGGCAGCCCCGAGGACCTGATCGACCCCCACGGCCGCGGGCCGTCGTTCTGGTTCCAGCAGATGGACGCGCCGCGCCCGCAGCGCAATCGGATCCACATCGACGTCTGGGTGCCGCACGACCAGGCCGAGGCGCGAATCGCGGCGGCGATCGCCGCCGGCGGCCACCTGGTGACAGACGAGCACGCGCCGGCGTTCTGGGTGCTCGCGGATGCCGAGGGCAACGAGGCCTGCGTGGCCACCATTAGAGGCTGCGACTGAGCGCGTCTTCCCTGCAACGGTCAGTCTCAGTCAGGGCCGCGCATGCCGATCAATCAGTCTCGAATTCCACGACCACCTTGGTATTCAGGAAGTCATTCAGGCGCTCAGCCTCGGCTACAATCGCCTCGCGGACTCTGCCGGTTGGCGATGCGAACATGCGGACCGTGACGACTGTGCTCGACGTCTTGATCTTGTACACCCATACACCACCGATACGCCCATCGACCAGCACGACGGCTGAGATCCAGCCCTGCGGGCGGAAGACCAGCCGCTTGAATGCCGACGGCAGCAGTGGGTCGTAGTCGAGTAGTCCGTAGGTGTAGGCGTCGAACAGCGGCAGCAAGCGGACGATGCCGGCTGCTGAGAGGCTTTCCATCGGCTCAAGCGCTGAGCGCAGCGCGAACGCCTTGCAGCCTTCAACATCCACTGGTTCCAGTTCATCCCCCAGCTCGTTGAATGTCTTCTTGGCCAGCAAGGTGACGCCACCCCACCAGCGGGAGAAGTCATGCGGTGTGGCCGGGCCGTAGACGCTCAGGTAGCGGCGGATGACCTCTTGCAGCGCCACGCTTGGGTCGATCTCGCGCCAACTGCCAAGCCAATCGCTAGGGCGCACGAAGGCGACGTTCCGGCCCTGGGTTGGCCCGAAGCAGAGGTCGCCTCGAAACGCCGACGGCTTGAGCGCCGAGCCCCAGCTAGATTCGATCAGCGCCGGCAGCAATCTGTCGATGCCGGTGTGCTTTGCCGCCGTGACGGCGAGTTGTTCGCGCGTCATTGGCTCGCCCCTGAGCACCTGCGGGACGGCCTCGAGGAACGTCTGGTAGTGCGGCTCGGAGATGCCGTAGGACTCGAAGTATTTGATCCAGTAGCGATACTCTTTTATGTTGCGGGCGGCCACGACGAGCGGCAAGTCCTCGGCGGCGAACAGGTGCAGCGTGCCGCGCATCGCCCACGTCTTGACCAGCGTGCGCTCCTGCCAGAGCGCGGCTTGCACGTCGGCCGGGCACAGTCCATCGACACGCGCCCACAACGCCAGCTCGGCGGCGGACATAACCTGCGCCTGCACGCCGATCATGCGGCGCACGGCTTCCATAAATCCCGCCCGCGGCGCGAGGCCTTGCCGCGCCAACCGCCACCCGTTAACCTGATCCCACGTCAATGTTTTCACGGTCTTGGATCCCCCTTTGTCTTGAGCGGCCAGGCCACAGAGGCGTGCCGCCAGATTGAGCGCCGCTCCGCGGTAGCCGCCCTCGACCGGGGCCGCCTCCCCCACATCCGTAGCGCAACCCCTCGGCTGCTCCCCTGTGACTGAGGCGGCGCGCCCCGAACGGCCCCCGAGAACATCCGGACATGCCGCAGTACGCGCGGTGATGACTGGGGTGGACTCGACCCGCCGCAGTGCCCATTGCTGTGCCTTCGGCCCCTCAACTCCTACTTCTCCCTCCCGATTCGTCCGAGGCAGTCTGCGAAGAATCCGCCCCGCGCGTGTGCTACTTGCGACTGCGATAGCCACGCACAGACTCGGCCCTGTCGGTCCGCCTTAATGCACTTGGGTGAATCAGGGGCGAGCGGCACAACTTACAACTCGCGGGGCAGCGCGGCAAGGGTGTCGCGCGGCCCACATATGATCAGCGCAGACCAACCCGTCATCACCGCCGGCCCATACCACTTCGTGCGCCATCCGAGCTATGCAGGCCTGCTATTGGTCTTCGGCGGGATCGGCGTTATGTACGCAAACTGGCTCAGCCTGGTGGGGCCATGGTGCTTCTGCCTCTCATCGGCCTCATGGACCGCATTCACGTTGAGGAGGCCGCACTCTCGGCGACTCTGGGCGACGCCTATAGATCCTACGCTGCAAACCATAAGCGCATCATCCCGTTCGTGTGGTGACTCGGAGCGGTCCAGTTCTGGTAGAGGTGGATGGATACCGCATGTCATGCCGATCTACAATCAGAGCCGGTCATGCTCGAACTCAATCTCAAGCTCACTGCCGGGCAAGTCCTTGAGGAATGCCGCCGGCGCGGTCTCGTCGTGCGCAGCGAGC
>Ga0207416_1004728_pt1 | contig 11482 bp, 9 predicted proteins | sample PaiPotPPM11metaG_FD_184107 | JGI IMG/M metagenome (GOLD analysis project Ga0207416, IMG submission 184107) | Iron sulfur acid spring bacterial and archeal communities from Banff, Canada, to study Microbial Dark Matter (Phase II) - Paint Pots PPM... ...
TACAAAGAATCATCCCTGTATTAACTAACGGTAAAAATATTTACAGTAAGGTTGCCCAAGTTGTCATACACCAATTTTACAGGAATCTTTCTGTGTTAAAAAGCCTGAAAGTAGGAAGAAAGGGCCAGTTAAGATTCAAAGCAAAGGATAGATTCAAGTCATTTACTTATAACCAGTCAGGATTTAGTCTTTTACATAATGCATTAAAGCTGTCAAAAATAGGTAAAATCAAGATTGTGTTACATAGAATCGTAACTGGTATCGTAAAAGAAATTCATATTAAAAGAGAATCATCTGGCAAATGGTTTGCTATCATTGTAACCGCAACTAGAACCGCTAGCAATACTACAAACAAAATGGACAAGCCTATAGGATTAGACATGGGCATTAAGAATTTTATCTATGATAGTGATGGACATGTAGTTGAACATCCTTCAATTCTAAACAAGTCTGCAAGGAAACTAGGGAAAGCACAAAGAATATTTTCAAGAAGGATTAAAGGATCAAACAATAGAAACAAACAAAGATTTAAGGTTGCAAGATTACATGAGAAAATAGGCAATCAAAGGAAGGACTTTCTACACAAGTTATCTAGCCACTATGTAAGCAAATACAATACCATATTTGTTGAAGACCTAAGAATAGACAATATGATAAGGAATAACACTCTAAGTAAAGCTATAGCTGATTCATCGTGGTCGACATTCTTCAATATGCTGGAATACAAAGCTGCATACGCTGGTATTCTATTCCGTAAAGTAGTAGCATCTGGAACAAGCCAGAGATGTTCCGGGTGTGGTGAAATTGTTAAAAAGACTTTGGCAATACGAATGCACTGTTGTCCAATCTGTAAGTTGAATATTGATAGAGACTTGAACGCATCTATCAATATTTTGCAAAATGGTTTAGACAACCTACCTCAGGAACTGAGGGAAGTTACGCCTGTAGAGATTGAACCAATACAAACAAGTTTGCAAGTTCGGTCTATGAATCAGGAGGCCACTAGTCTATGACTAGTGGTGGTTCACCAATTGCCATTACTGAAAACAAAAGCGGATCTAGTCTCCCATGTAAAGCTGCCTGAAGGTTGTGTTTCATATGTCAGAGAACAACAAACTATGAGATTAACATGAGAACCTTATTTTATTATATACTCGAGTGATATATGCGGTAGCAGTGGCGATTCGGAATTCCTGAGATCTGGCCAAATTTTTTCATTGTGGGTGCTGCAAGATCAGGAACTACTTCGCTTTACGAATATCTGGGAACTGTTCCGGGGGTCTATATTACTCCGATTAAGGAACCTCACTACTTTGCACCCACCGTTTCTGAAAATAACCGGATTTCCAGATTTGTAACCCATGATAAGAGTCAGTACCTCAATTTGTATAAGGATGTTAAAAATCAAGAGGCCATCGGAGAAGCAAGTGCCTCGTACCTTTGGGATGTCCAGTCTCCCAAAGCCATCCATGATGTCGTCCCTAATGCTCGCATAATTATGATCTTGCGAGATCCAGTTGAGAGAGCTTTTTCGCATTATCTTATGGGCGTACGACAAAGACAGGAAACTTTACCATTTTATGATGCAATCGACAAAGACTACAAAAGGTCAGATAAGGGGTACTTTATTTCTCATCTGTATGTCGATCTAGGTCTTTATAGTGAACAATTGAGACGATATCTCGACACTTTCGGTCCCAAGAACGTAAAGATCCTGATGTTTGAAGAATTCATAAAAGACACCAAGGTGGCAGTTAACGATGTACTGGAATTTCTAGGCTTGCAACCCTATGAACCGAGTAATCTAAATACAGTGTACGATCCTTATTTAAATCCCACAAAACGTACAAGAATGGTTAGTCGTCTGTCAAAGATCGCATTTCATTCGAAGACAACTGATATGGCATACGAAATTTTGAAAACTGCTAGGAGAGCGGTGAGAAAAAATTCTCAGCCAGCCAACGATGGTCGTGTTCAGGAGCTCCTAAAAGCGACTTACAAGTCCGCAGTACCTGAAGATGGAAGAATATATTTAAAGCAAATTTACCGTAATGATGTTATCACATTGAAAACAATATTGGGGCGATCGGTTCCTTGGCCCAATTTTGTGGAATAATGTTTTGTTATGTTCTGCAGTTATAGAGATTTGATGTTATGTCTTCAGCCGCGAGTCCAAGAAAAATGACAATCCATATTTGGTTTGGTGTGATTTGATTTGATTTGGTTTCAGCAGACCTGATGGCATGAGATATGAATACATATAATATGAGGCAATGAATATGCTCATTCTGATGAAGCAGTATTGTAAATGATATAACGATTTCCTTACACCTTAAGAAATGATACCGTGATTACGTTGTCTTCTCCAACAGTCCAGGCTTTGCTGGACTTGTGCAAGTCTTGATTTCTCTGATAGGCTTCTTGAATGATCTGATACAAACTTCCTCGCTTGGCATAACAATTATCGAAATTTTGCTGTCAACCATAGTCAGGCACAAATTATTATTGCTAACATGGCAAGACCCACCAATCAAAAACATCATATATAACAAGAACTGCCAGACCATCGGAAGCTTATGATATGCCGGTAATAGCATATCAAATCTTCTAACTAACAATTGGAAGAGACTGACAGCTTTTTAAACACTTTTCAGTTGATCGAAGGTAATAGCACATTCTAAACAAATCTTATATTATTGCATTGGAGAGTACTTATGATTGACCTTATAATAGGCATGATTACGCCGGAAGTTCTAGCTACTCCAATAACAGTCTCGAATCAGCCAGATAGACCCGACATGGCACAACTAGTTAGGGCCATTAAAGTGAACAGCTCATGAACGCATATAATAAATGAATTATGTCCATGCCCAGTTCTGTTATAAATACATGAGACGAGCCAAATCCCTTTTTTCTGCCTGAAGGCATTTAGTAATGGTGTACCTAGAATGCAGGCAAGAGTTGCATCTTCTGGATATGTCTAAGTTGTGCGTTTGAACATATTTGTGAAAATATACAGAACCAAAATTACATAAGAATTCGAAGATAAATATATCACATTAAGATTATTCTTTTGTTATCAAGATGACAATATCAGCCTTTGCTGATTATATTACAAAGACCTTGGGTAGACATAAATCTATTACGTCTGTTGCAACCTCTGCGACTCTTGCATTAATTTCGTTTTTTTATATCTATACATTAGGTACGTATTTTAAAATAGGTACATCCGTTTTAGATGACTTTTATAACTATATAGGATTTTTTCAGCTGTACGTTGTTAGCAACTATATCGATCATATAATAATTGCACTTGGGATATCTGTATGGTTTGCATTAGCTATTAAAAAACGAAGTGTTAGATTTATTATTACTATCATCTACGGCGGATTAACTATAATAGCTGTCTTAACTAAACTAGATATAATTCTTGTTGTTCTAGCACTACTATCTATTCCGCTTTTGATATTGATATTGGCATGCAATAGATTTGTACCCAGAATGAGAATTCTCAATGAAAATGTAAGTACGGACCTATCTACAAATTACATTATACTTTTAGGTTTTGTTGTAAGCGTAGCCAGTGTTATTGCGGATTTAACACCATTTTTTTTTATTAGCTCGTCAGCATCGACGCCTATGCGCAACTATGCGTATGAGATTTTTGTGCTATTGTCTAGTTTTTTTTCTCCTCTTCTGATCACCCTACTAATACTGTGTATTCCAGTCAAATTATTAGTTAATGGATATATGCGGGATAGAGATGACAATAAAAACATTTTAAAAAATCGAAACAATATCAGTAATAATGTAAAGCGAACAATCGCGATATCAAGATCTAAAACTATCATTTATCTTTCACTTTTTATGTTGTTGTCAGCCACCATTGCACTTGTTCCGCACAATCCGGCAGTTAACAAGTCTAATCGTCCTGTAGGTGCCGATATCCAAGATTATACTACATCTATCAAGCATTTATCATCATACTCGAACAATCCACAGGAGCTGCTCAGGCACGCATTCGTTAAAGAGCTGCCGTTCTATGGGGATAGGCCGTTCTCATTATTATTTTTTTTCGCAATTGTAAAAATACTACCTGCTGCTGATCCTACATACGTAATTGACTATTTGCCGGTATTTTTAGGACCTGCACTCGTGTTGGCAATTTATTTTTTAACCCGCGAGATGACTTCGGATGATACTATCTCAATATTAGCAGCTTTTATGACAGCCATTTCATTTCAAGTATTAATTGGAATATACGCTGGATATTATGCAAATTGGTTTGCACTAATAATTGGATATTTTTCTTTTGTGTTTCTGTTTAAATTTCTGAAGAGACCAAGCAGATTAAACTTTATTACTTATTCCATACTTGTCATACTCTTGCTATTAAGTCATGTCTATACATGGGCTATGGTAGCTGTGGTTACTGTCATATTCTTGTTGGTTATGCTCAAGTTCAATTATTACCGTCGAAAAAATATTGTTTTACTTTTGTTAGTTATCTTGTCTCCAGCCGCTGTCGATGTTGTAAGAACTGCTATAACAGGTTCTATCGGTGGAATATCATCTAGTATTCAATTTGCCCCACAGCTAACACCCAATAAAGGTGGAATATCACCTAGTATTATATATGCTCCACAGTCAAGTCTTGAACAACTTGCTTCAATTCGTAATAATCTCCTAGATACTACAGAACATTTCCTAGGTGGCCTGTTTGGGAATTTTATAATTCTAGCACTTGGAGTATATTGGCTTTTCAGAGCAAACCGTGCCGAGCCTTACAATATCTTTATTATGATTTTCTTATCAATAGGGATTGTTCCTTTCTTTTTCAGTGATTGGATACTTCAAACAAGGGTATTTTATAATATTCCTTTTCAGATCCCAGCAGCTCTCGCTTTGGGTTATATTATAAAACAACGACAAACGAAAGGGATGATGATTTTGGTTCCTATTTGCGTATGGCTTATAGCCATTTCTATCGTCAATTTGTCTAATTTCATCCCAGGAACACCACATCACCAACCGCTTCTATAGATAGAGCAAACATTCTTGGACTTGTAAATTCATTATATGAGTGACAAGTAAAGGAACATTACTTTATCATCTACAAACACATCATAAGCTAAATGTGACAAGATTCAGTATTAACGGTATTTCTATTTACTTTTCTCGATCTCTATATTTTCTTGCATATTAGATACTCTAGCAGAGAGAACCTACAGTTCATAAGTGAAAATTATTGTCACGCAAACAAAAGATAGAAATGTTTTTTATAAGCCGTTAAAAAATCTCGTTTGTTGTGAAAGGACTTATTCTTGCAGGAGGCCATGGGACGCGTCTGAGACCACTCACATTTACGGGTAACAAACACATGATCCCGATAGCCAATAAACCTATGATATTCTATGGTCTTGAGCACCTAGCTAAGGCTGGCATTAAAGAAATAGCTGTTATTCTAGGACCCATTAAAGAAGGGGTGAGGGAGATCATTGGAGATGGCTCAAATTTTGGACTCGAGATAACCTACATCGAACAACCCGACCCAAAGGGACTAGCTCATGCCGTTTTGGTGGCAGAAGATTTCCTGAAAAGTGGGCCCTTTGTAATGTATCTTGGAGATAACCTGCTAAAGCAAGGAGTGAGGCCTCTGATTAATGCTTATTTTAATAATAGTAGTGACTGCGTAATCTGTGTTACGGCTGTAAATGACCCAGAAAGATATGGGATAGTGGAGCTAGATTCAGGAGGTAAAGTTTCCCGGCTAGTTGAAAAGCCTAAGGAACCCAAGAGCAATCTAGCGCTGGCAGGTGCCTATTTATTCAATGAATCAATATTTGAGGCTGTTAAAAAAATAAAACCATCTTGGAGAAACGAATTAGAGATAACTGATGCGATTCAGTTCCTTCTCGAAAATGGTAAAAAAATAAGCGTACAACATATAGCTGGATGGTGGAAGGACACAGGGAAGCCTGAAGATCTCTTAGAAGCAAATCATCTGGTGTTAGACGATTTGCAGTCAAAGGTTGAAGGTAGTGTTGCCACATCGTGTCAAATAATAGGAAAAGTTACAATCGGTAAAAATACCGAAATAAAGCATAATACGAGGATAAATGGACCGGTGATTATTGGTAAAAACTGCGAAGTCGGACCAAATGTCTATCTTGGACCTTATACGTCGATTGGCGATAATGTTAAAATTTTGTCCGGAGAAATAGAAGGTAGTATAATCATGCAGAACGCGTTCATAAACTGTCATAAAAGGATTGTCGATAGTATAATCGGAAGACAATCCAGGTTAGAGTCAGGTGATGCGATGTATCCTTCTGGGTTAAGATTCGTAGTAGGAGAAAGCACTCTGTGCCGTGTATGAAATGGCCTTTTAGTGGGTACAAGCCAATATAGTCTTATCGTATAACTCATAATTACGGAGACATCACCGTTGGGCAACTCGATGTGTGATTTGGTTAAGTGATCGTCAACTTGTAGCATCATATCTCACATACATACCCGTGGGAGAGTCAGCTTTCATTGGTAGCTATAGTAATACCAGATAAAGCGACAGAAGTCACGCTTTCTTCATAATGTCGTTACTATAATCGGAGAAATATGACCGATGTTTCCTAGGAAACGCCTTTATATTAATAGTGTCAATATTTAGTAATATCTCATATGTATTTCTTACTAAGGACAGTATCAATATCTGGATTAAATGAAGAGAATGCTGTCCAGCCGGTAGGAAGACAATTCCCATGTTATTAGCAGATTCTGATATTTCAAACGTTGATCAACGACGACTATATCTTGTTTATGAAAAATGGCCTGATTACTTCAAGGATGCAGCAAATATATCATGCAAACTAGATCATGACGCAGATTTCTATGAATCTGTTGTGCTCTGTGGGATGGGTGGCTCTGCTACCAGTTGTGATATTTTGCATGATATACTTCAATTGTTTAGCGGCATACCTTCAACCGTTATTAGAGGACAGAATATACCGAACACAGTCAACAAACATTCTTTGGTTATCGTAAATAGTGTTTCAGGAAATACAAGGGAGGTGATTTCAAATATGGAGGAGGCCACAGACAGAAACGCAGAAGTTATTTGTATTTCATCGGGAGGAAAATTAAAAGACGAGGCGGCCAACAAGGGTCAAAGACATATTACTATACCAAATCTCGCTCTTCCTCGTGCGTCGCTCCCATATCTGTTGATACCAGGACTCAAACTGATAAATCCACTTTTAAAAGACTCTCTGGAAGAAGAGATCCTAATGATTCACACTACTCTCTCAAAAATTTTCACGAATATATCGGTGACAGTTCCCTATGACCACAACGTTGCAAAGAAAATAGCGGGCTTTTTCGATGATAGCGTTGCATTTTGTTTTACCTCACCTTTTCTAACTTCCGTTGGAACTAGATTCAAGAACTCGCTTAATGAGAATGCCAAGATGCACTGCCTTAGGGACTCTATCTTGGAAGCATCTCATAACGAGATAGTACCTTTTACGTTCAATGACAGTAACTCCCCTCATAAGGTCTTGCTAGTCAAGTGGGGATACGACCACCAGATTGTTAACGAGCGTTTTAATAAGGTAAAGTTATTTTTTAAAGAGATAGGGCAGCCCCTGCTGGAGATAACAGCAGCGGAGAAGAGTATGATAAATGCAATAATATCTTCAATCTATATCCTAGACTATGCTACGATCTATATGGCCGTGGCAAGGAATGTGGATCCCTCACCAACCCCTGCTATAGACATTCTCAAAAGAATCTAACTAGTTTGACTTCACCCTGATTGAGTAATGATATTCCTCATGGGCGCATTGAGCCAGTTCTCATTAATGACATGATAATGCCATTTTGATATCAAATGAATCGATTATAAAATTGATTTAGGATAGGATACTTTAGGACTGCCAAACAAAGGTAGCTACACAGTACTAATCACTGCTAAACAAAATCGTACGATCTGCTAGATCTGTCTAACTACTAATAGCGCCTAATGTTCCAATGTTCACGAATCCTTTTCAACTCGTAAAGAATTAACGATATCAGAATAAGCATAAATCCTAAAAGTACAAAACCTAGTGCAATTAATGTTAGAGGGACGCTAAAGTAAGTCGTTTGACTATAAAGTCGCGCTACGACAACGGTAATGAAGATTGCAGCTATCATCAAAATAATCCCCGGAGTGCCGAAGAATAAAAGCGGCCTTTTTTCCACAGCAATATGGAAAATTGCAGAAATAATATGAGCTCCTTGAAGTAACGCGTGTTGTTTTGAAGTCCTACCTAGTCCTTCATACTTGACCGTTACCGGTATTTCGATGATACGAAGTCCATATAGCTCGGCAGTGGCCAGTTGTTCGGTTTCTGCACCAAAACCACTTGAAGAATAATGCGCCATCATGCTCAAGATGTCTCTAGCATATACACGGAAACCACTTTGAGTATCTTTAATAGGTGATCTTACAAGGCTTTTATTCATAAAATCAATAAAAGATAATCCAAATTTTCTGTATCGAGGCACTTCTAGATTAACGATACTCTTCCCATATCTTGAACCAATCACCATATCTGCTTCCTCATTTTCGATTGGCTCTAGAAGCTTTGGTATATCCGCCGGATCGTGTTGCCCGTCGCCATCGAGGGTGACGACTATATCTGGATTATATTTCAGACATTCAACTAGTCCTCTCTTAAGCGCAGCACCCTTTCCTGCATTATGCCTATTACGTATGACCTTGGCATCCATTGAAGCCGCCAACTCCGCTGTGTTATCATGCGAGCCATCGTCTACTACAATAATAGAAGAAACATATTTTGCAGTTTCAGAGACTATTTTTGCTATATTTTTGGATTCATCATAAGCTGGAATAATTGCCATTATCACGGCATTCCGCTTATTAGTAAAAGCCTGATCAGAATTATTAGTTAGCGGTTCCATGAGAGGGGTATAAAGCATAATTCGTGCGGTGGAATATAAGAATTTGCCTTTAGGGGATAATTATATCAATTACTACCTCAAGTGGGCATAATTTATTAATACTGACATTTTCTGGATTGTGGCTACATATCTTTATTCGCGTGGTGTACTATCTAAACAACGCATCGAAATTCCGGTGGGCTTTCGCCAGAAGAACCTAATCATAGTATGTTACTAGCAAATCTGGGGTAGAGCGCTTGTTGTGACTGACTTACGATGCCTGTGTACGTTGGGATGGTAGCTGTTGTAAAGCTGTTATGGTGTAGGAAATATGACCTAGGCCTTTTAGAAGCAAAAACCTATAGAGCCTTGGAACTTGCCAAGGAGTTTGTTTAACTAATTGAATGGTGCCATACTGTTCGAATAATTCTTCAATTTGCTTACGATGGAGAAAATTCACTTCTAGGCCTGGCAATAGCTCCACTACAATTTTGCTGACATCCAAACGTAGAAAGTTAAGTAATTTCAGTCCATAAAATATCATACAGGAGGTAATTTGAGGGAATAGATGTGAATCATAATAGACCTCTTCGACAAGTAGGCTTCCATTTTTAGAAAGTCTATCCATAAGCTGTTTGCAAAATAAATCCATAAGGTATACACATTCAGTTCTTGTCTTCCCGACGAGATGATGGAGAACTGAATCTATATGTATAAGATCAAATTTTGCTTCCGGTTGTAGTGGCATTGTAAATCCGTCGGCCGCGAGCAATTGAACTCTTGAACAATCAAGGCTATTTTTGGCCATTTTTAACATGTTAATAGAAAGGTCAAATCCGATAAAATCTGCGTCTATTCCTGCAGTTAGCACATTCTTTATAAAAGATCCGTCTCCACATCCGATGTCTAAAATTTTAATTCTACTATCAGGATCTCTTCTTTGTATATCATTCACGATTGAAGTGTAAATGCTTGGATCGCTATGACGACTATCGTAATGATACGCGTGATGACGAGCATAATTGTTAAAGTATGATCGAGTTTTAGCGGACGTACTATGAACTTAAATCTCTGAACTGTATTAAATATTGCCAGCTGCTGCTAAGCGGCGGCAGCAGCATTCCAAAATGTCCATGTCGCGTTACAATATACTACTGAAAGTCCCCGATGTCCTATGGCGTTCTTGAGATAGATTTCCTCATTTTTTTTCTCCAGTATGTCACCAGAATAAAAATCGAAACTGCGAAACAAATAATTTTTATACCCTGGTAGATTATCAGATTTGAAAGTGGAAATGTGCTATCATCTGATATTCTCCCGCCGGCAAAAGCCAGGCGGGAAATACATCGTTAACTTTTAGTGGCTGTAATTTCATTTCTTTATCAGGAAAAGTCAGATCAGCTTCCCAGCCCGGAAAATATATTTCATTCTCAACCACTAGCACAGGTTCCTTCAGGGTCACTTTATATGATATATCGTTAATGCCATAATGAGTTTGTACGATGTGATTAGCATTAGAAGCATTAGAGTAGGCTAGTGATTGCTTGATAGAAAACATGCTTACAGGTATTTTTATCGATTGGGACCCGGGTTTGTTGACGAAAGTGGGATGTCATATTAATGTGTCCACTTCATAGGTTGTAATTTCCATAGGGAGGAGTTGATTCTGCAATGGAATGAGCATTTATTATTGTGTTTCCATAATCTTCCATCATATAATCACCATGCAAATCTTCGTCTCTAATCCTTGGGTAGGTAGCTGAGTTTGGTTTGCTTGAAATCGAGTTAGTTCATTTCTCTCTTGCAAAATGGGATCGAGGTGAATAGCTGACATCGTCGTCCTTGCCTGTAACTGGCCGATTATAGTTTCTGTCTTTGGATGCACAGCACCAACGGTTATCATTTTTCCCAGCTTTTTTCAAATTACCACACCATCTTATTGTATGAATAACACCACAAAGAATATTATGCTATTTTTGAAAACCATTCATACGGTTTCTAGAATTGCATTTTCTGGACTATGGTCATATCACCACTGAATCATTTCTTATTAAATTAGTTACTACTAAAAAATCCTGTGTAATATATATGAAATGAATCTTAAATTCTACTGCTGTGCTCCATCAGCAGTATAGACAGGCTTGCTTCCAAATTTTAAATGCTTAAAGAATTGATAGCAAATAGCAAAAATACATACATGTAAATGCGGTTCATAGGCTAACAACCAAAGCCAACAATCTTGACCATCTATCTTTAACAAAGATTAATCAACAGATATATTTTCTTGAATTATCACAGACCTGCGTGTTACTCTAGAATATTTCCGCACTCATTTCCAAATAGCAATATGTGTGTCCTCTTTTTGATTTTAAACATGTAAATCTATAACATAGAGAAACAAAATACAAGTATAAACCATAAATAGGTCGATTTGGCTTAGTATTGTAGAAACCAGACTTTTTTCTGACAATCCCGTCAAAGCTTTGTAATAGCATAATACAATATACCTATTGAGAGAGTCAAGGTATGTCAGATTAGCATC
>Ga0207416_1004729_pt1 | contig 11480 bp, 9 predicted proteins | sample PaiPotPPM11metaG_FD_184107 | JGI IMG/M metagenome (GOLD analysis project Ga0207416, IMG submission 184107) | Iron sulfur acid spring bacterial and archeal communities from Banff, Canada, to study Microbial Dark Matter (Phase II) - Paint Pots PPM... ...
CAAAAAGCGGCGCTATTCAGTGGTGCGGTGCACAACGATCAAATGTTCCAGCGCTGTTGCGCTCAAGCCACAGATTCCGGCCAAACGACACCTGTTGTTAACCACGATTTACGGTCAACCGCCGAGCCTGCAAGAATGTTTCATGCCGCGGACGCTGGGCCGCTCCTTCTTTGGCCGAAGTGTGCACGAGGTCGCGCCCGAACTGGTCGGAGCCACATTGCTTTTCGCGGGCGTCGGCGGGCGCGTGGTCGAGGTCGAGGCCTATCATCAGACCGACCCAGCGGCGCATAGCTTTCGCGGTCAGACCGCGCGCAACGCCGTGATGTTCGGCCCGCCGGGCTTCGCCTACGTCTATCGCTCCTATGGCATTCACTGGTGCCTCAATTTCGTCTGCGAGCCGAAGGGCTCGGCCAGCGCGGTGCTCATCCGCGCCTTGGAGCCGACGGCGGGCGTCGCCTTGATGCGCCGCCGCCGCGGCCTAGCCGAGGAGCGGCTCCTCTGCTCCGGTCCCGGCCGGCTTTGCGAAGCTCTGGGCATCACCGGTGCGCAGAACGGGCTTGCGCTCGACCAACCGCCATTCGCGATCCTGGCGCGAACGGAGCCCGCCGCGGTGATCGCCGGGCCGCGTATCGGCATCACCAAGGCGGTCGAGCGGCCCTGGCGGTATGGTCTCAAAGGCTCGCGGTTTCTCAGCAAGCCGATGCGGTAGGCAAGCGGAGCCGCCTCCTTTAAGCTACCTTCATCCTCGGTTCTGGGGGAGAATTTCCCCGCAATGCATCAACCGCAGCGACGCTCGCAGGGAGGCCGCCATATGAAATTTCGCAATCTCGTCTGCATGTCCGCACTGGCGACGTGCATCGCATTCTCGGCGCTTGCGCAAGGTCTGCCGCAGGCGAGCAAGCCGGAAGAAGTAGGTCTCTCGTCCGAACGGCTCAAACGCGTGACGGCAGCGTTCCAGGCCGACGTCGAAAAGGGGGCGATCGCCGGCGTGGTCGTGCTGATCGCTCGCGATGGCAAGCTCGCATACTCAGAAGCCGTCGGCTTTCAGGATCGCGAGAAAAAGATCCCGATGCACGCCGACGCGATCTTCCGGATCGCTTCGATGAGCAAGCCCATCACCTCTGTCGCCATCATGATGCTGGTCGAGGAAGGCAAGATCCAGCTCGAGGACCCGATCTGGGTTTATCTGCCCGAAATGAAGGGCCTCAAGGTGGGCGTCGAGAAGACCGACGCCGCCGGCGGAAACGCCGAGCTATCGCTGGAGCCCGCGCAGCGCGAAATGACGATTCAAGATCTGCTGCGGCACACGTCCGGACTGACCTACGGCGTCTTCGGCAAATCGCTGGTCAAACAGAAGTATCTCGACGCGAACCTTTTTGATGCCAATCAGACTCTCGCGGAATTCACCTCCAAGCTGGCGAAGCTTCCGCTCGCTCACCAGCCCGGGACCATGTGGGACTACAGCATGTCGACCGACGTGCTGGGACGAGTCGTCGAGGTCGTGTCCGGGATGCCCTTCGACCAGTTCGTCGCCGAGCGCATCACGAAGCCGCTCGGCATGTCCAGTACCGGTTTCTACGCTACAGGAGAGGACATAGGGCGCATCGCCGAACCGCCGATCGATCCGGAGACGCAGAAACGACCGGCAGTGATCGATGTAACCAAGCGACCGAATTGGCTGTCCGGCGGCGGCGGCATGGTCTCGACGGGCTCCGACTACCTGAGATTCACCCAGATGCTGCTGAACGGCGGGGTGCTGGACGGCACGCGTCTCTTGTCGCCGAAAACCGTCGCGTTCATGACATCGGATCATCTGCCCCCCGACATCACCTACAGCCGTGAGACACTGCAGCTTTTCGAGCCGACCGCCATGGCGCCGACCCCGCGAGACGGACAAGGCTTCGGACTTGGCTTCGCGGTCCGCACCCAACCCGGCCAGAACCCGCGCCCGGGTTCGGTCGGCGAATTCTATTGGGGCGGCATCTACGGCACCTATTTCTGGGTCGACCCGAAGGAGAAGCTGATCGCGGTCATGATGATGCAGGTCAGCGGCGCCCTGCGCTCGCACTACCGCGCGCTCATCCGCAATCTCGTCTATCAGGCGCTCGTCAATTGACAGGCGGCGTCGGGAGCCGGAACGCTGGATCGAAGCCGAGCTCCCGGCGCGCCTTCGCGATCGACACTGCGCCATCGTCCTCGGCGATGTTGTAGACACCGGGCGCGCCGCGCGTGGCCGCGAGCTGTGCCGCGCGCGCGGCGGCATCGACGTGCAGAGGGCCGCGGCCGGTCGGTGCGTCGTACCACGTCCACGGGCCGTAGAGCCGCCCATAGCGCAACACGAGGCTTTCGATTCCCCGCAAATTGAGCACGGCCTGCTCCAGCGCTCGCACCCCGCGCGCCGTCACCGCGCCCGATCCACTTTCGCCGGACGCAAGCGGATCAGTCTCGGCATGAGGTTCCGGGCCCTCGGCGTAAGCGAAGGCGATGCTTTGGGCGATCAACCGGCGCGCACGCGCGGCTATGGCGGCGGCGACAAGATTGGCGGTGCCTTCAATGCGCAGGCGCGCGTTGCGCGTCAGCACCTCGTCGCGGCGGCCGGGTTCGAGGAGGCCGGCAAGGTCGGTCAGCTGATGGATGACGATTTCAGGCTTCGCCCGCACGACGGCGTCGCGCAGGGCTTGGCTGTCGAACACATTCACGACGACGGGCGTCACGCCATCTGATCGCAGTTGCGCCTCCTTCGCGCGCGAGCGCGTCGTGCCGGTCACGGCATGCCCATCGGCGAGCAGGAGAAGCGACAATCGCCGTCCGACCGCGCCGGTGGCGCCGGCGAGAAAAACGTTCACCGCGATCGCTCCTTTTCGCCGCCGATTGCCGCACGGTCGAATCTCATCGTCGGCACGAGCAGGATCGCGGGCAGCCCGGCCAGCGCGACCGGCAGGAAGGCGAAGCGCGCGTCGCCGGTAAGATCCCAGGCGGCGCCGCTCAGCACCGAGACGACCAGCGCGCTCGTATAGCTGAAGGTGAACATCGCCGCCGACACGCGCGCGACCTCGTCCGGCGCGCTCAAGAGCGGCGGCAGAGTAAGACCCAGGGCGAAGGCAGCGCCAGCGGCAAAGCCCAGAACGGCGGCGCTGACCACGGTCACCGCGCCGGCCGTGGCGACGATGGCCCCAAGGCACGCCAGGCACAGCACGCCTGCGAACACGAACGGCCACGCCCTGCGCTCAAGATGGCGCGCAAAGACGATCAGGAGCAGCGAAGCAGGAAGCTGGCCGACATTGAGCGCGGTGAGCGCCGGACTGATGAGATCGGCGCGGCCGGTCTCGCTCAGATAGCCGGGAAGGAAAGCGTTGCTGCCGAAATAGATCGCGCTCGCCCCGGCGAACACAGAGCCGAGACGCAGGACCTCGCGCGCCGGCCAGTTGGGCCACCATCGTCGCGCGGCACCGATGGCGGCGGCTTTTTCGGGCGGCGCCAGTGCCAGCACCAGTAGCGCGATGGCGACGATCGGCAGCGCCCAGAAGACGAATGTCGCGCGCCAGCTTTGACCGAAGAGCGGGAAGAGGAACGGAAACAGCGCGACCGGCAGGATTTCGCCAACGATCAATCCGTTGGTGTAGATGCCGGTGCCGAGGACGATGTGGTCGGGCAACCAGCGGCCGACGAGCGCCGCCAGCGCGGGCTGGGTCACCGCAATGCCGGCGCCCATGACCGCCGTCGCGGCGAGGAGGCCGATCGCGTCGGGCGCTGCGGCCCGCAGCCCGCTCCCCACCGCGGTCAACGCCAACCCGGTGATGACGGCACGTGTGACACCGAGTAGAGCGACCAGCCGCGAGCCGACCAATGCCGCCGCCGCGAACAGGATGATGGGCAGGCCGGTCAGTATCCCGATCTCGGTCCCCGAAAGATTGAATTCGCTGCGCAGTACCGGAATGACCGGCGGGACCGCGAGAAGCGGCATCCGCAGTGCGTTACCGACAAGCCAGAGAAGAGCAAGCGCCGTCAGGGGAAGTCGGGATTTCGCCAAGGAATTTCTCTGTTCGAGATTTTTTCTGGGCCGGTTCACCCGGCCTTTGTTCTGTCCGAAGTGGGCGCCGCCTGCGGCTCGGAGCGAATGAACATTACACCGCGGCTTCGAGCCGCTTGCGTGCCTCGGCGAGCTTCGCCTTACGCGTCTCGGCCTCTGCGCGCTTCTCGCGCTCGCCTTCGACCACCTCCTCGGGAGCGCGCTTGATGAAGTCGGCATTGCCGAGCTTTTGCTCGACGCGGGCGATGTCGGCTTCAGCTTTCGCCATTTCCTTTTCGAGCCGCGCGCGCTCGGCCACGAAGTCGATGACACCCTTGAGCGGCAAGGCCGCGACCTCGCCGCGTATGACAAGCTGCATCGACCCTGGCGGCGCCGCATCGGCGAACGAGATGTCGGCGACGCGGGCGAGGCGCTGCACGAATTCCGACCACCGGCGCGCCCGCTCGCGGGTCTCGGCCGCAGCGCCGGCGAGCACCAACGGCAGCAGCGTTGCGGGGGCGATATTCATTTCCGCCCGAACCGAGCGGATCGCGGTGATGAGGTCGATCACCCACCCGATCTCAGCCTCGGCGGCGGAATCGTCCAATCCGTCGTGCAGCGGCCATGCCGCGAGCACGAGAAGCTCGTCACCGCCGGTGACGCTCCACAATTCTTCAGTGACGAACGGCATGAACGCATGCAGCAGCTTCAGAATCTCATCGAGCGTCCACGCCGCGGCGGAGCGCGTCTCGTTCTTCGCCGCGCCATCGGGGCCGGTGAGCACCGGTTTCGCCAATTCGAGATACCAGTCGCAGAAGACATTCCAGACGAAGCGATAGACGGCATTGGCGGCCTCGTTGAACTTGAACGCTTCGAGCGCTGCGGTGACCTCGCGTCCAGTCTGCGCCGTTTCGTGAATGATCCAGCGGTTGAGCACTTCTCCGGCGTGGCGCGGATCGAAATCGGGATTGCGCGCACAGCCGTTCAGTTCCGCGAAACGCGCGGCATTCCAGAGCTTGGTCGCGAAATTGCGGTTGCCCTCGACCCTCTGCGCGGAGAGCTTTATGTCGCGGCCCTGCGCCGCCATTGCCGCCAAGGTGAAGCGCAACGCGTCCGCGCCGTATTCGTCGATGACCTCGAGGGGGTCGATGACGTTGCCTTTCGACTTCGACATCTTCTGCCCGCGCTCGTCGCGCACGAGCGCGTGGATGTACACGGTCGGGAACGGCACCTCCTTCATAAAGTGCCGCCCCATCATCATCATGCGCGCGACCCAGAAGAAGATGATGTCGAAGCCGGTGACGAGCACGCTGGTCGGGTAGTAGCGCTTCAGCTCCGGCGTATCGTCGGGCCAGCCCAGCGTCGAGAACGGCCATAGCGCCGACGAGAACCAGGTGTCCAGCACGTCCTCGTCGCGGTGCAGATACTCGTTGGCAAACCATGCCTGCCGCTTAGGATCGGCGGCGATGTCGTGCCCCTCCTCGGCCGTGATCTCCTCGATTTCGGTGTAGTGCGCCAGCGCGTCGCTGCGCGCTGCAAGGGAACAGGTGTACGCCCAGGAGGGCAAATTCTTTCCGTTGGTCCAAGCCAACTTTAATCCAACCTACCAGCGCACCTCGGCAGCCTTGTCCCCAATCCCGGCATCGGGCGCGAACATCTTCGCACTCCACACCGCGCAGGTCGAGGTGTCGTACACGTTAGACGTCTGGGGCCTCAACCGCCGCACCGTTGAGTCGCTGGAGGCGCAGGCCGACGCTCAGCGCTTCCAGGTTGAGGCCGCCTACCTGACGCTCACGGCCAATGTGGCGGTCGCCGCCATTACCGAGGCTTCGCTGCGCGGCCAGATTGATGCTACCAACGAGCTCATCTCCGTTAATACCAAGATGCTCGACGTCCTCCACCAGCAGCTCGAGGCCGGCTATGCCAACCGCAGCGAAGTGGCCGCGCAGGAAGCTGCCTTGGCTCAGGTCAAGGCGACGCTGCCGCCGCTTCGCAAGGCGCTCGCCCAGCAACGCGATTTGCTGGCCGCGCTCGCTGGCACCTTTCCCAGCGCGGGACCGCGCCAGACATTCACGCTCGCTGACCTGCGCCTACCAACTAATCTGCCGGTAAGCGTTCCATCGCAGCTCGTCGAACAGCGTCCCGACATTCGCGCCGCGGAGGAGCAACTTCATGCGGCGAGTGCGCAGGTCGGCATCGCTACCGCCAATATGCTGCCCAGTTTTACGATCAACGCTAACGCCGGCTTCATGAGCACAGCACTGGCGCATCTGCTCGCGCCGCAGAACCTGTTTTGGGACCTGGCCGGCAACGCCACGCAGACAATCTTCGACGCGGGGACACTGTTCCACCTGCTCCAAGGAGCGAAGGACACCTACAATGCGGCGGCGTGGACCTACCGCGGCACGGTGATCGGCGCTGTGCAGAACGTGGCCGACGTGCTGCGCGCGCTGCAAAACGATGCCGATGCGCTGCGCGCGGCGCGCGATTTCGAGCGTGCCGCCAAGATCAGCTTCGACCTCGCCCGCCAGCAGATGCAGACTGGCAACGCCAACGTGCTGTTGTTGCTCAACTCGCAGCAGACCTATCTGCAAGCCGTGATCCAGGTGGTGCAGGCGCGCGCTGCCCGGCTCGCCGATACGGTGGCGTTGTTTCAAGCGCTCGGCGGCGGCTGGTGGAACCGCCTCGAGCCGCCGCCGGAGAAGATCTTGAACGTCGGCACGGGTGAAGCCGTCACGGTGATCGAAAGGCCTAACGGCCTCTGACCATTCCTTCCAGAAATTATTGAGGCGATTGAGTGTCTAAGCCGTTTAACGACACAATGGCGCCTTGTGGCAGTCACTCTCCCGCAGGGGCGTAGTAGCGAGCTCGTCATCAATCTCAAGACCGCCAAGGCCATTGGCCTCAGCATTCCGCAGACGCTGGTCGCCACTGCCGACAATGTAATCGAGTAGTAGTCTGCTTATTGCGCAGCGCAAAATGTTGCTTCTGGCCCTGAACGTCGGTTCGCCGCAACGCAGCGATACTTCCGATGTTGGGTGTAGACCGGAAGTGACTGGCGCGCGCTCGAAATGTCGCGGCTGCGCCGCCGGCGTTTCTTAGTACGCGCGGCACTGAGATGGCTGAATTAGGCCTCCGTGTGGAGCATCTTGATTTTGCCACCGTCTGATATTTAGCTACGATCAATCATCGTATCCGGGCCCCTCTGGCAAGGACGCCGCCGCCCGTCGGCCAACCTTGCGATGTCGGATCAATCCCGCTCCTGGTGCGAATTGGGATCAGCCGACATCGACCCGAATTGTCCCTACGGCTGATTTCAGTCTCCTCCGGCGAGCTCTGTGCTCTTCAACGATGAAGAGCACCATGAATGACCGTGCGCGCGGGCGCCATCTGCCGTTGCTGCCGCCCTGATCGCGGCCAGCGTTTCATTTTCCCAGCCTGTGTTTAGCGAAGAAGAAACTGATCAACGTTTCGGCACCGTTCATTTTGATACATCCTGCAATGACATTGCGCAGCGGCGCTTTGATCGCGCCATGCGCTACCAGCATTCGTTCTGGTATCGCGAGTCGAGGGAGCTATTCGAGGAGGTTCTCAAGGCCGATCCGGACTGCGGGATCGCCTATTGGGGCATTGCGCTGAGCCTTCTCAACAATCCGCACGCGCCTCCACCGGTCGGCAACCTTCCACTCGGCTTTGCGGCGGTAGAGAAGGCCAAGGCGGTCAGTGCGAAGACGCAACGCGAGCGCGATTTCATCAATGCGATGGCCGCCTTCTACGCCGACTACGACAAAGTCGACCATCGCACTCGGGTGCTCGCCTATCTCAAGGCCATGGAAGGAGTGGCGCAGGCTTATCCGAATGACGACGAAGCGCAAATCCTCTACGCGATCGAACTCAATGTCGCAGCCCCGCCGAGTGATAAGACCTACGCCATGCAGCTAAAGGGGGCGGCGATCCTGGAGCCGATCTTCCAGCGCCAACCCCGGCATCCCGGTGTTGCGCACTATTTGATCCATCTCTACGACACGCCGGCCCTGGCAGAGAAAGGCCTCGATGCGGCTAGACGCTATTCGCAGATTGCACCGGCAGCGCCACATGCGCAGCACATGCCGTCCCACATCTTCACCCGTGTCGGCTATTGGAAGGAATCGATCAGCTCCAACACGGAATCGGCGCGGGCTGCCAAAGCCAGCAACGAAGCCCACGACCAACTGCACGCGATGGACTACCTCGTCTATGCCTACCTTCAGACGGGGCAGGACACGAAAGCAGAGGCGGTCATAGGGGAGATGCGCGAGGTCAGTAGCTTTTCCGAGACGTTTATTGCCGGGCCTTACGCGCTGGCTGTGAGCCCGGCACGCTACGCGATTGAGCGTGGTGATTGGAACGCAGCGACGCAGCTCACTGTCCGGGCCACTCCGTTGGCTCATGTTGAAGCGATGACGCACTTCGCCCGCGCTTTAGGTGCGGCGCGAACGGGCAAGCTGGATGCTGCCAAAGCTGAGATCGCCAGACTTGGCGAACTGCGCGACACGCTGCGCGAGGCTAAGGACAATTATTGGGCCGATCAGGTTGACATTCAATGGCAAGTCGCGACGGCCTGGGCACTCTATGCAGAAGGCAAATCGGAGGATGCACTCAAGGCGATGAGCGCCGCCGCCGATGCAGAAGACAGGACCGAGAAGCACCCCGTAACCCCGGGCGTCCCGACGCCGGCGCGCGAGCTCTACGGTACAATGCTACTCGAACGTGGCATGGCGAAGGAGGCCCTTGCTGCATTCGAGGCGACGTTGAAGAAAGCGCCGAACCGGCTAGGCGCCACGCTCGGTGCCGCCGCGGCCGCCGAGCAATCGGGCGATTCCGAAAAGGCGCGAGCGCATTACGCCGCCGCCGTCGCACTCACGGAGAATGCCGATCCGGTCAGACCGCAGATCGCACATGCCCGCGCGGTCGCGGAGAAGAGCACTCACTAGGACGAAAGAAGCGTGAGGAAGCCTCTGGTATTGGCCTTGCCGCTGGTGGCGGTGCTCGCAGGCGCGATTGGCGGCTATTTCGCGCTCGTCGCACCCAGATCCATGAGTGATGCCGCAGCCCACCCCACCTGGGTGGAGTTCAAGTGGCCATTCGCGATCGATCAGTGGGGAACTGGCCGTGCGTTTGCCTGCACGGCGGTTGATTGCGGCGCTGAAGTCAGGCTCTATATTCGCGCCAAACTCGGTTTCTGTAATTGCGCGACTGGCGTCGCAGATGACGACGACCTCGATCGCATGAGCGACTTCGATCTTATTGGCGGCGAGGTTTTGCCGCTCGGCGCCGGCCGGCCGATCGCGGTTGGCTGGATGAAGGGCCGGAGCCGCGGTTATGCACTCACCGCCCGCAATCCGCCGGGCAAGTCTGCGCTATCCGTCGTCTTCAACGACCGCTGCGACATGATCCTCGCAACGGCCCTGCTTCCGCACGATCGACCCGCAGAGATAGAGCCCAGAGTGATGGAGTTTCTCAACAGCACAAACGTGCTGCATTGGGCGGAGATTGCCCTCGGGATCTGACCCCATCGGCGCTGCCGACCCGATCTGGCGGCACTCCGGCGCAGGTTCCGGACAAGGCCGATGTGTAGCGATTTGATCTATTGAAGGAGCAGGCTGGGGCGGGGCCTTTCGATTCGGATCCCAACTCCCAAGGGTCGAGCCGAAAGCGAGGTCAGGGCAACAGTTTAGGGCAACAGGCGAGTTCGATTTGAAGAGTGCCGGCGAGGGAGGTTGTCTAAATGAGCAACGCTTTGCTTCGGAACATATCGCGCGAGACGATCATGTGCCGAATGAACGGCGGAAAGCCGATCGGCATTTGTTTGGCACGAACGAATATCGCTCGGCGTTCTTCCCGTCTCGGCCTCGCCGTTCTCCTCGCGGCTCTGGTGGGCCAGCTGTTGGCCCCGCCCGCCAGGGCGGACAACTACGATGTCGGAGAGATCCACATCGCCGACACTTGGGCACGAGCGACGCCGAAGGGCGCGAGTTCGGGAGCCGGCTACATGACCGTCACCAACAACGGCACGGCGCCGGACCGGCTCAGCTGCCTGTCCAGTGCCGCGAGTGCCAAGTGCCAGATTCATAGCATGACCATGGAAAACGGCGTCATGAAAATGCGGCCGGTGGAGGGCGCGCTTGAGATCAAGCCGGGCGAGACGGTCACGCTCAAGCCGGCGGGCGTCCACCTGATGTTGCTCGGCCTCAAGCACCCGCTGGAGCAAGGCAAGACTGTGCAGGCGACACTGCAATTCGAGAAGGCGGGCACGGTCCAGGTCGAGTTCCCGATAGCCGCCATCGGAGCGCCGGTCACGGGCGGCGAGATGCAAGGCGGCGGAATGATGCAGATGAATCCGCATCATTAGAGTTATTCGGGGGAAACAGTCTGCGGCATCCATCGCTGCGTTCCGACAATGGACGCGGGGTCACGCAATAATCGGCGATTGAGGGACGAACAGACCTAACGAGGCGTCGCATTTGGTGGCGAGTGCCCCCAACCGGCCATCAGGGACCAGTCACACGTCGCGTGCGGGTGGACTTGTGATAGCCTCAACCGCCCAAGGAACTTTCGCGTTTGGGAACCCATGAGGCGGCGCACGTTCATCGCATTGCTTGGCGAGTCCGTCTGGCCATTCGGCCACGCGGCGCACAGCCGACGCTGGCAACCTCAAGACCGCCCACGCGATCGCGCCATTCCAGATAAAATGCCCGCCCTCGCCTTCGAGGTAGTCGAATGAGGCGTCGCGACTTCATAACGCTGATCGGAGGTGCCGCGGCTGCACGGCCTCTCGCGGCGTGGGCGCAGGAGGCAGACCGAACACGGCGCGTTGGCGTGCTGATGGGATACGCCGAAACCGATCCTGAGGCGAAGGCGTTGCTCGCGGAGTTCACGCATGCGGTTTCGCAGTTTGGCTGGATTGAGGGCCGGAACCTGCGCATGGACATCCGTTGGGCACCCGGAAATACTGATCTGATGCGTAAATTCGCAAAAGAGTTAGTCAGTCTGCAGCCTGACGTGATTCTTAACAAATTCGACGCCGGTGACCGCTGCTTTAAAGCGCGAGACTTCGACCATCCCCATTGTATTTGCGGTCGTTGCCGACCCGGTTGGCTCCGGATTCGTTGCGAGCCTGCCCCGCCCGGGCGGAAACGTTACTGGGTTCAGCTCGATGGAAGGGTCTATGGCAAGCAAGTGGCTTGAGTTGCTCACAGCGATCGCACCTAGCGTCAGACGGGCTGTAATGATGTTTAACCCCGACACGGCTCCCTATATCAAATCGTATGCTCTCCCCTCATTCGAGGCCGCTGCGCGATCACTGAAAGTCGCGTCAGTCGCGGCGCCCGTCCACTCGGACATGCCGAGCTTTTCCAGCCAGTCGGCAATCTGCTGCATCGCAGCGCGCCCCGCGGAATTCATCCCGACCCGGAGCCGAGCGTTCCGACCC
>Ga0207416_1004731_pt1 | contig 11478 bp, 10 predicted proteins | sample PaiPotPPM11metaG_FD_184107 | JGI IMG/M metagenome (GOLD analysis project Ga0207416, IMG submission 184107) | Iron sulfur acid spring bacterial and archeal communities from Banff, Canada, to study Microbial Dark Matter (Phase II) - Paint Pots PPM... ...
CTGCCGCAGGGCGGCTGCAATCTGCTCGGCAGAGTAGCGGGATTTGCGCACCTGGCGTTCCTCCGTTGAGCGTGAGGTTCGCCGCTTTTTCTCGTTATCCGTGGAGTAAAAAATTGGGAGAAGACCCAAAGTTTCCGGCAATTCCTTACGCGTTTCCAGGTGGAACGAATCTGCCAATCGGTACCATGATATCTTCCACGCAATGGTCATCGGGCAGACTTCCGCCGAGTGTGGCACTCTGCTATTCCCAGCAATTCACTGCAGTGCCTGGGACGTATTATGTCGGAGACTTCGACTACTACAATGTGGCCAACATGCGTGACGTGATTGTTGTCAGTTCAGCTGCAACGCGGCGATTGAGCATGCCGCCAGCCAGGGTTCGCAGACTCGGGACCTAATTCTGTCACAACGGGCCTGACTTTCAGCGCTTCTCGTAGTATAGAGAACCATCTGCGGTCACGACAAGGACTATTTTCCCCTTCCGACGCTCTACCATCATTGGATAGCTCCCCCACACTTGATTGGGATCGGATCCTGGGTTGTAGTTGTCCACGACGATCGTAGAATGAGGCGCTCCCACGCTCTGATTCAATTGCCATTTCCCATTGACGGCATGGTTCCGTCCATCGTGGCCAAAATAGTTGAACTTGTAGGTCCCGTCGTCGCTGAGCAAGATTGAGTTGTCGGAATCCCGGTTCAACACGTAAGCCCCAACAAGCTCCTTCACCGTGAATGTGCTTGGGCTGCATGATGCGGCGACGATCGCCATTGGAAGCCAAACGCACAAGAGAGATATAAGCCTAAGGCGAGTGCACACGTCACCTATAGTTGGCTTCGGTTTGACGCAGCTCTCTTGCAAACTGAGCATCCGTCCTCAGTTCAACGGCGGCGAAATGATTTGTTGTAAGTTATAGACCACGAACATGGCCCCAAGAAGAACTAGCACCCACCCGAAGAACGCGCCGAAGAACCCATTAACGTTTGGCAGAACGACAAGCATTGCAAACAATGCAATTACGACGCCCACGACTAACCAGGCTAAAGAATTCGCGGGGTTTGGCCGTTTGTATCGTGGATCAAGAAGTTGATCTATCAGCTTTCGCACATTATCGGTCCATACAGTGGACTTCTCGCTAAGTTAGGCAGGCGCCTAGATGCAGCGTCCTAGACGCCAAGGGCAGAAAGGCAATTCAAACGCGGAAAATGTCCGGTTCAGCCACATCCGTTCATCGGCTATGACCCTCACCTACTGCGAATAAGAGAAGAATCGAGTACGCGTAACCACGGCCAACGCTCCCACAAAACCATCAGCGTCTACTGCAAACGTGTACGCAATGTCGCAATAAGTTAGCGCGATCCGGTTTTCCTACTCGATTTGTACCATTACTTAACGTGAATAATCAAGGTTAAGTTTGTCCGTGTCGATCATAAATCCACCAACAAACCCGTCGGAATCCTCTGCAAACGTATACACAACTCTGCCATGCTCAAATATGACTCGGTACCTATATGCGGTTCGCTGGTGACCCTCATCGCTGACATAATAACGCTGATCCATATACTGCATTGATTTGACGGAACCGTACGTGCTAAGCAACTTTCGAAAAGAATGTGGGAATATGTAACGAAGAGTTGGTGTTCTCGGAGTATCGTCTGGTCCTGGTCCAAATTGCTTCCAGTCCCAATTACCAGCTCTCAACCGATTGAGCCACTCAGTCGCGCGCGCCGTCAACCCCTGAGTTGGCGAGGGGTTTGTTGTGGCGGATGCTTGGATAGATATCATGCAAAGTACAATGGCAATGACGCTAAGCCAGCTAAGAGTTTTATACGACCTCGTCTTTAATTGCGTCATCGAAGTATAGCACCGCAGTTTGGACACCGTTCAGGATCCCAGTCCATCTTCGCCATTCCACCAGCTCCTACGCCGTATGATGGGACTCTATTACACACCGGACACCGGTAAAGCTTTAGAATCAGCACCAGACATATGACGAAGATGCACACCATCGGGATATAGATTTCAAAATCAACTTGGTTCAAGGGACTCTCTGGAGTCGGGTGCATGCCGGCGCTGTGCTCTAGCATGCGGCCAACAATGCCACCTAAAATGAGATCGCCCATCGCAATTGGCCAAAGCCATAAGAACATTCGGCGTCTCCGCTGGAATGTTGTTACCACGGCTAAATCCCGCTGCATGTACGAAAGACTATTGGTCCAAATACACTATTACATTACTTGCAGCCGCACGGATCTGAAGGATGAGGCATAAATCGGCCAATCAGATTCCCTGGGAAAAACGTGGCTTCGCCACCCCCTCCGCCTCCGATGCCAAATTTCCACTTGCCTGGATGGAAGAACGGCAACCCAGTGTTGGACTTGAAGCCGGAAGGGTCGTTGCCGACGGTCGGAATCAGATCACCCGGTGAGGTAGGAAAAGGATTAAATTTGTGATGGGGATGCCAATCGGAACCCCCGAAACTGTTTCCGCCGAGCGTAAAACCGGCATTCATATCCAAATTTTCACCAAAGGGTCCGAAGTTTACGCCGCCCTCGGCGAAACCGCTAAGGTCGACGAAGCTCTGCGAGCAATCGTGGCTTTCGGAGCCTTCTGGAGGGGCTCCGTTCAGGTCCAAAGAGACTCCTGCTCCCAGACCTCCACCGACTTGTAAAGTCACGAATGGCTCGCCGCCGGACTCCCCAAGGCACACACCGCCACCGACACCGACCTTCCCGTTTGCGCAAAAACTAATTAGGCCGGACGGATCGTTTATTGTCGTGGGGTTGCCCAGCGCGTATTCGTATAAGTCAGAACCTGCATCCAAACCAAGGGGATCAGCTTGAGAATAGCGGCCCCAGCTTGGACGGTAAAAGCGCATGAAGTTGTACGAGCGCGGGGTGACGCCGTTCGTGCCATTGTCGAACTGCTCGGCCACCTGACCGAGGAAACGGAAAGGTTGGTGAACATCATTGGCACGCAATGGTGATAGGATTTTGGCATACGGCTCATATTCTGCGCGCCAATACACAGTTGATGAACTATTGGTTTGGATGATTGGGGTACCGAGCACGTCGTCGAAGGTCCAGTATGTGCCCGCATTGCTGACATTACTGTTGACTTGGGCTGTCGGTCGACCGGCGAACCAAACATAATCGTAATCGATCTGTGGTGAGCTGGTTGCGACCGCGGACTCGGAAAGCATTCTCAGATCCCAACTGTAAAACGTGTCGCGGGTACCGCTGCCGTTCGTAGAAGTCGTACGTACGTTCATGCCATTGTATCCGTACGTAATGCTGTCGCCGCTCTTGAGGAGATTGCGGGGTGAATAACTGTAGCTTGCCGAGCCAACGGCACTTTCGTTGCCCGCGCTATCATAGGATACAGAACTGACGACGCCATTCTCTTTCACTGAGCTCAATTTCGGCAATGTGCCCGAGTATGTGAACGTCGCGGTGTGCACTGTCCCTAGGGTAAGACTCGTCAGGTTACCCATATTGTCGTATTTGTAGCCATTGCCCGTAGCTGTACCCCATAGCGACGAACCGGAATTTGCGGTCGTCAACCGACCGAGATCATCTTATGCGAACGTTCGATCATAGTTGGAACTAGACTTGTCCGTGATACCGGTGATGTTTCCGACCGCATCTTCTCCATAGCTGTAGTCGGCCAGCGTGGTCGAGCCATGAACAAGCTTGTTTTCCGTCGGCCGATAGCGCTCATCGTAGCTCAGGGTTTGTGTAGTGGCATTACCAAACGTAAGCGACGTTAGCGGTCCAAACGGCGCGTAACTTGCGGCGGCAACATATGTGGTGCTTCCCGACATAGCCGATGCGGCTCGATCGGCAAAGTCATAGCTGTACGTTACAACCCGTGCGGATGGGTAGGTCAGCGTGGCTACATTCGCGTTGTTGTCATACGCGTAGGCCATGTTATACGTGGACCCGTTCACCGTCTGCGCCACGCTCACGGGCAGTCCGCGTCTTTCATAAGTGTAGACGCTCTTACCTGTTGGGTCAGTCATCGACGCCAAGAGACCAATCCCAAAATGTCCGCTCGTTGTGTCATCATACGTCGCACTTAAGCTGTCGGTATTTGATCCTAGCGTGGATGTCGAGCTTGTGATGCGATCGAGCGCATCGAAGATTCGCGTCGTTTTTGCCCCGTTACCGTCAGTGAAAGTCAACAAGTTGTTATTGGGGTCGTAGGTGTACTTTATGGTCCCTCTCACGAGAGAACTTTCTTGATCGACTCTCCCGAAATCGTCAGTGATAAAAGTGGTTACATTACCGTTCGGATCGGTTTCAGACGTAATGTTATCGAGGACATCCACGGCTAAACCAGTCGTTATTTTCCCGCCAGACGCCGTTGATAGCGTTTGCGTTACGGTTGTCGGCCGATTGGCGTAATCGTATCCGATGGTCGTGTTAGGTGTAGAGTGGTTCTCGTCTGTGATGTTCGTGAGATTGCCCGCGGCGTCATATGCGTTAACGATTTGCGATCCCGTTGGTATTGGATGCTTGATGTATTGTAGCCGGCCGAATCCATCATATGCGAATGTTTCCGTTTGCGTCGTGTTCCAAGTTGCGCACGAGGTCGCTGGTGTTGCACATGACGCTGACGTTTCGCTGGTGAGCTGGCTCATGGCGTCATAGGCGATCGCCAATCTTTCTTCCTGAAGGTTGCTACTATTGAATCGAATGACGTCCTTGATACGATCACTCGAATCGTACACCGCTGAAACCCCATTCCCCAAGGGCTGAGTAATGCTCGTGAGCCGCCCCGCGTGGTCATAGGCGTAGGTCGTCGTTGCGTTACTCGTTTCCGTACCCGCGGCCAAAAGGATTGACTTCGTCATCCGGCCCCGCCCGTCATAGACCATTTCCGTAACAGCGGCTGGACTGTTTGCATCAGTAACGCTGAGCGGTCCGCCGTAGATATCGTAGGTGTTATACGGGGGACTTGCTCCCGCTAGCGTCGTTACATGAAACAGGGGATCCGTCACTGTGTGGAGTTGGCCTCGGCCGAACAAATCAGAATCGGTGTCAGAATAATAACCGAACTTCGTTGTCTGATTAACGTCGGTGCGCGGACCCTTAATGGTGAGCATCCTCCCGCGCGAATTGTACGTAGCGCTTGCCGAATATGTGACGGCGGTTGTATTTTGAGCAACGTATCCGCTCAGCGATTGGCCCGTCAACGTCGCGTTGGTTTGATAGGTATTGGTGAGAGTGGCGACATTGCCTGAAATATCGGCGGATGGGTAGGTCATGATATTAACGAGATCACGACGCACATCGGAAGTTGAATAATAGGTAATGTTAATAACCCGGTTCAATCCCGACGAAAGAGGTTCAGTTATCTGCGTGGGGCCGGGGAATGCCTGAACGTCGGTTTTTGTTCCATCTGGATTGTCGGCAATATTATCGCGGCCATACGCCACCTTGATCGTGTGGGTTGAGCCGTCGCCATCCGTAACTGAAGTAGGCCGGAGGAAAAGGTCCCAAGTAAACTGACGTAACTGTCCGCCATTGCAGTCGCACAAAGGACCGTCTACCGAAGTAACGACAAGGTTTGTTGGATCATAAATAAAGTGACTCGCGCGCGAATCCCCATCAGTGACGGTCGTACAGTTCGTTGTCATTCCTCCACCCGGAACATTGCAGCTCGTATTGTAGGCGAAAGTGAGCTTGTCTTGGCTACTTCCATCCATTTGGGTCGCGAGCTTATTCCCAGTGTAAGAGTTCTGTTCTTCGATATCGCCTAGCGGGTCAGTGACCTGAGTTAGATTGTGCACACTGACATCTGTATATTGATATTTCCAGGTCTGGCCGTCGGACTCTGTGACAGAGCACAGGTTCCCTTGATTCGAAGTTCCACAACTCGTTGTACTGTCGTACGCAAGACTCAATGAAACTCCAGGATTATTTGGCGGGTTACTCGGCGTGCTTGTCACGGTTAATATCCGATTCGAGCTGTCATACGTGAAATTCAACGAACGCGATAGACTGTCCACGACGGAGGATATACGGTTGTTATGCGAGCTGTCGCGATTGATCGTCTGCGTATTACCGGCTCGATCGGTTATTAAGGTCAATTGCCCGCTGCTGTTAAACGTGTATTGCAAACCGTGCCACGTTAACAACGTATAGACCGTACCAGCCGAATTCAGTGACAGCTGGTCGCCGGAAAAGTTATCGTAAATGGTACCGCCTGGGGCGAGCGCCATGAAGAAGTCAAACTGATCATGCTCGTCGTGGTACGTGATGAGCCCTTGGGAGTTTTGCGAGAGATCGAGGTAGCCATCGTAGTTGCTCCGCCACCCGAAACCTAAATCACCGCTAAAAGAGGTTTGATTATCGTACCACCGCGAGAATCTAAGACCGAATGGTCCGGAGAGCTGACTATCCAAGTAGCGATACCAGAGCTCACCCGTAATGATATCGCAGGGTCGACCAGTGGCTTGTCCAGTGATGCCCCGCAGGCATGGCGGTCCTTGGACGAGATCGCCCTGCGTGCTGTATTCGTAGATGTCTATGAGCGGCGAATAAACGATCCCGCCTCCTGAGGGCTGATCGCCAATCTGCAGCGAGACGCCTCCTGCAGCATACGACGGGACCAACGCGGAGATGTTCCCTTGCCCGTTTGACCAAGAGCCGCTGAATCCAACGTTTTGACCATTAACGTAAAGGTTAATTCCTAAGGGCGCAGCCGTTGTATACGAGAAATTCACCGTAAACGGGCACAACTCGCACGATGAAAAACGATAACCCTGAGGATTGTTAATTTGACTACCGTTATTTGGGTCAAAGAACGCTGTTATCCACACCTGTGGCGTGGATGACGCAGGGAAGACTCTTCGCGGCCCTTTTCCTCTCGGCGGCAGTTTGAGCTTATTCTTAGGCTGGACTGGAGCCGGCTTAACAAGCGTGAGCAAAGAACCGGGATGGTTCGTGCGGGTAGCCTCTTTAGCCGAGCCTGTGTTCGACGCTCCACGTGCCTGCAAGGGTGATACGGTAGGTTGAATAAGGAAGCAAAAAAATAGAACACTTGCCAAGATTATGCGGGCACAATGACGCATGTCGCCTCCCATGTAAAAGGAGCGGCAAATTCTCTTTCGACTATACGCCCCATTCACTTTCACCGCAAGTCGAAACAAATATACAACAAAGAGCCTCTGACGTCGGACACAACTCTGGCGTCTTGACTCTAGCCACCGACTCTTTGATGATCTCGACGATCTGCACTTTCACTGAAACGAGAATTGCGCGCGGTGCACTCCTTTGGGCACGAAGCGGGGATTCAGCACCGAGAAATGATATACTGCTGAGGGCTCCGGCTAGAGCTTTAACCCCGATCGACAAAATCTGTTCAAGGGTTTGCCGATTACCAACCAACTTCTTTCGTACGAACATACAGCGCGTGATAGCGGAGAAACGCTCTCCACTGCCACAACACAATGCCCGACTGTCTCCTCGCCGACAGATAAAGCGCTTACATCGTAAACCGCTTTGAGATACAAAACACTGGGCCTTTCCCTAGTCGTAAGGTGTCGCGAGTCGCGAACACTCGTTTCAAATTGCTACAGACGCTGGCAAGAAGGTATAGTTTGACTAGCGGATTTGGTTCTCGGCGAACTCGCTTGTCTGACGCTCCCATACTGCCCGTGCCACTATACATCAACGGAGGTGTCATTTATGGCGACAAGCGACGAACCTCGTTTTAGTTCGCGAACAAAGGTTCGGCGGGGACGCATCCCGACATAGGGCAAGACTTCCAGTCCGATGTGGCCCAGCGAGCCAATGGAATTTCGGCTGCCCGCGCCGTTAGACGATCGTTGCACGGTCTTTGGATGTGGTTCTAGCATCGTGCTCGTCAGGATTGTTCCTCATCATCGCCACATCGGTTTATATTGCGCGGTCGGCCACTGGCAACACCGCTGGATTCCCCATGAGGAGTTTCGTGAAGGCGGGGCTTACGCGGGGGTTATTCCTTCCATTTACATTGAGCAAGAAAAGCAACTCGCGCGTCCCCGCAGTTTCTCCATAAACGAAAGAATCCGCTATGAATATTTACTTCAAGCCGACGGAAGATGTACTTTTGTAATACTAGGGCGCCTAATGATCCCGCTAATCAAGCGTACCTACGGGAGTGGCTGAGGCAGTATTATCCGGATGTATACGCCGATGCCAAGCAGGAGTACGAAAGGCTTCGCGATAGCGGAGTCACGGTGTCAGTTGACAATTGGTCTCGCGGCCTAGGATTTCTTTGGACACTCGATTGAAGCATTTGCTTCAAGGAGGTTGTCATGAAATCCAAGCGATCCCTGGCTGAGCGCGGCCGGTTTTCTGTTCGATTGCCAGATGGGCCACTTTGCATTTACGAGCGAGTTAAGGCTCGTCGTTTGATCAATTGACGCCCGTTTGACGGCCATTTCCATGCTCGGGTGTGCTTACGTGTTCAAATCAGTGCAAAGGTAGATTCTGTGGAAGCGCCTTGATCCGTGGATTTATCTGGTTTCTAGCTAGCGGCTGCTGGCGGGAATTTTACCCGGACATAGGTGACAGGCAGGCGCTCTAACCGTTCGATCGATCCACACACCCGCAGCTAGATTGGATTTGGCCCTCATCTTTGTGTCAGTGGCCACTCGCGAGTTGGTCCGCCTGTGTGGCATCATGCAGCTTGTTAATAAGCTCTCTCACCCGGTCGACGACCGCAGTTACTGGCAAATGCACTGAAGCACCCGTTTCAAATTGGTCCTGGTGTGGGTTGTACCATCCCGACCTGGCGCCAGCCCGTAGGTCCTCGGGATCGTTCGCTCCTCGCCGCAATTCGCGATAGAGCCGATCATATGCGTGAACCGCATCGTCGCGCATTTTGCGCCACCGCGCACGATCATCGACAAACCCTGCGAGAGCTGATGCCAACCTAGGGATCATTTGCTCAACCGAGCTGACGGCTCTATCAATACGGTCGACCGCGGTCCAGAATCCGACCCCCAGGAACATACACTCAACTTCACAACGGCTCAGCTCGCGAACCTGCATGTGGTTGAGCTGAAGGCGCCGACTAGCTGCATCGAGCAATAATTCGTGCCCGAGCTCAAGCGCCATAACCTCGCCATTTATGACAAGCCGCAGGTGGTCGATAGTCACTTCTGCCTTTAGCGGTGTATCTTGAAGGCGGTTCTTCATGAGATTCCCTCGATAAGTAGTATCCGCAAGCTACGCGCCAGCCTTGGCGTAGTGAGGTCAGAGGTTCGGACCTCTCGCGCCCACCATCGGAAAGCCCGTGCGACGGGCGTTCGCCGTCGATGGATCCGTCCTTGAGCCATCATCCTCAGCCTGAATCCTGACCAAATCCTGATGATCGCCGCCTTCCGTCGTCAAGGCGTGAAAGTTAACAAATCGAATTTTGTGGAGATAGCCACGACGGAGTTACTCGCCAGGCGCGATCTCGTTGAGATCCTGAAGAAACGTGGCGTGACCGCAAAGCGGGGTTAAGCGAGACATTTAAGTCGGTATTGCTCGAGGCCCATGGTATAATTGCTTTGACGGCCGCAGGGCCTCTATTGGGCTGGAGGGGTGGTCCCTTTTTCGTTCTCGTTAGCCGGTCCCAAATTCGTTCTCCCTAACAGTCAGCCGCCTCACAGCATACGACATGTGACCGTTTGGTTGGGTTGGCTCACCTTCGCCGGATGCCACGGAGCTCACAGCGCCCCCAAAAATGACCAAGAGGTCATCAGCTTCGCACTGCACCCTAACGTCGCTCACTAGAACAAAACCACCAATCTCGTCCTCTTGTCGAACGTCCGGTGTCTGCGAGCGGACAACAGCGATGCCCTGTAGGCGGCGTGCCACTTCCTGGAGTGTGTTTTGGCACTCGGATGCTACGCGGATGACCTTGTCTTTAGCACGTTGTAGTTGCTCTTTGTCCATTTGACCCTCGCTTCAAGAATGATGGATTTGCCCTTAAATCAGGTCGCCGGCTCTTAGCTCAGTGACGATCTCTTGTTGCCGCTTGTATATCTCGTGCAATGGATCGCTCGGGTCCTCGAGATCGCCCCCGAAACGTTGTGTGATTTTACCGGCGATGCCGAAGACGTAATTACTACTCTGCAAGAGGTAGTCGGCTGCACCATCGTAATGCGGATCTACTATAAAACGAACTTTACCGTCTTCGTCCATGGTGAAGACATCGCGCAGATATCCGACCGAGTGATGAGTACCAAGGCTGCCGATACCGTAGATGGTTGCGTAAAGATCCGTTGTCCAGCCGGGATTCTTTGCATCGAGCTGGCGCATCAATTTCGGCATGCTTTCGAAGTCTAGCTTTTTGGCTACGTGCTTGTACGCTTCATCTGAAATCGGCATCTTGCCGGCGAGTATTTCCACTTTGTACTTTTCGCCATTCAGCAGGTCCGGACGCAATCGGAGAACTTTGAGTGCGTCACCCTCGATCGCATCCTTAAGGTCCTTCCGCAGTTTCTTGCCGCGCGCGGTCGTCCATCGAACAAACGGCTCCGAGTCAACGTAGTCGTGGGCCTTCTTGGGAAAAAACTCACAATAATTCAGCTTAATGACAGCTTCGAACTGTGATCGCAGGATCGACGGAATTTTGCGGCCGACATCGGCGCGGTAAAGGCTCAAAATAGCCCGGCCGTCACCGTAGACGCCGGCGGCGAACAGCGCCGTGGTAAACTTGATGACATCGTCGTCACTGCCGAAATTAATAGGCGAGACGGGGAAGGGATTGAGTCGCTCCAGCCTCCGCTGAAGATCATTTAGAGCGTCGGAATACAAAGCCTCAATCCGAGCGGCCATACCGGGCCCGAGTCTATCGTCATAGGGCGTTTTTATTGGTCAACCTCCACAAAAAGGGGGAAAAGGGCATGCCGTCTAGCTATCTGGCGGTTATCCAGCGGCCCTTGGACGGCCACCAAGACCACCGATAACATCTATATCAGCATCTCGGAGGTACCACATGGATAGCATCATGATGCTTAAATCTTATGCTACGTGTGGCAGCATGACAATCTTTTGCGGCCCGCGCATGCTGTCGTCCGGTCGCGTTCACTGTGATGTCGCGACTGCGTTATTTGTTGTAGGTTTGCGAGTGTGGTTGCAACGGGCCTTATTCGCTTAACAGTCAGACGTTGTGCCGACTAAGCCACGGAATACTTCTGGCTGATCTCAGGCCAGCCCCGGTTTAGTCTCCCATTAGTCTCCCATTGGAATGGATAACATCAGATTCCGGCGGACGTCGTTGGAAGAACGCACGATACTTGAACCCGTGTGAAATGGGTGTCTCCACATGTATCACGGGCATCGCCAGATCTTGCAAGATTTGACGGTTGTGCCCCCCAGACAGGCGCGATAACCAGGCTTCGCTACGGCCCGACCTTTATGATATAAGGGTTTGGCTTTTCTTTCGTGCACTGCTGCGCTCCTTGGAGACAGGCGTGATAATAAAGCCCCCCGCTA
>Ga0207416_1004732_pt1 | contig 11476 bp, 8 predicted proteins | sample PaiPotPPM11metaG_FD_184107 | JGI IMG/M metagenome (GOLD analysis project Ga0207416, IMG submission 184107) | Iron sulfur acid spring bacterial and archeal communities from Banff, Canada, to study Microbial Dark Matter (Phase II) - Paint Pots PPM... ...
CGAGTCGGAGGAGGCGGCCATGGCCGCCGTCACCGGCAAACAGATCCACGCCGGCGACGTGGTGGTAATCCGCAACGAGGGGCCGCGCGGCGGTCCCGGCATGCGCGAGATGCTGAGCGTCACCGCGGCGATCGTCGGCGAGAACCTCGGCGAGACGGTGGCGTTGTTGACCGACGGCCGCTTCAGCGGCGCGACGCGCGGACTGATGGTGGGTCACGTGGCGCCGGAAGCCGCGCTCGGCGGCCCCATCGCCGCCGTCAAGGAAGGCGACACCATCCACCTCGATATCGCCGCCCGCAAGCTCGAGATCGAGATCAGCGCCGAAGAGCTGGCCGGCCGCCTCAAGAGTTGGAAGCAGCCGCCGCTGCGCTATCCCCGGGGCGTGTTCGCCAAGTACGCCGCGCTGGTATCCTCCGCCGCCGACGGCGCGATTACCCAGCCGCGCTGAACGAGCCCTTCCACGGTTGTGGGTAGTTCGCCCGGCCGATGCCGGACGGCCAGTGCCGCGCGCCGTATGGTCACGGGCGCGCCGCCTGTCAGCGGCCCGCGGTAGCGGGCCGTGGATCGAACGCTACCCTTGACTCACCGCCCGAGCGCGGGCGGCTGGACAGGCTCAGGACATTTAGCGCAGCACCGAGTAGGCCTTGGGGGTCAGGATCATATTGGTGATCTGGCGGATGACGTCGCCACCCTTGCGGGCTGACTCGCGCAGCAGCGGTCCCCACGCCGGATCTTTACCGAACTTGCCCCAGGCGTCATCGCGTTGCGCCATGCTCTCGAAGGGGATCAGGTAGGTCAGGTTCGGCATGGATGGGCCGGCCAGCGCCCGCCCATAAAGCACGGGGTCAAACCCCGAGCGCTGGAACACGGCGACCTCCCCGCTCTCGAACCGTTCGCGGACGAACCGGGCCTGGCGCTCGGTGGGCGACTGGTAGAGCCGCACCTCGTAGATCTTGTGCGGCGTCTGCCCGGCCGACGTGGGCTGCCAGACCGGTTGAATCGGCAAGGCTTCCAAGAAGCGCACCTCGAGGTCGTCGTAGGGCGGCTCGGGATAGCTCCCACTGAGGGTGGGCGTCTCGAGCTGGTCGAGCGCCGCCTGGTAGGCGGCATCGGCTTCGAGCGCCGCCCACAGCTTGGTACGCTCCCCGAGGTTGGCGTAGGGAATCACCTGTACCAGTGACGGCGTATACGGCCCGATGCTTTCGCCGAAGAACGCCATGGGGGCGAAGCCGTGCTTGGCATAGAGCGGCAGGGCTTGGGTGGCGAACCATTGATCGAGCCGCCCCCCCTGCACCCCCTGATGCAATCGGTAGGTACGCCATTCGAAGACCCCGGGCTTGAATGACGTGGGCGCGCCATCCGCGCCACCCGCCGCGGTCTGGGATAACTTGTGCGCGGCGGCCAAGCTGGGCAGCGCGAGGGCCGAGGAAGCAAGAAATTTGCGGCGTTTCAGAGGGTCTCTCCCGGTAGTGGCGATGATCGTTCCCAGTATAGAGGGCCGCCAGGATAGAGGGCCGAAGGGCCGCTCCGCCTGCGACGCGGGCGCGCACTAGAAATGGACCTTGAAGGCGAACTGCAGGATGCGCGGGTCGCCCGAGGTGCCGGTGATCTGGCCGATCTTGGCGTCGCTCAGCCCGGTATGCGGGCCTGCCAGATTGGCGTGGTTGAGAATATTGAAGGCCTCGGCGCGCAATTCAATGTCGCGACTCTCGCGAATGGGAAAGCGCCGGCTGAGCCCCATGTCGAGGTTGAACGCCCCGGGCCCGTAAAGCAGGTCGCGGCCCGCGTTGCCGTAGGTGCCGGCGGCGTTCGGGCTGAACGCCGCGCTGTTGAACCACTGCAAGAAGTTGGGGTTGCTGACGTGCGGGTCGCCGACCAGGTTGGGACGGTCGTTGCCGACCCCGGTGAGCGAGTTGTCCTTGTTGGTGGTGACGGTAAACGGCGCACCGCTCTTGATGCCCACGATGCCGGAGAGCTGCCAGTTGCCCAGCAGGCGCTCGGTCAAGGGGGACTCGAACTGCGGCGCGGCGACCACGAACGAGCCGTTGACGATGTGGCGGAAGTCGAACTCGCAGGCGCCGCGATCATTGCCCGGGTTGTGCGGGTCCTGGAAGGCCGGGCCGGCCAGCTCACCCGAGAAGTTGCCGCCGCTGATGCAGTGCGACCAGGTGTAGTTGCCGAGCACGGTGAAGTTGCGGCTGAAGCGGTGATTGGCGCTGAGCAGCAGGCCGTTGTAGCTGGAGTTGATGCCGTCCTCGGTCTGCGCCATGGTGGAGTAGTACTGACCGCTGGCCGGGTTTTGCAGGTAGAGCACCCGCCGCTTGTTGGTATTGCCGGTGGTGGATTTCCCCGCGATGTACACCGCCGGGTTGACCTCATTGCCCAGCCAGAGATGTGAGGTTTCATTGCCGAGATAGGTGGCGGACAACAGCCAACTGGCGCCCACCTGATGCTGCACGCTCAGGTTCCACTGCTGGGTATAGGTGGGGTGCAGGTTGAGCGGCAGGTTGATGTAAATGCCGCTGGTCGGGAAAAAGGCGTTGGCCGTGGGTGGGAAGGGCAGCGGGAAGGGTTCGCCGCCGGGGAAGTTCTGGTAGGGGTTGGTCAGGCCGCCGGCCGGCGAGGGCAGATCGATCGAGCTGCCGAAGGGGGCGCTGTCCGCGAACCGGTCGAAGTAGAAGATCTCCGGCGAGTCGTAGAACAGGCCGTAGGAGGCGCGGATGCTGGTGCGCCCGTCGCCCGCCGGATCGTAAATCAGCCCGAGACGGGGCGCGAAGTTGCCAAGGTGATGGTTGGTGTAGGCGGCTGGAGTCTGCGTATCCCCCTTGAAGAACAGGCCGGGAGGCGCGTTGAGAAAGACGCGGCTCTTCACCCCGGCAGTAAAGGCGGCGGGGTCGAAGTGGTTGCCGCGGCCGAACTTGTCGAACTCCGGCCAGTAGGGCTCCCAGCGCACCCCGCCGTTGAGCGAGAGGCGGGCGCTGACCCGGTAGTTGTCCTGGAAGTAAAGGCCGAGGTAGTTCTGCCGCCAGTTCTCCTCCTCCGGGTTGCCCTGGCTGAAGTCGTTCGGCAAGCCAAGCAGGAAATCGAGCAGCGGGTCCTTGCTGAAAGTGCCGTTGAAGTTGAACGTTCCGTTCGACTTGAAGTTGCTGAGCTCGTTCAACTGGTTGTGAATCCAGTCGGCGCCGAAAGCCATCTGGTGGGCGCCGCTCGTCAGGTCGAGGTCGTCGGCGGTCTGCACCGAGTTATCGTTGAAATGGCCAGGGGAACAGATGCCGCAGCCCACCGTGAAACCGTTGCTGACCGACATGGTCAGAAAGTTTTTGACCAGGCTGTTGATCTTCACCCCAAGCTGCGTGGGGTTGGGCAGGTTGGCCGCCGGGCCGCGGTTGATGCGCAGGCGCGTCCCGGTGAGATGGAAGGAGTTGATGGCGGTGGGGCTGAGCGTGTAGGTGTCGCTGAACCCCGCCGACTGGCTGCGCTGCAGCACGCCGGGCTTGGAGGAGGTCAGCAGGTTCTTGCCGTCGTACACCGCCGGGTCGCTGAAATCGGAGATGAAGTAGCGGCCGAACATGCTGTGGTGGGAGTTGCGCACCCAGTCGGCGCGGCCGATGACCTGCTCCTCGTCGCCGGTGCTGGGAATGCCGTACTGCACGCGGCCGCAGGGATCGCTCGAGACCGGCAACAGCGCCACAATGGCCAGCGCCTGGGGATTAAACCGGTTGGGATCGATACGGTTGCCCGGCAGCGGCTTGCCGGTTGCCGGGTCCACATCCTGGATCGCCTTGCCGCAGGCGGTGGAATCGCGCACGCTGAAGTCGCCGCTGAGCATGGCCGGGTTGAAGGCAATCGAGGCCGCCGTCGGCGGGTTGGAGCGATTGCGCGTGATCTGGGTGCCGCCAAACAGGAAGAGTTTGTCGTGCAACACCGGACCGCCCAGCGTGCCGCCGAACTGGTTGCGCTTCAGGGAATCGCGCGCCTTCACCGAGCTGGGCTGGGCGTTGATCACCGCGGGGGCGGCGTTGAAGCGGTAGTTGCGCACGAACTCGAACAGGTCGCCGTGCCACTGGTTGGTGCCCGACTTGGTGATGACGTTGACCACCGCGCCGGGGTGCACGCCGTAGCGCGCTGACATGCTGCTGGTCTGCACGCTGAACTCCTGCAGGGCGTCGGGGAAGGGGAAGGGCAGGTTGACGTTGGAGAAGGCGTCGTTGTTGTCGCCGCCATCCATCAGGTAATTGGTGCCGTTGGCCTCGCCGCCGGCCACCGAGATGGTGACCGAGCTGCTGTAGTTCTTGCTGCTCTTGAGGCCGTGCGCGGGAGCGTTGGTGGCGCCGCCGGAGAGCAGGATGAGCTGCGTCGCCTGGCGGCCGTTGAGCGGCAGCTCGACGATGCGCTTCTGGTCGATCACCTGCGACACGGCGGTCTCATGGGTCTCGGCCATGGCGGCGGCGGCACTGACCCGCACCTCCTGGGCGACGGTGCCCACTTCGAGCCGCGGGTTGATGACCGGGTTGCTGTTGACCTCGAGCACGATGCCGGTCTGCACGTAGGTACGGAAGCCGGGGGCGGTGACCGCGAGGCGGTAGGGCCCGACGGGCAGGTTGGTGAGCGCGAAGGCGCCGTCGGGGCCGGCCACGGTGGCGCGGCTCTGGCCGGTGGCGGTTTGGGTGGCGCTGATTTGGGCGCCGGCGATGGCGGCGCCGCTGGCATCCTGCACGGTGCCGGAGATCTGGGAGCCGGCGGTGGCTTGGGCCGCCAGTCCGGGGGCGAGCACGGCGAACAGGAGCAGAGTTGTAAGCGCTTTCATCGAGACCTCCCCACACACCGGCCCGCGGTCGCCTGGGCACGTTCCCGGGGCTCGCAAGGCATTATGGCGAATCCGTCGGGTCTGTCAAGCAATCGTTTACATCACCCGCTCCGCCACCATCGGTGGCGGAGCCCCCATGTCACAGCTGGACCAGCGTCGGTTGGGCAGCACGAGCCCCGCCCACGGGCTAAAATCGAAACCGAGGTTCTGCTGATGACTCGCACCCGCTTGGGTTCGCAAGGCGCCGAGGTTTCCGCCCTCGGCTTGGGCTGCATGGGAATGTCGGATTTCTACGGACGGCGCGATGATGCCGAGTCGACGGCCACCATCCACCGCGCCCTCGAGCTGGGCATCGACCTGCTCGATACCGCCGACGTTTACGGCCCCTTCACCAACGAGGAGTTGGTGGGGCGGGCCATCGCCGGGCGGCGGGTCTTCGTGGCCACCAAGTTCGGCTTCGTGCGCGACCCCGCCAACCCCGCCGCGCGCGGCGTGAACGGCCGGCCGGAGTACGTACGAGCGGCCTGCGAGGCCAGTTTGCGCCGCCTGGGGGTGGACACCATCGACCTGTACTATCAACACCGCGTCGATCCCGACACCCCCATCGAGGAAACGGTGGGCGCCATGGCCGAGCTGGTGCGCGCCGGCAAGGTGCGCTACTTGGGCCTCTCCGAGGCCGGCGCCGCCACCTTGCGCCGCGCCCATGCCGTGCACCCCATCACCGCCCTGCAAACCGAGTACTCGCTCTGGACGCGCGATCCGGAGGACGACATTCTCGCCGCCTGCGCCGCGCTGGGGGTGGGCTTCGTGGCCTATAGCCCGCTGGGACGCGGCTTCTTGTCCGGCGCAGTCAAGCGCTACGAGGACCTCGCCCCGGACGATTACCGGCGCAACGCGCCGCGCTTCCAGGGTGAGAACTTCGGGCGCAACCTGCAGCTCGTCGCCCAAGTCGAGGCGCTGGCGCACACCAAGGGCTGTACCGCGGCCCAGCTGGCGCTGGCCTGGGTTCTGGCGCAACAGCGGGTGCACAACCTCGCCATCGTCCCCATCCCCGGGACCAAGCGCCGCACCTACCTCGAGCAGAATGTTGCGGCGCTGAACGTTACCCTGGACCGCGCCGACCTGGAGCGCCTGGAAGCCGCCTTCCCGCACGGCAGCGCCGCCGGGCCGCGCTATCCGGAAACCATGATGGGCTGGGTGAACCGTTAGCGACGCCGACATTTTTCGTTGTCGCCGGCCGACGTTTCCATTCCACACTGTTCAAACCGATGTCCCGATACTGGCGTCAACGCCTCATTCGTCATGGCTGGCTGGCGGGAGTGAGCGGCGGGTTGAGTTGGGGAGTGTTCCGGCTGGTGCACTCGGTCGACTTCCGCCACAACCTCAGCATGGGGACCGCCTATGCCGCGTTGGCGCTGACCGTGCTGGCCTTGGGCTTGGGCCCATGGAACGTGCTGCGCGGCAAACCCAACCCGGTCAGCTTCGATTTGCGGCGTGACGTGGGCATCTGGGCGGGCCTCATGGCCGTGTTCCATACCGTGGTGGGGCTGCAGGTGCACTTACGCGGCCGGATGTACCTGTACTTCGTGAAACGGCTCCATCCGCTGACCTGGCGACGTGACCAGTTTGGAGCGGCGAATTACACCGGGCTGCTCAGTGCGCTGCTCTTTCTTGGCTTGCTGGCCCTTTCCAATGACTGGACCCTGCGTCGCCTGGGACGCCGCCGCTGGAAGAGCCTACAGCGCTGGACTTACGTGGCTGGCGGACTCATGGTGGGGCACGGCTTCATCTTTCAGGCCATTGAAAAGCGCCATGCCGCTTATGTGTGGACGGTGATTGTCGTGGTCGCCGGCACGCTGGCGCTGCAACTCGCCGGTCTCTGGCGGCAGCGGCATCCCAGCGCCCGCTAGCCGCATGCGGGCATACGAACCGGTGAGCGTCGGTGGGCGTCCGGGTTCTGGACAAGAGCAATCCGGCAGGTGCGTCGAGGTAAGCCAGTAGCGCGATGCAGCGGTAGACACAGAAGCAGTATCCCTCCCTGATTTATTTTCCTGATTGCTTCCAATTTTTTTGCGTCCGAAATCCAAGCCCCCGCACGCTCCGTACTCCTGCTATCCGCGACTCCCCCGTGCTGGAGGAGTGAGCGGCAGAAGTTGAGACAACCCGCCGTCGTGGTGGGGCGCAACGATTGCAGCAGCAGCCCGTTCTTGTCGAGTGACGTTCTCGAATTGGCCTCAAAGTCGCCCGCGAACCGGACGCCGCCCGGCGTCCACTGGAGATGGAACCGATGCAAACCACTGTGGACACGTTTATGGCCGCCGTCGACGCCGCCGTCTCGCGGCGCAGTTTCTTCAAACGGGCCGGCGCGGCCGGCTTGGGCGCGGCCGGGGTCACCCTGCTGGGGGGCAGCTTGCTGCCCGCCTATGGCCAGGCCACGATCACCGACACCGATATCCTGAACTTCGCGCTCAACCTGGAATACTTGGAAGCCGAGTTCTACACCGTCGCCACCACCGGCAAAACGCTGGCGCAAAGCGGCTTCGCCACCAACGGCACCGGCACCCCGGGCGCCACCGTGGGCGGGGGTCAAGTGAGCTTCAGCGATCCGGCGGTGGCCGCCGTGGCCGCCGAGATCGCTAAGGATGAGCAGGCCCACGTCAAGCTGCTGCGCGGCGCCCTGGGGGCCAACGCGGTGGCCGAGCCGTCGATCAACCTGAATGCGCTGGGCTTCGGCTTCGGCAGCCAGACCGAGTTCCTGGCGCTGGCCCGCGCCTTCGAGGACACCGGCGTCACCGCCTACGCCGGCGCCGCGCCGGCCATCTCGAGCGCCAGCATCGCCGGCACCGCCGCCCGCATCCTCGCCGTCGAGGCCCTGCACGCCGGCAACATCCGCCTGTCGGTGGCACAGAACAATATTTCCACCGGCAAACTCGATGCGGTCGACATCCTGCCACCGCCCTCGGGGAACAACTACTTCTCGCTCGACGGCAACGCCCTCTGCGCCCTGCGCACCACGGCCATGGTGTTGGCCATCGTCTACGGCGGCAGCGGTAAAAAGGGCGGCGCCTTCTTCCCGGTCGGCGTCAACGGCACGATCAACATGTCGTAGGACGGCACCGCTGGGTGCCTTGCGACAGCCGATTGCATTTTCCCGGGGCCTTCATCCGCCCCTGTTTGGCAAGGAGACGAATCAATGAGCGAGACGCAGAATTCCCTGGAAGTCCTGGAACCCTCCGAAGCAGCCGTCGCCGAGACCCGGCGCCGCCTGTTGCATGGCCTCGGCGTGGTCGGCGTGACCGCCGGCGCGGGATTGTTGGCCGCCTGTGCAGGTGGCATCAACAATATCCCCCCGGTCGACAACAGCCCGCTGACCGATGCCAATATCCTGAACTTTGCCCTCAACCTCGAATACCTGGAAGCCGAGTTCTACACGGTGGCCACCACCGGGAAGACCATCGACCAGATCGGCATCGGGGTGAGCGGAACCGGCACGCAAGGCAGCACCACCGGCGGCAAGCAAGTGGCCTTCAGCGACCCGCGCCTGCAGGCGGTGGCGCTGGAGTTGGCCTTCGACGAGCAGGCCCACGTCAAGCTCCTGCGCGGCGCCCTGGGCGGCTCCGCGGTCGCCCGCCCGGCGATCAACTTGAACGCGCTGGGCATCGGGTTCAACAACGAGACCGAGTTCCTGACCTTGGCGCGGGCTTTCGAGGATGTCGGCGTGACCGCCTACGGCGGCGCCGCCCCCCTGCTGCAGAGCAAGGCCTATCTGGGCGTCGCCGCCCAGATCCTCGCCGCCGAGGCCCTGCACTCGGGCGACATCCGCCTGCTGGTCGTGCAACGCAAGATCACCGTCGGCGCGCTCGACAGCTACGACGTGCCGCCCACCTCGTCCTCGTACTTCCCGGTGGATGGCAACGCACTCTCCATGATCCGTACCCCGCGCCAAGTGCTCGATGTGGTCTATGGCGCGGTCGGCGCAGCCCAAGGCGGGTTCTTTCCCAACGGCATGAACGGTCGTATCTACAAGTAGCCCTTCGGGGTAGCGCGCTGACCGCCGACCCGGGAACGACGTCCATCGTTCCCGGGTATTTTTATGCTTCCCGGCCGGGTATCTTTTGGGCACTACGGAAGCATCCAACTGGCGTCGGGCTTTCAGAAGGGATTCCTATGACCGTTACAACTTGGCGCAAGGCCGCAATTGGGCTCGTGGCTAGTACCGCTTTTCTCATCGCTGCCTGCACCTCCCACTCCGCGGCACGCACCTTGGAAGCCAACGCCAAGACCGCCTTGGCGCAAGCTGACTTGAAAGAGGTCACCGTCAACGTTGATGACGCCAAAGGCGTGGTGGTCCTGGGTGGCAAGGTCGGTTCTGAAGACAGCAAGCAACGTGCCGAACAGGCGGTCAAGGCGGTGGCGGGAACTTGGATCGTGGCCGACGAAATCAGCGTCGAGCCGCCGGGAGGTGAGGACCGGGCCCGGGCCGTGGCTTCCGATCTCGACCAAGCTATCGAGAAGAATTACAAAGCGGCGCTGCTGGCTGGACACCTCGACGGCCAGAACATCGACTTCCATGTCAAAAATCAAGTGCTGACCCTGACCGGGAGCGTGGCCAACGTGCAACAACGCGGGCTCGCCGAGCAGTTGGCGGGCACCGTCCCCAACGTCCTGCAGGTGGTCAACGAACTCACGGTCAAGTCCAGCTCGTAATCGCTCGTAACCGGCCGACCGGGGTTCGGTTGTTGTCGCACGTTTTTCCCTCACTTTTTCCTTCACCATGACATCGGCCATGACGCGCCGTAGCAATGCGAAGGCTTCGACCCCTTGGCTGGCGCGCCGTTTGCAGGGCGGCTTGCAGGCCGGGCTGGAGCGCGCCGCACGCGGCCTGCAGGTCGACCCGCAGCGTTTCCTGCTGCACCTGCAACGGGCGCACGGCCTCCCCCTGAACTCTTACTCCGACCTGTTCTCACTGCCGGTGGACGAGTTGGATCGGCTGGCGGCCCTGACCATTCGGGCGACCACCAAGATGGGCGCCATCGAAGGCACCGGGTTGGGGCTGGGCGGCTTCTTGACCTTGGTTCCCGACCTCGGGTTCCTCAGCACGCTGACCGGCCGCATGATCCAGAAGCTCAGCCTGATTTACGGTTTTCCCTATGCCACCGAGGAGGAGAAGGCCGAGCTCTGGCTGGCCATCGCCAGCGCCAGCGGTCTCGATATCGGCAAGGAGTTCCTGGAAAAGCAGGTGATCGAGCGCCTCGTGCCGCGCATCATCGAGCGGGTGGCGGTCCGTGCCAGCACCGAGGTGGCCGAGAAATGGGCGGCGCGGGCCATCCCGCTGCTGAGCGGCCTGACCGGTGGGGCGCTGAACTATTTCTTCCTGCGCAAGTGGGGCCGACGCGCCCAAGCCCATTTCCGTGCCCGCCACCTGGAGCGGCGCGCCACCATGCGCCTCGGGGCCGCCCAGTAACCCCGGGCAATCATCAATCACCGGTCGCCAGTGCTCGGTTCCCCTTTGAGGAGGGGACGGTTCCGCGTACCGGCGCTTCAGGCGCGTTCAGTCGGCCGTTTGCCTCCCGCCGCCCATGCTGGCGGCCCGCATCCAGCTACACTGCTCACAGCAGCATGCGTGTCGTCGACCTGATTCGCCACAAACGTGACGGCGGAGTGCTCGCACCCGCGGCCATCGCGGAGCTTGTGGCGGGCATCACGAACGGGTCGGTTCCCGATTATCAGGTCGCGGCCTGGCTGATGGCGGTGTACTTCCGCGGCCTGAACGCCGACGAGACGCGCGCCTTGACCCATGCCATGCTGCACTCCGGCGAGGTGCTGGATTTTTCCGGGCTGGGACGCCCGGTCGCCGACAAACACTCCACCGGCGGCGTGGGTGACAAGACCAGCCTGGTGGTGGCGCCGTTGGCCGCCGCCTGCGGCGTGCTGGTGCCCATGATCTCCGGTCGCGGCCTCGGACACACCGGGGGCACGTTGGACAAGCTGGCCGCCATTCCCGGCTTTCGAACCGACCTGGAAGCCGCCGAGTTTCGGCGCGTTCTGGAACATGCAGGTTGCGCCATCAGCGGACAGACGGCAACCCTGGCGCCCGCCGACCGCCGTCTCTACGCCCTGCGCGACGTGACCGCCACGGTGGAAGAAATTGCGCTGATCACGGCCTCCATTCTCAGCAAGAAACTGGCCGAGGGCCTCGACGCCCTGGTCCTCGACGTCAAGACCGGGGACGGGGCATTCATGAAGGATCTGGCATCGGCTCGCCGCTTGGCACAAAGCCTGGTGGCCGTGGGTACCGGGATGGGGATCGCGGTACAGGCCGTGCTCTCCGACATGGAGCAGCCACTCGGGCTCACCGTGGGCAACGCCCTCGAGGTCGAGGAAGCGCTCGAAGTCTTACAGGACCGGGGACCGGCCGACCTGCGTGAGCTCTGCCTGGAGCTCACCGCCCGCCTGCTGGTGTTGGCGCGGCGCGCGCCGCCGGCGGCCCTGGCCGCGGCACGCGCCGAGTGCGAACAGAGGCTGGCAGCGGGTGATGCCCACACCGCGTTCCTGCGCATGGCCGGCGCCCAGGGCGCGTTGCCGCGCAGCCTGCAGGAACCCGGCGCCCTGCCGCAAGCCGCCCACCGCGCCGTCTTCACAGCCCCCACCTCCGGCTTCCTGCACACC
>Ga0207416_1004734_pt1 | contig 11469 bp, 10 predicted proteins | sample PaiPotPPM11metaG_FD_184107 | JGI IMG/M metagenome (GOLD analysis project Ga0207416, IMG submission 184107) | Iron sulfur acid spring bacterial and archeal communities from Banff, Canada, to study Microbial Dark Matter (Phase II) - Paint Pots PPM... ...
CCCCTAGCCCCTGGCCCCTAAGAGCTGTGCGGCACGATCCGCCAGTTAGACGGGGGCCAGTAGACGAGCCAGGACTTCCCTATGACGTTGCCGCGCGGCAGCAGCCCCCAGATGTGGGAGTCGTTGCTGTCGTTGCGGTTGTCGCCGAGCACCCAATACGATCCGGCCGGAATCTTCGTCGGCGGAGTCGTGTAGGCCGGGGGATCTTTGATGTAGGGCTCACGGAGCGCCTTCCCGTTCAGAAACACTTGCCCGTTATGAACGGCGACGGTGTCACCGGGCGTGCCGATCACCCGCTTGATGAAGCTGCGCCTGGGGTCCTCGGGATCGGCCAGCACGACGATGTCACCGGTCCGGGGCGGGTGGAACCAGTACACTGCCTTCAGCACCACGACAAACTCGCCATTGTTCATCGTTGGGTCCATGCTGTGACCCTCAACCTGGTAGTTCTGGGCCACAGTCCGGATGGCCATAAACACAATGGCAGTCAGGACGACCGTCTCCACCAGCTCACGCCAGGCCGGCTTGGTCGCCGGCTTAGGCTTGCGAACGGTCTGGACTTGCGTCGGCACGGTTTCCACAGGCAGCGCTCCCACTAGTCTCTGTCCGGCGGCATGGCGGCGCCAGGACGGTTCAGGTAGTCCTCCCCGGACGCTGGCGCCCGAGGGCGCCGCCTATGCCTGCTGGTCGAATGTCACGTCGCTGTAGTGGGCAGCAGGCCCGAACCTCGCGTCTATTGTACCTGAGCGGGAGGTTCCCCCCGTGGCATAACCGGCGTGCCGGCCCTATTGTTGACCCCGCCTCCCCGGCTTAGACTGCCACGAAGTGACTCGGTCAGGCGAAGGGCAACGCATGGGAGATTTCACCCACCTCCACGTCCATTCACAGTACAGCCTCCTCGACGGACTATCTCGCATCGAGGATCTGGTTTCCCAGGCCAAGGGGTATGGCATGCCGGCCCTGGCCCTCACCGATCACGGCGTGATGCACGGGGCCATCCAGTTCTACCGCGACGCTGTGAAGGCCGGCATCAAGCCGATCATCGGCTGCGAAGTGTATTGCGCCCAGCGTAAGATGACCGACCGGCAGCCGAAGGTCGATGCCATCCCCTACCACCTGACCCTCATTGCGCGCGACCAGACCGGCTACAAGAACCTCATCACGCTGGTGAGCAAGGCCCACCTGGAAGGCTTCTACTACAAGCCGCGGGTCGATCTTGACCTGCTGGGCAGGCATTCGGAAGGGATCATCGCCCTCTCCGGCTGCCTCGGCGCGCAGCTGCCGCAGCTCATCCTCAATGGTCGCGAGGCTGAGGCACGAAAGACGGTCGGCTGGTTCCGAGATACGTTCGGCCCTGAAGGCTACTACCTGGAGCTGCAGGATCACCAAATACCAGAGCAGCAGACGGTGAATCGCTTCCTAGTCGATCTGGCGCAGCAGGAGCGTCTCCCGCTCGTCTGCACCAACGATGTCCACTACGTCCAGCAGGAAGACGCCTACGCGCAGGACATCCTGCTCTGCGTGCAGACCGGCACGACGGTCGACGATCCCAAGCGCATGCGCATGTCCACGCAGGAGTTCTATCTCAAGAGTCCGGAGGCGATGGCGGCCCTGTTCGCCGAGGCGCCGGAAGCGATCCTCAACACCCGCCGGATCGCCGACAACTGCGACCTCAAGCTGGAGTTTGGCCGCACCGCGCTGCCGGACTTCCCGCTACCGGAAGGGCATACCGCCGAGTCCTATTTCCGCGAGCTCACCTGGCAGCGTCTGCCCGACCGCTACCCGAACGCCGATGAGGCCCTGCGGCAGCGCGTGGAGTTTGAGCTGGATGTTATCTGCCAGCTCGGCTTTGCCAAGTACATCCTGATCGTTGCCGATTTCACCTTCTGGGCCCGCCAGCGCGGCATCATGGCGGAGCCGCGCGGCTCCGTGGGCGGCTCGGTGGTCGCCTACGTGATCGGCATCTGCAACGTCGACCCGATTCGCTACGACCTGCCCTTCGAGCGCTTCTTGAGTCCGGAGCGCCACGAGATGCCGGACATCGACCTGGACTTCCCCGATGACCGTCGCGGTGAGGTCTACGAGTACGTCAAGCAGAAGTACGGCGCTGACCACGTCGCCCAGATCATCACCTTCAACACGATGCTGGGCAAGGCGGCCATCCGCGATGTCGGGCGGGCGTTGGGAATGCCCTACGGCGATGTCGACCGCGTGGCCAAGCTCATCCCTACGGGTGTCAAGGTATCCATCGACCAGGGCCTGGCCGAGTCGGCCGAGCTGCGCGCGCTGGTCGACCAGGATCAGTCCGTCAAGAAGCTGCTGGAAACGGCGAAAAAGGTGGAGGGGCTAGCGCGCAACGCCTCCGTGCATGCCGCGGGCGTCGTGATCTCGCGCGAGCCGCTGACCGACCTGGTGCCGCTGCAGAAGGCCGGCCACGCCGAGGTCGTGACGCACTACGAAGGGACCATCCTGCCCGACATCGGCATCCTCAAGATGGACTTCCTCGGGCTGGCGAACTTCTCTATCCTGGACCGGGCCGTCAAGCTGATCAAGCAGACGCGCGGGGTCGACATTTCCCTGCGGGAACTGCCGGCGGACGACGAGGCCACCTTCGCCTTGTTGCAGCGCGGCGAGACAACAGGGCTGTTCCAACTGGAATCGGCCGGCATGACCAAGTACCTCAAGGAGTTGAAGCCAACCACCATTCGCGACATCTCGGCCATGATCTCCCTCTACCGGCCCGGGCCGATGGATAACATCCCCAAGTTCATCGCCGGGAAGAACGACGCGTCCAAAGTCCGTTACTTGCACGCCGACCTGGAGTCGATCCTCGGCGAGTCGTACGGGGTCATCGTCTACCAAGAGCAGGTCATGGCGATCGTCGTACGGGTCGCTGGCTTCACGCCGGAACAAGGCTACAAGTTCATCAAGGCCATCGCCAAGAAGAACGCCGAGTTGCTGCTGAAGAACAAGGAGCCGTTCGTCGCTGGCGCGCTGGCGCGCGGATACTCGCAGGACACGGTGGAGGAGCTATGGCGGCTATTCGAACCATTCCAGCGCTACTCCTTCAATAAGGCCCACACGATGGGCTACGCCCACGTCACCTATCAAACTGCCTATCTCAAGACCCACTACACGTCCGAATACATGGCCTCGGTGCTCTCCTCCGCGATGGGTGAGAGCGAGAAGGTCGCTGCCGCTATCGCCGAGTGTCGCCGGATGGGTGTGGACGTCCAGCCCCCCAGCGTGAATAGCTCCGACGTCGGTTTCACCGTGGAGAACGGGGCGATCCGCTTCGGTCTTGCAGCGGTCAAGAACGTGGGCCAGGGCGCCGTCGAGGGGCTGGTTTCCGAGCGTCAAGCGCGCGGACCGTTTGCCAATTTGGAGGATTTCTGTGGCCGCGTCGATCTCCGCGCCCTGAACCGGAAATCGCTGGAAGCGTTGATCCGGGCCGGCACGCTGGACTGTTTCGGCAGCAGGACACACCTGCTCCAGGAGCTGGATCGCGCCATTGTGCTCGCACAGCAGTTGCAACGGGCGTCGGCGGCCGGGCAGACCAGCATGTTCGACGCGGGGCCGGCGAGCGGGCCGGCGCTCATAGCGATCCCACCGGCCGAGCAGGACCCGGCGACCCTCAAGGAGCGCCTGGCCTGGGAGAAGGAGCTGCTGGGGGTCTACCTAGGAGAGCATCCGTTAGTAGCCCTCGGTCCGAAGCTGTTGCAGAAAGGCGCCGTCCCCATCGCCTCTCTGACAGAGGAGTCAGTCGGCCAGAAGGTCACGCTGGGCGGCATGATCAACAGTGTCCGCACTATCCAAACGAAGAGCGGCCAGAGCATGCTCTACGGCGAGTTGGAGGATCTCGGCGGCTCGATCGAAGTCGTCGTCTTCCCGCGCACGCTTGAGCAGACGCGGCAGCACTGGCAGGCGGATGCGACACTGCTGGTGACGGGGAAGCTCGACCAACGCGGCGACCGGCTTCAGCTCGCCTGCGATAGTGTCGAGGCATTCACGGCGCAATCGGAGCTTCCCCGTCGCTACCACCTCCGCATCACTATCCCATCGCTCGGAGACCTCGACACGAGCCGCACGCGACTGGAACGGCTGGCCGCGGCCCTGCGCCAGGTGGCGGGTGACGACCCGGTTGAGCTGCGGGTTATCTCCTCGCTGGGCATTGTGCGCTTGGACGCGCCTGGCCTGCGCACGGCGTACTCGCCTGAGCTGGTCGGTCGCATCACCCAATTGCTGGGCCGTGAGGCGCTGGCCATTCAGGAGCTCGAGCCGGCCGGGATGGCCGTCGCAAGCTGAGTTAGCGTGCTGACGCTCATCCGGGAAACAAGGAAGGAACGAGGCGAGGGATTCACCGCGGCATTGCGTGTGGCACTTGGGTATGAGCGCAGGAGAAAGGAAGCCAATGGTGACCGTGCATCATCTCTACTGGCCGCGTCGCGACTACCAGACCCAGGTCGAGCGCCGCTTTCGCAGCTTGCCGTGGAACAAGATCGACATGCCGGCGGACGCCCACGAGCTGATCCATCGCTACGCGCCGCCCCCGGCCAAGCCGCCACTGGAGGAGATGCTTTCGGCCGTGGAGATGTGGGAGCTGATGGAGCGGCAGCGGCGCGCGCAACGTCTGCTGATGCTGCGCGGTGGGCGATCGCGCAAGCGCCGCTCAGCCTGATCGTTGGTAGGGAGGAGGAGCGTCGAGCAATGGTGGAATGCCGTCTCTGGTATGAACTAGGTGGTCAGCGCTACAACGAGCAGTTCTTTACTATCCCTCGCGGCGAGATCGCGTCGCTGCGGCACGCCGTGGCGGCCATCCGCCGCCGCAACCCGGCGTTTCATCTGAGCGTGAGTCGTCAGGTATCAGCGCTCAGGTATCAGCGGACCGAGGACGAGTGCGCCGCCTGACGGCTATCCCCGGACCGACGTGTAGGGGCAGCCCCCCGTGGCTGCCCTGGTTCCCTCACCAAAGGCGAGCCCCGTATGGCAGCTACCAGGGCAGCCACGGGGGGCTGCCCCTACACGATCGTCGACGATCGTGCCCTACACATCCAGATCTGTCACCGTCTTGGCATGCGACTCGATGAAGCGCTTGCGCTGGGCTACGTCGTCGCCCATGAGCATGCTGAAGACCTGATCAGCCACCACGGCATCGTCGAACGTCACCTTGAGCATGATGCGCTTCTCCGGATCCATGGTCGTGTCCCAGAGCTGGGTGGCGCTCATCTCGCCCAGGCCCTTATAGCGGTTTACCTTCGGATTCTTGGCCTTCATTTCGGTGAGGGCTTGATCACGCTCTTCCTCGGAGTAGACATACCGAACATCCTTGCCGTGCTCGACGCGGAAGAGCGGCGGCTGAGCAATGTACAGGTGGCCCTCTTCGATGAGCTGCGGTAGGTAGCGGTAGAACACCGTCAGCAGCAGCGTTCGGATATGGGCGCCGTCGACGTCGGCGTCGGTCATGATCGCCGTGCGGCCATAGCGCAGCTTCTTGGGATCGAAGCGATCGGCGATGCCGGTGCCGAGCGCGGTGATGATGTAGCGGATCTGCTCGTTGGCGAGCAGCTTGTCCACCCGCGATTGCGCCTTTTCCACATTGAGGATCTTGCCGCGCAGCGGCAGGATGGCCTGGAAGCGCCGGTCACGCCCCTGCTTCGCACTCCCGCCGGCGCTGTCGCCCTCCACCAGGTACAGCTCGCAGTTGTCGGGGTTCTTGTCGGAGCAGTCGGCCAGCTTGCCGGGGAGGCTGGTGCCTTCCAGCGCCCCCTTGCGGATGGTCTCGCGGGCCTTGCGGGCGGCTTCGCGGGCGCGCGAGGCGATGACGGCCTTCTCCAGGATCTTCTTGGCGTCGTTGGGGTTCTCTTCCAGCCACTCCGTCAAGCCCTCACCGACCACTGTCTGGACGAGCGGCCCCATCTCCGTGTTGGCCAGTTCCAGCTTGTCCTGTGAGGTGAACTGTGGGTTGAGGAGCTGCACACTGATGATGCCGGTGAGCCCCTCGCGCACGTCTTCACCGGACAGGTTGGCCTCTTGCTCTTTGAGCAGGCTGTTCTTGCGGGCGTAGTTGTTGAGCGTGCGCGTCAGCGCGGCGCGAAATCCCGTCATGTGTGCGCCGCCGTGCCGCGTGTTGACCCCGTTGGCGAAGCTGAACAGCGTCTCGCTGAAGGTGTCATTGTACTGAATCGCGACGTCGACGACGCCCTGCTCGGCGATCTTGGAGATCACGATCGGCTTCTGGTGCAAGACCGTCCAGCTCTTATTGAGCTGCCGGACGAAGGACACGACGCCGCCCTCGAAGTAATAGTTCAGCTCGCGGTCGCTGCGCTCATCACGGAAGGCGATCCACAGCCCTTTGGTGAGGAAAGCCATCTCGCGGAAGCGCTCGGCCAGCACGTCGAAGTCGTAGTCCAAGGTGCTGAAGATCTCGGTGTCGGCCATGAAGGTCGTCAGGGTGCCGGTGTCGGGCGCTGGGCCAATCTCTTGCACCTTGGTGACAGGCTTCCCGCGCTTGTATTCTTGTACCCAGGCCTTGCCGTCCCGACGGGTCTCGACCCGCATCCAGGAGGCGAGGGCGTTCACCACCGAAACGCCCACGCCGTGCAATCCGCCGGAAAACTTGTAGCTGTCGCCACCGAACTTGCCGCCGGCGTGCAGTTGCGTCATGACCACTTCCAGCGTGGAGCGCTTCTCCGTTGGGTGCAGCTCCGGAGGGATACCGCCACCATAGTCGCGCACGTGGACCTTGCCGTCCTTGAGGATGGTCACCTCGATGCGGTTGCCCCGGCCCATGCGGGCTTCGTCCACGCTATTGACGACAACCTCATCGACCAGATGGTGCAGGCCACGGATGTCGGTGTTGCCGATGTACATTCCTGGTCGGACGCGAACGGCCTCCAGCCCTTTGAGCACCTGGATGCTCTCCGCGTTTTGTACGGAGGATGGCCGCCGCGGCTGCTCGGCTACTGCCTCTACCCGCGGCGCTTCCGCCACCGCCGTCCCTTGGTCTACCTGCTCCGTCACTACCACGTCCATCACTCCTACACCACGTCGTTACCGCCGAGCGACGCCCGGCGAAACAGCAACTCTCTGCACTTTGTCCCATTGCTCACGGAAGAACAGCATCGTCGCCGCGGCCAGACCCGTACCGATGTACGCGTTGACGACGATTACACCGAGCAACCCGATCGAATTCACCGCCAGGTTGCGCCAGATGATCGGCAATCCCAGGCGGATCAACGTCGCCAGCAGGACGATCGCCGCCGCGGCCCCGAAATTGACACGAAACACCAGCAAGCTCGCCCGTATCGCTTGGCGGGCCTTCAGCCCGCCGATGACCACGGCGTCGACGGCGAAGAACAGGTAAAAGGCCACCCAGAGCGCGCCGATGATCGCAATGGACGCTACCAGCCCCATCAGTCCGGTGTTGACGACTCCGGCAGCGATCAACAGCACCACCATGCCGGCCATTGCCGCCACCGCGATGCCGACCAGCGACGCCAGGCGAGCGAATACGCCTAGGAGCTCGCCGCCTGCCGCCCACTGTCGATACTCCGCACCGCGCACCGCCTGCGCCACCGCGAAGAGGTACCAGGTCCCGAAGACAAAGCCTGCCACCAACAGCCCAACGACCGCCCAAAAGACGTCACTCCCCTGCTGGACTTCGAGGGTCGACTTGGCGCTCAGCGCCGGAACACTGGCGCCAAGGGACGCCAGCAGGCTGGGGGTGAAACGTCCCAACAAGGCCATCAAGTCGTATTGGCTCAAGATGGCGCCAAGCTCGTTCCCATTGCCGACGCCGGGGGACGCCGTGAGCGCCGCTCGGACCACCGGGCCAACCGAAACCGCCGGCGAACCCCAAATCAAGCCATCCAACGCCAGGGGGAAGAGGAGGAGCAAAGGGCGACGGTTCACTACAGCAAACCCAGCCGAGAACGTATCGATCGCGCCCAAACATCCTCCCGTGACCTAACAGTTTAGCACATATCGCCACCATTAGGCCACGTCGGGGCCATCTATGGTCCATGTTTCTACAACTTAGCCGCGGGATTCGCCGCTGAGGCGCGGCCAATTGCTACATCTCCACCGTGCCCAATTACCGGGCGGCCAGCCGCGCAATCTCCAGCGCGCCGAACGCTCCCGCCTCATCGCCCAGCGCCGACGGTACGACGTACTCGTCGAGCCGCTCCGCGAGCAAGGGGTGTTGTACGTAGCCGTTGAGCCGACGACGCAGGGCCTCGCGCACCATCGGAATGATCTGCCGCTGCCGCAGGACGCCGCCCCCCAAAACAATCCGCCGCGGCGATAGCAGCAGGGTGCAATCCATCAGTGCCATGGCCAGGTACTCGGCGACGAGTCCCCACAGCGGGTCCTGCTCGCCCAGCGCGCCGGCCGGCCGGCCGGCGCGCTGGGCGATCGCTGGACCGGAGATCAAACCCTCCAGGCAGCGACCGTGAAACGGACAAGCGCCGGCAAATTGGTCGCCCGGCAGATCCGGCATGAGCAAATGGCCCATCTCCAGATGAACCAAGCCGCGTAGCGGGGCGCCATTGACGAAGGCGCCACCGCCCACCCCCGTCCCGACCACGATGTACATGACTGGATCATGGTCGCGAGCGGCGCCCCATCGACGCTCACCGAGCAGCGCGCCGGTCACATCGTGCTCCCAGCCAATAGGAACGCCGAGCGCCCGGCGCAGCGGACCCACCACGTCGGTGAACGCCCAGCCCGGCTTCGGCGTCGTAGTGACATAACCGTACGTCCGTGACGTCGGATTCAGATCCACCGGCCCGAAGCAAGCGACGCCCAGGCCGGCGAGCGCATAGCGAGCCTTGAGCCGGACGAAGAAGTCGACGCAGGCGGCGATCGTCTCCTTCGGCGTCGTCGTGGGGACCACGGCTCGCTCGACGATGTGCTCGGGGTCGGCGCCGGCCAGCAGCACGAACTTGGTGCCGCCGCCTTCGATAGCGCCGAACACGTGGTGAGCAACCGGCGATTCGGGGCCGGGGATCGAACGCGGGATGGAGGAGTCGGATTGCTTCATTGTTCAGTAGCTCGATTCCCCAGGAATGCTCTCAGCTCCCTCGCAGGGTACCGCACATCTGGCGGCCCTACCGGCGGCGAGACCGACGTCACCGACGCTAAGGCCATGATATATCTGGTACCAGGACCTCCGCTCCCAGACGCGACCCCATGGTAGCATCGGCGTAACATGAGGCGTGGTGATTGACGGCCACAGAGGAGTCTCCGATGGTCGACCAGCGGCTCTCACCGGAGACTGTGCCTATTCAGGTGAGTGCCTCCGCGCCGACACCCAGTGCCTTCGCCGAGACGGGGGCCGCACCGCCACCGCCGGCCCCAGCCGGTGAGGCGGGAATCTACGTCTATTGCATCATCGAATCCGATCAACCGCGGACGTTCGGCCGGATCGGCATCGGCGGTTATGGAGCCGAAGTCTACACCTTGCACTACGACGACCTGGCGGCCGTGGTCAGCCGGACGCCGCTGATCGTCTATGATCCGACTCGCGAGAACGCGCTCGCCCACGAGCGCGTCAACGAGGTCATGATCGAGAACGGCTTCACGCCGGTGCCCATGAGCTTCGGCACACTCTTCAAGACCGAGCCGGATACGATCGAGTTCTTGAAGCTGACCTACGACGCCCTTCGCGATGTCTTGCAGAAGATGAAGGGCAAGCTCGAATTCAACATCAGCGTGGTTTGGAGGCGGGAGGAAGTGCTCGCCGAGCTGGAGCGCGATAGTGAAGAGATTCGCCGCCTGAAGGATGAGATCGCCAACAACCGGCAATCATCCACCTATTTTGCGCGCATGCAGCTGGGCCGGCTGATCGACAAGGCGCTGTCCGATCGATCCGATGCCTATGTGCGCGCCATCTACGATCACCTGGCCAATTCGGCCATCGCCTCGCGCTCCAATAAGCCGATTGGCGACAGGATGATCATGAACGCCGCCTTCCTGGTGGAGCGCGATAAGGCGCGCGCCTTCGATGAGCAGGTGTCGGAGATCGCCCAGCGCTTTGAAGGGAAGCTCAACTTCCGCTATACTGGCCCCTGGCCGCCGTATAACTTTGTAACCATCCGGTTACAACTGGAGCGGTCCGCCGGAGTCTGAGGCGTGCTGCTGAAGCTGCTGAGCTTGCCGGTCTCGTTGCCCCTCGCCGGATTCCGCTTTTGCCTGGACCAACTCGTCGAGGCAGCGGAGCAGGAGCTCACCGACGACGGGCCGGTACGCGAGGCGTTGCTGTTGCTCAGCCTCCAACTGGAAGAGGGTGAGATCAGCGACGATGACTATGCCGAACAAGAAGCGGTCCTGATCGAACGCCTACGGGAGATCCGCGCCTACAAGGAGCAGCGTGTCCGCGGCGGGGCGACGGGAGAGTCGCCGGTAGCGCTCAGCGTGGGCGAGGCTTCGGTGGTCGTCGATCTCCACGAGGATCTTCGTGGCGGACCGTGATCTCGTCTACGTGTATGCCGTCTTGGCGGCAACCTCTCCCGCCGTCGGCGTGCTCCAGGCGGGCGAGCTACCCGGAATCGACGGCCGCGCGGTAAGGCCGCTCGCGGTCGACGATCTCGCCGCCGCCGTGAGCCCCGTCCCCAGCGCAGCGTTTGACGAGGCGCCGCTCAATGCGCATGTGGCCGATCTGGCCTGGCTTGGACCGCGTGCGATGGCGCACGAGCGAGTAAATGCCGCCCTGCTTGAACGCTGCGACGCGCTGTTACCGCTCAGCTTTGGCACTGTCTTCCGCGACGCCGGCAAGGTCGAGCTGCTGTTGAAAGCGGACCGCCAGCGGTTTGTCGATGGGCTCGCGCGGGTTCGCGGCCGGGCGGAATGGGTGGTGAGCATCCAGCGCAATTCCTCCAGAGCGGTCGCCACACTCGATCAGACCAGCGAGGCAGTGCGGTCGGTACTTTCGGACATCGCCAGCGGACCGCCGGGCCGGGCCTATCTACTGCAGCGCCGGCTCGATGCGCTGCGCCGCCAGGCACTGCAGGAGCGGGCCGAGCAAGTCGTGCAAGCGGTGCTGAATGGACTCGCGCCACTGATCGTGCAATCCTATCCGGAGCCGGTCGTAGAGGCCACCGGCGATGGCATGCTGACGCGACTGAGCGTACTCGTGGCGCGGGCCGATGAGGAGCGGTGGCGCGCCATGGTAGAGCGCCAATCGGCGCAGTGGCAACCGGAGGGGTACGATGTCGTGGCCACCGGACCCTGGCCCGCCTACCGGTTCAGCGGTCTTGCGGCGGCTGCGGCACGTGCCGAGCCCTGAGGACCGGCGATTGCCGTCAGGCAGCCTGGCGGCCCTGCTGCCAACCGCCGATACCTCGCTGCTCGAGCTCATCGACCGTCTGCTCAATCAAGGTGTGGTACTCACCGGTGAGGCGACGATCTCCGTAGCCGGCGTCGATCTCATCTTCCTCGGCCTCAATCTCGTGCTGGCGTCCGTGCAGACGA
>Ga0207416_1004735_pt1 | contig 11469 bp, 8 predicted proteins | sample PaiPotPPM11metaG_FD_184107 | JGI IMG/M metagenome (GOLD analysis project Ga0207416, IMG submission 184107) | Iron sulfur acid spring bacterial and archeal communities from Banff, Canada, to study Microbial Dark Matter (Phase II) - Paint Pots PPM... ...
GTATTCACCCTGCTTATTGTCGAGCAAACCATGCATGAAGAGCGACCAGGCGACACGATCCCGGTCGCCCAGCTCTCTGAAGAGGGCGAGGTCTTCCTCCAACAGGACACGTGCTGCTCTAAAATCGCCTCGTCTCCAGGCCGCCACGCCAAGTCGATTGACAGACAGCGCAATACCTCGCTTGTCTCCAAGCTCCCGGAACAACGCCAGGCCCTCCTGGGCCAGTCTCTCCCCCTGGTCATAGTTACTCTGGTTGAAGGCAAGTCGCGCAGCAGCAAGCAAAGCCTTCGCCCGGATAGTAGCCTCCACTCCTGCGCTTCCTGCCAGAGCCTTTTGCAGAAATGCCAGCCCCTCATTGCGCTGGCCGCGCACCACCCAGAAGCGCTCCAGCGCGATACCGAGGCGCAAGGCTATCTCGGCACTCCCCTGTTCTAAAGCCCATCGCAATGCTGCTCGCAGGTTGTCATGTTCCCGCTCCAACCGTTCCAGCCAGTCGACAAGCAGTGGCCCTTTCAGCGCAGGCTCAGCCTCTTCCGCCAGATGCAAAAAGTAGTCAGCGTGGGACTGCCGGGCGGCATCCTCCTCCCCGCTGGCGATGAGTGTCTCCAGTCCATACTCACGGATCGTTTCCAGCATCAGGAGGCGCTGGTCCTCCTGCTCCTCACTCCCTCCTCCTGTTTGCTCCACTCGTTGTAGTAAACTCTTGTCGACGAGCGAGGCGACGCCGTCCAATACTTGTCCCGCTCCATCGCCCGTCCCGGTGCAAACGGCTTCTGCTGCTTGCAGCGAGCAGCCACTCACAAAGACGGAGAGCCAGCGAAAGAGTCGCTGCTCCCTGGCAGTAAGCAGTTGATAGCTCCACTCAATAGTATTGCGCAGAGTCTGCTGTCGTGCTGGCACATCCCGCGCCCCACCCGTCAACACGTTCAATGGTTGGTCCAGGCGCGTGAGCAGGGCCTGTGGGGAGAGCAACTTCATACGCGCCGCTGCCAGCTCGATAGCTAATGGAAGCCCATCCAAACGAACACAAATCTCTGCCACAGCCGCGGCATTTGTAGAGGTCAACTTGAACTCGGGCCTCGCCGCTTGTGTGCGCTGGAGAAACAGCGCCACCGCCGGTGTGCGTGCGAATGCTGCAAGTTTGGGGAGGTGGGCGAGATCGGGCAATGCCAGCGGTGGCACGGCGAATTCGTGTTCAGAACGCACATGCAACACCTCCCGGCTCGTAACGAGCAGCTTGAGCTGCGGGCAGGATGTGAGTAGATCCGCCATCTGCGGCGCTGCCTCAACCACCTGCTCGAAGTTGTCCAGGAGGAGCAGCACTTGCTTCTGTTGCAATACCTCCACCAGGCGCGCGAAGACAGGCTGCCCCACGCTATCCCGAATGCCAAGCGCCTGCGCGATGGTAGGTATGACCTGCATCGAATCGTTGAGAGAGGCGAGCGAGACGAAAAATACTCCCCCGGCAAACACGTCGTTAAGCCCTGATGCAACTTGTAAAGCCAGGCGCGTTTTGCCCGTGCCGCCCGGGCCGGTGAAGGTCACCAGCCGCACCTCATCGCGACGCAGGAGTCGCACGATGGTCGCAACCTCACGCTCACGCCCAATGAGCGGTGTCGGCTGCACGGGGAGGGTGCCAGAGCGACGATCGTGGGTCCTGAGCGGCGGAAAATCATCGGGCAGACCCGCGATCACCACCTGGTAGAGATGGACAGCCTGCTCCAGGTCCTTGAGATGGTGTTCTCCGTGATCATGCAGGCTCACACCTTCTGGTAAGTCGTGTTCGACCAGGTCGCGGGTAGTTTGTGAGAGCAGCACCTGCCCTCCATGGGCTGCGCTCATCACACGCGCGGCATAGTGAACATCCAGACCCACGTATCCCTCGACCACGCGGGAGGGTTCACCGGTGTGCAGCCCCATACGCACACGAACCGCTTCGCCACCGGGCCAGGAATGGCGGGCAAGTTCACGCTGCGCGACCACTGCGGCTGCGAGGGCATCGCTGGCACGAGCAAAGGCAGCAAACATCGCGTCCCCCTGCGTATCGACCTCCTGACCATGATAGGTATGGAAAGCGGTGCGCAGCAGGGTGCGGCACTCGTTCAACAGCTCGGCGTAGCGCTCACCGAGCCGTTGGAGCAGATGGGTGGATCCCTCGATGTCTATGAAGAGCAATGTGATTGTTCCCGTCGGTAAATCACGCATGCTGAACCTCCTCCTTGTGCCTCCCAGGGTATGGATGGTAGCGCTGGCTGGCTCAATCGTTCAGGGCCAGTATCCCGGACGGCTGTTCTCTATTATACCGTATTCTTGCATCGACCCACCAGCAAGTAGCCAGCAGAGCAGTGCGACGCCGACCTTTCTGGTCGGCGTCGCACTGCTCTGCTGGCTACTAAGCTTTACGCGCTTTCTGCCTGGCGGGGATTCTTCAACAGGAAAAAGGCTACCAGGGCCATGCTCAGCGACAGGACAACGCCGATGGCGAAGGTGATCTGCGGCGTGATCCAGGGACCAACGAGCGCCTGGGCCAGTGGGCCGAGCATCACGGCCAGCGAGATGGCTGATCCGCGCATGCCCATCACCTGGCCGCGATTTTCGTCGCTGGTGGCAGCCAGGTAGATGCTGCCCATAGCCGGCTCGACGAAGGCGCTGCCCAGTCCCGCCAGGGCCGCCCCCGCGAGCAAAAGCGGATAGAGGGGAGCCGCGAACATGAAGACGTTCAGCACACTGAAGAGCAGGCTGCCGGTGACGATGAGTGGCTTTTTCGGCAGGCTCTCCGAGAGGCGGCCCAGCACGAACGGGAAGACGGCCAGAGCCATGCCATATGCACTGAAGATCATACCATACTGCGCCGTGCTATAGTGGAGTACCCTCTCAAGGAAGAAGGGATAGCGCGGAAACACGAATGGGTAGGTGAAAATCATGCCGAAATCGATGACCAGGAACGGAGCCACGAGCCAGATCAAGCGAACAAAGCGCAAGTCCTGCGTCTTTTTCGCCTGTGACCCGCGACTGGCTTTGTGCAATCTCGCCTCGGCCCGCACGTGTTCTGACAGGGTCTCTGGCACCATGAAGACTGCCAGCAGAGAAGCTGCTAACGCGATGCCAGCAGAGAGCAGAAAGGGGCTGGTAAAACCCAGGGTTTGAGAGAGCAAGCCTCCAATACCTGGGCCGACCGCGAAACCAACCGCCTGCGCCGTCGTGAGAAAGCCAATCCAGCGCCCTTGCCTGGAGAGCGGAATCGTATCGCCCACCATCGACATCGCGGCAGGCATCAAGCCAGAAATCAACATGCCCTCGGCAAAGCGAATGAGAATGAACAGCGGTGCGACATTCACGAATGCCAGCAGCAAATTGGTGACGATAAATCCGGCCAGAGAGATGAAGAGGATGGGCTTGCGACCAATGCGACCAGCCAGAGCGCCCATGGGCGTGCTACAGAGGAACATCCCCAGGCCGAAGGCCCCTTCCATCAAAGCCAGCGTTTCGGGTCCCAGCCCCAGAGCTTGCAAGCGCTGCGGGAAGACGGGCATGATGATAGCAAACCCGGTCATCATCAGGGTGACGCAACCAATCAGGAACATCAGCGCGACGGTGATCGACCGTGATTGCTTTGCCGGTGAAGCCGCGCTAGCTATGGCACTCACCACATCCTCCTGGGGGACGTTGACGGTTTCATGTTCGAGGACCACTGTACTCATCTGTTGCATCCTTTCCAATCTTGCGAGATGCGAGCGACAACACCCTCGTGAACTCTCCCCTCCCATCACTGACGCCGGTTGTACTCTTTCCTTCTCCTCAATATAACTTGCAATTTGCAAGTAACCTGTGTCTATATGTTCTTCCTGAACTTCCCAAAACCGGAAATCGCGAGAAGGAAAGGCGAGCCAGACTGGACTCTCAGACAGCAGGAGAGATCAGACCCTCCATAAAAACAGCAGGGTTCTCTACATGAACCCTGCTGTTTTTATGGAGGGTCGGCGTAGCACTACGCTGGGTACCAGCAATCGCAAGAGATCAGTGCTAGACGAATTGACTCAGAAGACTCTTCTCGCCGACAAAAACCGAGCCGCCGCTTTGCACCGTTTCACGAATGAGCCGGATCATCTTCTCTCTATCGGCCTTCATCAGAGCAATCCAGGCAGCAGGAGCACCGGTCTGAGGGTCGTACTCGGCACTCCAGTTCGCCATTTCCACCAACACGGGGATGAGGTCGAGTCCTTTTTCCGTCAGGACATACTCCTCTTTTCGCTTATCTTGCCCTGAGGGCTGTTTCATGAGAATGCCTTGTTCTTCCAGACGAGCCAAACGGCTGGCAAGAATGTTGGTCGCCATTCCCTCTTCTGACGCTAAGAACTCCCCGTACGTTTTCTTGCCAAAGTAGACGATATCACGGATGAGTAACAGCGACCACGGATCGCCAAACGTCTCTAAGGCAAAGTTGATGGGGCAGTCCGAGCGTCTTTGATGTGTGTGCTTCATGTGTTCGACCTCTTCTTTTCCGGCTGATCGCCAGTCACAGGAGGCTTGACGCCTTCCGCAAGACTCACCGGTGAGCGTTTCCGCTTTTGCTTCCTGCTTTGAGAATAGTATAGCAGGTTTACTTGCAAATTGCAAGCAATATCGACTCCCTGAGAGAAGGAGAACTACGACATGCAGCTCCCACTCACGAACCATCTGCCCCTCGCGTCGTCTCAGCAGCTGCTCAGCAGGCGCCTGCTGCCGCTCTACATCGCCGCTTTTTCCCAGGGATTGGTGCTCTGGGCTCCCATTGAGAAGGTGTTTCTGAAAAGTCTTGGGTTTGACCAGGCCGCACTCGGGCTGATGGCCGCTTGCTACAGCAGCCTCATCCCGCTACTCGATCTGGCCTCGGGCATCCTGGCCGATCGCTGGAGTCGCAAGGGCGTCCTCATGCTGGCCTCGGTCGCCGCCATGCTCAACGCCCTGCTCGGGGGACTCAGTCACGATGTGCCCACCTACCTGGTCAGCACCCTCTTCTTCGGGGTCGAGGTCGCCCTGGTGTCGGGCACCTACGAGTCCATTCTCTACGACACCCTGCTTGAGGAAACCGGGCACAGTCGCGCGTTTGAGAAGCGTCTGAGCCAGCTGAAGCTGCTGAGTAGCCTGGCCTTACTCATCGGCGCGCTCGCAGGTGGGCTGGTGGCCACGCTACTTTCGCCTCGTCTGGCGTACTTCGCCACCATCCCACTGGTGGCCATGTCCCTGGGCGCCCTGCTCACCTTCCAGGAGCCTCACCTGCATCACTCCGAGAGGCGCACCTCTCTCGTGCGCCATCTGCGAGCCATCTCGCAGACCCTTTTCCAGCGGGGAAAAACCCTGCGCATCGTCACCGTCTTACTTGCCACCTCGCTTCTCCTCTCGGTGATCTTCGAGTTTGGCCCGCTGTGGCAGCTAGCCCTGGCTGCCCCGGTCGGACTCTACGGGCTGGCCAACGCGACGGTACTCTCGGCAGGAGGAGTGGGCTCCTGGCTTTCGGCACGTCTGACGCTTGCGAAACCGGCCACCATCGTGGGAATGGCCGTACTGCTGGTGGGGTCAAGCCTGGCACTGGTCTTCGTGAAGAGTGTCCCGGTGGTCATTCTGGCCCAGGGAGTGCTGGTCGCAGGAGGAGTCGGGGTCAGCATGGTCTTTACCCGCTTGCTGCACGATTCCCTCCCCTCAGGGGTGCGAGCAGGAGCTGCCTCGGGGGTAGGTGCCCTCTCCTCGATGGCCTTTGTGCTCTTCGCGCTGCTCTTTGGAGTGGTGAGCCAACACGTCGGCGTTTTTCACGCCGGGTGGATGGTGGTTGGGGTGGCGCTGCTGGCCAGTACTCTGCTGGTCACAGTTGCTATGAACCGGGACTTCAAGGGCTCGACTTTTTCATGTGCGCTCTCCTCAACTTTCTGAAGGCTTATGCGTCCAATTTTGACTTTCTGAAGTGATATGCATCTAAAGCGTCGAAAAGCTCTTCTTTGTGCCTGCAAATGCTGAGCGTATGAGGGACACTTTACTGCATTTTATGGGTCTAGCATAATGCAAAGTAATGAGAATAATCACAAGTTCACAAGCAGCTTGAGGCGTTTTTATTTTGCAGAATGTAGCACCCTGCATAAAACATTGTTTTGCCGCCTTCCATTTGTTATAATTAACCCATGAAAACCAGGTAACAAGAGGAGCCAGTGCAATTTCAGCTTCTCATGGATAGGTGAGGAATGAAGGCTGAAGATTATAAATGTGAATATCAAAATCAGTATAATGCGGGTGTTGCTGTGACTATACCAATTCTTTCAGGCCAACAGCCTGGAGAACACTACCTATAAACTTTAGATATATGAGGACGTAGAATGGAAAACAAACTTAAACACATGGAAATGATCCAAAACATTGTCAACAGGATGGCTAGCAACTCCTTTCTAGTGAAAGGGTGGTGTGTAACTCTGGTTTCTGCTGTATTCGTATTATCAACAAAGGACGCCAACACTATGTTTATCGCTGTTGCCTTTTTTCCTGTACTCATGTTTTGGATACTCGATGCATATTTCTTACGGCAGGAGCGTCTTTTTCGGAAGCTTTACGACCAGGTACGAACGACCAACGAAAGTTCTATAGACTTTTCTATGAACACAGCGCCATTCACAGCAATTGTCGCATCATGGCTAAGAGTGGCCTTCTCACAAACACTCGTTCTGTTCTATGGGGCCATCCTCATAGCAATATTGCTTGTGGTACTCTTAGTAAATCGAATCATATAGGCGTCTAAAGAGGAACATATTGAAGGTACTAGCAAGGTAGTACTCAGAAGGGGTTTGAACGCACAATTTCTTTTCACCGGGAAAGGGAAGGGGATTATGAGCTCTAATCCACCGCATGTGAGCAATCCTGCTACACAGCGTCCACTGCGCGTTTTCTTGTGCCACTCTTTCAATGATAAGCCTGCCGTGCGCAACCTGTACCAACGTTTAAAAACAGAAAAATGGATTGATCCGTGGTTAGAAGACGAGAAGCTGTTACCAGGACAAATTTGGGACCTGGAAATTCGAAAAGCTATAGAGAAGACAGATGTCGTAATCATTTGCCTCTCACCGGGTTCTATAAACAAAGTTGGCTACGTCAACAAGGAAATCAAGAAAGCCCTGGATGTAGCTGACGAACAACCCGAAGGAACCATCTTTCTCATTCCTCTCAAACTGGAAGAGTGCGAAATTCCTCATCGGCTTCGCGACCCACAATGGGTCAGTCTTTTTGAGCCTCGGGGCTATGAGCGATTAATCCTCGCATTGCAGGCTCGCGCTCATGCACTCGGTATAGCTTGAGGGAACATAAACCTTGAGGCAAGGTTCAAAGAGTGTTCAAACATTTTTAACAGTTTGGAGTTCAAACAAGGCACGAACCGCCACATCAATTTAAACCATGCCTTAGCATAATATACCCCTCGCCATCAGGAATAGTTCTAATTAGACGTCCCCGGTGAACTCTCTTCATACAAGCTTTCCCGCCTCTTTTCCACCGATTCATAAAATTCTACTTGTATTTACACGTACAAGTTGATGTGCCTCTTTACTTGACCAAAAAGCTTGTACAGGATACACTTGGAATTGAGGGAAAATCTTCTAATTCGTAATATGAATATAGAGAACATATGTTCTATTTATCTATTTTCCAAATTAGGAGAGAAATAACGAGGTATCTCTGCTCACTGCTGAGCGATTCCATATCAAGAGTTTACTAATCGGCCATTATCTGTTGATTAGAGAGAGAGAGGACTTGATGGAAGTATATGAGGCCCCTCAAGACCCCCAAAATATTCGCCCTTTGCACTCTAAAGAGTCGAAAGAAAATCAGTATCCTATTTTAGAAGAATTACTTACAAAAGCTACATCTAATGCAACACAATTTAAAACCACTCAAGAGCGTCTTATGCTGATTCTACAGGATTTGCGTGAAGAGCAAAAGATTGAACTTACCAGAAGCCAACCAGATGGAAGCAATAAGCACATTATCTGCCTGGTAATTCTCCCTTTCAAAGAAAACCCTGCTGCCTTACCTTTTGCTTACGAATCCGTGTTGTTTCCAGCATTACGGAACGTTTTGGAGCAGCATCCCTACTACTGGCAAGTAGCTTGCTCTAATGACAAGTTTCATGACGACACTGTTGATATAAATACTGAGATATGGATGAAACAGGCCCAGGCGTTTATTGTTGATGTCTCTGATCGGGATCCGGATGTAATGGTTAAATTCGGCAACATAGAGGCGCAAGCCAAAAGACGTAAGCAACCTATCTTCATCCTGGAGCGCGAAGGCGTCCCTCAACTTCCCAGCAAAAGTGGCATTACGCGCATAGCTTATCGCACCCATAGTGGCCCTCACACCATTGATGATATTACTAAAGACCTGGCATCAGCATTCGCTGGGAAACCGAAAGTCAAGGATATATTAGTCGTCAGTCATTACCATTATCTATCTGATTTACTATTGATGGGAAAAGAATTCAGCATGAGCCATGAGACAGCTACAGCTCTATCCTCGAAATATCAAACTATGGAAGCTTTTCAATCAGCTTCACTGGATGATATTTGCAAAACAATACTTGGTCTCTCTTCCCAGGTCGCTCGTGGTTATCAAGAAGCCGTCAGAGCACTATTGTATAAGCTGTTATGAATTGCTCGATGATCTTCTAATGATCTCTACCTGTAAAATGGAAGCATTCTGTGATAAAATCCCTCATATAAAATTTGCGACTTACTGTATATGATGATGCCCGTGATGCATTATTTCATCTAGCTTCATTCACCGCACTCAAATAGACTATCATGGGAAAGGGAAGAATATGTTGAGCGCTAAAAATCAACAACCTCCGCGTCCCCTGCGCGTCTTCTTGAGCTATTCTCCTGCTGACAAGATAGATGTGCAAAAATTGTATAGACGCTTGAGTACTGAGGGTATTGATGTATGGTTCAATGAGGAAAGCTTGCTGCCGGGCCAGGATTGGAAGCGAGAGATTCGAAAAGCTGTGCAGACTACCGATGCGGTGATAGTCTGCCTCTCGCAAAGTTCTATCAATACCGCTGGATTTGCCAACAAAGAGATTAAATACGCGCTAGACGTAGCCGATGAACAACCCGAAGGCACTATTTTCCTTATTCCTCTCAAACTGCAAGAATGTGATATACCTGATCAATTGAGCCGATTGCACTGGGTAAACTATTTTGAGGAGAAGGGTTATGAGAGTTTAAGGCGCGCGCTACAACAGCGAGCTACTACATTGGGTGTCAATTTGATACCACTTTCTGCTCCCGCACACCAAAACTTTTCGGTTATGCATGATGAGCAAAGTGGTCGTCCCAGACATATCATTTGCCTGGTAATTCTACCCTTCAAAGAGAATCCCGATGCCTTACCTTTTGCATATGAATCCGTGTTGTTCCCAGCTTTACGGAACGTTTTGGAGCTGCATCCTTATTACTGGCAAGTTGCTTGCTCCAACGACAAGTTCTTTGATGACAATATAGATCAGAATACAGCTAGCTGGATGAAGCAAGCCCGGTCCTATATTGTTGATGTCTCTGACCGGAATATCGAAGTAATGATACAACTTGGCAATCTAGCTCAATTGACCAAAAAACGTAAGCAACCCCTTATTGTATTGGAGCGTGAGAACTCTCCCTCCTTATCCAGCATGAGTGGCATTATTCGCATCTCTTATCCCAATTTTATCGGACCTCATGCCATTGACGATATTGCTAAAGACCTGGCATTTGCGTTCGCTAGCAAACCGAAGATTAAAGAAGTACTAAGTACCAGGCATGACCATTATCTCTCTCCGTTGCTATTAATGAGTGATGAATTCAGCATGAATGAACAACGGGCTACAACCTTGTCCTCTGTGTACATTACTATGGAATCATTTGTGTCAGCGTCGGTGGAAGATATTTGTGATAATATGCGGAATCTTTCTTCTCATGTTGCTCGTGGCTATCAAGAGGCTATTAGAGATATATTGGACAGGCTATAAATTCTCAATAGCTTTTCCGTCTGCTCAGTACTTATTCATACAAGCTCCAAAGGCTCCTTTTTTTGCCCCACCAGAATCAAACAAAACAGCCTCTCCCCATGCATCGCAATAAACTCCTTCGTAAGCGGAGCATGGTAATCCCTCTCAGGCAACGCCCGTAAAGGCAAATCAATCGCCTGCAGTATCGTCAACCCGCTCATCTTGAGCGCATCAAGATAATCATCACGTGTATGCGGCATATTTGGCAGCATATACTTCACGCCTGCCTGCTGGAAGCCGGTGCGCCATCCGTAGCTCACACTGTCGGGGTGAAAATCTGTGATGAGCAGGTAGCCACCGGGACGCAAAACGCGCGCGAACTCCTGACCGGCGTGGGCCAGGTCGGGAACATGGCATAACATCAGGGCACTGACCAGCAGATCAAATTGATTCGTTTCCAGGGGCAGACCTTCATCGAGCGAGGCAAGCCGGAAGGCCTGCCACATCCCATCACCTGCCCTGAGTACTGCCTGAATTTGACGAACCAGTGTTTGCCTCCTATAATCCCTTCAGAAAGCGTTGCGTGAAAATCCTTGTTCATGTCAGAACAACAGGGCACGCGACGCAACGACGATGAAAACGATAGACGCTGAACGGAGAAACCGTCCATGATCGAGCATCCCGCCTTTACGGTCGAAGAGTGGAGCGTCCGCGAGACGGAACTCAACTTCGACACCCTGGCGCAGACGGAGTCCATTTTCGCCCTCTCCAATGGACACATCGGATTGCGGGCCAACCTCGATGAAGGGGAGCCGTATGGCCTGCCCGGCACCTACCTGAACTCCTTCTACGAGCTGCGCCCCCTACCCTATGCCGAGGGCGGCTACGCCTATCCTGAGGCCGGGCAGACATCCATCAATGTCACCAACGGCAAGCTCATCCGCCTGCTTGTCGATGACGAACCCCTTGATGTGCGCTACGGCAAGCTCCAGGAACACGAACGGGAGTTGGACCTGCGCAACGGCGTCCTCCGCCGCAGCGTACTCTGGACTTCACCTGCCGGGCGCACGGTCAGGGTATCATCCGTGCGCATAGTCTCATTAACACAGCGAGCTATCGCGGCCATCTGCTACGAGGTTGAGCCGCTTGATGCCCCGGTGCGCGTCGTTGTGCAGTCGGAGCTAGTCGCCAACGAGGCGCTGCCAGACCAGGGCAAAGACCCCCGTGTGGGCGCTGCGCTCGCCAACGCGCTCGAGAGCGAGGAACACCAGGCTTATGACAGCGGCGGGCTCCTGGTGCATCACACCCGCGTCAGTGGTCTGCGCATCGGGGCGGCCATGGACCACAACGTCGAGGGACCGCCCGGCATGGTCGTCCAGTCCGAAAGCACTCCCGATGTCGCCCGCTTCTCCGTCACCGGACGACTGAAGCCAGGAGAAAAGCTGCGCATCATCAAATTCATCGCTTACGGCTGG
>Ga0207416_1004738_pt1 | contig 11464 bp, 9 predicted proteins | sample PaiPotPPM11metaG_FD_184107 | JGI IMG/M metagenome (GOLD analysis project Ga0207416, IMG submission 184107) | Iron sulfur acid spring bacterial and archeal communities from Banff, Canada, to study Microbial Dark Matter (Phase II) - Paint Pots PPM... ...
GTAATGCGCGAACAACTGCATATTGGCGAAGTGGCCACCCTGGTGGGCGTCTCGCCCAAGACGATACGCTACTATCACGAGGTGGGCTTGCTGGCGGAGCCTGGGCGTACCGGGGCGGGGTATAGATTGTATACGGCGCAAGATCTATTGCGGTTACAGCGTATTCGCAGGTTACGCGCGCTGGGATTGCCGCTTGAGCGTATCAAAGAAATACTGGGCAAACCTGATCGCGAGCATGAACCACTGCTGCGCCATGCCCTGCAACTGCTGGTGGAAGAGTTGAGCGCGCAGATACGCGAGTTAGAGGAGCGGCGCGGCAGGCTGCAACAATTGCTCGCGCAAGATTCGGTTGAGGAGGCACACTTGCCGGGCGAACCAGTGCGCGCATTGTATCTTGATGCTGTTAAGGAACACCTGGGCGCCTATTTTTCGCACATCAGTGAAGATCAATGGAGGTGGAGCGAAAAGATCGATGCCATGCTCGGCTCATTCAACTGGCCCGCCGGCTATCGTGAGACGCTGCAAAAGATGGTGCAGCATGTTGCTGCGCAGCCTGAGCAGTACCAGCAATTATTGGCCCTCGAAGAACGGTTCGTCGCGCTGGCTGGCGAACCGGAAGACTCACCGGAGGTAGAGCGGCTGGTAGAGGCATATATCAACAGCGGCGAGGTTGAGCTGCTTCATGCGACATTCCTTGCCAATGCTCCCGCCATGAATGCTCAAATGGGGCACGCTATGGGAGACGTGGCAGCAGCCATAGCCTCTCCTGCCCAACGACGTTTCTTCCAGGAAATGGCGCACAGGTTATCGCCTGACTCTCAAAAGAGTAAAGGGTAGAGGATAAAACGATGCAAAATACAACGCTGGCAATTCGGACGCAGCAACTTACGCGCCGCTACAAGCAGGTGACGGCTGTTGATGGACTTGACCTGGCTGTGCGGCGCGGCGAGATTTACGGCTTTCTGGGAGCGAACGGCGCGGGCAAAACGACCACTATGAAAATGCTGGTGGGATTGCTGCAACCTGACGCCGGGCAGGTATGGGTCGATGGGCATGAAATGTGGAGCGCGAGCGCATCGCTGGCTGCAAAGGCCGCTCTGGGCTATGTGGCGGACCGTACTATGCTCTACGAGCGGTTGACAGGGCGCGAGTTCCTGGCGTTCCTGGCGCAATTGCGCGGAATACCGCGGCACCAGGCGGATGAACGCATAGAACAGTTGCTGGCGATCCTCGATCTGAACGAGCGAGCGGAGAGCGCGTGTGGCGCGTACTCCTTTGGCATGAAGCGCAAACTGGCCCTGGCGGGAGCGCTGGTACACCAGCCGGCAGTACTGATCCTGGATGAACCACTCAATGGACTGGACCCAGTGAGCGCGCGTCGCCTGAAAGACCTCTTTATCGAGCTTGCAAGTGGAGGCACAAGCATTTTCTTATCGACGCATGACCTGGCGACGGCTGAGTCGATCTGTCACCGTGTAGGCATTATCCAGCGCGGGCGTTTGCTGGTCGAAGGCAGCGCGGCAGAGTTGCGCCAGTTAGCCACTGCCTCTAATCTCGAAGATGTATTTCTGACCTTAACGGCGCGTGAGATGGAGGCAACGATATGAGCAGCGTTTTGACCCTGTGGCGCGCGCAATTTGTATCCACTCACGGCGCATTGCGAGAGGATAGCCGCGCTAGAATGACGTGGGCAATTGGCCTGGTAGTGGATATAGCAGCAGGTTTCTGGACCTTCAATGAGCTATCCGGCAATCTCGCTCAATGGTATGCGGCAGGACAGTTGGCGTTAGCAACCCACCTGTGGCTGCTCTGCCTGTGGGCGTGGGCTGGTATCAGTTTTTTCGCGGTTATTGCTGTCGTCTCGCAGGGGTTCGGCAACGACCAGGCGGTGATGTTGATGTCTCTGCCGCTATCGCCCTCTGCCCGGCTGCGCGCGTTGTATGGTCTTGTTATGTTTACTGGAGTAGGAAACTGGATAGTCCTGGCTAATATTGTGACAGTTGTAGCTCTCGGAACAAAGTTGGGCTGGCAGGCGCTGCTCTGGCTGCTGCTGCTGGACCTGGGCGTGGCCGCGACCGTCTGCATAAGCATGATCGCGACGCTGCTGGTGATACGCTTCGTGTTGCAGCATCTCAAACGCGCTTTTACAGGATTGGCGATTGCCAGCGCGAGCGTAGTAACGGTGTTTTTGCTGCTTCATGCCTCAAAATACACTTTGCATGTGACGTTTCCTGTGCAGCTTATGCTCATACTGACCAGTATGTTTTGTGCATTACTCCTGCTACTCATTTTGGGGCCGTTAGCCACTGCAACGGGTACTCTGTATCAGAACGCATTTTATACAATGGAGGGGCGTTCGGCCCGTCGAACGGCTCTGATGTTGCCAGGGATGCGTCTGTTCAGTGTGTGGTTGAGTCGTTACCGAACTCTCACCGGCGCGCTGTTGTACAAGGGTTTGCTCAATCAGAGCCGCAGCGTGTTCACATGGGGGCGTGCCGCTATACTGGCGCTATGCGTTGCTCTCTTCCCCCTGTTCCAGAAAGTGATGATTGCCTACGGCTTTTCGCCGCTGGCCCAGGTAACGGTGTATGCGTCCATTGTGGCTATATTGGCGGTAGTGGAGTATGCCGCGTATGCTATCAGCAGCGAGGGCGCGCGTATGAGTTATTATCTGCTTGCTCCATTTAACATGGCGGCGTTCCTGCGCGCCCGGCTGGTGAGTTTTCTGCTGCCCGTGCTATCAATCGGTCTGGCGGTGTGTCTTGTCCTTTCCTGGTGGCAGCGCCTATCCCTGTATGAAGCAGGGCTGGCCGCTTTGTTGATGGCGCTGCTGCTGATTGGTTATACGTTATTTATTGTGTGGGGCAGCGCGTTCGACCTGGATATCAACCAGGTAGCTGAGGGTGCGATGCAAACTTTGATGCTGGAAGAACTGCCGGTTACGCCGCGCCGCCTGCAACTGTTAGGGTTGAGTATCCTGCTGCTCGCGGGGATGGTGTTGCTTATTATGAAGTTGCCGGTTTTATTGGCTATCTTTGTGCTTGTGTTGCTCGATGGGGTGGTGTGTATCGGGTTGGGGCGATTCGGACTCGTCCACTTGAAGAAGTTAGTCTAAATTAGTTTACTGACTCATTGCTTTAGCCATTTGTGCTTCTCTTGGCCATGCATTACAATGTTGTACAGTGCTTGATTGTTGAAAACATCGGATGCCAGGGGAAGTGAGAGAGCAATGTCTCTCGAAGCAGATGTTTATGAACTTGAGCGACGTGTCGCCAACCTGGAACGGGAACTCAATCGCTTAGAGCGGCAAGAGCAACATTTGAGAGAGCAGCACGAACTGGTGGTATCGCGGCAACAAGCCGTGCGCGCGCAAAACGGATCACGAAAGCAATACCTCGAACTAGATCGACAGAATGAAGCCTTGACGGAAGAGATTGTAAATATAATCCATTCGGAAGTAGTGGTAGATGACATTCTCCAGATGCACAGGCGAGACCTCGTAAGGTTAAGGCGATACCAGACGCGCTTAAAACGATCTCGGATGAGATCAGATTAGCCCTGTTCCAATCTCTCGACAATTCAACCACTTGAGTTTATAATTGATTATAGCAAATCGTTAATGCGAGCCGATATCCAACTATGGAACCTCCGCTAGAAGCGTCTGGGTAGAAGCGCATCCGCTGCTTGCGGCTAATAAACAACGGATGGCAGATGTTACATGAGCCTACTTCTGGAAGAAGAGAAAGGCAGAAGCATATGTGGGCCGCTGTCATCATCATCGTCGCCGTCTTAGCGATTATCGGGCTTGGAATTGGTTTATTCGCACGTTCAATAAGCAAGACCCGTTGGCTGAAACAACACGGAACCCGTATTATCGCAAGAGTCACAGATTCCATATTCTCAGCAGGCACAGGAACCGCTAAGGTCGTCGTTGCTGAGTGGACAGACCCCCGGACTAATACGACGTACCAGTTCCGCACCTATGCACCATTATCTGTACATGTTAAACTGGGAGAGTCGGTCGATGTTCTTATCGACCCAGACCATCCCGAACGCTACACTATTACCTCGGTCGAATCGATCAGTATGAAAAAGCGTTAGAGTGAGGGAGACGAACCGACGGAAATCAAAAGACGCACCGCTATTCAATATCCCAATAGCCCGTACCTGCTGACTCCCGCCCGCTTCCCGTATCCTTTGAACGTAACGGCGAGTAAAGATCATGTGACTGCTGCAACTTTCACGTTCAGCGAAGCATAATGGTTCGTCATCGTCAGCGTAGTATGCCCCATTTGCCGCTGCACATCAAAGGGACTGCGACCATTGGCTAATTGAGTCGTCGCCATATAGCGAAAGCAGTTATGGACTGATACTCGTTTGCCATTATCAAACCAGCGGGTGGCGTTACCCATAGGAGCCAGATCAACGGTATCTTAAAGGCATTTTCGTCCGGTTGTCCAATCACCCCAACAGATGTATAATCTGTCTCGACAAAGAAAAGGCATGCGCCTTTTTCTTACCGATACTTGCGACCGAAGGATTGATTACATACCATGCTTATCACGCTGCCGTTGATATTATTTATGGTGCTGACGGAACTGTCGATTGGGGCGTTTACTGTCTTGTTTTTGCTTGACTGGCGCAACATGGTCAAGCGCAGTTTTCTCATCACCTATGCCTTTATTTACGTCTTTTTGACGGGGCTGACGTATTTGTTCCAGCAGGGTTTCTCGAATGCGACGTTGCTCAACACGTTTCGTTTGCTTGATAAGGGGTGGACGGGCGCGTTGTCGCTGCCCTTGCTGCTCTTCTTCCTGTTGATGCTGCCGTATACGGTTTTCTTGCTGGCAGATAAGAAGGCGGGCGTAGATGGCAAGGTTGAGGAGCGAACCATAGTTTCGCGCGTGCGTATCTTGCGCCTTGTGACTGGTGGCCTGACGGTGCTGGCGGGGTTGATAACACTGTTTGTGCTGGGGATGATTTACCGGCCAATAGCCTCTTCGAGCCTGGGTGGAGCGCTAGTTGTGGGTAGTTTCTTCGCGGCTGCGCTCGCGCTCGGCGGTGTAATGACGGCTATGTGGCTGGGCCACTGGTACCTTGTTACACCCGCGCTTTCGGAGAAACCGCTGCAATTTGCTGCTATCCTGGTTTTGCTGGGCATCCTGGCCGAGGTAGCCTTTGCTTTTACGGGCGCTCCGGCGGTAGCGGCGCATTCGTCGCCGACCAGATCGATAGCGACTGTCACCAGCACGGTGACAACAGCCACGCCAACGCCTGGCACGACCATTGTCAAACCCTCTGATGTGCCAACTGTAACGCCGCTCAGCACGGGAGCAATCGGCTGGCTGCGCATCCTGATAGGCTTTGTGCTGCCCCTGGTATTGCTGGTGTTCATTATAAAGCTGATCCGCGACCGCTCGTTCCAGTCGGCAACGGGTATGCTCTATCTTGTGGTGGTGCTGACGCTGGCCGGTGAGGCCATGTCGCGCGGGCTGTTTTTGACGGGGTTGCAGTAAAACGGACCAGGGCGGGGGCAAGCCCGGCCCGTACCTATTCGCACCAACTTAAGGCCCATTCCACGGCTTGAGCTTCGACAAGTTGAGCCGAGTTGGGATGCTTGCGCCGGGTGTTCATGCGGCAGCCGGACTGCATGCGCCGCTGGATCAGGCGCAGGGCCGAGCGCAGGGAACGCCCACCCGCCAGGGCTGCCATGAGCGTCCAGGCGGTATCGCGACAGACTTGCGCCAGCTTGACCAGGCTGCGCTGGGGATCGTGCCAGGCAAACAGGACAATCAGCCAGTGTTGGAGCGTGACGGCCAGCAGTTTGGCATACAACTCACACAGCTTGCGCCAGGGGTCGCGGGTGTGCCACTCATCGATCTGGGCCTGCTGTTTCCACAGCTTGTAGAGCAGTTCCATCTGCCAGCGTTCGCGCAAGAGCACCAGCGCCTCCTCCAGGCGCAGCAAGTGGCTCGGTGCATCCGTGACCAGGATGGTCCAATCCGCCAGGTATAACATCTCTTCCGAGATGGGCTGCCCGCGCCGTCGCGCATCCTCTCGCAACGCCTGGCGCCGCTTGTCCCCCACCGCTTTGGGCACCCGTAGCAGGAATAAGCGCATAGGATGCCGTTGGCTCGCCCCCACCAGCACCGACACTTCCTTGAACTGGCCCACTTGTTTGGGCAAGAGACAGTCCAACAGCAGAGCCTCCCCCTCCGGCGTGGACAGGGCGGTGCGCCCCTGAAGCCGGCTGAGGGTGTAACTGCCCGCAGCACGGCGCTCTACGAAGCGCGCCAGGCTGAAGTAGCCCAGGTCCGCGATGTAGAGACTGCCCGGCGGCAGGGCCTGCTCGCACAGCGGACTGCGGCGATCCGCGGTGCGCCCTGCCGTCAGCTTGGGCCCCCACAGACGCCCCCGTGTCAGGTCCCAGCGCGTATGCACTTTGACGGCGGCAGCGGTGTGCGCTTGGGTGCCTCCACAGCCCTGCCACAGCTCGGCGAGCTCATCGGGCAGAGTGATGGTACTGCTATCTTCACAGATCACCGCCCCGAAGCGCTTGAGCAACGACAGGGGCACGGCCTGGGCCGCTTGCACCACCACCTCGCTCACCTCTTCCAACAGCCGATGCAGCAAGCGCGCGGTCGGCTCCGTAAAGCGATCATGCACCGCCGTGTCGCTCACCGACACCCCCCGCACCGCCGCCGTCGAGGCCAATTGCTCCAGACTGGCATGGGGATGCTGCCCAAAGCCAAACATCAGCATTTGGACCACATCGGCTCCACTGAATTTGCGCTGCCGTACGATACAGCCCACCTCGCGGGCGATTCTATTGGCTCGCTCTTCCAGAATGCGCTGCAACTGCTGCTCCACATATGTTACACTGGTCATCACCAGGCTCCTTTCTGACATGTTCACACCACGAGATTCTCGGTGTATCATGTCAGATCAAGCCTTGGGGTGTCACCTCCTGGCCTTCTGAAACTTCATCCTTTCTTAAGTTGGTGCGAATAGGCGGGGACAAGCCCGGCCCCTACCCTATACGGGAGAGGAAACCCACTTCGCACAGGGTACGGGCCGGGCTTGTCCCCGCCCTGGCTCCTCGCCAAATGTGGTATAATGAAGGAGTATGAAACCACTTATGCGCGCCATAATCGCATACCGCAGCACCACTGAACGCTACCTGCTTGCCGCCGGGTAGCGACGCGCCTCTATGCCTCGCACCGCTCTACGCCTGAGATGTAGAGAAATAACCCATAGACGCAAACTAATTTGCATGATTTCATCCGCTCCGTCATATGCCAAAATATGGTACGATTAAGAGAGAGAGCTACATAGCTAACGGCCTGCCACTTGCGTCCAGGCTTCTGCGGCGGATGAGGAGATTGAGGGAGAACCCACAGCAATGGATTTGATGAAAAAGCTTGCCAGCCTTGCGCAACGCTACGAAGAACTAAATACACTTATGTCACAGCAGGAAGTACTCGAAGACATGTCCCTGCTGCAACGCTATGGCCGCGAACACGCCGAACTGGAAGAGGTTGTACACATCTACTCCGAGCTGGTCGACAACGACCGGCAGATTGCCGATGCGCAGGAGATGTACGACATCAGCGACGAGCCGGACATGCGCGATATGGCCTATGAAGAGATAGAACGCCTCAAGCAGCGCAAAGAACACCTGCTCGAACAGGTGAAAATTTCGCTGTTGCCCAAAGATACCATGGACGATAAAAACGCCATTGTCACCATCCAGGGAGGCGCGGGCGGCGACGAGGCCGCGCTTTTCGCGGGCGAACTCTTCCGCATGTACAGCCGCTATGCCGATAATCGACGCTGGAAAATTGAAATCCTGGATAGCAACGAGACGGCACAGGGCGGCATCAAAGACATCACCTTCGTCGTGAAGGGGCGGGGCGCGTATAGCCGTATGAAATACGAGGGCGGCACCCATCGCGTGCAGCGCGTTCCCGTCACCGAGGCCAACGGACGTATTCACACCTCGACCGCCAAGGTCATCGTCCTGCCGGAGGCCGACGACGATATCAACATCGATATCAAGGATACCGATATTCGCGTCGATGTCTATCGTTCTACCGGACACGGCGGCCAGAGCGTCAACACGACCGACTCGGCGGTGCGCATCACCCACCTGCCGACCGGGCTGGTAGTGACCTGCCAGGATGAAAAGTCGCAATTGAAGAATAAAACGAAGGCTCTTTCCGTACTCAAGTCTCGCCTGTGGGACCTGGAAGAGGCTCGCAGACAGGAAGAGCTGAGCAAATCGCGGCACTCGCAGGTGCAGACCGGCGACCGCAGCGAGAAGATTCGCACCTATAACTACCCACAGGACCGCGTCACCGATCATCGCATCGGCTATACGCGCCACAATCTACCCGGCGTACTCAATGGTGAGTTAGATGAGTTCATCGATAACCTGATCACGGTCGATCAGGCAGACAAGTTGCAGCACCTGTTTGAGGCTGAGGCAACCGCTTAATAAGTCCGCAACTGTGACCAGGGGATGTATTGTTCAAACAAAGGGCAATTTCAAGAAAGGGAAACACATGGCACAACTGGTAATGGGGAAGAGCGAACTCTATCAAAACGCGCTTCCTGAAATCAATCCCTCGTACAGATTGCTGCTTGGCCCTGGTCCGTGCAACGTTGACCCGCGTATTTTGCGCGTCGCCTCCGCGCCGCAGCTCGGCCACATCGATCCCGAATTTTTTGCCATCCTGGAAGAGACCGCTGACCTGTTGCGCCAGGTCTTCCAGACAAAGAACGAAATGACGCTCTGCGTCTCCGGCTCCGGCTTCTCCGGCGCGGAAGCCGTTCTCTGCAACCTGCTCGAAGAGGGTGATACGCTCATCGCGGGCTGCCTGGGTTTCTTCAGCGCCCAGATCGTGGAAATCTCCGAACGAGCTGGCGCAAAGGTGGTCAACCTCACGACCGACCTGGGCCAGCCACTCGCGCCTGAAACGCTTGAACAGGCCTTCAAAGAGCATCCAGAGGCGAAAGCCTTCGCCACCGCCATCGCGGAGACATCCACCGGACTCTGGCAGCCCCTGGAAGAGCTTGAGCGTGTGACACATGCGCACGGCGCGCTCTTCGTAGTTGACGCCGTTTGCGGGCTTGGCGGCGTGCCCATGCATGTCGATAACATGAAAATTGACGCCTGTTACGCAGGCAGCCAGAAAAGCCTGGGCGCGCTGCCAGGGTTGGCTCCCATCACGCTCAACGAGCGCGCCATCAAAGTCATCGAGAGCCGCAAAAAGCCCGTGCAGAGCTACTATTTCAACCTGCACAAGCTCAACCGTTACTGGAACGGCGATCACACCTACCATCATACAGCGTGCAGCAACCTGGTCTATACCATGCGCGAAGCCCTGCGCATCGGACTTGAGGAAGGGTTGGAGGTACGCTGGAAACGGCACGAGCTCAACGGTGAGGCTCTGAGAGCGGGCGTCAAGGCGCTGGGGCTGAGCATCCTGACGCAGCCCGGCTACGAACTGCCCGTCCTGACCGCCATCACCCTGCCGGAGGGCGTGGACGAACTCGCCATTCGCAACGGCCTGCTGAACGAATACCAGATTGAGATCGGCGGCGGCTTCGGCGCGCTCAAGGGCCGCCTGATCCGCATTGGACTGATGGGCTACAATTCCTGTCGCAAAAACGTCGATACCGTACTCTCGGCCCTTGAGCATGTGTTACCGCGCAGCGGCCTGCAGCCGCCCGTCGGCGCCGCTCTCGCAGCCGCCGATGCCGTGTACAAGGCCAAAAGTTAATCGCAGATGCGGCGCAGGAAACTTCAGATCCTGCGCCGCATCTGCGATTAACTTTGAAGGAAATCTGTCATAATGCTGCTTGAACAGCCACAATCGATTCGTACCATTTTTTTCGACGCCGGTTTTACTTTGCTCCATCCCAATCCCTCGACGCCCGAAATATGCCAGCGTATATGCAGGCAGCTCGATCTGCATATTGACCTGGACAAGTTGCAAGCGCGTATCACCGAGGCCGATGATTTCTTCTATCGCCAGACACGCCTGAGACGCCAGATGTGGGACAGTGAGGAGACCATCAACGCCTTCTGGATCGACTACTACACAAACTTTTTGCGCCCATTTCTGAAAGAACACGATGAAGCCCGTCTCTATGAGCTTGCGTGCCTGATAACGCGGGAATTCGATCAGCACACGAGCTGGCAAATCTACCCGGATGTGCTGCCTACCCTCGATGCGCTGAAGGCCAGAAACTACACGCTGGGAGTGATCTCAGACTGGGGCATCGGGCTGGGGCGCATCTTGCATGAACTCCACCTCAACAAGTACTTTCATAGCCTGGTGGTTTCGGCCCTGGCCCGCCATGCCAAACCCTCGCCCTCGCTCTACGACCTGGCGCTGCGGCGAGCCAACAGTATCAGCGATTATACCCTGCACATCGGCGATTCCTACATTCTCGACGTGCTGGGCGCGCGCTCCGTCGGCATCACCCCCATCCTGCTTGATCGCGGCCATAAACTACAGGAGAACAACGTCGATTGCATCCTGATCCATTCGCTCACTGAGATTCTCGACTTGCTACAAGGAGAGTAACGACACCAGGGCGGGGGCCAGCCCGGCCCGTACCCTATACGATTTGATGCAGTAACAACCAGGGCGGGGACAAGCCCGGCCCGTACCCTATACGAGCTACTGCATCAAATCGTATAGGGTACGGGCCGGGCTTGTCCCCGCCCTGGCAAACTGGCTCTGATTCTACAATTTGGTTTCAGCCGAGGGATTGAAGCGATAGAGACGGGCTGGCCGGTGCGTTCCCTCCATTTTTTTCGCGCCTGTGTCTTCGAGAATGCCGGTTGAGAGAATCTTTTTGCGGAAATTGCGTTTATCCAGCTTGCGATGCAGGATAATCTCGTAGACGCGCTGCAACTCGCGCAGGGTAAACTGTTCCGGTAACAGATTGAAGGCGATCTGCGTGTATTGCAGCTTCCCACGCAGGCGATCAAGCGTGTACTGGAGGATTTTAGCGTGATCGAAGGCCAGCTCGGGCAGGTGGTAGACCGAAAACCAGCAGACATTGGCGGCATCATCCCCCGCCCTCACCTGCAAGCGTTCCGAGTCCAGCAGGGCAAAATAGACGACCGTAATGACGCGCGTGCGCGGGTCTCTGCCCGGGTCGCCAAAGGTGTAAAGCTGCTCCAGGTAGACATCCTGCACATTCGTTTCTTCCTGCAACTCGCGCTTGGCTGCCGTCTCCAGCGACTCATCTATATTGACGAAGCCGCCTGGGATGGCCCACATGCCCTCATACGGCCACGAACGCCGTTTGACCAGCAGCACCTGGAGATCGCGCTGGCGCAGGCTCATCATCACCACGTCCACCGTCACCGATGGCCGCTCATACTTGCTGGCGTCATAATGATGCGCCTGCGCCTCGCTCACCTGCTCCGCGTCATGCCCATCGC
>Ga0207416_1004740_pt1 | contig 11460 bp, 12 predicted proteins | sample PaiPotPPM11metaG_FD_184107 | JGI IMG/M metagenome (GOLD analysis project Ga0207416, IMG submission 184107) | Iron sulfur acid spring bacterial and archeal communities from Banff, Canada, to study Microbial Dark Matter (Phase II) - Paint Pots PPM... ...
AAGGGGTGGATGCGGGGGCCTGGTGCTTGTCCTGGTTGGGAGACGACCCGTTTGCCTTGCAGAACCCCGACGAATCTTGTTGCCACGAGGACAAGCACCAGGCCCCCGCCCATCCCAACATCCACCCCTTGTCCCTACAGGACAGGGGCAGATATTTTCTATCATTCCCCAATTCGGTTATCAATATTCATCAGGACCGAGGCGCGTCCACTCCCGATCCAGATTGGTAATGCTCATCAGGACTGCAACAGACGTTTATTGAATAATGGGCGCAGCAGACGGGTGTATCCCTTCCCTTCGAGTTTCGCGTGTATAGATAAGGACAGAGAACCTGAATGAGCCAATTCACGCCAGTATAACGAACTGGCTGTCATAGAATTGCTTTGAACGAAATATACTCAAGCTTTCGCAGCCATATGAAAGATGAAACTATGCGAACGGTACTCATATTTAACCCGACCTCCGGCGTCTCGACGGTGACAGAAAAAAGGATGTCACCGGAAGAGACCGAACAGACTATTCTGGAAGGTCTGCGCGCGTGTGGCATCGAGCCGCAAGTGCTGCATACCAATCCTGAAGATAGCGGCGCGGGTATGGCAAAACGCGCCGCGCTTGAGGGGGCAGAACTGGTTATCGCAGCCGGGGGGGATGGCACAATTCACGCGGTCGCCAACGGACTGGTTGGCACACAAAGCATTCTGGGCATCATTCCCACAGGCACGATGAATAACCTGGCGCATAGTCTCAACATTCCCGATACCATCCCTGCTTCCTGCTTCACCATTGCGAACGGCCAGACGCGCGCGATAGATGTGGGCAAGATCAATGAGCATACATTCCTGGAAGTGGCGGGAGTGGGCCTGGAAGCGGCCTTATTCCCGGCAGCCGAGGAGATCAAGCATCCGGGGCTACTTTCAACCATTCATGGCACGTTGAGCGGCCTGAAAACATTATTCAGCTTCAAAGCCACCCGCGTGAGGATAGTACTCAATGGCGTTAAACACCGTTCGTATAACGCATTACAGGTAACGATCAGCAACGCGCCTTTTTATGGCGTGCATTTACATCCGGCCTCGGGCATCTTGATGGACGATGGGCTGCTCGACGTAGTTATATATAGCAACTTTAGCAAAGCTGAGTACTTGCGCCATGCCGTTTCTATCAGCCAGGGGAGAAGGCCATACAAGCCTGAACTCAAACACTTACGCGCGCGATCGCTGCGCGTGACTGCCGACGAGCCGTTAGAAATCCATGCCGATGGAGAACCGCGTGGATATACGCCGGCAGAAGTGACGGTGCTACCCGCTGCATTGCGTATCCGCGTTACAGGAAAGGACGCGCCTGGACTTCACGAGGGCGCGGTCCAAAGCGCAGGTATGCCGGTTACGAGAACGAGCATACAACATAAGGAGACGCTACTATGAGAAAAAAGCCGCAGCCATCTGAAAAATCGGAAGAGACGACAAAGCAGGGGCCAGCCGTGGTATTACCGCAGATTAGCAGCGCGGTCGAGCAAAATATCAAGCCAGCGGTGACAGAGGCGCAGCGTGTAGCGGCAGAGACCTCTGTTTCAGGTCGCCGCGCAGTTTCACGCGGCACCATCTTCCTGGCTTTCTATCTCTGGCTGCTCTCCGGCGCGATAATGATCTCGCTGATCGCTCGTTATACGCAATTCTTTCCCGGCGACAAGACTATCACGCGCAATTTGCAAAGCTATCGCAGGCCCTGGATGCGGCGTTTCATGATAGGTATTTCTGAGATTGGCTTCCCCAAAGTTGGCGTGCCACTCACTTTTGGCATCGCGGGCATTTTCTGGGCATTGCGTTTTCGTCTCGAGGCCATTTTCGTATTGCTCGCGTCGTCATCCAATATTCTGAACTGGATCGTGAAGCGCCTCATCAAGCGTCCGCGCCCGACAAGCGAACTGGTAACGGTGGCGCGCGTCATCAATGAACCGAGCTTCCCCAGCGGACATGTCATGCACTACGTCAACTTTTTTGGCCTGCTGAATTACCTGCTGGCGACGAACTGGCGTTCTGGCCGCCTGCGTAACATCCTGCTCACCATCAGCACCGCGCTCATCGTGCTGGTCGGCCCATCGCGCGTCTATCTCGGCGCGCACTGGCCCAGCGACGTGATGGCGGGTTATGTCTACGGCGGCCTCTGGTTCGGTGGCCTGATGGCGGCTTACCTGCGCGTCAAGTCCTGGATTCACCCCCTGGCGGGCAAGACACCCGAGGTGATGAAGCCCCTGCAACAGCCGGGGGACGAAGAGGAATAGTTTCAGAGTACCTGTGGTGGAGTGCTTGCACTTCACCACAGGTACTCTGTTTTTGAGAAAGGAACAGGTGCAACTTTTTTCTTCTATGCTTCGTGTAGTGCATGATACGTTGTAGAATAATTCCAGAGAAGAGATTTTTTATCATGAGCAGCGAGAATCTGGACAATAGGGAAAATCAGCGCAATCCCGCGCCGGTGCGCAAGGTGATACCCCTGGCGGTAGCGCGTGGGCCTCACGAATATATACCGGGCAACCAGGAAGCGCCTGCTCAACTCACCAGCGTGGTAGATATGCTGAAGTGGGCGCAGAACTGGGCGCGCTCCCGTTCTGTATGGCCGCTTGGCTATGGCCTGGCCTGTTGCGCCATCGAGATGATGGCTACTGCCTCCGCTCCTCAATACGACCTGTCGCGTTTTGGCTCCGAGGTTTTCCGCTCCAGCCCGCGCCAGGCCGACCTGATGATTGTGGCGGGTACCGTTTGCGTAAAGATGGGACCACGCCTGCGGCTGCTCTGGGAGCAGATGCCAGAGCCTAAGTGGGTCCTCAGCATGGGACAATGCGCCAACTCCGGCGGCGAATTTTATGATAGCTACTACACAGTGCAGGGTGTCGATACCATCGTGCCGGTCGATGTCTACGTTCCCGGCTGCCCTCCCCGACCAGAGCAACTCATCGAAGGGATACTCAAGCTGCGCGAGAAAATTCTCAAGCAGGGCTTAAAGCTGCGCGATGACGAGGGCAATGATCTATAGCCCTGACCCTATGTGTTGATCGCTAAGGCGCATTAACTGGAAGCATCTCGCATATATCTCATCACCAGCATATCTCTCATGATAATGCCGTGTTCTACAATAGGCGGCTGAATGTAATCGAAGAAATTTTGCCGGACAGAGTGCAGCCGGAACCCGCATTTCTGGTAAAAGGCTATGTTCTCAAGGGATGAGTTTGCAGTGCCAACCAGCAGCGCCGCTACCCCACGCTGACGCATCTCATTGAACAATACCTCGATCATAGCTCTGCCATAGCCACGATTGCGCAAGTCATGTGCGACCGCGATATAAATGATCTCGCTTTCATGCTGCTCCCAGCGCACAGTTGCCGCACCAACTAACATATCGCTATCGAGTGCGGCATAGCTCGTATTGGCTGCATCCACCACCGCCGCACGAATACGCTCTTCACCCTCCTCGGCATCTTGCAACATAGCGACAATGCTCTCTGTTTCAGATGTTGTGATTGGTCGCAAAATGACTGGCATCGTGAAATTCCTTCTAATAATTCAGCTTCGATTCAGCTACCTGTAGTATATCTTACGTAGGTTCACAGCGTGGTGATGAAAAGGATGTGATACTGTACATGGTTCACCACAGCATATATGGTATGATGAGCGTGAGCGCAACAGGCCGCCCATGCTCGCGAGGAGGCGAAGACCATGACGAAGAAATCCTTTGTATGGCTTACTATGGTGCTTTGTATGTTGTTGCCACTGGTCGCGGCCTGCGGGTCGGGGTCGCTTACAAGCACAAGTACGAATCCGGCGACGAAGGTAGCGCCACCCGCTGGCGAAAATATCTACGTGCTGGATGGCTATGCGCCCCAGGGAGTGACGAACGCCAATCAGCACATCGTCGCCTTCCACCCCGGAAATGCCCAGCCGACCTATACGCTGCCAGCCGGGCTGACTTCGATGGATCACCGCTTGCTCCTCGCTGCGCAGGCACAGGCAGGCCAGACTACCATTTCAGTTATCGATACACGGAGCGGCGCAACATTGCGCACTCTGTCTCTTGCAGGAAACTACTCAACGGCTGGGCAGGACTTTAATAACGCGGTATTGTCAATTGATGGACACTGGCTGGCACTGCGCCAGTTGGATTCATCGACCAGCGCCACAACGATTGCGCTGGTCGATACCAAAGCGGGAAAATTGTCAAAGACCATCCATCTCACGGGCGATTTCGACCTGGATGCGATCAGTTTAGACGGCAACGCGCTTTACCTGCTGCAACGTCTGAATAACGGAACGGGCCGTTACTACGTGCAACTCTATACCGTTTCGGAAAACGAGCTGTATCAAAGCCCGATCGTTGACAAGTCGGAGCTGAACGATCCCAATATGACGGGCACTGCCACAGCGCGGCAGGTTGCGAGTGATGCCTCGGCGACCTATACGTTATACGTCGATACCTACCACAATATCGCCTTCGTGCATATCCTGCCGCTTGATCCAGGCTTCCCATTCGCGCGTTGTATCAACCTGCCGGTAGGCAAGTCTTCCGATTTGCTACACTACTATACGCTCGCCCTTTCGGCTGATGGAAAAACTCTGTATGCCGCCAATGGCGCACTTGGCGTAGTCAGCGAAATTAGCCTCAATAATATGGGCACCAGTAACATCTATAGCGACCAGGTTGCCGCGACAGACCATTTCAACCCCGGCGTGACGAACGTTACCAGCGTGGACACATCGCGTATGCTGCGCAACGGCGCGGCTCTCTCGTCCGATCAATCCACGCTCTACTTTGCCGGGCTGCATGGTATCTGGTCGGTCAAAACGGCTGACCTGCTCAGCGGACACGCCGCATTTCACCAGGCCCTGGGGCAGCAATCCTTCACCGGCATCGCCCTGAGCGCGGATAGCAGGACACTCTATGCCGTGAGTCCCACCAGCGGTATTACGGCGTTCGACACCGCCAGTGGACAGGCGCTGCAGGCCCTTCAGGTACCCATTCGCGCGCCCTGGGATGTTGAATGGATCGTCAATTGAAATAGAACAGCCATGAACGCGCATATTCTGATTGTCGATGATGATAGCCGTGTGACGAGCGCGTTACGCCGCACCCTGGCATACGAAGGCTACAACGTCTCCGTTGCCGAGAACGGCGAACGCGCCCTGGCGTTGGCGCGCGCGAAGCCGCCGGAACTGGTCATTCTCGACCTGATGCTGCCCGGCATCAACGGGCTTGAGGTGTGTCGCCGCCTGCGAGCCGGTGGAGAGGATATGACCGTGTTGATGCTGACGGCGCGTGACGCGGTGGCTGATCGCGTGGCCGGACTGGAAACGGGGGCCGACGATTACCTGGTAAAACCGTTCGCGCTCGAAGAGCTGCTGGCGCGTGTCAGAGCCTTGCTGCGCCGCCGCAGCGCGCCCGATATCACCCGCGAGGTATTGTCGTTTGAAGACCTCGAACTGGATACTGCCACCCGCCAGGCCAGGCGCGGCAACCGCCTGATTAGCCTCAGCACCACAGAGTACGAACTGCTGCTCCTGTTCCTGCGCAACCCGCGCAACGTCCTGACGCGCGGCCTGCTGATGGAGCGCATCTGGGGCGACGACTTCGAGGGCGGCCCTAATGTCCTTGAAGTCTATATCGGCCACCTGCGCAACAAGCTCGAGCAAAACGGCGAAAAGCGCCTTATTCAGACGATACGCGGCGCAGGCTATGTCTTGCGCGTTCCAGAATAACAAGGAGGCGTTTACCATCGTGTACATTCCCTTACAACTTCGCCTGACGCTCTTTTACGCGCTCCTGCTGGGACTCGCGCTCTGGTTTTTTGGCAACTCCGTCTATACGCAGGCGCAACAACGCGCCTATACCGACCTGGACACGGCTTTGAGCAGCCGCGCCGCAAGCGTCGTTCTTGGCAAGTCCCTGCTGAGCAATCAAGGGAATAACAATCTTCCGCTCGTTTTGAACAATAGCATTAACGGACTCGGAGCGGGCGATATCGCCATCGAAGTGCTGGATCACAATTTGCACCTGCTTGCCACAACTACTTATAACAGTACAACCAACTTTCTCCAACCTGGCGTAAGCGGCTCTGATATCAGCCCCATCCCCTGGGATGCGCAGGCCGCGCGCTGGAATATACTACACCCATATGATAGTAATGGATACCCGAACAGCGCCTACAGTACCGTTACGTATCAAGGGCAGCCCGTGCGCGTCTACACCACTATCAATCAACAGACTGGAGATATTATCCAGACGGCGCGCTCAGAATACGCTATCCAGCAATCGCTGAACAACCTGCGCGCGTTGCTCTGGCAAGGGGGCGCGCTGGTGATGCTCCTGGCGCTGGTGGGAGGCTGGTTCATTACGTGGAGCGTACTGGCAATCGCGCGCCGCATGACGAAAACAGCGCAGCGCATCAGCGCGTCGCGGGATTTTGCGCAGCGCGTACCGGAGAAATCTCTACTGGGCAAAAACGAACTCACACGCCTGGCGACGACCTTTAACGCTATGCTCGCGGAATTGCAGGAGGCATACCAGCACCAGCAGCGTTTCGTGGCCGATGCCTCGCACGAATTGCGCGCCCCCATCACCTCTATTCGCTGCAACCTCGATCTGCTGGCGAAAGCGCCCGATCTTGCGCCGGGTGAAGCCGCAGCCGCGCTGAGCGATGCGCGCGCGGAAGCTGACCGCATGGGCCGCCTCGTCAACGACCTGCTCACGCTGGCCCGCGCCGACAGCCTGACACAGGAGCCGGAGTCAGAGCCTGATGGCTATAGGAATTTTTATAAGAGCAACCAGAAAATTGACCTGGACAGCCTCATGTTGGAAGTATACCGCCAGTATCGCGCCCTCGATGAACATGATCTTGATTCAGTGAAGATGCAGAGGCCACACCTCATCCTTCAGGATATTACTCCCGCACAGGTCTACGGCGATGCCGACAAGTTGAAACAGGCGCTGGTGGCACTGCTCCAAAACGCGCTCAAATACACTCCCTACGAAGGAACGGTGACGCTTTCCCTCACCGCACTGAATGGAAATGCGCTCATCAGCGTGTGCGATACAGGTATTGGCATCGCGCCAGAGGATTTGCCCCACATCTTCGAGCGTTTCTATCGCGCCGACCCCGCCCGTTCACGTGATCGCGGCGGCAGCGGACTGGGATTGGCAATTGTGAAAAGCATTGTGGAAGAACACGGCGGGTCAATACAGGTGGAGAGAATGCCAGGGAAGGGCAGCGCCTTTCACATGAAGTTGCCGCTGGTTGTGTAAGGCTCTCTATAGATTGCGGGTTAATAAAGCTGAACCGATTTCCACGATTTCCCGTTGCTTCTCAACCTCATCATCACCTCCTCACTATGCGCCTCTGGTAAAAATAGCGCAATGCTTTATCTATTTAGCAAATTGCACGCTCAAAGGCTGCATCAAGGACACTCATATATCGAGGAGGGGCAATAGACGAACCCGAAGCGACAATCCCACAGATGGTTGAAGATGTGCGCCAAGGAAGGATGACGCGCCGTATATTACTGACGACACTGACAGCGATGGGTATTTCTACTGCCGGTGTTGGAGCCATAGTGGCCGCCGCCGTTCAGCAGCAAACCTCTGCGCCCGCACCTCAGTCCTCTCATCCCGCGCAAAAGGAGCGGGAGCATATCCAGCCTCATCAACAACACCTGACCCATCAGGCGTCCGGGAATACCGGCGCGCTACAGCACGATTATGCAGAACACGCCGTAGTCGAAGATGGCATGTATCCTGAACCAATCGTTGGTCGCGCTGCGATAATGGCGCGCAAAGGTACCGGGCTGGCTGCTGTGAGCGATTTTCAATTGACGATCACTAACCGGGTGGTGCATGGCAACCAGTTGAGCGCCGAATGGGTCGCTACTGGAACCCATCCGCTTGTCAGGCCGATTGACGTGCGATTCAACCCGACCGGGGAATGGCTTTATATCCTTGATTTTGGCTACTTCGAGATGGATGCCGAACACGGCGTAGTGGCCGAAGCGAGGAGCGGCAAGCTCTGGCGTACCAGGCTCACAGCATAAAAAGCGGAGAAAGGTTGGAACGGGGAATGAATCGATATCGCCTACCTCTTGCTCTAGGCGCTTTAGTCTTTCTTCTTCTCAGTTCGATAATTGTCGCAGGGTCGCTGATTCCGCGCAATTCAACGCAAGCACAGGCGGCATCGTCCCCTGATGACTGGACGACATATTTGTTCGATCAGGGACACAGCGGCTATAGCCCCAATGAGACTGCCATTACGACCGGCACGGCCTCTAAGTTGAAGCTGCACTAGAGCGGGAAGTCCAGCGGTGGCACTGTCATTTCGACACAGCCGGTTACTGCCAATGGGCTGGTTTACTGGGGCGACTGGGGCGGTATTATGCACGCGAGCAAACCCGATGGCACACTGGTCTGGACAGCCAATCTGGGTCAGGAGCCAACGCCGCCGGCCTGCAGCGGGCGTACGCATGGCATCATGGGTTCGGCCGCCACCGCCACCGTCACCATCAATGGTATCGCAACTCCGGTGTTCTTCGCCTCGGGAGGTATCAATATTTTCTATGCACTGAATGCCCTTACCGGGGCCGTTATCTGGCAGAATCAGTTGGCCGCGTCACCAGATGACATCTGGGCATCACCCGATTTCTACAACAACAGCGTCTACATCGGTCTCTCGTCCTGGGGCGATTGCCCGCTGGTACAGGCTAAAATCCTCCAGCTCGATGGCAGCACAGGGACTATCCAGAATACCTACAATGTAGTTCCCAACGGTTGCACCGGCGCTTCGGTCTGGGGTTCGGTGACGATCGATACCAGCAACAACACGCTGTATTTTGCCACCGGCAACGGCGGTAGTTGCTCCTCGAATGAGACAACTGCGGAGGCAGTTGTGGAGCTGCATACCGCCGATCTCTCCTTTGTCAGCTCCTGGCAGGTGCCTTCCAGGCAACAGGTATCAGACGGCGATTTTGGCGATACTCCCACGATATTCACTGCCATGCTGAACGGAACGACCCACCGCTTGATCGGTATCGCCAACAAGAACGGCATCTACTACGCCTTTGATGAGGCCAACATCGCTGCCGGTCCGGTCTGGCAGGACTCGATAGCTATTCCGGGATCGGGGCCGCAGGGCGGGCAGGGCAGTATCTCACCGAGCGCCTGGGATGGTACCAATCTTTACGTCGCTGGCGGCAATACTACCATCAATGGGCAGAACTGCCAGGGCGGCCTGCGAGCGGTCAATCCCGCGACGGGCGCGTATATCTGGCAAACTTGCTTTGCGGAAGGGCCGGTACTGGGCGCTGTGGGGAACGGCCTCCGATGGACAGACCTGGGGAGGCGATGCCAACAAACAAAGCATCTTCTCGATTGCCAGCAATACCGGGCAGGTCTCTAACGGGACTGGTACCCACAACGCAGTACTCGGCTCGACTGCCACAGATGCCGAAGTACTCTTCAGCGGTTCGATCAGCAGCTTTACCAGTGCGAACCTGGGGGCGGTACTGCGCTGGAGCGATGCTAATAACTGGTACAAAGCCTCTATAAACGGCACGAAGCTGGTAGTGCAGAAGAAAGTCAGCGGGACGATCACTACTGTTGGGACAGCCTCCTTTGCGGCCAGTGGGGGAACATCCTACACGCTGCGCTTCCGCGTGGTGGGTACTACCCTGTACGCCAGGGTCTGGCAAACCGGCACAACGGAGCCGGGCAACTGGATGGTGATGGTGACTGATACTACATTCTCCTCCGGCTTCTGTGGTCTGCGGATGCTTGCACAAAGCGGGGCCACCGCCAGCTATACGTCGTTCCTGGCGACTGCGCAGTAGTAAGATGTGAGGGATGGTCGCTACCGCGGGATCGGAAGCTGACCATCCCATTCCCCCTGTTCAGCGCCATTGATCGTCACGAGGATGGTGACGGCAGCAGATGGCGACGCGGACGAGCGGAATTGAAGTTCTTTGTTCGTCCCACTCGCTTGACCGCTGAACGTATAGTACTGCGCTTTTCCATGTGCCGGAAGCGTGGCAGGTCCAAGAAGGTCTGCGCTTTGCTTCGTGTTCTGTGTATCAATCTGGGTAGAGACCTTTAGAGGACCGGCCTCTTTGTCGCCGCAATTATTGACCTCGTCGGTCAACTCATAATTCCCGTCACCGAGCTTAACCAGCGATGGCGAATGTACTGTCAAACAAGCCGCTACCGCTCCAACTGGTGTAATAGCAGAAGTCTGCGCATTTGAGGCGGAGGATGTAGAGGATGAATTGCTACTGGTATCCCCAATACAACTGGCTAAAAACACAGCACAGGTCAGCAGCAACGCGAGGAGAAAGATGGGATGCACTTTGAAACCAGGGGCACTTTTCAACTTCGACCCTCCTTCATCAAGAACGGGACGCGATTTCTCGCGTCCCTTCACAATACAATCACTTATGCAAGAACCCGGCCCTTACACCGCTTCCTCCAGCAGCGCGCGTCCGGTGAACTGGCTGTTGTAGAGATCGGCGTAGAAGCCGTTCTTTGCCAGCAGTTCCTGGTGGGTGCCTTTTTCGATGATCGTACCGTGATTCATGACCAGGATCAGCTCCGCGTCGCGGATGGTGGAGAGGCGGTGGGCGATGACGAAGCTGGTTCGGCCCTTCATCAGCTCGGCCATGGCCGTCTGAATCTGCATCTCAGTACGCGTATCGACGCTGCTGGTCGCTTCGTCGAGAATCAATATCTCTGGATCGGCCAGGAAGGCTCGCGCAATGGTCAGAAGCTGCTTTTGACCCGACGAAATGTTGGTGGCATCCTCATTCAGCACGGTGCTATAGCTCCCCGGCAGTGTTCGAATGAAGTGGTCGGCGTAAGCCGCTTTAGCCGCCTGGATAATCTCTGATTCGCTGGCATTCTCCCGTCCATAGGCGATATTGTCGCGAATGGTGCCGTTGAAAAGCCAGGTATCCTGGAGTACCATGCCGAACGTGCGGCGCAGGTTTCCGCGCTTGATATCGGTGATATCGACGCCATCCACCAGGATGCTACCGCTGTTGACCTCGTAGAAGCGCATCAGCAGATTGACCAGTGTGGTTTTACCGGCCCCGGTCGGGCCGACGATGGCAATCATCTGCCCCGGTCGAACATCGATATTCATGTCCTCCATCAGTATATTGTCTTCTGTATAGCCGAAGCGCACGTGTTCGAACCGCACAGCGCCATCGGGATGCTCAATAACTTGCGCGTCCTCGGTCTCCGGCACCTCCTCCTGCTCGTCGAGCAGTTCAAAGATGCGCTCCGCCGAAGCCATCGACGATTGAATCACGTTGGCGAAATTCGCCAGCATGGTGATCGGCTGCGTGAACTGCTGGGCGTACTGGATAAAGGCCGTCACATCACCAATGGCAATGGCTCCCTGCGTCACCATGACGCCGCCGACAACAGCCACAAAGA